>Ga0208327_1000407_pt1 | contig 10978 bp, 11 predicted proteins | sample LakMenEpi26Jun08_FD_150733 | JGI IMG/M metagenome (GOLD analysis project Ga0208327, IMG submission 150733) | Freshwater microbial communities from Lake Mendota, WI - 26JUN2008 deep hole epilimnion (SPAdes) | ecosystem: Environmental > Aquatic > Freshwater > Lake > Epilimnion/Euphotic zone ...
AGCGAAAGCTAAGAACATCGGAAGCTGGATGCCGTGAAAGTGGCACGTCCAGATTTAACAGAGAGGGGCGCGGGATAATACCCGCCCTCGACTCTACCTTTATCATTTTCAGATGTAACAGCAACAAATTCCACTGAATCATTATGTCCTGTAAGAGTTAAAATCTTTTTTCCTGCTTCTAAATTCCATACATTGATAGTTTTATCATTTGAACCCGAAATAAGTAACTGGCTATCTGATGTGAATGTTATTGTATTAATCATACCAGTATGTTTTAAGGGTTTAGAATGTTTTTTGCCTGTCTCTAAATTCCAAATATTAATATCTCCTTCTTCTGAAGATACAATTGCCCATTTAGAATCTGGAGTTGCTGTGATAAATCTTATATAATTATTACAGCCTCTCAAAGTAAATATACTATCACCTGTCCTTATATCCCATACTTTTAGAGTTTTATCGGATGAACCTATTAAAGGTTTAGCAGACCCAGAAATCACCCTTTTACCATCTGGTGTCACAGCTACCGCTCCTACTGATTGATTATGTTTTGTAGTCACATCGGATTTTCTTAATTTATGATTCCAAATTTTAATAGTATTATCCCATGAGGCAGAAATTATTTGTTTCCCATCAGGCGTTACTAGAACAGATGTTAAAGGGCTAGTATGTGCTGGTATCGTAATCATATTTTTGCCTGTTTTTAAATACCAAACTTTGAGTGTATTATCCCAAGAGCCAGAAATTATTTGTTTACCATCAGGTGTCACCGCTACAGTTTGAACAGAGTCACCATGACCTGTTAGATTGTTAATTTCTTCTCCTGTTTCTAAGTTCCAAACTTTAATAGTTTTATCATTTGAACCAGAAATTATTTGTTTGCCATTAGGTGTTACCGCTATAGTCTGGACAGAATCACTATGACCTGCTAAATTGTATAATAATTTTCCTGTTTCTAAGTTCCAAATTTTGATAGTTTTATCATCTGAGCAAGAGACTATACATTTGCCATACGGTGAAAATGCTACATCATTTATATGATTTATATGTCCTGTAATAGTCTTTATTTCTTTTCCTGTAATTAAACTCCAAACTTTTATTGTTGCATCTTCTGAAGCTGATATTATTAATGTTCCACAAGGTGTAATGGTCATTGAAGTTACTTGAGCCGTATGACCTTTAAGAGTAAAAATTTCTTGTTTTGTTATTAAATGCCATACCTTAATTGTGTAATCACTTAAACCAGTAATTATTTTTTCTTCATTATGAGTAACAGCAATTGTATTTATTTTATAACTATCAAAGGAAGTTCTAAATATCTCTTGTCCTGTTTCAAAATTCCAAATTTTGAGAGTTTTATCATTTGAAGCAGAAATTAAATACCTTTTATCGTAGGCAATTGCAATAGCATCAACTGAGCTACTATGTCCTGTTATAGTACGTAGCAACCCTTGTTCAGGTCTTTCTAAGCTTGGTATAATTGGCTGTAACCAAATTTGTTTTTGTATATAGTTTATATTATTCAATAATTCTTGAATTTCCGGCATTTCAAATGATAGTAAACGCCCATATAATTGACTTGCAAGTTGTTGTTTATCTTTTACTAAAATATGGGCTGACAGTTCTAGCGCACCTTGGATATATTTTAAAGTTCTGGTTTGTTCTGGGTGGGTCGCGGGTTGGGTAAAATCTAATAAATCATAATCTTCAATTAATGCCTGGATGCCAAATTCAGGATGATTGATTTTAGCGGATATGAATTTATAATCTGTGAGGATTTGGAAATATTTGGTTAGATTTTCAGGTTTACCAGAATTAACAAAGTGATAAGGCTTTCTCAAATAAATATGAAGATCCCATTTATCCATGATTATTTTCTATGTTTTCGTAATAGTTAATAATTTTCTGATTTATTTCTTGAAGAAGTCGTTTACGTTTTTCTGGATTCAGTTCTTTTTTCGGTTTCAGAAAATTTAAAAAGCTGGCATGATAGATGCTATAACATTCATATCCATCTTCAGGCTGTTTTCTTAAATATTCAAACCAGTCATCTAATATTTTCTGTACCTCATATTCATCTTGTTCTGCAATAGCAGCAATTTTTTCACAGGGTATCGGTTTAGCAAATTCCACTAAAATATATAGAACAATGACCTTAATTTTTTGAGATTCATCATCCATTTTCATCCGTTCCCAATGTTTTACATAATATTCATGCAAACCTTGTGGAAAGTCGTTTAAATTTACGTCATGATAAAAACCTTTTTCTATGTCCTTTAAAACATGGTGTAGGTACATAAAATTGTTTTCGCTTTTTTCGGCTAACACCTTGATAAAAGCGTCATAGGTAATATTTTTACTTTCTACCCATGTTGATAATTTGACTTTATGTTCTGCTGTTTTTTCTGCCATATCATTTAAACGAAACCGAATATACTCTCGAATATCATTCTGATTTTCTTGGTCATATTGACTATCAGTTAAATCTAAATATTCTTTTTTCAATCCTTCAGTATAGAGTCGTTCTTTAGTTGGTTCATAACGTCGTCTAGTCAGGAAGAAATAAACATTATCTGGCAGAGTTTTTGGTAAATATAAAATATTTTCTGCTCCTGGTTCTTGCTTGACTTCATCCAGTGCATCAACGATAATGATTAATTTTTCATTAGTGGTAGTTTTTTCAGTAATTTTTATCAGTAATGTTGATAAATCATCTTTGTCAACATTTGTTAATTGGTAGCGGTTAATCAGTTGTTGACGAATGCTTTCCAGAAATAATTCAGGACTATTACGATTTTCTTGTAAGTTGTTGAAATAACAAATTGTTTTATGTTCAAAAACGTATTTTGCAGCGATGGTACTTTTGCCCATTCCCGCATCACCGATAACTGTGAAATAGCCTTTTTTATTGGTGTTGATGAAGTTTGCAAAGGCAGTAAATACGAATTTGCGACCGCAGAAGGATTTGATTTTTTCGGTGATTAGTGATTGAAATTCTAGTGGTAATTCAGGTTTTTTGACTGCATCTGATTGAAATTGATAATATTCCTGTTTTAAATAAGTGCGTAATATTTCAAATTTACCTGCACCTTTTATTTCGCTCAGGTTAGAACAGACATTTTCAAACTTTTTATAAATCTTTTGTAGGCGATTTTTAACAGCAGCTTCTGTGATTTGCAATTTGGCACTTAGTTTTATCTGATTGATTTGTGCATCTTCGTGAGGTAGTGCTGTTAATAAACTTTGTTTTTCTTCAACAGATAACCTTTGTAAATCTGCTTGTTGGTTGAGAAATTCTTGCCAATTCATTGATTCTTTGCGGATTTTAGTAGAGATTATAACAGATTTTGGGTAAATTTGAAGTTGTCAATATTTTTTCAACCATGATTTTGCGATCGCCCTAACGAGATACAATGGAGGGCGCAGGCCTTGCGCCCCTACGAGTTTGGCGATAAGAAACTGTACTTCATAATATCAAAAAGTGGTAGAAATTCCAATATTCATACTTTGAATATACTTTAAATATACCTCTAATGTACTTTAAATATACTTCAATCTATATCTACTTCTAATATACCTATGTCTATACTTTGGTTAAACTTCATAGCCTAAAAAGCATGACATCATAAAAATATGAAACGCGGAAAATAAATATAGATAAAAGGTGGTCAAAACCATGAAAAACGAAATCAGAAAGGAATTGCTTCGTCAAGCAAAGTTAACTTTTAATGTTGCTTTATTTGTTTCCGCAGCGTCAGCTATGATTACATTATTTGGGGTAGGGTTAATCTATTTCAATAAAGTCTCAGAAGCTAGTTTAACCGCAAGTGGTGGTGCTATAGCAACTATTACCACTCTAAATATGGCTAAGGAAGCTAAGGATGAACTTCGTGAAATTCTTGCAGAGGATGAACATGAAGACTAAATTTTCACGGAAATTTATAATGGTTTAGCATTGCTCAATGGTGTCAACTTAACGTAAAACCCATAGCCCGCCTGGGAATGAATTCCCATTATCTCGTTCCCAGGTCTCTGACTGGGAATGAATAAGATAAGGCTCTGGCTTCAATGAGATAAGATGGAGGCAGAGCCTCATCAACTGCATTCCTAGTCAGAGACTAGGAACGAGATAAAGGCTCTGGCTTCAATGAGATAAGATGGAGGCAGAGCCTCATCAACTGCATTCCTAGTCAGAGACTAGGAACGAGATAAAGATTTATTATTTTCAGTTATTATTTGGTATATACCCTTATAAAATTATGTGTTCCCCGCACTGTTATGGAAAATCAATTGGGATTTTTGCTGAAGCTGCTATTATTTTCGACTTTGCTATCGGTATTAATTAAATATGCTGCTCCGTTTTTAGGGATTCCAGCAACGGTGACAAATGTGTTAATTATGGTTTTGTTACCAACTATAATTATGGCGATCGCTCTACTGTGGCGAATACCCAGACAAAAGCAAAATTAACAGAAAAAATATAGTCCGTGTTGCTAAAATCAGCTAACCTAACTGCATTGTCATCAAAAGGCATTTTACCAAGCTGGGAGTCTTGCTTGTGAATCTTGGTCAATGGATAGGCTTAATTACCTTAGTTATATCTTTATATGTATTGTGGCAACTTCGTGACGTTCTGCTACTAATATTTGCGGCGGTTGTTTTAGCGACGACTTTAAATCGTCTCGCCCGGCGCTTTCAAAGTTTAGGAATAAAACGAGGATTATCAGTTTTATTAGCTGTAGGGATTTTCTTTGCAGGTGTTGTCTGTTTTTTCTGGTTAATCGTACCACCTTTTATCCAGCAATTTCATGAACTCACTTATCGAGTTCCCCAAGGATTTGGACGTTTTAATAGTTGGATTGATGTCCAAAGAAGTCATATTCCTGCACAATTATTGCCTTATATACCGGATCTGAATAGTTTAATTGAACAAGCTCAACCACTATTTAATCGCTTATTAGGTAATTCTTTTGCTTTTGTTTCTGGATCTTTAGAAGTAGTTCTCAAAATTCTATTAGTCCTGGTGTTAACAGGAATGTTTTTAGTTAATCCTGATGCTTATCAAAAAGTATTTATTCGCATATTTCCCTCCTTTTATCGGCGGCGGGTAGGGGGGATTGTACAGGAATGTGAAGTTTCTTTAGGAGGATGGGTGACTGGTGCTTCTATTGGTGTTTTGGTGGTAGGGCTGATGAGTTTGGTGGGTTTATCAATTTTAGGAGTGAAGGCTGCACTAGCTTTGGGCGTGTTAGCGGGATTTATGAATTTAATTCCTAATTTGGGTCCAACTATGAGTGTAGTCCCAGCAATGGCGATCGCTCTTTTGGATAATCCCTGGAAAGCTGTTGCTGTGTTTATTCTCTACTTTATTATTCAACAGGCTGAGAGCAATTTTATCACACCTGTAGTCATGGCACATCAAGTGTCTTTACTACCAGCAGTTACTTTAATTTCTCAGTTATTTTTTGTGACATTTTTTGGATTTTTAGGATTATTTTTAGCACTTCCTCTGACGGTTGTTGCCAAAATTTGGGTACAAGAAGTATTAATTAAAGATGTGTTAGATAATTGGAATAATAATGAAGAAGATCATCCAGAATTAACTATAGTTGAGGAATATTCGGATATCAATGATCAGGTGTAAAAGTTGAGACTCCTGACTGGGCGCAGACCCTGCGCCCCTACTTAGGTGAATCTTGCTGTATCAACCAAAACCAGGAATTAACCGCTTTAAGGCGCGACCAGCGACATCACTATAACGTAATTCTCCACAGAGGATTTTACCCATGATTTGAGCGCCAGAGGGGCGTTTGACACCGACCTTGTAGCCAACACCAGGGAAGCGATAGAATGCCCCTGCTAGTTTTTGCGCCCAAGCCATATCATTTCCCCATTGTTCGTTAATGGCATCGGTATAGTTTTCGAGGGCGTTAATATCACCATTTAAAGCATCGTGAATAAATCCTGCGGCAAGAACGGCGCTAAAAATGGAGGGACGAATACCTTCGGCGGTAAAGGGGTCAACTAGACAGGCTGCTTCTCCAGCTAAAACTGCATTTTGGGTATGGAGTTTTTGGTTTCCATCCCAAATACATAGAGGATGACCGTATTGTTTACTAGTTTTGATATCTAAATTAAAAGATTTGGCATATTCATCTAAAATTTTCTTAAAGTCTTGGGGTTCGCCACCCATAAAAGTGCCGACTCCGATAGAATAACAGTCAGTTTTGGGGAAGTTCCAGATATAGCCGTTTTTGACCAAGCCAAACTCAAAGTGAATTGTGGTTTTTTTCTCGACAATTGCCGGAATTTCTGCTTCTAATGCTCCTGCTAATCGGCGTTTGCGTTCTTTAAAACCTAGCCATTTAGCCATAGAACCTTTTGCACCATCAGCGGCGATGAGATAACGACCAGCGACTATCCCTGTGGTGGTGGTAACTTGCCAAGCATCGTTTTTAAATTCTATTCCTCTAACTTCTGTTTTGTCTCGTAGTTCAGCCCCTTGATTTTGAGCTTGTTGGATCAGGAAATGATCAAAAATATCCCGCCGCACCATCCAAACGGGTTCTTTGGTATCAATTTTTGCTTCTACAGGATCGCCTAATTGCCAGGTAAAGCGCAAAGAGTCAGCTTTGGTAGAGATAGCAGGACTAAAGTCAAAGTCGAACCATTGAGCTACGCTAGGTGACACGCCACCGCCACAGGGCTTATATCTGGGTAGGGATTCTTTTTCTAAGACTAAGACCGACCGCCCCTTCTTCGCTAGATGATATGCGGCTGTTCCACCGGCAGGTCCGGCACCGACAATTATACAATCGTACATAATGACTAATTTTTTGCGTTCTATTTTAACTTAGTTGATTTTTCAGTAGACATCTCCAGAAAAGAATGTAGAGACGTTCCATGGAACGTCTCTACAAGGGTTCTAGGATACGCATATTTAATTTCTGGAGATGTCCAGTATATATAAGGGGTGATGATTTTTTTATTAATTTTTAGTAAATGGAGATTGGGAATTGGTGATTGGTGATTGGTGATTGGTAAAATTCTTACCTGTCACCTGTCACCTGTCACCTGTCACCTTACACAGTGGTGATCTCTTTTTCCTTTTCTACAAACAAGTGGTCTATTTTTTCTGTGTGCTTGTTGGTCAGTCTTTGGAGTTTGTCTTGCTGATCTCGTGATTCATCTTCGGAGATTTCAGCACTTTTTTCCTGTTTGCGAATGGACTCGATAGCATCCCGGCGGATATTGCGAATTGCTACACGACCTTCTTCAGCATACTTGGACGCAAGTTTAACAAATTCTTTGCGGCGATCGCTGGTTAGTGGGGGAATATTCAACCGAATCACAACGCCGTCGTTACTGGGAGTTAAGCCCACGTCCGACAGAGAGATAGCTTTTTCAATGATATTTAAGCTGCCCTTATCGTAGGGCTGAATCAGGATGGTTGAAGAGTCTGGCGTGCTAATGTTTGCCAGAGCCTTCAAGGATGTTGGTGTACCGTAATACTCCACTTGGACTTTATCTAATAAACTCGCATTGGCGCGACCGGTACGAATTGTATTAAAAGCCCGTTGAGTAGACTCAACGGTTTTTTGCATCGTACTTTCAGCTTCAGCTAATTTCACAAGAACCTCCCACAAGAGTGCCAATAGATTCTCCCATGACTGCCCGGTGGATGTTACCTCGCACCGTGAGGTCAAATACTAAAATGGGGAGATTATTTTCTTTACATAGAGCAATTGCGGTACTATCCATAACTCGCAAATCTTTAGCCAACACGTGGGCGTAGGTAAGGGTGGTAAAACGCTTGGCATCAGGATAAAGTTTGGGGTCAGCATCGTAAATGCCGTCTACTTTAGTAGCTTTGAAAATCACTTCTGCTTCAATTTCTGCCGCTCTTAGTGCCGCAGTAGTATCTGTAGTAAAGAAGGGATTCCCTGAACCTGCGCCAAAAATTACCACCCGTCCTTTTTCAAGATGACGGATGGCACGACGGCGAATATATGGTTCTGCTAGTTCTTGCATAGCAATGGCGGTTTGCACCCTTGTCTGAATTCCCATTCGTTCTAGAGAATCTTGCAGGGTCATGGCATTCATTACCGTAGCAATCATGCCGATATAGTCAGCGGTTGCCCGATCCATACCTGCTGATGCTGCTTTAATGCCTCGAAAAATATTGCCACCGCCAACCACGATAGCCACCTGTACACCAGTGGCTATCACCTCTCCTATTTCCTTGGCTATTTCCTCAACCACTTCTGGGTCAATGCCATAGCCTAAGTTGCCCATTAAGGCTTCACCGCTCAGTTTAAGTAAAACCCGTCGGTAATTCGTTCCCATGAAGTTCCGCTTTATCAAAAAAGTTGCAATTGCCTCCAATTTAAGATAGCAGTAGAGTGACTATCTGTGTCTATTTAGGTTGTCCGCCATTTGCATAAAGTCCCAATTTGTTCGGTTTGGTCTGGCTGTATTTGCTGATTTTGCCATCACTCGAACATATCTTGGGGTAATTTAGCGATCGCATTTCTTAAATAATCTACTTCCTGGGCTGATGCTGCTTGTGGGTGATCATCTGTAACTGCTCAATAATCCGGGGTTAATCGTTCAAGGACAAGCCCCAAATAGCGTAAAATCTTTCCTGAACAGGTAAGTAATTGGACAAAAATATTTACAGTCATTGCGAGGGAAGGGAAGCAATCAAAACCCTTGCGATTGCTTCATTTCACTTCGTTCTATATGGCTAACGCCACACTTACGCAATGACATTGTGTAATTAATTTTGTCTCACTACTTAGTCCATCCCCATTTATTGAGCGGTTACATAATTTTTATTTAAAGCCTTAATATTAAATTAACAAAAAACTGCATTTATCATGACAGATTCTCCGAAAACTTGGACTTGGCAAGATTTTCCTATTTGTTACCAAACTCAAGGGAATACAGGACCCGCTGTAATTCTGATACATGGATTTGGTGCATCCTGGGGACACTGGCGCAAAAATATTCCAGCTTTAGCCGCAAATTGCCGAGTCTATGCAATTGATTTAATTGGTTTTGGGGGTTCAGCTAAACCCAAACCAGGAGAAATTACCTATACCTTAGAAACTTGGGGACAACAAGTAGCAGATTTTTGTCGGGAAGTGGTGGGTGAACCTGCATTTTTGGTAGGTAATTCTATTGGTTGTATTGTCGCTATGCAAGCGGCGGTAATTAACCCGGATATGGCGTTGGGAACTGCTTTGCTTAACTGTTCTTTGCGGTTATTACATGATCGTAAACGCGTTACTTTACCTTGGATTAAGCGATTTGGTGCGCCGATTTTACAAAACTTTCTAGCAATTAAACCAGTAGGTAATTTCTTTTTTAATCGTCTAGCTCAACCACCAACAGTTAAAAATATTCTTTTACAAGCCTATGCTAACGGAGAAACGGTAACAGATGAGTTAGTAGATATTTTAATGACACCGGCAAAAGATCCTGGGGCTGCGGCTGTATTTTTAGCTTTTACGGCTTATTCCAGTGGTCCTTTAGCGGAAGACTTATTACCTATAATATCTTGTCCAGTAATTATTTTATGGGGAACGGCTGACCCTTGGGAACCTATTAATTTAGGTAGAGAGTTAGCCAATTTCCCCCAAGTCCAAAAGTTTATTCCTTTAGAAGGTGTGGGACATTGTCCTCAAGATGAAGCACCTGAATTAGTAAATCCAATTTTACTTGATTGGATTGGTGAACTACTAGTACCGTAGGGCGGAAGTCAAAAGTCAACCATTAAAAATAAAAAAAGCTGATTACACAAGCTTTTCAGAAATTTTTAATGGTTGATTGCCCGGCGGCACTAGTACAGAAAAAAAGCAAATTCAGAGAAATTAACTTTAAACTATTAAGACTGATTTTGTGGACTAGGCTAACTTACCACCATCCGTGGCGACGATGACCACGCCAGCCACCACCCCAGCCACCATGCCGGCCACCACGCCGGCCACCACGCCAGCCACCATGACCACCAGATAGAAGTTGCTGTTCTTCTACGGATAGTTCTACAACTAAATCAGATGGGATATTTTGAGATGGAATATTTTGGTTTGACATAATAATTGTTGAACTCAATTAATTTTTTGCTAGGTTTTGTACAACCATGTTTACTTTTATAAAGATATTTCTGATCAATTTAATGATTCTATGGTTAGAAATATTAGTTGATAACTTATATCATTTGATGCAAATAAATCAACTTATTATATAACTAGAGATAGACTCATGCAATTTTATTTAAAGCCTGATGATAAAAAAGGAAAGAGGAGAAAATTAAGCCAGAATTTTGGCATAAGATACTGCTAATATTTGATATCAAGCAATCTATCTGAAAATTTCTCCTCACCCTATAATTACAAAATTGAAACCCTAAGACTATCAAAAATAGTCCAGTTAGATATTTTGCTTATTTAGGAAGAGTATGCATTACCACGCTGGTCATTACGCTCAGGATAGCTATCTTCTCTGGAATAGGGTGTAGGTTGATCATATTGTGGATAGTCTCTGCCACATTTTTTAGGTTTACAACAACAGGGAGGGGGTGACTGGTAACATCCCCCAGATAAAAGTTGTTGTTCTTCTGCTGATAATTCTACAAGCAACGTAGATTTATTATCTTGATTTAACATTATAAGCCTCACTTAGTTGAATTATTTCCGGTTTTAATTTGCTGACAACTTCACTATAAAATCAGATTTCATGTTTTTATTCAACATGATTATTAGCCTCAATTTATGAATAAGTGAATGTTGCCTATACTTCTTTTATAACTATTAATAATTAAAAAAAAATGCCCCCTTAGTCATAGGTTTATATAGCTTAAATTACTCTTGAGTTATAGCCCATCTTCCGCACCCTAAACTGTCACACAACGAAAAATGGTCGTTGGGGGATTTGGGATTAGCGAACTGCTTGCAGCAGCGCTTCGCTATCGCCACAT
>Ga0208327_1000415_pt1 | contig 10722 bp, 12 predicted proteins | sample LakMenEpi26Jun08_FD_150733 | JGI IMG/M metagenome (GOLD analysis project Ga0208327, IMG submission 150733) | Freshwater microbial communities from Lake Mendota, WI - 26JUN2008 deep hole epilimnion (SPAdes) | ecosystem: Environmental > Aquatic > Freshwater > Lake > Epilimnion/Euphotic zone ...
TAAGGTACCGCAAGTGACGGAACTGCCTTCGAACTAAGCCAATCGATCGCTTCATGCCGTCAAGCGACCTATTTTGGGGAGTGACGGCATGGGCAAATATGGCAAAATCGCAATCCTGTTTCATTGGGCTATCGCGATACTGATTGTGGCCAATATATTATTGGCTACTTTAGCTGAAGATCTGCCTCGGGCAACGCGCGCGGTGTATATGAGCGCGCACAAGGCCATTGGTATTTCCATTCTAACCCTTACCATTGGCCGCATTTTATGGCGCCTTGGCCATCGCCCTCCGCCGCTACCTGGTCAACTGGCCGGCTTTCAAGCGACGGCAGGGCGAACCGTGCACATTCTTTTCTACATTCTGATGATCGTCATGCCATTGACTGGCTGGCTCATGATCGGTGCCAATGGCAAAGCGGCGCCAGTGGACTTTTTCGGTCTATTCACTGTTGATATGGCCGTCGGCAAAAACGCGGCGCTTGCCGACTTTGCACAAGAAGGTCATGAATTTCTTGCCACGCCTCTTATCATTCTGATCGGGCTACATGTCTTGGGTGCGTTGAAACATCAGTTCATCGACCGCATGCCATTCCTTCAGCGCATGTGGCCCTGACATGGTCGCAGCACAGGCTAACGCACAATTCCTCGCAACCATCGGGCGGCTGGTCGGCAAACTGCACTTGTTTTCGGCCTAGGTCTTGAAACTGTAATAGCAATGCCCCATTCTCTTAGGTGGACGGAATCATCCCCTCCCGTTTCCGTCCACCGATGTCTGTGAAGGCATCAACTCCCTGAACCTAGGCCACCCCGGAACAATCCGGGGTGGTTTTTTATCATCATTCCGCAGCAATCAGGATCGCGGAACCCAAAGCTTCGTCGGCAAGCGCCGCCACTAGAGCAGGTATCATGGCGTTCATGCGGTCCGAACCAGCGCCAGGATGGCGCAAATCGGGGTCGAGATACAGCGACCGGTCAACTTCCAACTGAATGGCATGAATGTTCGCACCTGGCCGCGCGTGGCGGCGGAGAATATACGCGCCAGCATAAGGATGGTTAAGCGCGGCGTTAAACCCTTGGGATTGCAACCGCGCCATTAACAACTCGGCATATCGTGACGCTGCACTTTTGCCGAAACGGTCCCCAATGACAAATTGAGGCGCTGGTCCAGAAGTTACGCCACGAATCGGCGGCATGCTGTGCAGGTCAAGCAATATAGCAACGCCAAACCGCAGCCGCATTTGTTCAAGCACATCCGCAACTGCCTCATGATAAGGTCGGTGGAACGACGATATCCGGTGCTCCACCTCATCCAAGGTAAATTGCCGTTTCCACAGTTCACCCTCGCCTGACAATCTTCGGGGAATCAGGCCAAGACCACCGCGTTGCTTGACCCCTGGTGGGGGATAATCACTTCGCAGCGCCCCTTGAACCATTTCTGTGTCAATGTCCTGCTCGTCGCGGTTCAAATCAATCCACGCCCGCGCACGGCGCGCCATAATGACAGGATATCCCAACTGGACACAGCGCCGCGTCAATATGTCGGCATATCTGTCCTCAAGCCGCAGCAGGACCGCAGGCGGCAGCCTTAACGCATCCAACAGCTCCGATGGATAATCACGCCCGGCATGCGGCACGGACAGCAGTACAGGGACGGATGGTGCATCCGTTCCCCATCTTGCGAATCCATCTATATCCGTCGGTGCCATGCTTCTCTCTGAATTTTGCAGCCGCATGATTGGCAGATTCTCGGCAAAATGGGAAAAAATAAAACTGCGCGATTATGCAGGCGTTGTGGCCGTTTCAGCCGTCGGTGATGTTTACATTCATCGGCAACATTTGAGTGCGGCGACAAGAATGAGAAAGCCAACAGGCCAAACGCCAACTTCCTTTCCAAACCCTTCCATCTCAAGGATCTTGTTCTCAAAGTCGAACGCTTGTTTGCAAAGGAAAGTTTCGGCGAACTGAAATAGGCTTGAATGATAAGGCAAGCCCAGCTAGAGGCTCCCGCAGAGTGGGCGTATAGCTCAGTGGTAGAGCACTGTGTTGACATCGCAGGGGTCGCAAGTTCAATCCTTGCTACGCCCACCATATTTTCCTTGGCGATGTCTTCATTCATGAGCGTTCTAAGTTTAACCGGCACAATAGCTACCGCTTAACGTCGGCTTGGGGGGCTTCCGGTCCAGTTTTTATGCGCCCGCGTAAATGCGCTGAGATCGCTATAGCCGAGCAACAAGGCGATCTCGCCAAGTGAGCGCGTATCTTCCATGAAATATAGTTGGCACATATCCTTCCGGACAAGGTGGAGCAGATCTCGGAAGGACAGGCCGTCCTCCACCAGTTTACGCCGCAGTGTCCGTTCGCTCATGCCAAAGGACGCGGCCATTCGGTCCAACGTCGGCGGTGATTTGTCCAACTCACTTGTAAGATAGAAATAGCTGAAGGCCAATTGGGTTTTGCCTGCAAACATCCACTTGGCCGGAAGCTCATACCGTTGCGACTCTGCATCAAGCAGCGCCTGATTGGCGAACGGTGACGGACGAAATACCTGACGCCCAGCGATTTCCAAACGCGTTTGCGGCATTCCGAATTCTACCGGACAACCAAAAGCAGCGTCATAAATAGCCGTGCCAAATTGGGGCTGATGCTGAAAATGCACAGCCTGAAGCAGAGGTGGTTCGTTCAGCACCTGCCGCGACAAGCGCGCGAAGGCCATTACGGAAAACTCGACAAAACTGGCGTAACTCTGCACGCGGTCGGGTGCGTAATCCCAGATAAAAAACGGTGGCTTGCCATCTGAGTGGAAGGTCGTCCGCACCATATTCTGCCGCAGCGGTTGAATACGCGCATGCGCCCGAATCACGGAGGCAAGATCGAGTTCGAGACGCGTGACATAGCCAAAGTCAGAGAAGTTCTGCATCGCGGCCTTGTCGCCAAGCCGCAGGTGCACCGCTGGATCGTTAAAATAGGTCTGCAATGTTTTAAAATAACGCAACGCGACTGGCGCGGAAATCCGGCTTAAGGGGTTGCGCAGCTTTGTTTCATCAAGGCCAATGGCAGAGATAAGCTCTCGCTTGTTCGCGCCCTCTGCAACTGCGGCACGCAATATCCGGGAGGCAAGACTTGCCGACATTGTGTCGGGCGGGATAGCCTTTCCATTCTGCAGCAGATCGTCGATCCAGTTATAAATCGGATGTCTCCCTTTGGCGATATCACAGGGTTCAACACGCAACGCATTCCAACGCAAGCCAGTTTTCGTCCGCGGCTTGCGGCATCGATTTTCCATCGCTAAGCCAAAGGCATGAACCTAGCATCGCTTCTCGCCCAGTTTTCACCTGGCGCCACGACTCACACAATCTCCATTCCGCCAAGCTGGCATCAGGGACGCACGGCCTATGGCGGCCTGAGCTCCGCTCTGGCCTATCACGCGGCGAAGCTGGCAGCGGATGATCTTCCCCCTCTACAATCGGCTCAGATTGCGTTTGTGGGGCCTCTGGCGGGCGAGATAGAGGTTGGCGCGCATATTCTGCGGCGTGGGAAAAACACCGCGTTTATTCAGGCGGTGATTTCAGGGGCAGATGGCGTTGGCCTGACATGCAATTTCATTTTCATGAACCGCAGGCACAGCCATTTGGATTATGTGAATATCCCGGCTCCGGACTTCCCGCTTATCCCAACGACCGATAATGCGCGCAGCGGCCCACCAGAGTTTTTCACGGGTCATATGCAATATCCAGACAAACGACTGGAGCTTGGGATGGCGACCAATCGGCTCGCAAGCTGGCATCGGCTGACCGAGCATCAAGGGCTGGACCCAATTGCCGAGCTCATCTGTATCGGTGACGCCCTGCCGCCGTCGGCCATGGGACTCATGACCGAAAAGGGCATGGTGAGCTCCATGAACTGGCAGATCAATATGTTGACCGATGCGCCAACCACCGAAAATGGCTGGTGGTATCTATCCAGCGAAACGCACCACGCCGCCAACGGCGCAAGCAGCCAATATATGACGGTCTGGAACAGCCGCGGCGAAGCGGTGCTAACGGGTATGCAATCGGTCGCGATTTTCGTTTAAACTGTTGGCTTTGTCCGGGCATAGCGCATGGCAAGCAGGACAAGGCCAATAACGATAAAATTATCGACGAAGGTTTTGTAGAACAGCCAATTGTCAGTGGTCAGCAACTTTGCAGCGCCATAATTCAACGCCGCCATAATCAGTCCGATCACGCCCATGACGATTGCAAAGCGGCCCACATGAATATCCGAATATGGCATATAGCGCGCCAAGCCTTTGCCGATATATGGCCCTCCGCGCGCACCATCGATGATGAAGAAGCTGGCGGCAATCAATCCTGTGATTGTGCCGCGCAGCTTTATCCATTCCTCGTCATTCAACCAGACTGCAAGGCCCGCCGATATGCAAAGCATGAGGATGCCAAACAAAGCAAGGCCACCCGTGACATCTATTTTTGTGATGCGTTGGAACGCGACAAGGCCAAAGCCGACGACAACACCAACCAAGGCGGCGGTTTGTAAATCGGTCGTTTTGGCTATGACGTAGAATAATAAACCAGTGGCCACATCAATGGCAAAAGGCAGGCGGTTGTGGCGCGCGAATACGCCGCTATGCGTGCCTTGTGCCCTTTGCGTTGTCTTCACGATTTCGCCAAAGCTGCTGTGCTGCACCGCCGTGATCTGATATTTTTCGGGGTAGACCGGAACGCGTCCTTTATGGCTTTCATACACCAGAACGCCGTTAACACGCGCGACAATGCCAGTGGTCCATAGGCCCATATAACCCAGTTCCACCTCCAACAAACGTCCATCGGGGAGCGTCACCCGCAACAGATGGTTGCGGACAGATTCGGGGCCAAAGGACGGTGTGTGGTCCGCAGCTTGCGTCACACCCTGCATGGATAAAGCCGAATGCAAACCATCGCCGCGTGCCCGGCTGGAAACGCTAAACGCCAGCCCATCGACCGCAAATCGACGTGTCGGATATCGCCACCACGTAAAGCTCATGGCCTAGCCCAAAGCCGCCTGTTTTTCTTCGGCGAGGCGGTCAAGCTCGGCGCGGCTTTTCTTCTCGCTAGAGGATTTCAATTGCCCGCAAGCCGCCATGATGTCGCGGCCACGTGGCGTGCGGATGGGCGCGCTGATGCCAGCTTCAAAAATAATGCTGGAAAAACGCTTAATCCGTTCGGGGTCAGAACATTCATAGTCTGCGCCGGGCCATGGATTGAACGGGATCAGGTTGACCTTGGCAGGCAGTTTATACTGCCGGATGAGGCTCACTAGCTGGCGCGCGTCCTCGTCGCTGTCGTTTTTGCCCTTCAGCATCACATATTCAAACGTAATCCGCCGCGCGTTGCTGATACCCGGATATTCTGCGCAAGCGCGCAGCAATTCATGTATGCCATATTTGCGGTTCAAGGGCACCAGCTCGTCACGCACCTCTTTGGTGACTCCATGCAACGATACCGCGAGGTTGACGTTAATCTCCTCGCCTGCGCGCGCCATCATCGGCACGACACCCGACGTCGACAGCGTAATCCGGCGGCGCGACAGGCCAAGGCCATCGCCATGCATGACAACCTTCATCGCGTCACGGACATTGTCAAAATTATACAGCGGCTCCCCCATGCCCATCAGCACGATATTGGTCAGCATGCGGCCATCGGCCGTATAATGGCCGACGTCGTCGTCGTCATCTTCGTTGGCCGACGCAAAGGCCATATTTCCCTTTGGCCATTCGCCAAGCGCATCGCGTGCGAGCATGACTTGACCAACGATTTCGCCGGGCGTCAGATTGCGCACCAGCCGCATCGTGCCGGTATGGCAGAACCGGCAATTGAGCGTGCAGCCAACTTGGCTCGAAATACACAAAGTCCCGCGATCCGCATCGGGGATGAACACCATTTCATAATCCTGCGCATCATCGGTACGCAAAAGCCATTTGCGCGTGCCGTCTGTCGACACCTGCGCCTCGACCACTTCTGGCCTGCCAATGACAAAACGGTCGGCGAGCCAAGGCCGCATCGTTTTGGAAATATCGGTCATCGCTTCAAAATCGGTCACGCCGCGATGGTAGATCCAATGGAACACCTGCTTTGACCGGAGCTTTGCCGCCTTTTCATCCAACTGCGATTCTTCAAACAACTGCCGAATTTGGAGATGGCTCAACCCCATGAGGTCAATGCGTCCATCATTGCGCGGCGTAATGGCGCGCGGGGTGACAACGGGGTCGATATGGCCGGGAATCTGCATGTTAGCCGCGCCTATAGTAATAATTTCCGCGAAAAGCCAGCGTGGCGGCTTACGCGGTACGGACCACAGAAACCTGTGTCCCCGGTGCCTCATCCGAAATCGTGACAATTGCCCCCAACTGGCTTGCCAATGCCTCGACAATACCTGTGCCCAGGCCTGGTTTACGGTCCTCTTCATCCTTGGGCATGCCGATGCCGTCATCAGCAACGACAAGTGTCCATGCCTTACCATCTGATGTGAAGCCTACCTTGATCGACCCGTGTTGGGTCCGGCCCGGAAAGGCATGCTTTAACGCATTGATCACCAGTTCGGTGACAACCAAGCCAAGGCTGACCGACGTATCTGGGTCAACGACGCTGTCATCACATTGCGTTGTGAGTTTTATCCGCCCGGGGTCGCCGATCATTGATGCGCCAATACTATTGCACAAATCCGCAAAGTAATTTTTGAGGCCTACATTATCGACAGCGGTCGATGACAGGTGCTTTTGGAGCATTGCGATCGACATCACGCGGTTATGCGCGTCGCGCAAATGCTCGCGGGTTTCGCTCGACTGCACCTTGCGAGCGCTTTGCAGCAGGACGCTCGCGATAATCTGAAGGCTATTCGCGACGCGGTGCTGTATTTCGTTGAGCAACAACTGTTTTTCGCGGACAAGATCATCGCGCACTTTATCGGCCAATCGCTGCGATGTGACATCGGTGATGGCAAGCACGACACGAATGCTTTCGGCTTCAAAATAATCCAGCGTATGGGCGTTTATCAAAAGGCGCAGCGTTCCCTTTTCCGGCCGCACGAGGTCCATTTCATAGACATCAATTGCAGCTTTGCCCGACACCGTCGCTTGCAACAGCGCGTTCAACTGTCGCACGTTCCATTCACCCCCGCCCAAGTCGGCCAGCTTTTTGCCCGTAACGCCCGCACAATCGACGTCAAATGCTAAGCAAAAGGACTTGCTGGCTGCGATAATCGTAAGATCCTCACGCAACAAAATAAGCGGTGAAAAAGATGACGATATTAATGCGACCGACATATTGTCGGCATGCTCGGGCAAACGGTTCAGTGGTTTTTCCATGGCATATAGCCGTTGTAAACTGGAGGTTCGCGGGACGAGAGCCATACCCAGGCGCAATTCGTATTCGAACAAATATCAAATGTGAACTATTGTAACAGACCTGCGGCGTTCCGGTGAGTCAATTCGACTTTAACTTAATTTTATATTTGAGCGCATCGCAATGCGGCCGCATCAATGGCGCTTGGTGCGCCACGAAGACTATAGATATCAACAATTGACTTTCCGTTTTCTCCAATCGTCTCAATGCTCAGCGACTTTGCAGCACGTATGGCGGAGACAATCGCCAGATCCATCCGCCTGTCCACTGCCCACGCCGTGTTGCCTACGGCCTGCAATCTGAAACGTCGCCCACCGGCGCTTAAGGTCACATCGCCATTGGACGCCCGGTTCCGGGAGAGACGCACATATAGCTGCTGCCTAACGTTGCGATTCGGCCAAAAACCAACCGATAAAAACGCTGGCTGCGTCGGCGTGCGTAAACTTTCTTCAGGCGCGGCAATCGCGTAGCAACGGGGCGTCTGTGGCTCGTGAAACGCAGCCCAGCTTTGATATACGCCCAAGCGCTCTTTGGCGGACACGGGCGCGGATATCATAACCATATATAACAGCCACGCAGCCTCTTTCACGCGCGCTCGCCCTGCCCGCTGCCATCGATGACCAAAGCTTCGACACCGTCGCAGATCATGACCATGCTACCTTGGGCCAGACTGGGCGCAATGGGCGCGCCAAACTGCGCCATCGGTTCGATCCCAAGCAGCAACCCGCGCAGCACCCGCGCGGTCATCCCATGACAAATGATGAGCATATCCTGATCAAAGGACAATTCGCCAAGCCAGTGCGACAGACGATGCGCCACATCTTCATAATATTCACCGCCGTCGGGCCGAACCGAAAACAATTTATGTTCGGCGTCGACGATTGGGCCGATTTCAGCCGCAATGTCGGCATAGGTTCGGCTTGACCAACGCCCAACGTCGATTTCAAGCAAACGGTCGTCGCGGTTGGTCTCGTGCCAATCCGCATCAATTTCTTCCGCAATTAAGGCGAGCGTTTGCAGCGCGCGGCCTGCGGTGGATGCCCAAAGCTGCGGCGTTGCGTCCGGTCCGAGATATTCCGCCAACGCACGGCCCATCTCACGCGCCTGGACGCAGCCCTCCCATGTCAACGGCGTATGCAATTCGGCCTGACCTTGCATCCGTGCCACTTTGTTAAACACTGTTTCACCATGCCGCGCGATGAAAAGCCGTCGATTGTGTGTTGAAATTCCCATATAGCCCTTATTCCACAGGATATTGTTGGAGGCAAAAGCTATCGGCTTGCCCTAACGGTCAAAGCGGTTATGGAAGATTCGGTATATTAATAGGGTTTTTTGGTTGGTTTGCGGACCAGCCGGCCCGACAAGGGGAATGTGAATGAGAGCCACGATCGAACGCGCGACGCTGCTGAAAAGCCTGAGCCACGTCCAGTCCGTGGTGGAACGGCGCAACACCATTCCGATATTGTCCAATGTCCTTATCGAAGCAAGCGAAGGCGGCAAGATCAAGTTGACCGCGACCGACCTTGATTTGCAGGTCGTTGAAACTTTTGCTGCCGATGTCGAAACCCCCGGCGCAACAACGGTTTCCGCGCACACATTGTTCGAAATCGCCCGCAAGTTGCCCGATGGTTCGCAAGTGCAACTGCACGCCGCCGATGGCCGCATGGCCGTGAATGCTGGCCGCGCCCGTTTCTCGCTCGCGACCCTTCCACGTGACGATTTTCCGACAATTGCCGAAGGTGACTTGCCCACCTCGTTTGAAATCTCTGCAAGCGCGTTGATTCAGATCATCGATAAAACGCGCTTTGCGATTTCGACCGAAGAAACGCGTTATTATCTCAACGGCATTTTCCTGCACGTTACCGACGATGCGGAACCCGTTTTGAAGGCCGCAGCGACCGATGGTCACCGCTTGGCCCGCGTGACCTTGCCACGCCCTGCTGGCGCGGAAAATATGCCAGACATCATCGTGCCGCGCAAATGCGTTGCCGAAATCCGCAAGCTGCTTGATGAAAGCGGCGACAATGTCATCCAGATCGACCTGTCGGCGAGCAAAATCCGTTTCACCTTTGACAGCGTCATCCTGACATCAAAGCTGATCGACGGTACCTTCCCCGATTATAGCCGTGTCATTCCGACCGCCAATGACAAATTGCTGCGCATCGACCCTAAGGCATTTTCGCAAGGCGTCGACCGCGTCGCGACCATCGCCACCGAAAAAACCCGCGCCGTCAAAATGGCGCTAGATCATGACAAGATCACCTTGTCCGTCACCAGCCCTGAAAACGGCACGGCGGCAGAAGAAGTATCCGGTCAATATAGCAGCGATAGCTTCGAAATCGGCTTTAACGCGCGTTATTTGATGGACATACTGGGCGAAATCGAAGGCGACGTGGTTGAGTTGCACCTCGCCGACGCCAGCGCACCGACCTTGATCCGCGAGAATGATAAGTCGGCAGCGTTGTATGTATTGATGCCGATGCGGGTTTGAACGGCGAGTTTTGCAGGAAAGCGCATTACGGAGACGGGTTGTTTTCTATGGCACTGACAAGGTCAGATTTGCAGCGGCTCGCTGACGTTAAGTTCGAAGATGCGATACTCCTGTTTGCAAATCAGCGCTACGGAAATGCTTATTACCTAGCCGGATACTCGGTTGAAATGGGTTTGAAGGCGTGCATTGCCCGGCAGATCAGACAGGAAGAAATTCCTGACAAGAATTTCATCCAAAGCATTTACACGCACAATCCCGTCCAGTTGGTTGGATTGGCGGGATTAAATGCTGAGTTGAGAACAGCAGAGCGAGCCAGCACCCAGTTTCAAGCATTTTGGGGTATAGTGGCGGGTTGGAAACCTGAGCATCGATATGCTATAATAACCCCAATGGAGGCGCAATGGCTGATGACGGCGATTGGTGACCCAGAGCATGGAGTTCTAAGATGGATAAAAACGCACTGGTGAGTGAAGGCACAAAATTGGTGCAATGGCTCGATAAAAGCAAGCTCAAGCCAAGAGCAGCCGTGTGGGTGCATAATTCGGAAACGGAAACGTGGAAGTTGTGGATTGTTCCAGCGCTGAAAATGGAGGACACAGGTGAGTTTTATCTCGAACTGTCAAAGATTATCTCGGCGCATCGCGATGAATTTCCTAGTCTAGATATAAGTTCAATTGAATTGAAAAAGGACAGTCACCCCGCTGTGACAGGCCTTAAGGCAATGTTTCGAATGGATGGCTTGGGTAGTGCACACCTCTCCAACAACAAGCTAAACGGGTTCTTTCTTCCAGACGGCATCGTGCTGCGTATGGCGGTTTAAGCCTACTCCGCCGCCTCAGCCATTTCGACCCTCTG
>Ga0208327_1000418_pt1 | contig 10717 bp, 9 predicted proteins | sample LakMenEpi26Jun08_FD_150733 | JGI IMG/M metagenome (GOLD analysis project Ga0208327, IMG submission 150733) | Freshwater microbial communities from Lake Mendota, WI - 26JUN2008 deep hole epilimnion (SPAdes) | ecosystem: Environmental > Aquatic > Freshwater > Lake > Epilimnion/Euphotic zone ...
CCCAACTCCCCCAACTCCCCCAACTCCCCCTACTCCCCCAACTTCCCCTACTCCCCTGAATTTATGACTTTATCCCTGGGTATTGATTTTGGCACTTCTGGCGCACGGGGTGTGGTAATTGATGAAGAAGGCCGCGTTTTGTCGGAAATGCGTCATTATTGGCTGGTTGAGACTATTGATTGGGTAAAATGTTGGCGAGAGGCTTTATGGAGTCTATTAGGGCAAATTCCGGAGGCTTTAAGGGGGGAAATAGGGGCGATCGCTATTAATGGGACTTCTTCTACTATTTTGCTGACTGATGGGGCTGGAGAGCCTGTAGACGCGCCGCTATTGTACAACGATGGTCGGGGTGCGACAGCTTTAGAACGGTTAAGTTGGGTTACTCCGGCTAATCACACTGTGTTAAGTGCTACATCTAGTCTAGCGAAACTCCTCTGGATGCAAGCATTACCTGATTTTGCAAAAGCCAGATATTTATTACATCAAGCCGATTGGCTGGGGTTTCTTTTGCATGGAGAGTTAGGTATTAGCGATTACCACAACGCTTTGAAGCTAGGTTATGATGTAGAAAAATTGCAATACCCAGAATGGTTGGAACAGTTAGAAATTCCTCTCCAGTTACCACAAGTGTTAACACCGGGAACTGCTATTGGTGAATTACTTCCCAGAATTGCGGCTGATTTTGGCTTTAAAGGCGATTGTTTGGTGGTTGCTGGCACAACAGATAGTATTGCGGCTTTTCTAGCCAGTGGAGCTAAATTTCCGGGGGAAGCGGTAACTTCGCTGGGTTCAACTTTAGTGCTAAAACTCTTAAGTCGTCAAAGAATTGAAGATGCGCGATATGGAATTTATAGCCATCGTTTAGGTGATTTGTGGCTAACAGGGGGTGCTTCTAATACAGGAGGTGCTGTTTTAAAGCATTTTTTCAGCAATGTTGAGTTAGTGAGGTTAAGCGCAGAAATTGATCCAACTCAACCCAGTGAGTTAGATTATTACCCATTATTGAACCCAGGCGATCGCTTTCCCATTAATGATCCCCAATTATTACCCAGACTAGAACCGCGTCCCGATCAAAATAAAGAATTTCTACATGGTTTATTAGAAAGTATGGCGAGAGTAGAAACTAGAGGATATGAACTATTGCAAAATCTAGGTGCAGATTCTTTAACCCATATTTATACTGCTGGTGGTGGTGCGACTAATTCCACTTGGACAGCTATTCGTCAACGTTATTTAAAAGTACCAGTTGTTTCATCAATTCATACAGAAGCAGCTTATGGAGCAGCACTTTTAGCAATGGGAAAAGTACAGATTTAGTTGAAGATTCAGATCCCCGACTTCTTAAAGAAGTCGGGGATCTTAGTTTATGAACTAACTAACAGCTAATGAATTTTTACTGTAATATTCTGTTTGCGGGTAAATGCTAATAATAGTATTTCCTACTTCAAAAAATGTTCCTGATTGTTCATTTTTAGAAAATTGCAAATGGGGATATTTAGCCGCTAATTCATCAGCAGTTAACGCTGTAGCTGAGATTTTATTTGGTAAGAGTCCTGTCGAACCAATATAAAACACCATAGGAGAAATCTTTTCTTGGTAAATTTGCTCAACATAAGCTACTAACTTTTTATAAGCTGTCGTCATAGCTGCAATTAACTCTTCTCTATTGACAGATTTATGAGCGTGTTGAGTATATAATAATAATGCCAAATTATGCTCACCAACTTTGCCGAGAATTTCTCCTACTTTTCCATTGATATTGATTCCCAGAAAGTCATCGAAAATGGGTTTCATCAAATCATCAACTTTAGTTAGTTTCATTCTTGAAGAAATTGCTTTTTGTCGAAAAGCGATATTTTGATTTAACACCATTTCCAAAGTTGGTTTCAGGAAAATCTCGCCAGTTTCTTGGTCGTAAACTTCATATCTCCGCCCTAAAAACTGGTTAGCAGCATATAATTTACTCAAGTTGAGAATATCCTGATTACCAAACTCAATTTTATGACTAATATGAGAATCAATTGGATCTGAATATTCCTGAGTGGTAGGAAAATTCAGATAGAGATTTTTCGATAAATAATGTTGTTTTAATTCCTCTACTTGGTTACTCACAAATAATTCTGATTGATGACGTAAGCAAGCAGACAGAATGCTCGTAATCACCTTAATTTCTGCTAATTGCGTAAATAACCCATCAATATTGCCAAAATTGATATTAACAGGAACTAATGGTAAATTATCTAATTGGATTTGATATTCACAATCAAATTCAAACTTATCCGCAGTAATTACGCCTTTAGATTGCAATAAATCAAATACTTTCTTGTTGCTGATTTTAATATTTAAAGCCGAAATATGAACTTTACCATCTTTGACAATGGTATAATTATTGAAATTATGCAAATCATGAGCCAGTAACCCTGCAATCTCAATAATAGGGGTATGATCTTCCGCCTTTACCAGTTTAACTTTCCGCTTGACTAACATATTAATAGTAGCAGTATTGCGATTTATAGCAAATACACCCATTTGCACAAAATCACCAGCATAAATATCTTCAGTTTGTAAACTAGGAGTTATTAAATCACCATTAATATCTCTAACACCTCTCACAAGTTTAATCCCAGTTCGCTGGTAATCTTCCTTTAACTTATATAAATTCAAAATGATATGTTGACGATATTCAGATAAAATTTGGATAAGTTCTAACAGAGAAATTTGGTGATTTAACTTCGACATAAAACCCCCTAACTTTTATCAATTAAAAACCGGATTTCCCTCTCTGCGCCTCTGCGTCTCTGCGTGAGAAAAATCCCTCTTTTCCTCAATATAGTATATTTGTACTAAAAAGTCAACTTATCCAAATCAAGACTAAAATAAAAATAGCTTTACAATTCTTCATAATTAAAACAAAACAATGGCGCGAGATTTACGAGGATTCATTAAAATTCTAGAAGAAAGAGGGCAATTGAAGCGAATTTCAGCTTTGGTTGATCCAGATATGGAAATTGCGGAGATTTCCAACCGAATGCTGCAAAAAGGTGGTCCAGGCTTACTATTTGAGAATGTCAAAGGTGCATCTTTTCCCGTCGCAGTTAACTTAATGGGGACTGTGGAAAGGATATGCTGGGCGATGAACATGGAAAAACCAGAGGAGTTGGAAACCCTGGGAAAGAAGCTAAGTATGCTTCAGCAACCCAAACCACCGAAAAAGATTTCCCAAGCTATAGATTTTGGTAAAGTGCTGTTTGACGTGGTGAAAGCTAAACCGGGAAGGGACTTTTTTCCGCCTTGTCAACAGGTGGTAGTTGCTGGAAATGATTTAGATTTAAATAAGTTACCTTTAATACGTCCTTATCCGGGGGATGCTGGCAAGATTATTACGCTAGGATTGGTAATTACTAAGGATTGTGAGACGGGAATCCCCAATGTAGGCGTATATCGTTTACAGTTACAGTCTAATAATACTATGACTGTACATTGGCTATCGGTGCGGGGTGGTGCGAGACATTTACGCAAAGCGGCAGAACGTGGTAAAAAGTTAGAAGTAGCGATCGCTCTGGGTGTAGATCCTTTAATCATTATGGCAGCAGCCACACCCATTCCTGTAGATTTATCAGAATGGTTATTTGCTGGATTGTATGGCGGTTCGGGAGTCAACTTAGCCAAATGTAAAACTGTAGATTTGGAAGTTCCCGCAGATTCCGAATTTGTTTTAGAAGGGACAATTACACCGGGGGAAGTTTTACCGGATGGACCTTTTGGCGACCACATGGGATATTATGGCGGTGTGGAGGATTCCCCTTTGGTGCGGTTTCAGTGTATGACACACCGCAAAAATCCCATTTATCTTACCACATTTAGCGGGTTGCCACCGAAAGAAGAAGCCATGATGGCGATCGCACTTAACCGGATTTACACCCCTATTTTACGGCAACAAGTATCAGAAATAGTTGATTTCTTCCTGCCAATGGAAGCGTTAAGTTACAAAGCGGCGATTATTTCCATAGATAAAGCCTATCCTGGACAAGCACGACGAGCAGCTTTAGCGTTTTGGAGTGCGCTACCACAATTTACTTACACTAAATTCGTGATTGTCGTTGATAAAGATATCAATGTTCGTGATCCCCGTCAAGTGGTTTGGGCGATCAGTTCCAAAGTTGATCCTACCAGAGACGTATTTATATTACCAAATACTCCCTTTGATACTTTAGATTTTGCTAGTGAAAAACTTGGTTTAGGTGGGAGAATGGGTATAGATGCCACTACAAAAATTCCTCCAGAAACAGAACATGAATGGGGTGAACCATTAAAATCAGATCCCGATGTTGCGGAAATGGTAGAAAGACGTTGGCAAGAATATGGTTTAGCAGATTTACAATTAGGAGAAGTTGATCCTAATCTATTTGGTTACGATATGAAGTAATACCCACACTCCCTTCTTTATCAGGAGGGGAGTGTGATTTGAAGATGGAAAATCTGAAAAACCTAATTTGATGATAATGTATAGAAAGCTGATAATATACAGAAAATCACAAAATATAAGAATTAACTGATTATGTCCAATTTAACAGCGATCGCTCAACTACGAAAGATTATTTTCTCGATATTCCTAACTTTCATTCTGAGTTTTATAATTCCTGCAACTGCTTCAGCTTCAAGCTTAGGAATTGAGTCAGGTAGTCTTAGTTCTTGTCCAGTTTCTCCTAATTGTGTTGTCAGTCAAAATGCTGATGCTAAACACGCTATTGAAGCGATTACCTATCATGTAGAACTAGATCAAGCGAGAGAAACTTTACTCAAAGTTCTCACTGTTGTTCCCCGCACCACGATTGTATCACAAACAGATAATTATATTCATGCAATTTCTAAAAGTCGCATTTTCAAGTTTGTTGATGATGTGGAGTTTTATTTTCCTAGCGATAAGTCAGTTATTCATATCCGTTCTGCATCTCGTGTAGGAGATTCTGATTTTGGTGTCAACCGCAGACGCTTAGAACAAATTCGGTTAGCTTTACGGGATTTGAATATTTAATGTAATTTAATTTGTCTGAATCAGGATTTCCAGGATTTAAGGATTAACAGGATGAGGATGTTGTCTGAATCAGAAGTTCCAGGATTTTAGGATTAACAGGATGAGAATAGAGATTTTATTACTAATGACCAATGACCAATTCTCTATTCTCTATTTCCCAGGGCGAAAATACTTCCCACAACAAAACCTCCAAGATGCGCCCAATAAGCGACTCCTCCCGTTTCTACACTCATTTTAGCTGCTGCTTGGAGACTGGCAAAACCAGCGATAAGATTTTGTATAAAGAAAATACCAATAACTACTAATGCAGGAATATTAATTGTGGTGATGAAAAAACCGAGGAAGACTAATGTGGTAATTCTTGCGTGGGGAAACCAGATTAAGTATGCACCTAAAACTCCAGAAATCGCCCCACTTGCACCCAAGGAAGGAATAGTGGAGTACATACCAATAAACCATTGACATAAAGCAGCTATAGCACCACAGGTTAAATAAAACAATAGATATTTAAAATGCCCTAAGCGGTCTTCAATATTGTTACCAAATACCCACAGATAGACCATATTGGATATTAAGTGCCACCAACCTCCATGCAAAAATTGTGAGGTAAATAAGGTTGTCCACTCTCCACTCCAATTGATGGTTAATTCTTGCGGTATTACCGCATACAATTGAAAAAACTGTTCTAGTTGCAGATTTGACAAACTGATTTCGTGGAGAAAAACTAGAATATTCATGCCAATTAAACCATAGGTAAAATATGGCGTAATTCGGGTTGGGTTTTCATCGTAGAGGGGAAACACAAATATTGTTCCTAATCATTATTAATATCACTATAACAGGAGTCAGTAGTTGGGAGTCAGGAAGGAAAAATGAAGAATAAAGAATATTTTTATCCTATAGTGCTTATCGGTTGAGTGAGATATAAGAACCCCACCCCCAACCCGCAAGCGATGAGGGGGCTAAGATGTATCTTATTCAAGTGATCCTATATTACCTAATCCCTGTTACCTAATTACAAAAGATTTGCTGATTCATAGAGTCTTCTGATAATAGCTGTAATTTTTATTCCGTAGTCTAAATCCGCAGACCAGCGCCCTGATAATTGATTAACTGACTGAGCAACACCTCTGGTAACAAAACGAAATCGCGGATCTACTTCTGGCTGGACTAAAGGTTCTAAACTGGCATAGGCTTTTAAATGTTGAATATGCGCTCTGACACCAATTCTCGCGCTGGGAAATGATGCTCCTTCAGCACCACCACCAACTGCACCCAAACCGGCAAAGTTATTTTGTTGGGGTTTGATGTCAGTTCCAAAACGTAAAAATCCAGTTTCTAGACACATTTGACAAAAAGCAATGTCATGATTTATGCCTTCAATGGTTGCTTCTTCTCGATATAGTTTGGGAAGGTCAGGAAATTGGGTAATGGCACTTTCATTATTGATTTTTAGAAATGATTGTAATTGTATTTCTGATGTGTTGCCATTGGAGATAAGTTGTTCAATTTGTCCGGGACAAACTGTTGAAATTGAACGTAATCTGACTGTGCGTGAGGCACTATCCCAATCAATAGAAATATGAGATTCTCGAAGTTCTATGGCTTTGATATAAACTATTTGCCGATAGGTAATCCGGCGTAAATTAGTTAATTTTGAAATATCAATCCGTAAACGATCTACTAAATCAATGGGGATGTAAGCATTACCATTAATTAATAGTCCTTGTTCTAAGTAATTTTGTCCATTGATATTGATGTTAATGCTGGGATAATTTTCGGTTGTTGGTTGCTGAGGATCATTTGCTTGACTCCAAGTAGTTAGTCCTTCGGCAATTCCGATCGCAAAATCACGACGACGACTTTGTAATAAAGCCCGATCTTCGGGACTGCTGAGGAAACCGACTTGTAGTAATATGGCGGCGATCGCTGTTTGACGACAAAATTGCAAATTACCCAAGCCACTATCTGTATCTGGTTTTACTCCGCGATTGGGTAATTGGGGGACACGGCGCAAAAGTGCCGTTAATAACATTTCTCCATTTTGCTTGCGCTGATCGTTTTTGGCAATATAAAATGCACTTGCTCCCCGCACAGATGGACTATTGGCCGCATTGGCTTGAATTTCTAGGGCTACATCTTTGGCATTAGCACGAGCATTAATCCAGGCAATAGTTTGAGCCGCACTTAAATCGTCAGGAACAGCTAAAACTTCTAAATTCCGGGTCCGCAGTTCTATCACCACCAAATCCCGCAAAAGAATCATTTCCTTTGCTTCCGTTGTGCCACCAGCGATCGCACCGGGGTCATTTTTACCCGCTTCTGTGCCACCATGTGCCGCAGAAATAAAAATCCGTCCCATTTTTACCTATTTCCGTTGTTAAGTCCCAGCAATTGCAATTCTATAAATTAGCGATCGCTTCTGCAATTCTTCTAGACACAAAAGGTAAAATTTCCCGACTCTTAGCTTGCTCTTTCCCTTCCGTAAACACCACCAACAGATAAGGGCGCTGATCTGGTAATTCAATATAAGCCGCATCATGACGGACTGTACTTGTCCAACCTGCTTTTGACCAGATTTGACTATTTTGAGGTAATCCACCCCCTAAGAAGCCTGTAACTTGGTTCTCATCGCCATCTTGGCTTAACTCTTCTGGCTTAATACTGCGTTTGAGTAAATTCATCATGGATTGCGATCGCTCACTAGAAACCGTCACCCCACCCACGATACTATGTAATAATCTCGCAGTCGCATCCGTCGTCAGCATATTCCGATTTTCAAACATCTCCCCATAAAAAGCCCTTTCCCGTCCATAAGGACCATCACCCCAAGTTTTTTGACAGACATTAACCGCCTTCATTTCCTCCCACCCCAAAGACTGGTAATAACGATTAATAATATTACGTTGATATTTCCAAGTTTCAAAAGGGCCAGGACTTAACTGAGGACCAGAAGTAGTTCCACTGATGATATCAACAATTAAACTAGTCGCATCGTTGCTAGAATCAACTATCATATCCTTCAAAGCCCGGTCTAACTCTCCCGAAGCATGACTCATTCCTTTCTCTAGCCATTCTTGCACCACCACCAAATAAAATAACTTCACCACACTCGCAGGATAAATCCGTTCTCCCCCCCGATAACTAAAACCCCGCACCGGATGTTCCCAAAAAGCGTTAGGAGTCAGCGCACCACCCGTATTCACTGGTGCGGGAGGATCATATACCACCCAAGTGAAAGCAATTTGATGAGATGCTAAAGTTGGAAACTCTGCCCAAGTTGCCTCTAAAATTTGATTACCGATATTTTCTAGTTGTTGGTCTTGATTAAAAAAAATCATTTGTAAATAATTTCCTTATGGTATTGGGAGTTTAGGTTCTGGACTCAATCCTATCATTATCTGTATAATTACTGAGGTAATAATTATGATTAGGCTAATTTCAGGTAATTTATCATGGCATTTGATTTAACAATATTTTATAGTTATCTGTGAGGGTTAGAAGTATGGCTAACGCCACGCTACGCTATCAGGAGGTAGGGGCGCAGGGCCTGCGCCCAGTCAGGAGTATGGCTATAAATAATTGGTGATATTGATACAATTTGCTGTATTACCTAAATTCTAAAAATTCATTTTTTTCTGGTTCTCGGTTCTATAACATCAGGGTTCACTCCAAAGTATTTCGCTGCTGCTGACATATCAAGTGTTAATAAACTAATATCCCCTAAATCTTTAATACCTTGAGGTATGGTTTTTGTCACTTTTGCACTATCAGAAGATTTGATATCTAAAAATTTAATAATTTCCTCTGCGACTGCTTGTGCTAAAAGCGGGGGAACAGAATTACCAATTTGTCTAAAACCATGCCATTTTGTCGGATGAAATCGAAACCAGTCAGGATAGGAATGTAACCGCGCAGCTTCCCTAACAGTAATACATCTGGGGATAAAAGGATGTATGGGACGAGGTGAAGTAAATGCACCTTTATTACTAGGTGTTCCGGCTCTTAAGGTATTACAAAAACCATCAGGATCAAGTTTATGAAAACGACTGATTGATTCGATTTTACCATGTGGTGTGGATGCAAATCTATCCATAGATTCGGTCGAATGCTTACTTCTTAAACTTGATGTTAGTAAAGTAGGATCATATTGACGTTTGTAGGAATATTTGTTTTTTGCAGTTGGAAGATTACGCAGGTTTTTAGCATAGTTACTAGGTTTAGCAAACTCTGTAAATATCCAATCTTGTTGATATAGTTCTGGATAGTTTTCTATGACTGGTAAATCTTGTAATGCTTCCCAAACTGTAGGAGTTAAGACTAACTTAGTTTCGGAAGATTGATTGGATTTTGCTGGGAATGTGATTTTTTCTGGATATTTAGGTAATTCTAAATCTTCACGCGCACCTAGTAAAAATAACCTTTCTCGATTTTGGGGTACTCCATAATTAGCTGCATTTAAAACTTGGTAATTTGCATTAACTTGATAACCACTTTCGGAAAATTGACTAATGATTTCAGCAATAAATTCTTTGTGTTTCCCGACTGTCATTCCTTTGACATTTTCCAATACAAAAAACTTGGGTTGTAATTCTACAACTAATCTAATAAAATGGAAAACTAAAGAGTTTCTTGGATCATCAAAAGAACGTTTTCCCATTAATGAGAAACCTTGACAAGGTGGACCACCAAATACTACATCAATTTCTTGATTAGCAATTTGAGAACTATTCCGAATTTCCTTCCCTGTTGTTTCTTCCATACTTTTGCATAACACAGTCCAAAAGGGAAAGTTAAATTGATGAATTGCACAATGAATTGGATCTATTTCCACAGATGCTAGGACATCAAAACCAGCTTGTTCAAAGCCTAAAGTCATGCCACCTGCACCTGCAAATAAATCAACTGCAATTGGTCGTTTTTTGGTCATTATTTAGTTATAATTAAGTTTACAGATTGCAGCCAATTTTCTAAATCTCCAATTGAAGTAAAATCTAACAAAGCTTCTCCAAGTTGCTCAATAGATAATGCTTGGACTCTTTGAATTAATGATGATTCAATTTCACCAATTCGACGATTTAATAATCGAATGATTAGACGTTGTTCTCCTTCTTGTTGGTAAAGTGGTGCTAATCGCATAATCAACTCCCTATCTTCTGTTTGTGAACTTTGATTGATTCTTAAATTCTGCTGGAGGTTATAAAGTAGCTCTAATGTAATTTTTACATAGGGCTGATTTGATGGTAACGCAACTAATTCATCAATTGCTTGTTTTTGTACTGTTCCTCGTCCTAGAAGTCTTAACCATAGGGTTTCTTGAGTCTGTGGTAATTGATGAATGACAATCTCTCACTTCTAGTAATTTTAACAGACAATCACATATTTCTTCCTTTGATGCTGGGTTACGGTATGGTTCAAATATAGCGGGTGTTGTGGCTAATTTTCCCAGTAATCCTAATGATTCTAAATTGGCGTTTTGTTCTGGGAATGGTGTAAATAATACATCTATTTCTCGGACTTCTCCAGCTACACAACTGGGTGCTTCAACTTTTCCATAAGCTTTTAGTAAGTAGGTTGGTGTTGAAAATTGTCGTTGGGGCAAGGGAACAGGGAACTCTTAACTGGGAACAGGAAGAGAGTTTTGAGTGATTTTACTTTTCTTCACATACCTTTAAATTTTTC
>Ga0208327_1000421_pt1 | contig 10651 bp, 8 predicted proteins | sample LakMenEpi26Jun08_FD_150733 | JGI IMG/M metagenome (GOLD analysis project Ga0208327, IMG submission 150733) | Freshwater microbial communities from Lake Mendota, WI - 26JUN2008 deep hole epilimnion (SPAdes) | ecosystem: Environmental > Aquatic > Freshwater > Lake > Epilimnion/Euphotic zone ...
TTCGTAAGGCTAGGCCTTGCTAGTAAAGTGGAGTCTGAAACCCTTAAAATTACCGCGAATACCGGGTTTAGATCGTGGTAAGGTGATCATTGCTCCTGACTTTAACTCACCTTTACCAGAAGATATTTTAAAAGATTTTCTTAATCCCCTAGATATTCAGAAAATTATCATTTAACCTAACCATTTATCCTGTCCATAATTAATCCACTGCTGTACTAACATCAACGCAGAAATAAAAGTCATAAATAATAAAGTTTGATATTTGATTTTACCAGGAATACAGCGATATAAATATCCTAACGCCATAAAAAAGAATGGAGTTGCAAATATATATCTACCCAAACTCAGTAAACGATCATAGCTAAAAAACTGAATTAATGAATGAGAAGCAGTAAAGTAAATACAAAACCAAAAAATATAGTTTACAGCTAAATTATTAATATAATCAGGAAGTGTTATAGTTGTGAAATTTATTTTAGCTTTCATTAATTTAATCAGATTATAAGCATATATTAATATTAACATAGGTGGATATAAATAAAAGATACTCCACCAAATTCTATAGTTAGGAACAGATATAATATTTTGTTTCTGAGCAAACTTGTAATACGTAAAAGTTAGAGATAAAAGTAAAATTATCAGAGGTAAATAAAGACCTATAATATCAATTAAAGGTGATTTAGGAAATAATAACAGTTCTAAATGAATACCTAATGATTTACCCCAAAAACGCTGGTCATCAAAAGGAGCAAAAAAATTACCTCTAGTTTTTAGACAAAAGCTACCATAAACACAATAACCTAGTAATGATCCCATCCATATAGTTAAAGTTAGTTTTATGTCATCTCGATATTTTTGGAGATTGATTAATAGATTCTGCCAAGAATAATATCTATTTATTCGTAACATTTCTAAACCAATAATAGTTATTAAGGTTAATGTAGTTGCAAAAGATATTTGAATTAATATAGGTCGAGTTAAACTCATGAAAAATGTAATGATAAACAAAAAGCAAAGTTTTAGATTTTTATTAATTTTGTTATTGAGTAAACAAAGCCAAATCAATAACGTACTAAACAATGAAAATATGCTTTCTGTGTAACCGATAACTCTAAATATTGCCATCGGATTAACAGTATAAGCTAACATGATCCAAAAAGCTAAATATGTCCGTTGTAAAGCTATTTTCAAAACCCAAAATAGTAAAAAATTAGTGATGAAAAATATAACAGAAGATACAATTAAAAAATAATGTGCTGCTTGTTCAATATTTTGGGGATGAAAAATATTACGAAGAAGAAAAGGCCACAGAGGATAAAAGGCAGTACAACTAGGCTTAATAGTCATTAAAGCATAATGTTCTACATCCCAATAGTAACTTTTATGAGGTAATACTGGAGGAACAGCACGAAATATCTGTGATAGAGAAAAGAACTTATTAAAAGCATCAGAATGGATGAACATTCCTATAGCAGCACAAATAATAAATGCACTACAAATAATTAACGGTAAGATAAAATTAATGTTTTTGGACTTGATGAAAAACCAAGTACGTAGGTTTAAATTTTGCACAATATTATTTACCTATTCATGATTATTGATCTTTAAGGATACATAAGATTTTATTTGGTTTAGGAAAAATCATGTCACAATTGCGGATAATAAACCATAATATCATTCCTAAAGGTATGGAAATAATTTTGATATATAGTGGGCTTTCTAACTGAAATGCTTCCACATAACTAAAAAATGATATAACTTGTACTGATATTGCTACCCAACGATACTCAGGAAAATAAAAAGCAAAGATAATAGATAATATATCTGTAGGATAAAAATATCTTTCGTGCATTTTTGGTAATAAATATGGCATAAAAAAAACAGATATTGTTGCTAAATATATCATCCTATCTTGAGTAATTTCTAATTTGCTTCTATATACTAGATAGGCTAATAACAACATAGTAGATACTGTTAATATTAAACCTATTGGTACAAAAAAATTATAGAATTCATTAGGAATCCATTGATAAAGATTAGGCGCACCTAGAGTTAGATGTTTATATTTATTAGCTTGGTCAAAATATACTAATAACAATTCTTTGATTGGTCTACCAGCAATCCACGCTGGTAATATAGCAACTAAATAGACTAGGGTAATTATGGGTAAATAATACCAATATATGCGTTTTTTAAACAATAAAATTAATAATAAAGGTGATAAAAACATGGCTTGAAATTTAAAGGAAAGTGCTACACCAAAACTAATTAATGCCGGAATTTGTTGATATTTAGCTAAAAAATAAATACAGGCAATTAATCCTGTTGTATAGATAACATCACATTGACCCCAAAGGGAACTGTTATAAATAACATTAGGACTTAATATAACTGCTAAAAACGCCCAACTTGCCGTTTTCCCAACGGGATATTTAAGTTTGACAATTTTATAAGCAAAAAATGCACAAATAAAATCAACTGTCATCGCAAAAAGTTTGATTCCTAGAATTTTAGGTAGTCCAGAAAGCATAGTAGCAGCAATTAAAAGCCAGTAAAGATATGAAGGTGTATAATCATAAAAAGCATATTTAAAGGCACTAAATCCGCCATGAGATACAATAAAATCATACCAAGGATCTAAAAAATTTCTGTAATCTCCTGATTTATTAGGAACACAAACTAATCTAATGATTATACCAAATATAATACCAATAAACAAATATTTGGGAATAGGCGATTGTAGATACTTGAAAATCTTATTAAATTGGTATTTTAATAATTTACCGGTTGCATTTATCATCATAAATTTTATATTCAGAGAATTAGGAATTATCTTACCATTAATATAACTTCACCTGCTCTTTAACCTTAAATTCTGATCCTTGCTAATTAGATAGCAACACAAGTTTAGCATCAGATGGTATAATTTACCTTGTTCTGTTTATTAATTTATGTATTAAAATTTACTATATTTCCAGGTTTTCGGTGACAAAACTATATGACCGCAACTAATGATATCCAGTATTATCCGTAAACATCCACATTTAAGCTTACTACTATTAAGTGCATTATTATTACTTGCTACTAATGGTAATCATAGCTTATTAGCACATGATGAAGGTTATTATGCTATGCAAGCACGATGGATTTTAGAAACGCAAGATTGGTTAACACCCCAATGGTGGGGTACACCTGTATATGATCGCACAATTGGTATCCAGTGGTTAATAGCCTTAACTTATAAATTATTAGGAATTAGTGATTTTAATGCTCGTTTGCCTAGTATGATTTTCTGTATAATTAGCGTTTTATTAACCTATCATATTGGCAAAATTCTCTTAAATAAGAAAATTGCTTTTTTAGCAGCAATTATTCTTTCTTTAATGCCAATATGGATATTTGAAGGACGTTCAGCAACCCAAAATACTGCTTTAGTTTGTGTTGAACTACTAGGAATTTGGGCTTTATTGCGTTGTGAGGAATTAGGAAATAAACAGAAAAATAAAAAAATACTCTGGGGAATATTGGCAGGTTCTACATTTGGCTTAGGATTTTTGATTAAAGGATTTATGATTATTTTACCAGGGGTAGCAATTATCCCTTATTTAATATTCAAAAATAAACAACATCGTCATTTAACAAATATTGGCATTTATTTAGGTTTAGTAATTGGTTTTATTCCGGCAATACTTTGGTTAATATTGAGTTGTCTTAAATATAATAGTTTATTTCCTGTTACAGATTTATTTAGTAAATTATTTACGTTATCTGCTGATAATACTTATAATCCAGGGACATTTTACTATTTTTGGAATATACCTTTAAATACTTTTCCTTGGGCTTTATTTAGTATAATAGGATTTTTATATGTTTGCTTATATCGAACTTTTACAAAATATTATTTATCCTTATTGCTAGGTTATCCAAGTATTTTATTTCTGCTTTTATGTATTTTTAGAACCAGAACTCCCTATTATCCATTACAAATATTACCATTTATGGCAATATTAGCAGCAGTAGGATTATTTAATTTAGAACATATTTATCAAATGCGTAAATACAACCTAGATAAACTTATATCTTATGTATTAAACGCATTTACAATATTGGGAATAATATTATTAGTTGCAGGTTCATTGATTATATTAGATATTACCATACCCGGAATTCCTCTAACTTCACAAATAAAACAATATGGTATATTAGGAATAATTTTAGGTGCAAGTTGGGCAACAATTATTACAACTTGGCAAAAACGCAAATTACTACCTGATAGATATTGGCTTTTAAGTTGGTTAATATCTCCTTATTTAGCAATAACTACTTTAGGATTTACAGGGATTTTAGGAGATAGAAACCCAGTATTAAAAAAAGAAATTAATCAAGCAAATATTATCCAAGTTATTTCTGCATATTCTATTAACTTTGTGATAGATGTACCCAAAAATAATCCGGTAGATACAAAGATAGAAAATTATGCTGATATAGATATTTCCAAGAATTTTCTCCTTCTAAGTTTTTATACACCAAAATTAGGTAAAATATTACAAATAGAAAATCTACCAACAGAAAGCTATGCTTGGATAAATCCTAAAATATCTAAAACCCTTTTCAATAAATATCAAATTATTGGTACTGTGAAAAACTGGAAACTCATTCATAAACATTAAATTAGATCATGAAAAATAACACATTCAAAGAAGAAATAAAACAATATTTTGATAAAATAGCCTTAGATTTAGATTTGTGGAATCGTCGCAATAGATATTATTATCAAGATATTCAAAAATTACATAATTTCATTATTCCGTCGGGAAGTACCGTTTTAGAAATAGGTTGCGGAACAGGAGATTTATTAGCAGCAACTAACCCAGAATTAGGAGTTGGTATTGATTTTTCCGAACAAGTAATTTCTCTAGCTAAAGATAAACATCCACATCTAGATTTTTATTGTTTTGATGTAGAAAATATTAACGCAGAATTTTTGAGTAATACTCCTATTTCATCTAGTAAATTTGACTTTATTATTTTAGGGGGAGTGCTTGGTTATCTGACAGATATTCAAGTAGTAATGGAACGGTTAAAAATATTCTGTCATCCTCGAACTAGAATTATTCTAGTATTTCATAACTTTCTTTGGGAACCTGTATTGCGTTTTGCCGAAAAAATTAATCAACGTCGTCCCCAACCTCCACAAAATTGGTTATCAATGAATGATATGATTAACTTTTTATCTATTACAGGTTATCAACAAGTTAAAATAGGTAGAAGATTTTTATTTCCTAAAAAAATCCCGATTATCGCTAATTTTATCAATCATTATATTAGTCAATTACCTATAATCAATCATCTATGTTTAACTAATTATGTTATAGCACGTCCGGCTTGGTATGAAAATAATGATATTGTCAAAAACTACAAAGTTAGTGTAATTATACCAGCGAGAAATGAAGCGGGAAATATTGCTGCTGCGGTACAACGTTTACCAGAATTAGGAAAAAGTACAGAAGTAATTTTCATTGAAGGACATTCACAAGATGATACTTGGGAAAAAATACAAAATTTGGTGAATAACTATCAAGGCAATTTTACTTTAAAAGCATTTCAACAAACAGGTAAAGGTAAAGCAGATGCTGTCAGATTAGGGTTTGCAGAAGCGACAGGAGATATTTTAATAATTCTGGATGCTGATTTAACTGTACAACCTGAAGATTTACCAAAGTTCGTAGAAGTTATATCTACAAATCATGGAGAATTTATTAATGGTTCACGTTTAGTATATCCTTATTCTCATCAAGCAATGCCTTGGTTAAATTCTGTAGCTAATAAATTTTTTGCGTTAGTAATATCTTTTTTACTAGGTCATAATATTAAAGATACACTTTGTGGAACTAAGGTTTTATGGCGGGAAGATTATGAGAAAATAGCAAATAATCGCAGTTACTTCGGAGATTTTGATCCTTTTGGAGACTTTGATTTATTGTTTGGTGCAGCAAAACTAAATTTACACATTGTCGAAGTACCTGTGAGATATCAAGAAAGAACCTATGGGAAATCTAATATTTCTCATTTTCGAGAAGGTTTGATTTTGTTAGGTATGTGTTTATATGCTGCTAAGAAAATTAAGTTTATATTGTAGTTTCATTGACTTTATCAAGGTACTCTTCTTTTAATAGATATTTGCCTAAATTTTTATTATTTAAAGATAGAGAAAATAATAAGGTAATTACAAATGCTAAAATTGCATTGGTGTTTGTAAATGGTGGCATAAATATGGGTATTAAAATTACAAATCTACCCAATTTATTAACTTGAGGATATAAAATCAAGAAGATAGGAAAATACCATACTAATCCCATAATCCATGCTCTAGGATTAAATAGATTAATGGTGTTTAGAATAGCATAAAATTGGTACTCTTTACTATTTTTACGATTAACTATTAATAGCAATATAATGGATAATAAACCTAACAAAAATGCACCGATAGCATTATTTTTTAATAATGGATTCATATAACCATTAGAAAGATTACGACTTGCTATTAAACCTGTACTTTCTAAAGAAATCACTAGATTATTAATTACATTTTGTCCATGAGTATTAATTGGTTCTGAAGTTGTAATTTCTCCAAACAAATTTGGTAAAATAACTTGAAAAAAGTGTTGATAAACGGAAACATCAAAATATAACAGAGGAACAAAAAATAATATCAATGTAGATAATATTGTAAAAAGTAAAACATTAAATTTCTTATTAAATAGATAATAGATCAATGTTACTATCGGAAAAATCTTGATACAACTACTTGTCGCTAAAAGTAAAGATGCTGGTAGGATTGATTTTTTGTTTTGAAATAAATCAAAAGATAAAAATGTTAAATAAAGAACTAAAATATCAATTTGACCTCTTTCAAATGTTGCAAAGATGGGAAAACTACACATTATAAATAAAATAGCTTCTCCTGGAAGTTTAAATTGACTTTTGTGCAAAAAATGAAAACATATAATAACCAAAATAAAAATAATTATTAAACTGAAAATCATTTTAGCTATTGCATAAGAAAAAAGCCCTAAAGGTGCAAAAAGTAAAGCAGCAAAAGGTGGATAAATAAAACCAGATGTGGGTGCATCATGGGCATTAATTGGTACGTATAGTTCAGGAAATTTTGAAACTTGATTTAAATAAGGATCTAGATGGTATAATACCGATTTACAAGCTACATAAAAAACTCGAAAATCTATTTGATATGATTCTAAAACTAAGTAAACTAATAAAATTACTGGAGCAAAATAAATTAAGTATTCTTTGACTTTTTTTTGGAAAAAATGTAGCATAATTGATTTTAAATTTGTATTTACTAAATTGTCGAGAGTTTCAGATCCCCGACTTCTTAGAGAAGTCGGGGATCTTTTTGTTCACAAACCAAAGCGTCTATGGATACCCCAAAGATTAATATACATTTATCCAGATGTGATTATTATTGCAGATGAGCCAGAATTTTTCAATAATCGCACAGATACAATTACAAATCCCCAGGTAATTATAGAAGTATTATCTAAATCTACCAAAAGTTATGACAGAGAAGATAAATTTGCAGCTTACAGGACAATTCCCACTTTTCAAGAATATCTGTTAATTGATCAAAACCGAATTCATGGAGAACAATTTTCCAAAACTGGGAAAAAAAGATGGAATTTGCGTGAGTATGATGAAGAAGATGAAAACATATCTTTGGAAACGGTATCTTTTGAGATTTCCTTACAAGATTTATATAATAAAGTTAAATTTCCTCATATAAAATCCGCAGTCGAAAATTCTACATCTTGATATTCTCCACTTTAAATATTTCCTCCTATCCTACCCAAATTTCTTGAGCAAAACCTATTGCCAATTTACCAAGTAAGGTGATAAACAAACCCATAACTAAATAAGCTTGACGCGGATAACGAGATAAGCAGATACCAATAGCTGCACTCAGAGGAACGATTCCATAAGCAAGACGACTTAAAGAAATTGTGCCACCAGAGGCTAAAAGTAAACCAATACCACAAAAACCATAAACTACCATAACTGGAGTTAGTTGCTGACGGAAATACCATAAAAGGTAGGTACTACCTAATATCATAGATACATTCAGTAAATTATTTATTAATCCCTGATCGGCAATTATTAATGATAATATGATTATCGCATAACCAGCATAGAATATCAATGGATTGAAATATTTTCGCCAATAGAATAAACAAGAAGAACTAATTACAATTAAACCAAAAAATAGCGGATACCAAAAGTCTTTAATCCCGCCTTCATCATTCTCAACCCAACCAAAATACCAATTGTTGCCAAAGGGAATTTGCATAAACATATTTAACCAACCTTCCCAATCAAAACCTAAGGAAGGCCGCCATCCTTTTTGTGCAGCAATAAAGGCTAGAAAATCATTAAAATTCAATTTACAATAGACACTAAATATTAACAACCCTGTGGCAGATAATAAACCTGCAATGTAGGCAATTGGTGATTTATGTTGTTTCCAAGCTGTAATTAAAAATGCGGGAATTAATGCCATTCCTGTGGGGCGTGTTGCTGTGGCCATTGCCCCACAAATTGCTGTCCAAACATATTGTTTTTGATCAAAGGCACGTAAAGCCATTGTACTCAATAACAAATACAATCCTTCTGTATAAATTACCCCCGTAAATAGAGACATAGGACAGTAGGCCATGACAGAAATTGTCCAATGGGCTGCGCTGATACCACATTGTTTTTTCACCCAAGAATATAAAAAATAAAGTGTTCCTAGAAATGCTAAATTATTGATAATTAATCCAGCTAATTCAAAAGGAAACCCGAATTTCATGAAGATAAAAATGCTGACAGGAAATAGGGGGAAAAATGCCAAATTATGTTGCTTGCCATCATCAACAAATTCGTAACCTTCAGTGGAAATTGCTCGATAATGGACACTATCCCAAGCATCAAAAATTCCCCAGCCAAAATGAGGCGTAATCCCATCTTGTAATGCTGGTAAATTGGGGGCAATCAATAACATAGCAGTCCCAATAAATATGCGACTCACAAGCCACATAGACGCAGGAAATAAGAAATCATCTGTCCAGATAAATTTGGCGATGGCTGCGACGAGCGTAGATATCGCCATTTGCGCTTTAACCATAGGCTTATGCTTTTTTCTGACTTTGAGATAATGACAATGTTAGTTTTAAGTAATGTTACGCATTTATGGCCAAAATAGCAAAAGTTTTGACTGGAGTTAATTGATTGTCGGAATTGCTCTTATCAACGAGTCCCAAGCCATTTATAGTTGAAATTATCTGTTAATGCTTAAAAAATTGTGAAAGCTATTACTTTACTGGGTTCTACTGGCTCAATTGGGACGCAAACCTTAGATATCGTCTCTGAACACCCCGATAAATTCCGCATCGTTGGATTGTCCGCTGGACGGAATGTGGAGCTATTCGCGGCGCAAATTCGCCAGTTTCGTCCCCAAATTGCCGCCATTTCTGCCGCTGAAAAGTTACCGGAACTCAAAGAAGCCATCAAAGATTTAAATCCTCAGCCCATTTTACTGGCTGGGGAAGCGGGAGTCATAGAAGTTGCTCGTTATGGCGATTCTCAAACAGTTGTAACTGGTATTGTTGGTTGTGCTGGCTTACTTCCGACCATTGCAGCTATTGAAGCGGGGAAAGATATTGCTTTAGCCAATAAAGAAACTATCATTGCTGGCGCTCCTGTGGTGTTACCTTTGGTGGAAAAACACGGAGTGAAACTATTACCAGCAGATTCCGAACATTCTGCTATTTTTCAATGTTTGCAAGGTGTTCCTAAAGATGGTTTACGGAAAATATTACTTACTGCTTCCGGTGGTGCTTTTCGAGATTGGCCTGTGGAAAAGTTACCAGAGGTAAAGGTTGCTGATGCTATTAAACATCCTAACTGGTCAATGGGGCGAAAAATCACGGTAGATTCGGCCACTTTGATGAATAAGGGTTTAGAAGTAATTGAAGCTCATTATTTATTTGGAGTAGATTACGATAACATCGAAATTGTCATTCATCCTCAAAGTATTATTCACTCGTTAATAGAATTACAAGATACGTCTGTTTTAGCTCAACTTGGTTGGCCAGATATGCGTTTACCTTTGCTTTATGCTTTATCTTGGCCGGAGCGAATTTACACTAATTGGGAAAGATTGAATTTAGTTAAATCTGGTGATTTAACTTTCCGTGAACCAGATCATCACAAATATCCTTGTATGGGTTTGGCTTATGCTGCGGGTAAGGCTGGTGGTTCTATGCCGGCGGTGTTGAATGCGGCTAATGAACAAGCTGTGGCGTTATTTTTAGAAGAGAAAATTCACTATTTGGATATTGCTCGCTGTATTGAATTTGTCTGCGATCGCCATCAAAATGATAACACACAAAATCCCTCTTTAGATGACATTTTAAATGCTGATAAATGGGCTAGACAAGAAGTTTTCACAGCTATGAAAAAGGTAGCAACTCAACCACAGATAATTTCTGTTGGTTAAAAGTTAGCATAATCCTACACTGTACCGAATAGGATTAGTGTAGGATTATATTTTATCTATTTTCTTGGGTTACTCTAGAGATACACCTTATTGTTTATC
>Ga0208327_1000425_pt1 | contig 10585 bp, 11 predicted proteins | sample LakMenEpi26Jun08_FD_150733 | JGI IMG/M metagenome (GOLD analysis project Ga0208327, IMG submission 150733) | Freshwater microbial communities from Lake Mendota, WI - 26JUN2008 deep hole epilimnion (SPAdes) | ecosystem: Environmental > Aquatic > Freshwater > Lake > Epilimnion/Euphotic zone ...
TCAGGTTGCGTATAATACGCTCAAGGCAAAAGGGGTTGCGCTCACTTCTGACCAAGAGGCCAAATATGAGCGGGTCCGCGATAAATTCTGCCTTTTGGTCAACAGAGCAGCAAAGCTGCAGCAACGGATTGAAAAGTTCAATGACATCAAAGACAATGGGATAACGTTATTTCAACGCTATGCGCGTGCTACGCCCAGCTATGACGGGTATGATCGAACCATACAAATGGGAATGCAGTTGCAGTTTTTTCCCTTCATATCGAACATCTGTGGATCGCCCGATGGCGATCAGACGACAACGATAACGACAGAGCTGGATTATTGTAAATCGAACATGAAGTCCGTTGCCTCGGGGCTTTCCTCCAAAGGGCTCGATAAAAGCAAGCTTGAAGAGCGCTTTGTATATGCGTCCTGGCTGCAATGGTCGGATGATGGCCGCCAACCGCTCAACGTCGTCAAACGTCTCCGGGAAATGAAGGGCTCCGACACCGGGTCCTGCGGAAAAATTATTCCCATCAAAATCATCTATGGCGGACATGTGACGGCGACGCTCTATCTTGGTGTTGACAGTATCGACGGGGATACGATCAACCTGAAAGCCTGCGCGGTTTTCCACTATAGCGGTGATGACAAAACGGTTGGCTTAGGGACAGTTTCGTTCACAGCGCCCTTCGGTTATCTTGGACAGCTTGAGGCCATGCGCGACAAAGCCAAGGATAATGTCTCTGCCAAGGTAGTGAGCAAGATCGACGCACGCGTCAGCAATCTTCTCGGTGACAAAAGCAAAGTGCAGAGCATGCTCTACACCATCGACAAAATGAAAACGTTGATGGAGACGATCAAGCAGCAAGCCGCATGATTTTATAGCGCCCGCTATTTCTTGCCTTTGCGGCCTTTTCTCGCCGCATATTTGGCATCGCGTTCAAGCTTGCGTTCTTCGTCGGTTTTTGTCGGGGCGGCGGGCTCTACCGACATTTGCGCACGTTCCAGCTTCTCGGCTTTTTCCAGTTCGCGGGCCGCCAGCTTTTCTGCGCGGGCTTTTGCTTGCGCTTGTTCGCGCGCTTCGGCGGCGGCGCGGCGTGCGGCAAGGGTTGCTTCGTCGAGCTTTGGCTTTGCGCGCAGCTTATTAACGGCGTCGAGCTTCGCCTTATTGGCTAAGGCTGCACGCTCTTGAAACGACGGCTCTTTATATGAAGACATATTCTTATATTATCCATTGGGTGTGATGGTAAAGCGGCGTACGCCAGCGATGACCTTGGATAACGCCTTAAAGGCAAAGACGCCCGACAGCAAATTGCAATCCGATTAAAATGACATGCGCTCCATGCATATATGATACGCGCCGCGCATCAGGCCAAGGTGACAAGGCCAATGACTGCGCCCGTCATCGCAGAGGCCATATTGCCGGCGACCCAGCTTTTCATACCCAGAGCGGAGACCTCTGCGCGCCGTGTGGGGGCGAGCGTGGCGATGGTCGATACCAACAGGCCGACGCTGGCAAGGTTTGCAACCCCGCATAAGGCATAAGTGATGATCAGCTTGCTGCGCGCGTCAAAACTGTCGGCGGGCAAGGCGGCGAGATCAAGATAGGCGACATATTCGTTGAGGATGGTCTTGGTGCCCATCAATGCCCCTGCCGCTGGTGCTTGGTCCCATGGGATGCCAATGCTCCACATCAACGGCGCGAACAGCCAGCCAAAAATGCGTTTGAGGGAGAGCGGCTGTGCATCCACCTGGGGCAGCAAGGCCAGCAACTGGTCGGTCAAATTGACCAAGGCAAATACGACGATGATGATGGCGATGACGGCCAGCACCAATTGGATGCCCTCCATCGTGCCTTTGATGACCGCGTCCATGCTGCTTTCATATTTCAGGTCAGCGTCGGCATCTTCTGCGCTCATGCTGCCATCGCCAGGGACCATCAGCCGCGCGATGAGGACAGCGGCGGGTAAGGAAATGAGCGAGGCGACAATCATATGGCCAACGGCGTCCGGCACGGTTTTGGACAAGGTGGTGGCATATAGGACAAGGATAGCGCCGGAGATGGTGGCCATGATCAACACCATGATCATGAACAATTCGGCCCGGCTCATCCGTTCAAACCACGCCCGCAGGACAAGCGGGGATTCGACAACACCCAGAAACATTGTCGCGCCGCCGCCCAGCCCGACGACGCCGCTGACGCCCAAGGTCTTGCGTAAGGCCCAGGACAGGCCACGGACCGCCGCGCGCAAGATGCCCCAATGCCATAACAAGGCCGAGAGCGCGGAAAAGACGATGATGAGCGGCAATATCTGAAATGCGACGATTATGGGCTGTTCCACGCCGGGCTTGAGCACAAACGGGATTGGCGCGCCGCCGGTATAGCCGAACATGTAACTTGATCCGACCAATGTCGCCTTTTCCACTGCCGCGACCGCATTGTTGGCATAGCCGACCAGGGTCCAGATAAACGGCACCCGTGTGACCGCCAGCGCGAGCGCAATTTGCAAGACAAGCGCGCCGAAAATCCAGCGCCAGGACGGCCGTGCGGCGCGGTCTTCGGAGCATGCCCATGCGAGCGTCAGGATCAAAAAGATGCCGATCAACCCCTGTCCCTGCTGCAAATGTCCCTGCTGCAAAATCACCATGTCCGCCCTTATGCTGCCCGTCAGTCGCTTCGCTTTACGCAATGCGCCCTTAAGCTTTTGCTTACCGAATTCTCACAGCAGTTGTTAACTAAATTACGCGATAAAGACTGGCGTAAATGCAGGGATTTTTCGACATCATGGGACATGAACATGCGTAAGTTAGACGGCTTCATGCGCAATCTACGCACCAATGAACGGGGTAATGTATTGATCCTTATGGGTCTTTCCATGCCGTTGCTTGTCGGTCTCGCAGGCCTTGGAACCGACACCATCCAATGGACTTTAATGAAGCAGCAATTGCAGCGAAGTGCCGATTCGGCTGCGTTGAACGGCGCTTATGCCAAGGCACAGGCCAAGAGCGTAAGCGATAATGCCAATAATGATCTGGCCAAAACGCTTGATGCATTTACCGGGGTTGGTGTTACAGTTGAGAACGCGCCGACAGCAGGAAAATTTGCCGGTGACCCTCGCGCGGTCAAGGTTGTTTTGACCTATAGTAAAGCGCTTCCCTTTTCGAGTTTGTTTTTGTCAGATCCGCCATTGATTAAAGTGGAGGCAATTGCTGCGGTGTTGAATAATGGCGACTATTGCGTCATTTCACTTGAGGATACGAACGCAAATGGCGTGACATTTTCGGGCAACTCGACCGTCGATTTGGGTTGCGGTGTCGCGAGTAATTCCACAGGCAGTAGCGCCGTAACCGCAGAAGGTTCGACTTTTGTGCGGGCGTCGCCGGTTGCTGCGGTCGGGAATGTGCCCGCCAGTGCGAACTACGCCAATGGGACGCAGCTTGTCCCTTATTCCATCCCGCAACGAAACCCGTTTGCTGCGCTTGGAGATCCAACGGCAGAGGCGCCGGCCGTGTGTAGCGGCAATTCGCTGACCGTAGGCAACAAACAAAATATAACGATCAACCCCGGCTGTTTCACTGGTATCAACGTGCGCGGCAAGCTGACCATGAATCCGGGCACCTATTATATCAAAAGTGGGGATTTTGAAACCAATGCCCAATCCGAAATCACCGCCATCGGCGTCACAATCATTTTGACCGGAACCGGGACAGACATTGGACAGGTTAAAATGAACGGTGGCGCGGATATTGAAATGGCGGCTCCGGCAAGCGGCAAATATAAGGGCGTCCTCTTTTTCAAAGATCCCAGCGCGCCTGCATCCTATAATGACGTGTTCAACGGCGGGGCATCGGGGTCGTTTCTAGGCGCAATTTACATGCCCTCACAAACCGTGACATTGAACGGAAACTCCACATTTGCGACCGATTGCCTGCAGATCGTATCGCGTAAAGTGGTCATGACAGGCAATACCACGATTACCAACGACTGTCCCGTCGGGACGGCGGCGGATACCTTTGAAGGCACGCAGGTAAGGTTGGTCGGGTGATTTGATGGCGCATATCATCAAAGTTTTGAACGCCGCCCGGCAGGATAGCCGCGGGACAAGCACTATTGAGCTGGCGCTGATTTTTCCGGTTGGCTTGCTGCTTTTATTGGGTGCGATCGATTCTGCGATGGGATTCGCCGAAAAGCTGCGGGTAGAGGCTGCCGCCGCCAGAGCCGTGGAGCAGATCACCGCTTTTTCCCGCGTGAAGACAGACTATACCGCAAGTCGTGCCGAGGCTGCGGCGGCCGCAAATGTTGCCGTGTCCGACGTGACCGTGACCTATTGGCTTGAGTGCAACAATGCCGTCCAAAGCACGTTTACGGCAACCTGCACAACGGCTGGCTCTCAGATCGCCCGATTTGTCAAAGTACGCATTCGCGGCAAATTTTCGCCCGCTGTGAATTATGGCAATTTTCTCACCACGGACGCCAATGGCTTTGTTCGGGTTGAGGGCGATGCTTCTGTAAGGATTCAGTGATGCTGTTGTCCAAATATCGCAAAAATGACTCCGGCGCATCTGCAACCGAATTTGCCTTGGCGGTGCCGCTTGTTGTGTTGTTGTTTTATGGAATGGCGCAATTCGGGCTCATCTTGCTGGCCAATGCCGGGCTTCGGCACGCCATCGACACAGGCGCGCGCGCGACAACGGTCTATATCGGCGCAACACCGATGACCGATGCGCAAATCCGGACGATTGTTTCCAGCAGCCTATACGGCATAACAAATGGCACAGTTTCAACGCCGGCGGTGAGCAGGGGGACCAGTAACGGCGTCAGCTATGTCGACATAAGCATTTCTTACGCCGTGCCGATTGATCTTATTTTTTACCAATACGGACCGATCATGCTTCAAGAGAGGCGGCGGGCCTATCTCCCATAAGCAAAAGCATCTTTTGACCCCGATATCCATAATGGCCATTGATCCCGGTTCGAAAACCAAACAAAAAACCGCAGCGGCGGCCATGGTCCCTAACGAAAGCACCATCCCGACGTTGACCCACAATTTTCTGGCATAGGATAGGCCCTCGGTCGATGCATCATGGCCCATTATGCCGCCTTTTGCCGTGTCGGTGACAGCATCCACTGCCACAGAATTGGTCAGCGTAAAGCGCGCGCCGAGTAGCTCCGCGCTGATGGCTGCTTGCGTGCGTTCTCGCGTGAATTTGCAGCCATAGATTTGCCCACCGGCCCACATGATTTCCGCTTCCATCACGCCGACATTGGGAAGGTTGACCTCTATGATTTCGCCCACGCCTAATTCGGATTTGGTTTCGATAAGCAAGCCTGTATCCAAGATGTCGTGGACCAAAACTGCATCTGACGCGGTGCCGTGTTCCCCGCCTTCAACTTCGAGAAAAAGTTTGTGGCGTTGCCGCTTTCGATTGTCGTTGGATGTTTCGATTTTTGCTTTTCTCGGCGGCAAAGGCATATTGTAATTCCCTGCGCCTTTGAGGGGTCGCAAGCGCGTTGACAATTTTCCGCAGTGCCAAATATCTATCAGGCACAGAATATGGTAAAAACACTGTGGTTTGAAAATTCCTTCATGGTCCTAACCCAATGTATTTTTTGGGCGCTCAAGCCGGTAGGACACGTTGCAGCAACCACATAAAGGCGATGGAGCCAATGGCATAAGCGCTTATCATCTGGGCGCGGGCGGCGTAAAGCGCATGCACGCGGCGCAGTCCCCATAAGACCAATAACGCCACGGCGACGATGACAAGCTGACCCGCCTCAACGCCCAGATTGAACGTCAGTAATGCCATGGGCACTTCGCCCTGCGGCAATCCGATTTCGGCCAATGCCCCTGCAAAGCCAAAGCCATGGAGCAAGCCAAACAGAAAGGCGACGACCCATGGAAAACGCTCTGACAAGCGCAGTTCACCGGGTTTGCGCTTCAGTATTTCCACGGCGAGGAAAACAATAGACAACGCAATGGCGGCCTCAACTGGCGGGCCGGGGACGCTGATAAGTTCAAGTGTCGTTGCCACTAAGGTCAGCGAATGCGCTATCGTGAAAGCCGTCACCGTTGCCGCCACGCGCCATGCACCGTTGAGCAAAAGCACAAGGCACAGCACAAACAATAAATGGTCATATCCCATCAATATATGTTCGACACCTGTTACAAAATAGGTGCGCGCAACCTGCCATCGGTCTGCCTTTTGCAGGATTACAGCGGATGGGTTGCCGGGCGTCAGCCGCGCGGCCTGCGTGATCCGATAAGCGGATTGATAGCGCAGCAAGGCGTCGGCTGGGGTGTTCTCCATACCGCTTAAGCGGACAGAGCGGCCAGCCAATGTTGCGCTGCAATCAATGTCCCAGCGCGCCAGCAAAGCAGCGGCATCAACGCTGCGAACAGGTTCGGTCGCTACGCAATCGCGCGGGAATATCGGCACGACGCGCGCGGCAAGGCCGGGCCGGATGGGCGCTTTCCATGTAATTTTATATTGGTGGCTAACGGCTTCACGCTCACGGATTTCCAGATAGCCCGGTTGCAAGTCATCGGCGCGGGCAACCGACGTGAAGCCAGACGCGAGCAAGAGCAAAAGGAAAAAGCGGACGATCACGGCTTGGCGATGCGAATGTCATATCCGTCGAGCAGCGCCTGATAGGCAGCAGCTTCGCGTGTGGCCTGCGTTTCGGCCCGCCAGTCGTTGGACACGCGCTGGCGAATGTCGGGTAAAGGCGGTGTCCCCGCCGCAACAACGCCGCGGACGCGCACGGCATGCCAGCCGAAACCGGACTGGACTGGCCCGCTCCAACGCCCTTGCGGTAAATTACGTAGGCTGTCGGCAAAGCCATCGCCAAATTCACGTGCGATATTGTCCGACGCGGCCTTGTCCATGCTGGCAGATACGCTCAGCGGTTGCCCCTGCACTTGCTTTCCGGCGTTCAGGGCAAAGATTGATACTTTGGCGCTGTCTTCATCCTCGCCCAAAAACTGCTGATCGAAACTGAAGGCCGGCTTTTCGGCATAACGGATTTTGTTCGCCGCATAAAAGCTTTCCAACGCGGCTTCGGTTGGTTCCATATTCTGAATTTGCGCTGTCGCCAGAAACTCCATTTTGGCGCGCAGACGGCGGCGGATGACGGGGTCATCGACGTCAAGGCCAATGCGCATGGCCTCCCGGAAATAGATTTCTTCCTTGATATAATCGCGGATCAGGCTGTCGAGTATTTGGGGGCTAGGCGGGCTGCGCCATGTCTGTTCCCATTGCGACGCGAGCCGCGCAACTTCTGCCGCATTGATCGTGATGCTGCGGTCCAGACTGTCTTCCCCGCCAAACTGCCCCATGAGCAGAAACAAGGCCGATCCTGCGCCAAGGAAATGCACCAACGGCTCGCGCAGGGCCTGCTTCATCCAATCATATATCATAAAATGGCACGCCTCATAAAATGGCGACACCAGGGCCGGGACGTTCAATCATGATCAGCGGCGCATGGCCATCGGGCGTTGTGTATTGTTTTTGTATTGCGGCCTGCACATCCGCCACATGGGCAATCGGCATGATCGCCACAGCCGCGCCGCCAAATCCTCCACCTGTCATCCGTGCGCCCCCTTGATTGCCGATCGCATGTTGCAAGAGCGCTACCAAATCATCAATAGCCGGAACAGTGATTTCGAAGTCATCGCGCATCGATGCATGGCTTTGCGCCATCAACATACCAAGCGCGGCTAGGTCGCTTTTGGCCAGCGCGTCGGCTGCGTCCAATGTCCGCTGGTTTTCGGTAATGACATGGCGGGCGCGTGCGGTTGTGATGGTGTCGAGACGTGCTGCGGCTAGCATGTCCAGATCCGCGTCGCGCAAGGCGCTTACCCCCATCGCTGTGGCCGCCGCCTCACATTGCCGCCGCCGTGCGTTGTAATGCCCGTCAACCAAGCCGCGCGTGACGCCCGAATGCACGATCATGATCGCGACATCGCAGGATATGGGCGCGTCGGTCAGTTGCAAGCTGCGGCAATCGATCAACAACGCATGGCCAGCCTTGCCCTGCGCCGAAATCAATTGGTCCATGATGCCGCATTGGGTGCCGACAAAATCGCATTCCGCTTTTTGCGCGATTTGCGCGAGGCGGCTGTTGTCGATGTCGGTTCCGTTCAGCGCCAAATTGGCCTTGCCCACCGCTACCGCGAGCGAGGCCGATGACGACAGACCGGCCCCTTTGGGCAGATTGCCCGCAATGGCGATTTTAGCCCCGCTGAGGGCGTATCCTGCATTTTGGAGGGCAAAGGTCATCCCACGCACATAATCAGCCCAGGGCTGGCTTAAATTGCGTTCTGGGGGTGGTGTCAGCGCGAACATGTCGCGCGCATTGTCGAAGTCAGCAGCGACCACGTCGACCTTGTCATCATCGCGCTTGCTAATCGCCACCATCGTCGCTGGGCCAATCGCGCAGGGCAGGACAAAGCCGTCATTATAGTCGGTATGTTCGCCGATCAGGTTCACCCGCCCCGGCGCGCGCACGACAAGGTCGGGGGCGTGGCCAAACTGCACCGCAAAACTGGTGGTCACGCGATCAAACAGCGCTTGGTCCTGCACGTTCATGGCTTGCTCCGGTAATGGATTTTGGCCGTGGCGCGCAAATGTTCGGCGGCAGTCTCCGGCGTCAGGTCGCGTTGTGCCTCGGCAAGCATTTCATAGCCGACCATGAACTTGCGCACACTGGCCGAGCGCAGCAAGGGTGGATAAAAATGCGCATGCAACTGCCAATGCGGGGCATCGGGTGTTGCGCTTGGTGCTCCATGCCAGCCCATCGAATAAGGGAAGCTGGTCTGGAACAGATTGTCATAGGCCGTTGTCACGGCCTTCATGATGTCCGCCAGATCATCACGTTGCTCTGGCGTGAGGGCGTTCAATCGCTGAACGGCAAAGCGCGGCAGCAGCAGGATTTCATAAGGCCAGCTTGCCCAATAGGGCACGACCGCGATCCAGTGGTCATTGTGTGCCACCGTTCGTGCGCCGTCTTTGGCCTCTTGTTCGGCATAGCTTAGCAGCATTGCCGATTGATGCTGTTCAAACCAGGCCGCTTGCGTTGCATCCTCACGGGCGGGCTCGGCAGGTATATAATCGGTCGCCCAAATCTGACCATGCGGATGCGGGCTGGAGCAGCCCATCATCGCGCCCTTATTTTCGAAAATTTGGACATAAGCATGGACGGCGGAAAGTTCTGCTTCTTGCGCGGCCCAAGCGTCGACCACATTGCGGATGTCGCCCACGGACATTTCGGGCAGGGTTTTGCCATGGTCCGGCGAAAAGCAAATGACTCTACAGGCTCCGTTGGCGAGAGCCGCACGAAACAGGGGTTTGTCTTTTTCTACTCTGCACCCTGCGCCGGGCAATAATGCGGCAAAGTCATTGTCGAAAACGAAGACATTTTTGTAGTCAGGATTGCGCAATCCGCCAGCGCGTTCATTGCCCGCGCATAAATAACAATCCGGATCATGCATCGGCCGGACGGCGGTGTCGGGTGTATCCTGTTGCCCCTGCCACGGCCTTTTGGCGCGATGCGGAGATACCAAAATCCATTCATCTTTCAATGGGTTGAAACGACGGTGGGGCTGCTCATGGAACGACATTGGGCAGTATCCAATCAATCGGCGGGAGACCGTTGCTAACCAAAAAGGCGTTGCATTGCGAGAAATGTTTGCAGCCCAAAAAGCCGTTGTGCGCCGACAAGGGCGATGGATGCGCGGCCTTTAGCACCAGATGACGGCTGGCATCCACATTCGCCGCCTTTTTGTGGGCATAAGCGCCCCACAGCATGAAAACGACTGGCTCTGCCTTGTTGTTCACTTGCGCAATAATCGCATCCGTAAATGGCTCCCACCCCTTTTTGCTGTGCGACGCGGCCTTGGCCATTTCGACCGTGAGGACGCTGTTGAGCAGCAACACGCCTTGCCGCGCCCAATGCTCCAAAAAGCCATGAGGCGGCTGCGGGAGGCCCAAGTCGCCTTCTAACTCCTTGTAAATATTATTAAGACTTGGCGGCGGACGCACACCCGGCGGCACGCTGAAGCACAGGCCATGCGCTTGCCCCGGCCCATGATACGGGTCTTGCCCCAAAATGACGACGCGCACTTTGTCCAGCGGCGTTAACTCAAGCGCGCGGAACCATGCGTCCTGCGGCGGGAAAATTGTCTTGCCTGCGGCGAGTTCGGCGTCGAGAAAGCCTTGGAGCGCCAACGTTTCGCCTTTGGTCAGCGCCGCCTGCAGTGCCGTCTGCCAATCCTGCGGTAAGGAAAATGCGGTCATTCGGCCTTTGGTGGCGCGGTCAGCAAATCGGTCCAGGCCTTCATTTCTTTTGATGAGGCAGGGCCAAGCAATTCCATCGCATGGCGCAACCGCTCGCGGATGATGTCGCGGCCCAAATGGGTGATGGCATCGAACAAGGGCACGCCCTGCGCGCTGCCGGTGATGGCGATGTAAAAAGGCCGGATAACGTCCTTCAACTTCGCGTCCAAGACCTCAGCAGTTCGGCGCAACGTCGCTTCAACGCCTTCCCGGTTCCATTCGATCATGCCGTCAAACTGTTGCAAGCCAAGGGTGTAGGCCGCGCGTT
>Ga0208327_1000427_pt1 | contig 10551 bp, 10 predicted proteins | sample LakMenEpi26Jun08_FD_150733 | JGI IMG/M metagenome (GOLD analysis project Ga0208327, IMG submission 150733) | Freshwater microbial communities from Lake Mendota, WI - 26JUN2008 deep hole epilimnion (SPAdes) | ecosystem: Environmental > Aquatic > Freshwater > Lake > Epilimnion/Euphotic zone ...
TCGCTATTAATCCTGATTATGCTCAAGCTTACTACAATCGCGGTAATCTTTACAAAGACCAGAAAAAATGGGAATTAGCCCTGGCTGATTACACCAAGGCTATTGCTATTAATCCTGATTATGCTCAAGTTTACGCCAAACGCGGGATTATTTATTATGAAATTGGTGACAAACAAAAAGCAATTGAAAACTTTCAACGAGCAGCGAAATTATATCTTGCTCAAGGAGATACTGCTACTTATGAACAAATAATGAATTTATTAAAAAAGTTGTAGACAGCTATTCATTTAACCATTTATTCGGGGAATAAATTCATCGTCTCATAGCGGAAGTCATTTATCCGGGGAATAAATTCCCCGTCTGATAGTTAAAGTCGGTTAAAACCGACTGGGAATTAAGAGGAGGAAATTGATTTATAAGGGTTGGTAGATAAACCTCTAAAAATTCCCAAAACCTGATCAAATAAAATCCCCAATCCATCACCAAAAACTGTTAAAATGCCCAAACAACATCTTAAAAATTAGTCGGTTGAAACCGACTTGAGCTATTAGACAGGGAATTTATTCCCTGGATAAATGAATTGGATAAATGAACTAGAAATTAAGGGAGAAAATTGATTAACAACAAATAGTTGTCAACACAACCAAATAATTGTACAATTTAGATAGAATTGTTTCACAATAGCGCAACCATGGAACAACTAATCATTAAAGTCGCCGATAAAGAAAAAGCACAGATGCTATTAGCAATTATTTCTGCCTTAGATTTTGTCAACTCTGTAGAAGTAATAGAAGATAAGACCATTATATCTGATAATGAGGAAGATTTCTTCTCTTTAGCAGGACTCTGGGAAACTAGAAATATTACTACTGAGTCCATTCGTAAAGAAGCATGGAGAAAAGAAGTTAAATGATTTTATGTGACACAAATATTCTCATAGAATTCTATAAAAACAATTCTCAAATTATCTCTGAGCTTCGTTTTGTGGGACTAAATCAATTAGCAATTAGTACAATTACTCAAGCTGAATTATATTATGGTGCTATTAATAATGTGGAATTGAAGAAAATTAAGAAACATTTACAATTAATTCATATTTTTCCTGTGGATATTACGGTATCTGATCAATTTATTGAATTAATGGAAACATACTCCCTCAGTCATAAACTCAGTATTCCTGATGCTTTCATTGCCTCAACCGCATTAGTTCATAAAATTGATTTATATACTTTAAATGTTAAAGATTTTCGCTTTATTGTCGGGTTAAATTTGCATCAGTCTTCTAGTAACTATTCATGATAATTAGTGATTGAAAAAAAGAGTAATCAAGAGAGGAAATTGATTGAAACCCGTTTCTAGATAAATCGCAATAAAGTCCCCAACCCATCACCAAAACCCGATAAAATACCCAAATAACATCTTACAAAATAGCCATTTATCCGGGGAATAAATTCCCCGTCTCATAGTTAAAGTCGGTTAAAACCGACTAGGAATTGAAGTTATTAATTAATTGGATTCAGCCCAATTTTTTGCCCAATTTAGGGTTTGATGAACTTCTTCCACTGTTGCAGCTTCACAATAAAGACGTAAAACTGGTTCAGTGCCGCTAAATCTAATCATTAACCAACTTTGATCAGCTAGACGGAATTTATAACCATCAATTGTTTGACAACCGATTACCGCTTTACCAGCAATTTCTGTCAAAGGTTGGGATTGTAACTGTTGTAATAATCGCCCTCTGACTTCCATATTCGCTAAAGGTAAATCAATCCGATCATAGGCTGATGAAAAACCAGTTTTTTGTTGTAAATAGCGATAATATTCACCTAAATCCAAACCCGATTCAACCACAGCTTCTAATACGTAAAGTGCCGATAATAAAGCATCACGTTCGGGAATATGACTACCATAACCAATGCCACCGGATTCTTCACCACCGAGTAATACCTGTGTAGTTAACATTCGGTCAGCAATGTATTTATAACCTACTGCTGTTTCATGGATAGAAAGGTTATGTAATGCGGCTACACGGGGCATTAAGTCCGAACCGCTGACAGTTTTGACAATTTCGCCCTGAAAGTTCCGCCGTAGTGTGAGGTGGTCAATTAAGATGGGAATCAGGATTTGAGAACTAAGGAAATTAGCATCTTGATCTACGGCGGCAATGCGATCGCAATCTCCATCAAATACCAAACCCACAGTTAAACCAGTTTTATGGGTTTGCCGATGGGTTTTCATAACTGTAAATAGTCGGGAAAGATACTTTGGTAAAGGTTCAGGCGCACCACCTTCAAATAGAGGATCACGGTCGCTATTAATTTCCTTAACTTGTTCCCCTAATAATCGGGCTAATCCCCCAGCCGCTGCCCCGTGCATGACATCCACAAATATTGTTAACTTGCCAGTTGCGATCGCTTCTTTGATTTTGTCAATATCAACTTTAGCGGCTAATGCTTGACAATAACTCGGCCAAGGATCAAAGGTTTCTTCCTTACCTGGAATCGCTGCTGGGGCAACTTTTTCTGATAATAAAGCCTCTATCTCTTGAGTAACTTCCGGTGGTACTGAACCACCAAAAGCACTTTTAACTTTTAATCCTAAATATGCGCCAGGATTATGACTAGCTGTGACAACTAATGCCCCTAAAGCCTTGAGTTCTTTAGCCGCCCAACTGTAAGCTGGAGTTGGGGCAAAGGTTTCGCTAAACAGGACATCGAAACCCACTGCGGTGACGGCATTGGCAACCACACGGGCAAACTCTTCCGCCATAAATCGGCGGTCATAACCGACAATAATCGTTCGGCTACCCACTTGGGAAAAGTAAGTATTATGTAAAACTTTGGCTGCTACGGTTGCGACTAATGCCAGACGTTCAAAGGTAAACTCCTCACCTATCACACCCCTCCAACCATCTGTACCGAATTTGATTGGGTTAGTTACAACTGACATAAAAATATCCTAAATTTCTCACTGAGAATTTTAACATTAGTCAGTTGTCAGTTGTCAGTTGTAATAAAACTCTTCCTCTATTACCAATTACCAATTACCAATTACCAATTCCCTATTCCCTTTAACTTAACAAAGAAATTGCTATTGGTAAAATCCGATGTTCTTGGATTTGAATTCTCGCGTGTAGTGTTTCTGATGTATCATCTGGTAAAACGGGAACAGCCGCTTGAATTAAAATTTCGCCACTGTCAACTTCTAAAGAAACAAGATGTACAGTACAGCCAGTAATTTTGACTTTCGCAACTAAAGCCTGTTCTACAGCTTGCACGCCTTTAAAACTTGGTAATAAACTGGGATGAATATTAATCATGCGATTAGGAAAAGCGTCAATTAAAACTTGTGTTACTAATCGCATCCATCCCGCCATAATCACGAATTCTACATTATACTGCTGTAATGTTTGGACAACTTTATGATCAAATTTTTGACGATTTTTGTAGTCCCGATGATTTAACAATACAGATTCTACGCCCCAATTTTCTGCCCTAACTGCTGCTTTCGCATCAGGATTATTGTAAATTAGAACTTGAATTTGGGCGTTAATTTTACCGTCGGCAATAGCTTGGGCAATTACTTCAAAATTACTACCATTGCCAGAAGCCATAATTCCTAGTTTCAAAGGCTGATTCGAGGAAACTTGGTGATGATAAATATCGGGATAAATGAGACTGTCAGTAGTATTTATTGGGGAATTTTGAATCATAGACAATAATTATTTTAACAAAATTTTTGAAAGTCGAGATTTTCAGATCCCCGACTTCTTAGAGAAGTCGGGGATCTTGTTATTTAAAATTCTCGTCTTAAGAAAATAATAATGGCGATCGCTAACAACATAAAACTGTAAAGTAAACTATAACCTGCATTGGTAACTAATGTGATTGGATCAGGTAGTGCTTGCAAACCGTAAACAGCATCATTCTTTAAATCTAATCTAGATAAATCTGGCAAAATTAGATATAAACTTTGGGTAATGCGTTCCATCCCAGGATTCTGACTTAATTTACCTAATGCCACTAAATCTTGAGTAACATTCCCCATTAAATACACTGCAAATGTTAGGGCTGTGGCTATCAGTGAACTGGTAAAAACGCCCAAAGTAATGGCTACGGCAGTAATTAAACATAATTGCAAAAATAAGAATAGTGTAGCCAGAAAAATGCTAGTAATTGGATAGGATACTTGACCAACTTGTAAGAATCCTAAATAAATTATTGTCATTGCAGTAATGAGGACACCGATAACTGCTGATAACCCTAAATATTTACTAGCAATAAATTCACTGCGGCTGATGGGTTTGGCAATTAATACTAAAATAGTGCGTTTTTCAATTTCTTTGTTAACTAATCCTGTGCCGATAAATATAGCGACAATTAAACCAATGACGTTCATTGTTGCCAAACCAAAGTCCAAAAATATTTTATTACTGGTGGTGCCGGCAAATTCGGGAATGGCACGGAAGGCAATAGCCAGGATGATAGCATAAAAACCGATGATGTACAGAATGCGATCGCGGATCACTTCCTGAAATACATTCTTAGCCATGACGACAGTTCTAATTACATTCATAGTAATTACTTCTTCCTTATTGTTGTGCTGGTGGAGAACCCATGATAAATTTACTTGTGCGATCGCAAGTTAGACGGGCAAAGGTATTTTTATTATCTGTTTGTTTACCAGAGTTAGATGGTTCTATCAAACAAGATTTTTTCCAGTAATATCCTTGAGAGTTGGCACTTGGTCCAGCCCAAATTGTCAAAATATCTAGCCTATATCCAGACTTGATATTGACGACACGGGGTTCAACTCGCCATAGTAGTCTTTCTTGGGATTTACCTAAATTACTATTAATCGTTCTTCTTCCCAAGTTGCCTAGTTGCTGATTAGCTTCTAGTAACCATTTTTCTACTTCACCCCAAGGTTTATTGGCAAGTTGTTGATTAATTAAGGGTTGCAGTTTATTTAAGATCAAATCACCAGTTTTTGGCTTTCGTGATTGTGGTTCTAATCTAATCACAAAAGCACTTTTCTGAAAATTATCTGCTCGTAAACTGGGATATTCTTTTAACCATTTATCTATCACAAAGTAAAACTGAAGCCAACAACTAATTAGCATACACCAAGCTAATAAAACTACAACTTTTTGACGATCTTGCAATTTAGGAAGTTTCGCGTTTGGCAATCCTCTACCATTGCCTTCAAAGAAGTTAGGTATGGCTGTAACTAGGGCGGCTATTGTCGGCCAAATGACTATAGTATTAAATGTTAATCCACTCTCCTGGTATCCAAAGGCAAAGACGCTCACTAAAAAGCCTGTGATTACTGCCCCAACTGGCATAAAAGTTCCGGGAATTCTTAAAGGATCGTCCGTAGTATACCAAGTTGTTCCTGCTAATAAAAATAACCAACCACAAAAGGCAATAATATCCCTAATATACCCTACGGCAAAATATGATATTCCCCAAGAAAAAACACTCAAATAGATAAATGTTTGCCATGAATATGCTTTGGCTGGTGTCAGAAATTTTTGCACTCCTGCAAATAAATCCTGAATATATTTAAATATGCCACCTATTTCCTTCAATAAAAAGTTCATGAGATTACCTCTAATTAATGCAATGATGAATATTGATCATTTTACCGAGAGCGAATTAATATGATAAAGGTTATGGCACTGTAACTGAGTGAATTTGCTATTAATGTTGCCGTGATTAAATTAGTATTCTGCAACTTAGCTATATTCATATAACTAGCTCTTTGTTGTGAAGACATGGTTTCTGGCTGGGTGTTTTTTCCGCCTTCACCCATAAAAATGATGAGGATCTTCATCAATAAAAATTTAACTAAGAAAGTCGCTATGAAAATAGTAAATGATAATAAAATTATCATTGTACTAATGCTAGAAGCTTTAATCTTATTGAAAAATACATAATTAATCAATTCGGCTTTGATCGGGATAGGTAACATTGGTTCGACTGTGAAAAACACAATCCAGCCAATGACACTCGAAAAAACATTTAAGGCAATGGCATAAAAAATGCTGGTTCTTTTATCAAACTTTAACCATTTATGAAGAACATAGGCTTCTATGGGAATGGCAGTTAGTAAGAATAATATTTCAAAAAATATCGCCCCAATAGGCAAGATTATGGGTAGTGATAATTCATCAGACATAATGGTAACAACAAGAAAATTTTAGGAGTTAGTTATATCCCCGACTTCTTGAAGAAGTCGGGGATCTGGAGATTACGTTTTTTTGACTTAGTTGTACAGAGTATAACTGAAAGAATACGGATAAGTAGTGAGACAGAATTAATTACACAATGTCATTGCCAATGGAACGAAGTGAAATGAAGCAATTCCAAGGGTTGTGATTGCTTCCCTTCGCTCGCAATGACTGTAAATATTTTTGTCCAATTACTTAATCGGCAATTATCTCATTGTTCTGACATTTATGATCCGAGTGTGACAGGATATTTAGATTGATTTTATTGATACATCTACCAAGCTTGAATACGCAAAGATACAAACCGCCCACCGCAGGGCGGAAGTCAAAAGTCAAAAGTCAAAAATCAAAAGTCAAAACCAAGACAGGATAGGCTTTTTAATGATTTGGGATAGTTGATTTATTTATGCCCTGCCGCACTAGATTCTAGTTTCGTTAAGATAGAGAATTGCTACTTTATAGCTTTTCAAAAGATGACAAGGAACGGTATCGGTATTCGCACAGCGCAAGTCCGTTCTGAGCGGCTTACGGGTCAAATTCACGTCTATGATGGTATTGGGAAAGGTAAGTCCCAAGCGGCTTTAGGGGTGGTTTTGCGCTCTATTGGGTTGGGAATCAATACACCTAGTGATTCTAGCCGGGTTTTATTGTTGCGGTTTTTGAAAGGTCCAGAACGGGATTATGATGAGGATGGAGCGATCGCTGCATTACAGCGCGGTTTCCCCCATTTAATTGATCAGGTTCGCACGGGGAGAGCCGAATTTTTTGGTCATGATCAAATTACAGCTTTTGATCGAACAGAGGCTGCAAGGGGTTGGGATGTAGCCAAAGGGGCGATCGCTTCGGGGTTGTATTCAGTAGTTGTCCTGGATGAAATTAACCCGGTTTTGGATTTGGGTTTGCTGTCAGTGGATGAGGTAGTCAATACTTTAAAATCTAAACCCCAAGAACTGGAAATCATTACGACTGGACGCGCAGCACCGCCACAATTATTGGATATTGCGGATTTGCATTCGGAAATGAAACCCCATCACCACCCCACAGCCGCAGAACTTTTCATTGAAGGCATTGAAATTTATACAGGTGCAGGTAAGGGTAAATCTACCAGTGCTTTGGGTAAAGCTTTGCAAGCAATTGGTAGAGGCATCAATCATCCTGGTTCTACTCGTGTATTAATTATGCAGTGGCTCAAAGGCGGTAGTGGTTATACTGAAGACGCGGCGATCGCCGCCTTACAACAATCCTATCCAGAAATTGTAGATCATCAACGCTGTGGACGGGATGCCATTGTTTGGCGAAATTCTCGTCAAGATTTAGACTATATAGAAGCGGAAAGAGGTTGGGAAATTGCCAAAATTGCGATCGCCTCTGGTGTCTATAAAACGATTATTCTCGATGAACTCAATCCCACTGTTGATTTAGAATTGTTACCCGTTGATCCCATTGTTCAAGCCCTGCTACGCAAACCTCGTGATACAGAAGTGATCATCACAGGTCGCTGTCAAAACCAACCCGCTTATTTTGATTTAGCTAGTATTCACTCTGAGGTTTACTGTCATAAACACTATGCAAATCAAGGCGTAGAATTGAAGCGTGGAGTTGATTTCTAAAGATACAGCGGTTTTCAGTTAGAGAACTCCACAAAAAAGATGAACTGCTTGCAGCAGCGCTAGTTCCCTCCGGGACGCTCTCGCGTTCGCTATCCAATCTTGTGGGATGGGCATCTTGCCCGTCCTTGTATTATTAGCAGGCTTTTCGGCCTGCACCACAAGAAATTTTGGGATATTTTTTTAATTGGAAGTCTCTTATATGAGTTACATCTTAGCCCCCTCTCGAAGAGCGGGGAGGGGTTTGGGGGTGGGGTCATTGGACTTCATAACATCGGTAAGTGCTGTATGGGCAGGGTTTTCCCGTCCTCATTTTCCTATTCCCTCTTTGTCCAATTAGCTTTGAAACCATCAAAAAGCTATCACTTTTCCCGATTCGAGACTATTCTTATCTCCTTCTGATTCTTCCTCCTGACTCCTGACTGGGCGCAGGCCCTGCGCCCCTACCTCCTGACTCCTAGCCCTCAATTTATTAATAGTAAATTTACAAAATTAAATAAATATCTGTATTCTCAATGAACCCCAAATATCCTATACTAAATCTTACCTACGAATGATTAAACCCCCATTTCTGTACTTCTGAAATCCCTGAAAATTATGGCGATTATCTCCTCCAAAAAACAGCCTCCAGAACCCAACGGAGAACCCAAAAAGCAACGGGAATCAGCCAAAGTACCCCCCGCAGAAAATCTGCTGCAATCAGAAGCTGCCATTAATGAACAAGGGAAACCAGAAGAAAGTATTCGTCCCCAGCGCTTTGCTGATTACATTGGACAAAAGGATTTAAAGGATGTCTTAGATATAGCCATTAAAGCCGCTAAATCTAGGAACGAAGTCATGGATCATTTGCTGTTGTATGGACCACCAGGTTTAGGTAAAACCACAATGGCGATGATTTTAGCCTCAGAAATGGGGGTAAGTTGCAAAATTACCAGCGCCCCAGCTTTAGAACGACCACGAGATATCGTGGGGTTATTGGTGAACCTGAAACCAGGAGATGTGTTATTTATAGATGAAATTCATCGTTTATCACGGATGACAGAGGAAATTCTCTATCCAGCAATGGAAGATTGTCGCCTAGATATTACAGTAGGTAAGGGTTCTAGTGCCAGAATTAGAAGTATACCTTTGTCTAAATTTACCCTAGTCGGGGCAACAACCCGCGTCGGAGCTTTAACTTCCCCATTGCGCGATCGCTTTGGCTTAATTCAAAAGTTGCGTTTTTATGAAGTCGCCGAACTTACTCAAATTGTGGTTCGCACTGCCGAATTATTACAAACTTCAGTTAATTTAGACGGGGCTACAGAAATAGCCAAACGTTCACGAGGAACACCAAGAATAGCTAATAGACTACTAAAAAGAGTCCGTGATTATGCAGAAGTAAAATCTTTTATAGAAATAAATGAAACTGTTGCAGCGGAAGCATTGCAGCTATTCCAAGTTGATCCTTGCGGTTTAGATTGGACAGATAGAAAAATGCTCAGTGTGATTATTGAAAACTTTAATGGTGGTCCAGTCGGTTTAGAAACCATCGCTGCCACCACTGGGGAAGACACCCAAACTATTGAAGAAGTTTATGAACCATATTTAATGCAAATAGGTTATTTAAGTCGGACACCCAGGGGGAGAATAGCGACTAAAGCAGCCTATCAACACATGGGTTTTAAACCCCCTAATGAGCAGTTATCATTACTCTAGCCTAATATCCCCGACTTCTCTAAGAAGTCGGGGATATTAAAAGATATAAAAATACTAATTTAGTCTAAACTCCAGTTACTACTGGCTGTTGATTGGTAACAGGAGCAAAGATATCTTCGTAACTTGGGAAAATTTCAAATACTGAATCAAGCTGGGTAAGTTCCAAAATCAACTTAACTGGAGCTTTGACATTGCAGAGAACTAACTTGCAACCAGTTTGACGCGCTGATGTAAGTCCCTTAACGAGGGGGACTAATCCAGAACTATCCATGAAATCTACATTTGCTAAATCTATAACCCAGAGTTGGTGATGCTGAGGTTTAATAGCAGCCATCTGTTCGCTCAAGACTGTACCACTATCCAGGTCTATACTACCTTGGGGTTTGAACAAAATCACTTGGCGTTCTTGTGTAAGAGTCATAAATTTAACTGAGTATTTAAAACACAAAAGAAAGGGCAAACTGACATCCATACTGTTTATAATTCAACCGCATAATGACTGTTTTCGCAAAGTTTATGAGAATTAACAGCAGGACAGTTGAGAAAAAATTTTTCAGTATTTATGCCGTATAATTTGTTGATATGTTTTTCTAGTATAAGCATAAATTACCACTAATTTCGGTAACGAACTTATCATTATCTCAAATTATCTATAGCAATCCGGTTTAATTGGTGATTGGTGATTGGTCATTGGTCATTGGTCATTGGTCATTGATAAAAACTATTCTTCTTTCTTCTTCTTCCCCCTGAACTCCTGACTCCGAACTCCGAACTCCGAACTCCGAACTCCGAACTCCGAACTCCTGACTCCTGATAGCGCAGCGTGGCGTTAGCCATACTCCTGATAGCGCAGCGTGGCGTTAGCCATACTCCTGACTCCTCCTATTGCGGTTTGATTGACACCCTAGCCAAAAGCAAGCAAAGATATGGTAAAGGTAAAAATTTGTAAACTCGGTGGTGCTGGATGTCTTTTGAGCTACTTTCACTAGAAAACATCCAAGAAATTGCTCATAA
>Ga0208327_1000430_pt1 | contig 10522 bp, 8 predicted proteins | sample LakMenEpi26Jun08_FD_150733 | JGI IMG/M metagenome (GOLD analysis project Ga0208327, IMG submission 150733) | Freshwater microbial communities from Lake Mendota, WI - 26JUN2008 deep hole epilimnion (SPAdes) | ecosystem: Environmental > Aquatic > Freshwater > Lake > Epilimnion/Euphotic zone ...
CCACCTAACGCAAAAATCTCTCAAACCCTTATTCCTCTGTGTCCTCTGCGCCTCTGTGGTTCGTTAATCAGGATAATTTATTTCTTGGAAGTCCCTTAGAAGAGGGTTAGGGAGAGGTTCACCAGAGGGGTTAAAAATTATTGGTCGAACCCACGTTTATTTAATTAAAAGCATAAGTGCTTATGCACAAAAGATAATTCTTCACCCCGACTTCTAACCCTAACGAAAAGACTTTTTTAACAAACTCTATTTAGTAATTTTACCCATATAACTACCCCAAAGTTGTGCCGCTTGGGCGCTGCTGCCAGAGGTAGGTGAATTATTGTCATTTCCTAGCCAAATGCCGGTGACAAGTTGACGACTAGGAATAAAACCAATAAACCAGAGGTCAACATTATTATTTGTAGTTCCGGTTTTACCTGCTTCGCCTAAACCAATAGCTGCGCTACGACCTGTACCACTAGTAATTACTCCTCGCATCATAGTAGTCATTTGATTGGCAACTGCTGTTTTTAGGACTTGTTTAGAACCATTTGGATCTGTATCGAAGGAGTAAATCACCCGACAGGTTTCAAAATCTTTAAGATCCTTGCAATCACTACTGTCACGAATTTTACTAATAGCATGGGGGGGATTCCAGACTCCACGATTACCAATCGCCCCAAATGCGCCAGTCATTTCTAACACATTAACTACACTTTGACCTAATACCAAACCAGGTACTTCCTCAAGATTGGATTTAACACCCAACCGCTGCGCCATATCTACCACTTTATTCAAACCAATTTCCTTGGCTACCCGCAAAGCAATGGGGTTTTCCGACATTGCCAAACCAGTGGCTATGTCTAAACTACCACCAGCACCAGCCCGACAGGGTTTATAGGTAAAACCTTGCCAAGTTAAAGGGTTGCAAGAATAACTTCTGTAGGTCGAAAACCCTTTTTCTATAGCCGCAGCGTAGGCAAAAATTTTAAAGGTAGAACCTGGTTGTCTTTGGGCTTGAACGGTGCGATTAAACTGGCTTTTTTTGTAATCAGTCCCGCCTACCATAGCCACAATACTCCCGGTTTTTGAGTCCAGAGTTACCATTCCTCCTTGAGAAAATCCAAAATTTGAGCCGGCTTTGGTGACGGAATTTTTTAACTCAGCTTCGGCTTTGGCTTGGATAGTTGGATCAAGTTGGGTTTCGATGATATAGTTACCCTCTCTAGCTGCTGCTGGTCCTAGTCTTGATGTGAGTTCTTGAAAGACGTAATCATAGAAATAGGGGGCAATGGTTTTGGCTTGCCTTTCGCAAACTTTGGGGCTAACTTGAACGGTAGAACGGCGAGCGCGGTTAGCTTCTTCTTGGGTAATTTTGCCCATTTCTAGCAGTCGTTTAATGACTCGATTGCGGTAGTCGGCTGCACCGAGTTTCCGCCGACCACTGCCACAAAAATCGAAGGCATTGGGGGCGGGTAAAATTCCTACTAAGGTGGCTGCTTCTGCTAGGGTTAATTCTTTGGCGGATTTGTTAAAATAATATTTGGCTGCATCTTCAAAGCCGGAGGTGTCTGCACCTAAAAATACCCGATTTAAGTAAGTTAGTAAAATATCGTCTTTGCTGTAAAAGGTTTCTAGTTTGAGGGAGACGACGGCTTCTTTAACTTTCCGTCCTAAAGAGTCTTGACTGCCTACATATTCCCGGAATAAACTTCGAGCTACTTGTTGGGTAACTGTACTTGCCCCCTGTTGAACGTCACCGCTCCGACTGTTGATAAGTACGGCTCGCAATACACCCAAGGGGTCTACCCCAAAGTGCCAGTAGTAGCGACTATCTTCCGAGGCTACAACCGCAGCAGCTAAATAGGGTCCAAAGTCTGATAATTGTTTCAGGTCTACGTGGGCGATATTGCGGGGTTCACGGAGTGGGGTTGAGCCATCACGGGCATAAACAACGACAGGGGCGCGAGTGGCTGTAGGTAGGGGTCTAACGGAAAATTTCAGCCATTCTGCACCTATGGCTAGGGCAATTAAAGCCGTGACACCACCGACTCCATAGGCTGTCCAGGTGGCAGCTTTGATGTACCAAGCTGGTGGGTCTATGTATTGAATACTCACAGCATCAGCTAGATCCTGTGGTCCTAAGTTAATAACATCACCATGACGCAGTTCTAGGGTATTTATCCGCCTTTTGCCAAGATAAATACCGTTGGTGGAGTTTTCATCTTTGATTGTGAAAACGGGGGTGTTTTGGGTGGAATCCCGCGATAATGAGAGGTGAACTGTGCTGACAAGTGGGTTACGGATGACGATATCAGAGGATTTTGAACTACGTCCTAGTATATAGCGATCGCCTAATAAATCATATTCTTCTTCTTGGTTCCCGCCGGCATCATGGACCAATAGTTTTGGTACTTTCGCATTGGGTTTGAGCTTCATGGAAAAGTTGACTCTAGCATGAATGGTGCTGACCGCTTGAGTTACTTGACCAATTATAGTTTTTGGCTTTTGAGGAGGTTGGGGAAAACTCATAAACAATTGCAAGTTAAAAGTTAAAAATTAACGGGAAAGTAGGGGAATTTCCAAAAGAAGAATTAAATTTTTTAATTACTTGGTGTTTTTTTCCATGAGGCAATTAACAAGCAGACTATACCAATACTAATAAAAGAATCAGCCATATTAAACACGGCAAAATTAATTAACCGAAAATCAAGAAAGTCAATGACATACCCTAGTATAAATCTATCAATACCATTGCCCATTGCTCCCCCTAAAATCAAACCATAACCCATTTGCTCCCAAAAACTTAACAATGGTCCAAATAATGCAATGGTTATCAATACCAAACTGACACCTAAAGATAGCCAGCGTAACCATTCTACTTTGTCACTTAATAAACTAAAGGCTGCACCTGTATTAGTAACATAGGTAAAATGAAATATCCCGCTCAACAGTGGTAGTGTTTGTCCTGGGTTAAAGGTCTTCACTACCCAGTATTTTGTCAGTTGGTCTAATAGAAATGCTATCAGAGCGGCAATCCAGAAGAAGCGATTTTTTATACGCATGATAAATTTGTCGGGTGTCAGCTGTCAGTTGTTCTTCTTTGCTACTGACCAATGACCAATGACCAATGACTAATAAAACATTATATGTCGTAGCACATAAGCTACTATGGTAACGGCACAAACAACCACTAGTTGTCCTGGCAGTGCAAAGCAGGAGTATTTAAGAATAGCTTGAATCAGTGATAGATTGTCTGTTCCTCTCCAGGGTAAGATATAACTGATGATTAAATAAGCAATACCGCAGATGTGAACGGTGAATAAGCCACAAAGACAACTAAAAGCTAGAGTTTCTAGCCGAGGTCGAGCTTTAAAGGCTAAATATCCACAAATCCAAGCTCCGGGAATAAATCCCAGTAAATAGCCAAACTGAGATAGTTTAACATAACCGATACCGCCTCCTTCGGCAAATACAGGCAATAAGGTTAATCCCATGACTAAATAGGCAATTTGCGAGAGCGCACCAGCATTTTGACCTCCTAAACAGCCTACCAGTAGGACTGCACCAATTTGATAGCTGACACCTAGTGAAAGGGTTTGAATTCCGTGCTGACTCCAGTTCCAAGGTGAGGTAACACCATAAGCTTCCAGGAAAGTACCACCCATTGTGAGGAGCAAGCCTATCATAGACCATAGCAGTTGATTCGAGGCAGCAAACATTGATTAGGCGCAAGGGTTAATTAACAGTAGGTGCAAGGTCAAGAAGTTTACAATTACACCGTCATTCTCGCAAAGGAGAAAAATGGAAATGATCATGCTTTTTGTCCTCTTTTTCAGGGCTGTCTTTCTCAAGGAGATACTTTTGAAGAAGCGATCGCTAATATAACAGAAATTGTAAAATTATACATTGAAATTCTCCTAAGTAGGGTTTGCTGAATAAGTTGCCTGTGAAGGCAGGGAACAGGGAACAGGGAATAGGCAAGAGGCAAGAGGCAAGAGGCAATAGGCAATAGGCAATAGGCAATAGGCAATAGGCAAGAGGCAAGAGGTAATAGGCAATAGGCAATAGGCAAGAGTAAAGACGTTTTCAGCGATTTTACGTTTCTTTACACAGTTTGGTTTTATTGTGTTCACCTACTTAGGGACTTCCAATTAAAAAAATACCCAAAAATTTCCTGTGGTGCGGGACGAAAAGCCCGCTAATCATCAAGGACGGGCAGGATGCCCATCCCACGAAATTGGGTAATTTATTTTTTGGTGTTCCCTTAATGGATAATCAACCTATCTTTAAGAGGATGTTTGACAAGTTTTCAGTGAATATAATGAAATCCCAGACGCACTGACCCGAACTGGAGGCTTGATCAACTCAAGCCTTTATAAATCAATGGTTTCAGGAGTAAGTTGGGGGAGCAAGAAGCAGAGGAAAAAAAAGATTTTAGTAAATTCAACTCAAATAGGATTGCTCTACTTAAAATCAGTTTCATGAAAAATCATCGCCTGATAGTTGCAATATCTCTATTAACAGTAGTAATTAGTCTATCAGCTTGTGGAGAAACTAACTCAAAGAATCCAATTATAAGTGAGTCTCCTGGTAAAACGACAAATACAACTACTGCCAATTCTCAGAAACTAGATTTAGGAGGTAATGTAGAATTAATAGGCGCGGGTGCTTCTTTTCCTGCACCACTTTATCAAACTTGGTTTACAGAGTTAAACAAAAAATATCCCAATTTAAAAGTTAATTATCAGTCTGTGGGTAGTGGTGCGGGTGTTGAGCAGTTTACCCAAGGAACATTAGACTTTGGTGCTAGTGATGTAGCGATGAAGGATGAAGAAATTAACAAAGTTCCGGCGGAAAAAGGTGTGCTACTATTACCTCTAACTGCTGGTAGTATTGTCCTAGCTTATAATTTGCCAGAAGTTCCTCAACTCCAGTTATCACGAGCAGTTTACACGGATATTTTGTTAGGTAAAATTAAATTTTGGGATGATCCGGCGATCGCTAAAATCAATTCTAATGTAAAATTACCAAAAGAGGAAATCAAAGTTATTTATCGCGCTGATGGTAGTGGAACTACGGGCGTTTTCACCAAACATCTTAGTACCATTAGTCCAGAATGGAAAACTCAGGTAGGTGAAGGTAAAAGTGTAAAATGGCCGATAGGAGTTGGTGCTAAAGGTAATGAAGGTGTCACCGCCCAAATTCAACAAACTCAAGGTTCTATTGGTTATGTAGAATATGGCTATGCTAAGGAAAGTAAACTCAAATTTGCATCTTTAGAAAATAAATCCAACCAGTTTGTTTTAGCTTCTGAAGAATCAGCATCTAAAACTCTAGCATCAGTAACTTTACCAGAAAATCTTCGTGCTTTTATTTCCGATCCTGAAGGTGCAGAATCCTACCCAATAGTAACTTACACTTGGATTCTCGCCTATAAAAAATATGCTGATACCCGCAAAGCTAAAGCAATGGAAGCAACTATTGAATATGCTTTAACTGATGGACAAAAGATAGCTAGTGAATTAGGATATGTCCCCTTACCAGCCAATGTAATTAATAAAGTCGCAGCAGCGGCTGATCAAATTAGTCCTGATTATCATATTTCTGTTGGTGCTAATTCCCAAGGTAAGAGGTAGGGGCGCAGGGCCTGCGCCCTCTGTCAGGAGTCAAGAGTCAGGAGTCAGGAAAATGACTACAAGTTTTCAAGAAGATCCATTAACCACGAAAAACCGTTCAGAAATAGATAGAAATCTAGATCGGAGTTTTATTTGCATCACTCGAATTTTTGCCCTAGCGATCGCTGGTATTCTATTATGGATTGCTTTGCAAATTACTACTAGTGCTTTACCAGCTATCCAAAAATTCGGGATTAATTTCTTTTTTACCAGTAGTTGGAACCCTGTTAATAATGAATATGGGGTACTCCCAGCAATTTACGGAACTCTCATCAGTTCTTTAATTGGACTGATTTTAGCCCTCCCTATTGGTGTAGGAACAGCAATTTTATTGAGTGAGAATTTCCTCCCCCCCCAGGTAAATTTAGTCCTGGTATTTTTAGTAGAACTCCTAGCGGCTATTCCCAGTGTTGTTTATGGAGTCTGGGGAATTTTTGTGTTAATCCCTGTGTTAAAAAGTCTAGGCACATGGCTACATACTTATCTAGGCTGGTTGCCAATTTTTAGTTCTGCACCCACTGGACCAGGGATGTTACCAGCAGGAGTAATATTAGCAATTATGATTTTGCCAATTATCACGGCTATCTCTCGTGATGCCTTGATTTCTGTGCCTTCAAGTTTGCGTCAAGCCGCTCTAGGAATAGGTGCAACCCGTTGGGAAACCATTTTTCAAGTTATTATCCCTGCTGCCTTTTCTGGCATTGTCAGTGCAGTAATGTTGGCACTTGGGAGGGCAATGGGTGAAACAATGGCTGTGACAATGTTAATAGGTAATGCTAACAATATTCATATCTCTCTCTTAGCACCATCAAATACGATTTCTTCTTTATTGGCAAATCAATTTGCGGAAGCTAATGGGTTACAAGTTGCTGCTTTAATGTATGCAGCTTTAGTTTTATTTATCTTAACAATGATCGTCAATATTCTGGCGGATTTTATTGTGGCACGAGTGGGGCGAATTTAGAATGCATAAGATCCCCGACTTCTAACATCAATTTATAGTTTCTGGACACAATAAATAAAAGAAGTCGGGGATCTGAGGATAAACGCAGATAACTTTGTGTTTTATGAAATTAGTAAAAGTTATATTGGTTAAATTATGAATTCTTTGTTTCCGCAAGGAGGCCTAACTCGTTCTCTTTCGTCTCCTCGAACATTGGTTAATATGGTCATGACTGGATTAGCTTTTGTCTGTGGAGTTTTGGCACTGATTCCTTTATTGGCAGTGCTTTATTATATAGTAATTAGAGGGTTTAGTAGTTTAGACATCCATATTTTTACACAGTTGCCACCTCCTCCCTTTGGTAAAAATGGCGGCTTTGGGAATGCCATTTTGGGAACATTATTAATGGTAGGAATTGCTGCTATAATTAGTGTTCCTGTTGGTGTGTTGGCGGCAATTTATTTAAGTGAGTTTAGTTCTCGAAGAATTGCCAGATGGATACGTTTCGCTACTAATGTTCTCAGTGGAGTTCCCTCGATCATTGCTGGGGTATTTGCCTATGGAATTGTGGTTTTAACCTTGGTAAAGCTGAATTTAGGCTCTTACTCAGCCCTGGGTGGTGGAGTTGCCCTAGCAATTTTGATGTTACCGATTATTGTGCGAACTACAGACGAGGCGTTGCAATTAGTGTCTCAAGATTTACGGCAAGCATCTATTGGACTAGGAAGCACTAATTTGCAAACTGTGATCTTGGTGGTATTACCAACTGCATTACCTGCAATTGTCACTGGTTCTATTTTAGCGATCGCTCGTGCGGCTGGAGAAACTGCACCATTAATATTTACGGCTCTTTTTTCTTCTTTTTGGCCAGATAGTATCCTCAAACCAACTGCTTCTCTAGCAGTTTTAGTATACAACTTTGCCACTTCTCCCTATCAAACTTGGCAATCTTTAGCTTGGGCTGCGTCTTTAATTCTTGTATTCATGGTTTTAATTACTAGTATTATTGCTCGCTGGGTTACTAGAAAAAAAGATTTAATTTAGCTATCACCAAAAAAAACTTTTTCATCAAGCCCGATTTTATGAATACTATCATTAGCACAATTAATGGAACTGAATCGGTTTTACGCACAGAAAACTTAAATATCTATTATGGCAATTTTTTGGCTTTACAAAATGTTTGGTTAGATATTCCTAAAAATCGAGTCACCGCTTTTATCGGTCCTTCCGGTTGTGGTAAAACTACCTTATTGCGATGTTATAATCGGCTAAATGATTTAATTGACTCATTTAGACCCGAAGGTAAAGTTTATTTCTACGACAAAAATATCTATGCACAGAATATTGATCCTGTAGAAGTGCGAAGACGCATTGGTATGGTATTTCAAAAACCCAACCCCTTCCCCAAGTCAATTTATGAAAATATTGCCTTTGGTGCGAGAATCAATGGCTACAGAGGTGATATGAATGAATTGGTGGAACGGAGTTTGCGACAAGCAGCTTTGTGGGATGAAGTCAAGGATAAATTGCGACAAAATGGTTTATCCTTATCCGGTGGACAACAACAGCGTTTATGTATTGCGCGGGCGATCGCTGTGCAACCAGAAGTTATCCTGATGGATGAACCATGTTCTGCCCTTGATCCTATCTCTACTGCACGGATAGAAGAACTAATTCATGAACTCAAAGAACAATATACCATCGTCATTGTCACCCACAATATGCACCAAGCATCACGAGTATCTGATAAAACCGCGTTTTTTAACGTTAAAGCTTCCGAAACAGGTGGACGTAGTGGCTACTTAGTAGAGTACAACTCAACTGAGATGATTTTCAATGATCCTCAACAGGAAGACACCAAAGCTTACATTAACGGTAAATTTGGTTAATTCTTTTATCTAAAATTAACTTAAATTGAGCATCTATGTTAACCTTGTGGCTGTAATCCTTGATTTAAGGTGATTTAGAACTTATTAGATACTAACTTGCTGCCAAACATGATTTTAATAGCAGATTAATTGTGATGAATATAGCTAATTTCCCGTGGCTGACGACGATTATTTTATTTCCCATAGCCGCATCACTACTCCTTCCCATTATCCCAGATAAAGATGGAAAAACCGTGCGCTGGTATTCTCTCATTGTCGGGTTGATAGATTTTGTCCTCATTGTCTGCGCTTTTTATACTGGATACGATTTCTCTAATCCCGATTTGCAACTGGTGGAAAGTTATCCCTGGGTTCCGCAATTGGGCTTAAATTGGTCTTTAGGGGTTGATGGCTTATCCATGCCCCTGGTTCTCTTAACAGGATTCATCACCACCCTGGCAATCTTAGCAGCTTGGCCTGTAACACTAAAGCCGAAATTGTTTTATTTCCTAATTTTGGCAATGTATGGCGGTCAAATTGCCGTTTTTGCCGTCCAGGATATGCTGTTATTTTTCCTGGTGTGGGAACTGGAACTTGTCCCCATATACTTCCTCCTGTCAATTTGGGGAGGGAAAAAGCGCCAGTATGCAGCGACTAAATTTATTTTGTACACCGCTGGTGGTTCGCTGTTTATTTTGCTGTCTTCCTTGACAATGGGGTTTTATGGCGATACAGTGACATTCGATATGCGATCGCTCGCCTTAAAAGATTTTGGACTCAATTTACAACTTTTACTCTACGCTGGCTTCCTGATTGCCTACGCTGTCAAGCTGCCCATTATCCCCCTCCATACCTGGCTACCAGATGCTCACGGTGAGGCTACAGCCCCCGTGCATATGTTACTAGCAGGTATTTTGTTAAAAATGGGTGGTTATGCCTTAATTCGCATGAATGCCCAAATGCTACCCGATGCCCACGCTTACGTTGCACCAGTGTTAGTGGTTTTGGGGGTAGTAAATATCATCTACGCTGCCCTAACTTCCTTTGCCCAAAGGAATTTAAAACGGAAAATTGCCTACTCTTCAATTTCCCACATGGGCTTTGTTCTCATTGGGATTGCCTCTTTCACCGACTTGGGTTTAAGTGGCGCAGTTTTACAAATGGTTTCTCACGGCTTAATTGGGGCAAGTTTGTTCTTTTTAGTCGGTGCAACTTACGATCGCACACACACCCTCATGTTAGATGAAATGGGTGGTGTCGGTAAGAAAATGCAAAAGATTTTCGCCATGTTTACAACTTGTTCAATGGCTTCTTTAGCATTACCAGGAATGAGCGGTTTTGTCGCCGAATTAATGGTATTTGTCGGCTTTGCCACCAGTGATGCTTATAACTCGACATTTAAAGTCATTGTCATTTTCTTGATGGCTGTTGGTGTGATTTTAACGCCAATTTATCTCCTTTCAATGTTGCGCGAAATTTTCTACGGACAAGAAAATGAAGAGTTAGTTTCTCATCAGAATTTGATAGATGCTGAACCCCGTGAAGTCTTTATCATTGCTTGTTTGTTGATACCTATTATTGGTATTGGTTTTTATCCCAAATTGCTAACCCAAATGTACGACGCTACAACTGTACAATTAACAGCAAGATTGCGTGATTCTGTACCAACCTTAGCCGCAGCCAAAGCAGTACAAAATGTCTCTTTGAGTGCGCCGATAATTGGTAATTAATTTGTAATTACAACTGGGGTGGGTTTGATACCTAAACCCCCTGTGGTTGCCCCAAATACCGGGGTAGGCACGGGGGCGCTACCCCTACATCTAAATCTAAGTAGGTTAGCATTGAAAATCGTCGTTATGGCAAGGCAAAAGGCAAGAGTGAAGAGGGTTGAGGCGATTTTACTTTTGTTTACACAGATTTGTTTTATTGTGTTCACCTACTTAGGGACTTCCAATTAAAAAAATACCCAAAAATTTCTTGTGGTGCGGGCATCTTGCCCGCTAATCATCAAGGACGGGCAGGATGCCCATCCCACAAAATTGGGTAATTTA
>Ga0208327_1000432_pt1 | contig 10465 bp, 10 predicted proteins | sample LakMenEpi26Jun08_FD_150733 | JGI IMG/M metagenome (GOLD analysis project Ga0208327, IMG submission 150733) | Freshwater microbial communities from Lake Mendota, WI - 26JUN2008 deep hole epilimnion (SPAdes) | ecosystem: Environmental > Aquatic > Freshwater > Lake > Epilimnion/Euphotic zone ...
ATGTTTTCACTAGGGACATAGTAAAGCCATATCCTAGATGTTTATGAGCTTCTGAGTAGTGTAATTAGACTATTGAGAAGCGAAATCCTCTAATTATTCCTTATTTTTTCCACTTATCTTCATTATATTCACTATGAGTTAATACATCCTCAATCTTAATGGTCTTGACTTTATAGGTAATTTTAGTAATTAACCGAAACTTATTTCCTCCTATATTAAAGACTGTGTACCCTTGTACAAAATCTGCGTGTGGATAAACTTCCCTTACATCTATAATGTGTTTCCATTCTTCCTTTTGAGCAGTTTGGAGCCAAACATTAAGACTAATTTCAGAATTTGGATGAATCTTAATAAATTCAGATAGGCCTTCGATACCAATTACTTTCATAATATATTATTGAGATTGAGTTTTTTAGTTTAAACATATCTGTTTTACCTTGTGTCCTTATTCGTGTAACTCTATGTTCTCATAAAGAGAACCAAATGTCAAGCCTCTGTACAGGAATTTTTGGAAATTCATTTCAATTAGGCGAAGTGTTGAAATTACCACCGCGTAAACATTACGCTACTGCAAGCAGATTGCTCATCTTGTAGGGTGCGTTCTCCGAAAGTACAGCACCATTTTTTATTAATATTTAACTGTCTGATATGTTAAAATTTTTACTAGCAGAAAATGGTCAAAAAAGGTAAACTAATTGAAAAATTAAAAAATAGCCCCAACAATGTAAAGTTTAGTGATATTCGTAAACTTTTAGAGTTAGAGGAATTTTTCTTAGATAGAATTACAGGTAGTCATCACATATTTATCAAAGATGAAACAATTTTAGTAATTCCAGTTCATAATAATCGGGTAAAATCAGTTTATGTTAAACGAGTATTAGAATTAATAGAAGGAGCGTAATCATGAATTATCCCATAGTTGTTTATCCCTGTGAAGAAGGCGGTTTTGTAGCAGAAATTCCCGCATTAAAAGGATGTTTAGCGCAGGGTGAAACTTTAGAAGAAACCTTACAAGAACTGATAACTGTGCGAAACTTGTGGTTAGAAACAGCCGAAAAAAATGGTCAAAAATTGCCAGATATTGAAGGTGCTATTGCAAGAGTGAAATCTCTAAGTAGCGTATAAATTTTAGAATCAGGATTTCCACTGATTAAAGGATTAACAGGATTGTATTTGAGTTTGATATTGTGGGATATTTGAATTAGCGCAATTTTGTGAAAATGTAGATGAATATAAAAAAACATCCTGTACATCCTCAAATCCTGGACAATCTTTTTTGTGGAGTTCTCTTATGTCTGATTTCAACTGGAAATTTTTAAGGATAGTTTTATCTTGGCAAGGTTTATTTACTGTAATTATTACTAATTGCTTATTGATTCTCAACCTAGCTACCAAACCAGCCATTGCTCAGAACGGAAAGGATTGTTGGGTATCATCAAAAGCAACTCAAGAAAAAGAAAACTTACGTTTATTGGCTTTTAAAGGCAATAAAGAGGCAGCAAGTCGCTATCAGAAATTACTCAAACAGCATACACAAGAATTAAAAACCTGTCGTAGTCAGACTTGGCCGCAAACTCAGGCTATTTGGTTGCGCCTGTATCCCTGTGATATCCAGCCGGGAGCAGTTGATCAAATTATGGATCGAATTGTCAACCAAGGCTATAACCAAGTTTATTTAGAAGTATTTTATGATGGAAGGGTACTATTACCCGCCGCAGCTAATTCTACTGTTTGGCCTGCTGTAGTTCGCCTTCCTGGGGCAGAAAAATTTGATTTATTAGCATCAGCAATTAAAAAAGGGAAACAACGGGGGTTAAAAGTTTATGCTTGGATGTTTACTAATAACTTTGGTTACACCTATGCTCAACGTGCAGATAGACAAAATGCGATCGCTCGTAATGGCAAAAATCAAACCAGCTTATCCGTAGTAGAAGATAGTTCCCAAGTCTTCATTGATCCCTACAACACCCAAGCAAAAACAGATTACTACCGTATGGTACAACAGGTTATCCGCCGTCGTCCAGATGGTATTCTCTTCGATTATGTTCGTTATCCTCGTCAGACCGGCATTGACTCGATTGCTACCAAAGTTCATGACCTCTGGCTATTTACTCCAGCCACCCAAGAAGTCCTATTTAGTCGCGCCAAAAATGCCAAAGGATTAGAATTAATTCGTCGTTTTTTAACCAAAGGATATGTCAGCGCTGGCGACATAGCAGAAATTGATAAACGCTATCCTCAAGAAGATGAACCCTTATGGGAAGGGCGTATTCCCCCCAAAAAGCAGAAATCCTTACCTTCTCCAGCAGAAAAACAGCGGGTTTTGCAATTGGATTTGTGGTTACTCTCCGTTGCTCATGCTATGCAAGGTATCTTAGATTTTGTAGCTTTAGCAAGTTACCCAGCCAAACAAAAAGGTATTCCCGCGGGAGCAGTATTTTTTCCCGAAGGTAATCAAGCTTTAGGACAGGGGTATGATTCCCGCTTGCAACCTTGGGATAAGTTCCCCAGTACCCTAGAATGGCATCCCATGTCCTATGCAAATTGCGGGAATGCTAATTGCATTGTGGCGCAAGTTCAACAAGTTTTAAAAATGGCGCAACCAGGTACAAAAGTGATTCCGGCTTTAGCTGGGAAATGGGGAGAATCAATTAGCAATCGTCCTCCTTTAGAAGTACAAATGCAAGCCCTCCGCCAATTATCTCCTCAAATTAAGGGTGTCAGCCATTTTGCTTATTCTTGGCAACATCCTGAACATGACGGTGAACGGAAAGCTTGCAATATTCGGTGAAAAATGCTGTAGCTAGGAATCAACATACCTATCTAATGTAGTAGCTAATGTAGTTTTAGGAACAGCACCAACAACTGTTTTAATTTGTCGTCCCCCCTTAAATATCATCAAAGTGGGAATACTGCGAATCCCGTAATGACTAGCAACAGTAGGATTTTGATCAGCATTCAACTTTACCACTTTTACCTGTCCTTCATATTCCGCAGCCACTTCTTCTACTACAGGAGACAGCATTTTACAAGGACCGCACCAAGGGGCCCAAAAATCAACTAAAACAGGAGTTTGACTTTCTAGCACTTCTTGCTTAAATGTAGCTTCAGTGACATTGGTAATAGATGACATAAATTGTTTGCCTAGATTTCAATCAATAACTTAATAATATCGAATAAAAGAGGAGAGCAGGAAAACCAAATTATCTGCGTTTATCTGCGTCTATTTTCTGCCATCTGCGGTTAATTATTGCCCATTATACCTCACTTGCATCGAAATTTCTCTACTTTCTTAAAGTGTTAATTTACCCCTAAATTAGGAGAATTTTGATCAGCACCACAATGATGACAATAAGGTAATTCTTTATAGGTCAAATTATGACAATTATGGCACTCGACATATTGATAGTAACCACAGTGGGGACAGTGGCTATCTTGAGGACGAATTTTTCTAGCACACCGAATACAGCGGGATTTTTGAATTCTGTTAGCTGCTTGAATTCTATGATTAAAGACAACGGTTTGGAAGAATTTAATCATGCCAAAACCAACTAAGGGAATTAGCAAAATATAAACATAACTAATTAGGAAAACTAGCCCACCAAACAGAAAACTAATAATATCAAACAAGAATTTAAATATTACACCAATTTGCAGAAATTCAAATATTTTCAAAATTAGCGGAATGAGAAATATCACTAGCAAATGCCAGCTAATTAATCCTATTAATCCATATCCTTTCCGTTGACTAAAAATATTAACTAATAATGCCATCAGAATTAGTGGAATTAAAAAGATAGCTTGAAAAACTAATTGAATACTAGGATACCAAAAGGAAGCATCTTTATAATCTTTAGCAACTTGATTAAATTTAGTTTCATCTTTGACAAAAGACAAGAAATTAACACTTTCAGGTTTTGTCAGCAGTTGATTTTGCAGATTAGCAATTTCCTGTTTTAAGTTGGCAATTTTCTCGCTATTTTGTGTTAATTCCTGTTTAGCTTTTTCGGCGCGAACCTGATTAATAGAATTACCTGAAGACTGACCGGCAATTTTTTCTAATAAGGTTGAATCATATTGCTGACGAATGGTAGCATTTGCTTGTTCAAGACGACTAATTTTATCTTGAGTCTGATTTATCGTGGTGAGAATTTTCTGATTTTGAGGATTATTCAGTTTATCTTTAGATTCACCATAGTTCAAACAGATTTCGGAAACTTTACCCAAATGTCCAATTTCTGCATCTTGATATGCTTGCTGAACTCTTTGCTCATTGCTACCGTAAGGTAATGAACTCCTCAAAAATTCATAATCTTTATTTTTGCTAGTTTGGGTTTTATAATTATTCCATTCAGAATAACATGGATAAGCTTGCGTTGGGCTAAGATGCCATTCACTAATATTATTTAAACCCGTAAAAACATTAATTAAAATAAAAATATCAACTAAAATAATGACAACTAAACTCACTTTATTCAGTGGTTCGTTGTTTACTGTCCGAGAGTTATTAAAAAACCGATTTGAAAGCCGACGGATTCTGGTAAACATATAAACAGGATTCAGAATAGTTACAACTGAAATTAATTTACCATTTTCCTATGACTTTAGTGGTTTTTTTGTTAAGTTTTATATACTTGTTAATTAGTTAGTTCTATTTTTTTTGTGGGTAAGTTAAATATTTTTTTCTCACGCAAAGACGCAGAGGCGCAAAGGAAGAGAGAAGGAGATAATGAAACCGACGGATTTAGATCCCCGACTTCTTTGAATGATCTTCATTATTTACAAAAAATTTAATTCAGAAGTCGGGGATCTTTCCTGCCTAACTTAACTTATATTCATTATTTGTTAATTTTTCTGATTTGTTCCATAGCCCTTTGATAGTCTGTTTCGTTACCTTCTTTTTTAAAGATATTTGCGGCTGTTTGGAGATCTTGAATTGCACCCTGCTTATCTCCTAATTTAGAACGGACAAGTCCTCGGTTGAAGTAGGCCTGTACATAATTGGGATTAATCTTGATAGCCTGAGTGTAATCATCAATTGCACCCTGCTTATCTCCTAATTTAGAACGTGCAAATCCACGTTTTTTGTAAGCATCTTCATGATTTTGTTTCAGTTGTAATACTTGAGTATAACAATCAAAAACACCTTGATAATCTTTTTTCTCATGACACTCTTTACCCAAGCGCATATATTCGTCAGCTTTAGAAGATGTCAAATTATCTAAATAGCTGCGTAAACCACCAGAATAAAGCAATTCATTTATTCCCACAGCAGCAGAGGTAATCATATTTGTTGGCAAAAATCCCGCCAAAATCAGATTGTATTCAGCCTGAGCTTCGCTAACTTCCTCTTGAATTAAAATACAAACTAGAACTGCATTTTTTTCAATTTCTTCTTGACTAATTGACCATTGAATTTTATCAAAGTTGCCATTCCGGGCTTTAACCTGAATACCAATTGATGAGTCAGCAGTTAAGGTAAAATCAACTTTTCCATCACCACCAACGCGCTTTTCATAGTCAACTTCCGTGACAAAATCAGCTAAACGGGATTTAACAACTTCCTCAGCTAACTTCCCCTTCATATTGTTGATAAAAACATCGCGAATAGCGACGCGAGAATTTAGTCTATATTTTTCAGCCATTTCCCAGCAAAAATCCCGTAATTGGTCTAACCTTTGACCAGAAATGACAGTTAATTCACTATGTTGGCCTTTTTCGTCACAATGGAGTAATTTAGCAGATTTAAGTCTTTGAATAAAATCAGTCTGTTGTGCCTTGAGTAGTGTTGTCCAGTCCATATTGGTTTAAATTTGCTCTGATGTGACAAGGTATATCATTGTATTATTCCCCATCAAGAGGCAAAAATTCCATCTCTCAAACTCTTCCTCTGCGTCTCTGCGTGAGACCATTGGTGTCAACTTAACGTAAAACCCATAGCCCGCCTGGGAATTAATTCCCAGTCTAATAGCAAAAGTCATCTGAAGATGACTAAGAATTGTCTAAATCCTCAGTTTACTTTAGTAAACTTTAGCTATTAGCCCGGAAATTCATTTCTGGGCGGGTGTGGAAGCCAAACAAATAAGGTAACTAATGGCGTGAGACAAATTCCTACTTTGATTCCTGCGCTTCCGTAGGTTGAGTAATAGCTTGACAATATCTAATTAAAGTATCAATGCGTTCTTCAATAGTTTTCAACCTAGCTTGCAATGTCGTTAATTGCTTTGCTCCTTGGAGAAACATCATATCTACTTCCAATAGTCGCAACTGCTTACTTATTTCGGTTTTATAGGATTGTTCTCGTGAATTAGCATCAACCAAAGGAACAATTTGCTGGCTAAAAAACGCCTGTAACTTGGCTAATTGCGGACGTAACTCCCCAGCATTGAGTTTACCTGCTGTTACATTAGTCCGAAACTCATCTAGAAATGTTGCCAATTCCTGATATTTATCACAATTAAAAGACATCTGTTGCTAGTTAAGATAGTATTAATGTCAAGAAAATTTTCTTATATCCCCAAGCTTTCCATTGTTCCTGCTCAAAATCACAAGTCTCAAATTTTATTTGGAGGCTTGATTTACCGTCAATAGGTTTTTTATTATGTTTGGATGAAACCTACAATGGATGATGACCATAGGCAATTAGGACATCATCTCTCCAACCTTGTCTTTAAACCTTCAGTCAACAGCATCTATTTATAGAAATGCTGTTATTTTTGCTTATCTCTTAACCTATCCACAAATTACCTTTTTTATTTTATGAGTAGTGTAGCCGTCAAACCTCCTGTTGATGTTGTTCTCCCAGACTGGCTTAACAAATGTTTAATCGCACCTCCAGCGCCAATACTTACAGAGGAGGAAGACCGAACGTATAACGGTAATGCCTTAATTTGTCGGGCTTTTCAGTTTGCATATCAACTACATGGTGGTCAAATTCGGAAATCGGGAGAACCTTATATTGCCCATCCGGTTGCTGTAGCGGAAATACTCCGTGAACTAGGTGGTAGTCCTGCTATGATAGCAGCCGGGTTACTTCATGATGTAGTTGAAGATACAGAAGTTACAAGTGAAGATATAGAAGCACGGTTTGGTCCAGAAGTCAGGTTATTGGTAGAAGGTGTTACCAAGCTGTCGAAAATTAATTTTACTAGCAAAACCGAAAGTCAGGCGGAAAATTTCCGGCGAATGTTTTTGGCTATGGCGCAAGATATTCGTGTGATTGTGGTGAAACTGGCAGACCGTTTGCATAATATGCGGACTCTCCAATATATGTCAGAAGCTAGTCGTCAACGTAGCGCCCAGGAAACGCGAGATATTTTTGCACCTTTGGCGAATCGCTTAGGGATTTGGCAAATTAAGTGGGAATTAGAGGATTTAGCATTTAAATATTTAGAACCAGAGGCTTATCGAGAAACTCAGAAATGTGTCGCGGAAAAACGCACGGCACGGGAAGAAAAGTTACTCAAAGCTACGGATACTTTACGCCGTCGGTTACTCAAGGCGGGAATTAATTGTTTAGAAATTAGTGGTCGTCCTAAACACCTTTATAGCATTTATCAAAAAATGCAAAGGCAGCAAAAGGAATTTCATGAAATTTACGACTTGGCGGCGCTGCGAATTATTGTCCAAAGTAATGAAGAATGCTATCGCGCTTTAGCTGTTGTTCATGATTCTTTTCGTCCTATCCCTGGTAGGTTCAAGGACTACATTGGATTGCCAAAGCCAAACCATTATCAGTCTTTGCATACGGGGGTAATTGGCTTGACTGGTCGCCCGCTGGAGGTGCAAATTCGGACTTTGGAAATGCACCATATCGCGGAGTACGGAATTGCTGCCCATTGGAAGTATAAAGAAACTGGGGGTTCTGAGAATACTTCCGTCACAGGCTCTGATGAAAAGTTTACTTGGTTGCGCCAGTTGCTAGATTGGCAAAGTGATTTAAAAGATGCTCAGGAATACTTAGATAGTGTTAAGGATAATCTATTTGAAGATGATGTTTATGTCTTCACCCCAAAGGGGGATGTTGTTCCTTTAAGTCCTGGTTCTACAAGTATTGATTTTGCTTATCGGATTCATACGGAAGTGGGAAACCACTGTGCGGGAGCGCGGGTTAATGGTCGCATTGTGCCTTTGTCAACGCGCTTGCATAATGGCGATATTGTGGACATTATTACTCAAAAGAATAGTCATCCTAGTTTGGATTGGTTAAATTTTGTTAGCACTTCAGCGGCGAAGTATCGAATTAAACAGTGGTATAAGCGATCGCGCCGGGAAGAAAATATCGCCAGAGGACGGGATTTATTAGAGAAGGAATTGGGGAAAACTGGTTTTGAGAATTTGCTCAAATCAGATGCTATGCACACTGTCGCCGAAAAATGTAATTATCACAGTGTGGAAGATTTACTTGCCGGTTTGGGTTATGGGGAAATTACCTCGAATTTAGCGCTGAACCGTTGGCGAGAAGTTGTGAAAGCTAGACAACCAGTGAGTGATGTTGTCCCATTTATCCCCAAAGAACCAACGCCAAAATCCTCACGGGATACCCCACTAATTACTTCCCGTGCTAGTGATTCCCCGATTATTGGTATGGAGGGTTTGGTTCATCATATTGCTGGCTGTTGTAACCCCATTCCCGGTGAAGCAATTGTGGGTGTAGTCACACGAGGAAGAGGAATTTCTATCCACCGCCAAGGCTGTCATAATGTAGATCCTATTGAGTGTGAGCGGTTAGTACCAGTGCGCTGGAATTTGGCTATGGAAAACCGCAGCCGTCCCCATACTTATCCGGTTAATGTGCAAATTGAGGCTATGGACAGGGTGGGAGTATTGAAAGATGTATTGTCACGCTTGAGTGATCAGGGTATTAATGTTCGTCATGCTCAAGTGAAAACTTGTTTGGGACAACCTGCGTTGATGGATTTGGGAATTGATGTCCGCGATTGTTCTCAGTTGGAACATTTATTTGTGCAACTCAAGAAAATGAGTGATATTCTCAATATTCGCCGTGTTTGTGAGACTGAGGACTGCGGTTAGTGGGGTGTTACAGCTATTTTCATTATCTCACGCAAAGGCGCAAAGGCGCAAAGGAAGAAAATATATGAAAATGGCTGTGATTTAAGGTTGTTACGCGATTTCATTGAGGGTTTGTAGAAGTTGATCTATTTCTGCGGCTGTGTTGTAATGGGCTAGTCCTATTCGTAATAAGCCGCCTGATGTTTCTACGTCTAATTTTTCGGTGAGGTTGGTTGCATAGAAGTTTCCGTACCAAGCGAATATTCCCTGTTCTCCTAATATTTTGGCTATGGTTGCTGGTGTTTTTTCTGTCATGCGAATGGATACTGTTGGTGTGCGCCATGTAAATTGGCTGGGTTCGGTAATTCCATAGAGGGTTAAACCAGGGATTTTTAATAATCCTGAAATCAATTTTTTACTTAATTCTCTTTCGTATTGTTGAATGGCTGACATTGCTGATAATAATGCGGCTCGACGACTATGATAGGCTGATGCTAATTTGTGGTTTGGTTGGGCTATTTCGGTTAGGAATCGAGGACAATGGAAGGTGGTTAAGCCTTCTCTATCGGCTTCTATTAAGGAGGAAAGTAATTCGTTATCTAAGGTTGGGGAAACATGACAACCTAATTTTGCTAAATAATTAATTGCTGCTACTAATCCTGCTAAACCTTCATGATTTAATGTTCCTGTTTCCCATCTGGAAGGGACTTCTTCTGATGCGGGTTTAACTTTATAAGGGGAAAATCTGGTTAAATGTTCTCTTTTTCCGTAAAGAATTCCTAGATGGGGAGCGAAGAATTTGTAGGCGGAACAGGCGAGAAAATCACAGTCTAAATGATGAACATTTATTGGTGCATGGGGGGCGTAATGGACGGCATCAACATATACTAAAGCTCCGAAACTATGGGCAATTTTAACTATTTTAGCAATATCATTAATTGTGCCGACGGCGTTGGAAGCGTAAGTTACTGCTACTAGTTTGGTGCGGGAATTTATCTTTTTTTCTAAATCGGTTAAATCTAATGTACAGTCGGCAATATTAATATTAACTGTCCGAATAATCACACCTTTTTCTTCTAAAGCATACCAGGGAGAAATGTTGGCTGCATGGTCTAAGTCTGTAACAATTATTTCATCACCGGGTTGGAGTTCTCTACCGATAGCGCGACTCACGGAGAAGGTGAGGGTGGTCATATTTGCGCCAAATACTACTTCATCATTATCGCATCCCAGAAAGTCAGCGATCGCCGACCTGGCAGAAATAATCAAGGCATCGGTTCGCATACTGGTAGTAAAAGCACCGTGAGCATTAGCATTTGACCTGACTAAATAATCACTAATTGCGTCTAGTACACCACCGGGTACTTGTGTGCCACCGGGTCCATCAAAGAAAATTGCTGGTTTTCCGTTGATTGTTTGTGTGAGTGCGGGAAACTGGGAACGAATCCATTTT
>Ga0208327_1000439_pt1 | contig 10393 bp, 10 predicted proteins | sample LakMenEpi26Jun08_FD_150733 | JGI IMG/M metagenome (GOLD analysis project Ga0208327, IMG submission 150733) | Freshwater microbial communities from Lake Mendota, WI - 26JUN2008 deep hole epilimnion (SPAdes) | ecosystem: Environmental > Aquatic > Freshwater > Lake > Epilimnion/Euphotic zone ...
CTAGTTGCTTATCGGATTGACTGGATATTATTGCTTTGTCTAATATTTAAATTAACGGTGGAATTTAGCGAGACTAATCAACGTTAAGGATATTTTTACAATGTCTAAAATACGCATCACAGATATACCTGTATTCGCAGACATATCTATTGACCAACAAAAAATTATAGTAGGTGGTACGACTACAGCTATCGGGACAAACCCTGTACCCAATTACATTCCTTTAAACCCAATCATCAATAATTTTCTTACCAGTTTAGATATTAATGCTTTTGACTGGAAACCATACCTAGATAGTGTAGGATTCGACATAAATTTACCAATGATCACGTGATCATTTTAACGCCTTACAAGGAAGACTGATAAAGGGCGGGGGAACCCCGCCCCTACGGAGGTTTAAATACCCCAGCTTAGTGTTAAAGGACGCTGGGCGAGAACTTGGCTATAAAGCTCTTCTAATTGGGTGATATTATCATTTAAGGTATAGCGTTCTAATACTCGCTTCCTGGCTTTTTCTCCCAACAATGTGGTTAACTCTGGATGATCTTGGCATAGTGGTAATAGGGTCTTTAACTGCGATCGCACACTGCTTGTATTAATCGCTACACCAGCCCCCTTTTCTAAAACTTCCCCGTCTGCACCCACGTCAGTAGCTAAACAAGCTACACCACAGGACATAGCCTCTAATAAAGACAAGGATAATCCCTCTACCAAAGAAGGTAAAATAAATACATCCGCCCCTCGTAAAATTTCGATCCGGCGATTTTCATCGGCGATAAATCCTAACCAGATGATGCCATGTTCTCGACCATAAAATGACTCCAGAGAAGGCTTTAATGGACCATCACCCACAATCAATAATTTGGTATTAACACCCATATCTGATTGCTTCCAAGCCCGCAAGAGAGATTCAACGTTTTTCTCTTGGGCGATTCTCCCTTGATAAACAAACAAACGTTCAGCCCCGAATTCGGCTTTAACATGAGAAACACCGGGAGAATACTTAACAGGATCTACACCATTAGGAATCACAGCAATTTTGCTGTCCCCAACCCCCATACCTGAGAGTAATTCCCGTTGAATTTGGGAAAAGATAATTACCCGATCATAATGATCTAAAAAGGGAGCATAAAGTTGATAAGCTAAAAGCTGGGTACTAGATATTAATTTTGCTCCCTTCCCTGCAAATGGAGTGTGGAAAGTAGCAATGAGGGGCAAATTTAACTCTTCGCAAATTTCTGGTAAAACAAAATCTAAAGTTGATAGAGTCAGAGAAGCGTGGACTATATCTGGTTTAATTTCCCGTAGTGAATCTTTCAAAACCTTAGTTGCTTTGAAAGAGGGAATTGTGTAAACCTGAGATTTGTAGATAAATGGTAAAGGAACTTCTTGAAAATTAGGCCAATTGTCAGTTGTCGCTTCTTCTTGAGCAAAGTGCAGAAAACTAACCTCGTGTCCCCTGTCTAGTAATCCGTTGGTAATTTCTCGACTGTAGGTGACGTTACCGCAAAAGGGTGTTTTTTTTCCAATCCAAGCTATACGCATTCTTCGGTTATCTATAAAAAAAACGAGGGTAAAATATACTGTTTTTATTATGAAGTTGTTATAGCCGAATTTTTGGTATTCACAAAAACTCAGATATCTCTAACTTTAAAACCTAAATAATCTGGGCAGTTAAACAATCAATAGCTTTATTGATAATGCTAATAATTCATAAAGTTTTTAACTTGATTACAAATTAATATGCTGATTATTTGGTTGATTCCCAGCAAGTATTTTGCATCTTGCTGGATTAAGTTTAGCACGAAACCCAATAGTTTGATGCAGTTTCTGGCTATTTGCCATCTGAGGACTCACTAGAATTATACCAAGTAAAGAGACCGCCAACTAAGACGATCGCAGCTAAGGTAAAAAATACTGCTTTTAAGCCGATAAAAGTTTCCGCCACACCAGCTAAAGCCAAGGGGAGAGAAAGGGCAATATTAATCACGTTATTTTGCAGTCCAAATACCTTACCTCGCATAGCTGGGGGTGTTTCGGTTTGGATTGCAGTTTGCATAGGGATACCCACCAAAGCCCCAAATATTCCCACCAAAGCTATAAATAGCAGCACGGGTAAAAGTTGAGTAGTGAACAGTGATAAACCAATTAAAGATCCTGTCATACCTAGACAACCCCAAAAACTCAGTTGTTTATAGGAAAAGCGTTGTCCAAATTGTCCGAGAATTGTCGCCCCAATAGCCACACCAACACCAGCAGATGCTAATAAAAAGCCGAATTGAGAGGCTTTCAGATTGGGAATAATTTCTGCCATACGAACTGCCAGCACAGTCAGGGCGGCAAAGACAGAAAATAGGATAATTAGTTGTAATAAAGCATTGCGGATGCGATGATTTTCTTGGAGGTAACGTAACCCGTCGCGCAAGTCTGACAAAACATGGGGAAATTCTGTTTCCGGGGGATGGGGTTTTTCGTTAGTTTGGAGTAGAAATAATATTAACCCAGCGATCGCATAACTGCCACCCACCAAAATTTCCTTACCCAATCCCCCACCACCGCCTAATTGCCCCCACAGTCCGTCTGCTAATGCCAACACTGGTTCTCCTACCGCAAAACCCACAATCACCGAAGCCATCATTGTTGTTGTGTAGAGAGAATTAGCTGAAAGCAAATCCTGTTCTTTGACTATTAAAGGAATAGCCGATTGTTCTGCCGGGGCAAAAAATTGTGTTAAGGTAGAAACCAAAAAAGTTACTCCTAAAATAATCAAAAAACCCACAGGCAAAACGCCAACAGGCTGCCAATCATGGGTTAACCATAACAGGGTAGGAATAAGTAAAACCAGAATACCACGCCAAATATTTGATGCTACCAAAACAACTTTTTTTGACCAACGATCTACAAATACCCCAGCTACAGAGCCAAATAATACGGCAGGAATTGTAAACGCTATCATTAAAGCCGAAACCCAACCGCTAATACTTTGATCACTAGCTTGAAACTGGCTATTAATCAAAGCAATCATCAATACTAAATAAACCTTATCAGCTAATTGACAGAAAACTTGACCCGCCCAAAGAGCGAGAAAGTTAGGGTTTTTTAATACAGGTAAAAACCCCGCCTGTTGATTATTTGCAGAATCCGTACCCCCAGAATCGGCATCTATTAATGGCGGCGTTGCTGGCGTTAAATCCAGCGTTAATTTACCATTCGATTCCGTACCATTTAATAATGGATCAGATTTTATTTCTGAGGCTTGAGAAATATCAGTTAATGGAATTTCTGATGGGCAATTTCCATCTTCAGAAACATCTTTTAGTGACATTTCTGGACTATGAATATGACTAAGTTTAGGAGCAGAAGCAACATTATGATCTGATGCTTTATGCTTTTTTTTAGCGTCGCTAGGTGAGTGAGTTCGGCTTTTTTTATTTAAATCAGACGATTGCATCATGGTTGGCGGCAAAATAGGAATCAATCAAAGTGGCAGAGCGAATAGGTTGTCCTAAATGATACTGAACATACTGGCGTAGAATTTGCTCAACAGCTAACCATCCAGAATAGTCGGCTACATCTATTTGTATTATCTCTGTTTCCGACAGATGTTGAAGCATAACCAGTTGTTTCCCATTCAACCGACGAGAAATAATTGGTAACTCCTGCTGGTGAAAAACCGTTTCATAGCTAGGGTTAGAAGACCAGAATTGGGGATTGGAAACATTTGTCTGGCTTGTTTGTGTCATTTCCCTATTTTCCCGTTTCTCCTGCTCTATTTCTGTTCGCAAGGTTTTCCAAGCGTCTAAACAAATTATGCCACCAGAAGGAATGCTAAATCCAACTTGCCAATGGGGATTTGTCCAGTCTGGGGTTAAAAGCCGTTGAGTTAAACAACAAGACTCTACTTGTGGTGTTAGTCCCGCTAAGGATAAAAGTTGAAATACACCTTGAGCTAGATAGGCAACTACACAGTTTATTTCTATTTTTGGTATATCCTCTAGCCGCTGAAGATGCTCATTAAATAACTCATAAAGTTCTGTTTGCGGTTGTTCGCTTAACGCTTGACACAAAACTATTTCCGCTAAATATTGACTAGCAGCTAATTTACCCAAATCCTTAGATAAACCCGGATAAGTTTTGATAGTTTCAGCTTGAGTAATTCTATCGAGATTTCGTCCTTGGGAAATGAGTAATTCATTAATGACAAACATCCCCATTCTCCCCCCCAAGCTGGAGTTTTGTTTCCGTACTCCCGTCGCAACTGCCCGAATTAACCCAAATTCTTGAGTTAAAATTGTAACTATTTTATCAGATTCGCCCAGCGCTTGCGCCTTGAGATTAATACCAGTTGCTTTGTAGGTTTTGCTCATTTTTAGTCAGTAGTTAGTAGTCAGTAGTCAGTGGTCAGTGGTCAGTGGTCAGTAGTAAAGGAAGAACAACAGACAAAGGACAACTGACAAAGAACAGCTAAACAAAGGACGACTGACTACTCACTCTTTTCTTTTTCTGGGTAATTGCGTTGACGAAGTAAATCCACACCGCGGGATGTACCTAGTCTAGTCGCACCAGCCATAATTAACTCTAAAGCATCATTATGAGTGCGAATACCTCCTGATGCTTTGATGCCTACACGATCTTTTGCTATCTCTTTCAAAAGCTTCACGTCAGCTACAGTTGCGCCACCATTCCAACCTGTACTAGTTTTTAAGAATGCAGCACCAGCATCCAAAGCCAGTTCCGCAGCGATTTGTTTCTCTGTATCCGTCAGGAGGCTAGTTTCTAAAATTACCTTTACAGGTTGTCCAGCTTCTTCACAAATTGTGGCAATTTCTCGGTGAACTTCCTCTGTTTTTCCCGCTTTTAACCACCCTAAATTAATAACTACATCCAACTCAGTAGCACCATTGTCTACTGCTTCTTTAGCTTCATATAACTTTACGGCTGAAGTATTTGCACCATTGGGAAAACCAATGACTGTACAAACTTGAGGATTTTTTTTATAGAGAAGTTCTGCTACTTGCTTGACATAGCAGGGATTTACACATACCGCTGCAAAGTTATATCTATATGCTTCGTCGCACCATTGACTAATCTGCTCTGGGGTGGCAATTGGTAATAGCAGAGAGTGATCAATAAATGGTGCAATATCAATATTTGGATAGTCTGCTGCCATCGTTTTTGTTTTTGGTGTAAAGTTGATTAAACTTGATGAAAATTAAAGTATTTCTTATATATTAAACTACATATCAAGAGAAGTCAGAAAGTAGGGGCGCAGGGCCTGCGCCCTTATTCTTGCGAACCAGTGTTTAAAAAGTCAAGAATAGTTTGTGCTAAGGCTTTTGCTGCTAAGTAGGGAACACCATTACCAACGGTTTTAAACATATTCGTAAGTGACATATTTTCTGGAAGGGAAAAATCTTCGGGTAAAGATTGAATTGCTAAAGCTTCGGCTACAGAAATGCGTCTGATCTTATAAGGATGTAAATGCACCTCATTATTACCATAGCAAGCTGTGGGAGAATAACGCCACCTGTGCAAACGTTTAAATGATTTTTTGGAATCATCTCCTTCAGCAATAGTAGCAAATTTTGTTTTACCTGCTCTTGGTTGAAAATGATGTTGAGCATTAGGATGGTTGAGAACGTGATTTTTTCTAAACCAATATTCAACAGTGAGTTTTTCAGGAATATTTTTAGGACAAGGAATTATGGAATCCTCTTGAAATGGCTCGCATTTATTCCAAGGATACGTAAATATTTGTTCTTGAGGATATAAAATATGGTTTTCCCAAGGAAAAGTAAATTCATCTTTGATTTTTATATCTTTGAGAAATTTAGCTTGAAAACCTATTAAAATAATTCTATCTCTATCTTGAGGGACACCATATTCAATAGAATTAATTAACCGTTCTGTTAAGATATAACCGAATTTTTGTAATTTAATTTTTAGTTCTTCAAAAAATAAACGGTGTTTTGTAGTTCTCCACAAACCTTTAACATTTTCAAATAAAAAGAAATCGGGTAGATTTTGACAAATTAATTCAACATAAGCAAATGAAAGTTGGCCATTATCACCTAAATGTCCTTTGTTTTTACCACCAACTGAAAAATCAGGACAGGGTGGACCACCAATAAAGCCAATTACATTATTTGATTTACGAGAATCTTTGACTAATTCATTTAATCGTTGTGCTGGTGTTCCTACTATTAATTTACTTACGTCTGCGGCCTCTTCTTGATGATATCCATATTCAGGTTGGGGGAGATTGAGAATTTCCCGTGAATAGCGATATGCGGACATGAATGGAGGGAAGATTTCGTTAACGTAAGCGATGTTATAGCCTGTGGTTTCAAAACCTAAATCGAGGAAGCCTGAACCGGAAAAGAATGAGAAGATAAGGGGGGTAGACATTTGACATTATGAACGGTTTAATTTTTTGTTTAGCTTTCTTAGGAATTATATTGATTTTACAAAGAATATTTAGCGTATTTATACTAACATTGGTACAAGTAGCACAAGGGATAATTCCTAGAGGTTCAGATTTCACCATAATTCTGCTATGATCGGAGGCTGTGGGATTTGCCCCTAGTCTTGGTGCTTATTGCCCATTTGTGTATTTTAAACCATTCGTCCGCCTAAGACTGAAGCCGTGATTGGCGACAGGCCGATGTTATTCTTGGAGTTCTATGTCTTTTTCTAATCTCGGCTTGTCCCCGGAAATTGTTCGTGCTGTCACTGAGCGGGGATATGATAAACCTACACCAATCCAGACACAGGCTATTCCTGTGGTGTTGTCCGGTGGTGATATTATGGCTGGAGCGCAAACGGGTACTGGTAAAACTGCCAGTTTCACTCTGCCTTTGTTACATCGTTTGTCTGCAAATAAGGGCATTTCTAGTAATTCTCATGGATTTCCGCCAATTCGCGCCTTAATTCTGACTCCTACTCGTGAACTCGCTGCACAGGTGCAAGAAAGTGTCCGTGATTATGGGAAATATTTGAATTTGAATTCAATGGTGATGTTTGGGGGAGTGAGTATTGGTCCCCAAAAACAGAAATTGAGAACCCGTGTAGATATTTTGGTTTCAACTCCAGGACGATTGTTAGATCATGTGCAACAAGGGACTGTGAATTTGTCCCGTGTGGAAGTGTTGGTACTGGATGAAGCAGACCGAATGCTGGACATGGGGTTTATTAATGATATCCGGCGTATTCTTTCACTTTTGCCTAAACAGCGGCAGAATCTGCTATTTTTTGCAACTTTCTCTGATAAAGTTAAAACTCTTGCGGCTGGGTTACTAAATAACCCGACTATGATTGAAGTCGCACGCCGAAATGTGACTGCGGCAACGGTATCACAAAAAGTTTATCATGTAGACCGCGATCGCAAACGCCAATTACTTTCTCATCTAATTCGAGAAAACAAATGGTATCAAGTATTAGTATTTAGCCGCACCAAGCATGGTGCTGACCGGTTGGTGAAGCAGTTGGGTGAAGATCGCATTCAAGCGCTCGCTATTCACGGTAATAAGAGCCAGGGAGCGCGAACTCATGCTTTAGCCAAGTTTAAAGATGGGACTTTGCAGGTATTGGTAGCAACGGATATTGCTGCGCGTGGTCTTGATATTAGCGAACTACCTCACGTTATTAATTACGATTTACCCAATGTCCCAGAGGATTATGTGCATCGCATTGGTCGGACTGGACGCGCTGGTGCGGAAGGTCAAGCGATTTCCCTTGTATGTGTTGATGAACATCATTTGTTAGCGGATATTGAGAAACTCATTGAGCAGCGTTTACCGAAAGAAGTGGTAGATGGTTTTGGAGTCAACCCAGAAATTAAAGCTGAACCAATTCCTAATGGACGCAAAGCTCCTTCTGGTGGTGGTGGAAATCAGCGGACTCGTCGTTCTGCTCCTAAATCTGCTTCTTCAAAATCACCTAGACAGCCTTCTTCACGCACAGCCGCAGGGGATAAAAAGCCTGGTTCTAGTTCTCCTACACCACGTCGTTCTGGTAAACGTAGGTAATAGCTGAGTTGATAATTGATAACTGACAATTGATAATTATCAACTTTTACCCATTCCCCGGATTATTTTTGGGGTTTGGGAACTGATATTTGGTGAAATCGGTTCTTTGTAATTTATGATACAATTAGCACAGGTATTACTATTATCTACTGACAAATATGGACTTTGTTATTTTAGATACTGAAGGCAACCCAAATTTAACTGAATTAGCTATTGTTAATAGTCAAGGTGTGGTGATTTATGAAGGTTTTTGTGATGGTAATTCTCATGGTTTTCAAAATGTTTTAAATCTCAAAAGTCTCAAAACCTTATTAACAGACTTTTTGACTATTGTTGAAGATAAAAAAATTATCTGTCACTATGCAGAACATGATATTGATATCCTCAAGTATAGTTTTCGACAAGTTGGTTTACCTTGGCATAATTTAGAATTTGATTGTACTTGGATTTTAGCTAAAGACTGTTTTCCAAATTTAGAAAGTTATTCTTTAGAGTATCTGAGTAAATACTTGAATCTGCGAGCTAATAATCAATATTTTCTGCCGAATATGGCACATACCGCTAGTTATGATGCCACATTTACTTATCATCTTTATAGAAAAATTATGTTAGAACATCTCAAAAAACAACCTAATCCATTTACTAGCAGTCGAGTTGACACTCCTTTTCAACATCATCCAGATTATGCTGATACTTATCATCGAGAATTTCAGATTTTACAAACTTCAAGGAACGAATTAAACAACTAGAAAATAGTGCTAATGGGAATTTTATGTTGTTTAATAAAGAAGATAGGATTCTCTTTGATTTGATTTATGATCTGATTATCAGTATTCATAACAAAGATTTAGATATAGATTTGGAATCAGCTTTAACTTTCGTTACCACTCATCAAGAATGGTATCACTGGATTTTTACAAAGTTTGGTTTTACGCCACCCAAACAATAAAATCACTGTAGTAAATTGTTACAGTGCGTAAATTTTAATTTATGAAAATACTCATCCTCAATGCCGGTTCTAGCAGCCAAAAGAGTTGTCTGTACGACATGACATCCCCGATTCCTAATTTAGCCCCCCAACCTCTTTGGGAAGGAAAAATAAATTGGACTGAAAACCAAAATCAGGCAGAAATTACAGTTAAAACCGCTACTGGTACAAAACTGCAAGAAACTCTGGCTGATGATTCCCGACAGGTGCAATTTACTCATTTGTTATCTACTCTTACAAATGGCATAACCAAGGTAATTGATGATTTAGCAGCCATAGATGTGGTAGGACATCGAGTGGTACATGGTGGACAAGATTACCAAGAAGCTGTAATAATTACGGAAGATGTCAAACAGGCGATCGCTCACTTATGTAATCTAGCCCCAGCCCATAATCCAGCCGCTTTAGCTGGTATTGAAACCATTGAAAATAGTCTAGGGAATATCCCCCAAGTAGCAGTTTTTGATACTGGATTTCACCGCACTTTACCCGATGCCGCAGCTATCTATCCCATCCCCTATCATTTAGTTGAACAGGGTATCCGTCGTTATGGCTTTCATGGCATCAGTCACCAGTATTGTGCCAATCGAGCAGCGGAAATTCTTGGTCAAGATTTACAATCTCTGCGAATAATTACCTGTCATTTAGGTAATGGTTGTTCTTTAGCCGCCATCAAAAATGGTTGCAGTATTGACACAACAATGGGATTTACTCCTCTAGATGGTTTAATGATGGGTAGCCGCAGTGGTTCAATAGATCCAGGGATTTTGATTTACTTATTGCAACAGTATAATTACTCTAGTCACGAACTAGATAATGTGTTAAATAAAGCTTCAGGATTAAAAGGTATTTCTGGAATATCTAGTGATTTAAGGGAAGTGATAGCTGCAAAAGACCAAGGTAATCAACGCGCTCAACTAGCTTGGGATATATACGTACATAGCCTCCGGGCTGGTATCGGGGCAATGCTGGCTAGTTTAGCAGGTTTAGATGTTTTAGTCTTTACCGCTGGAGTCGGCGAAAACTCCCCAGCAATCCGTCAAGCTGCTTGTGAAGCTTGGGGATTTTTAGGACTGAAAATTGACTTGGCGAAAAATCAGCAACAACCTATTGATATTGATATTGCCACATCTGATTCCACAGTACGAATCTTAGTCATAGAAACTCAAGAAGATTGGTCAATAGCTCAACAATGTTGGAAATTGCTGCAACAATAATACAGGAGTTCAGGAGGTAGGGGCGCAGGGCCTGCGCCCGCCTGCGCCCATTCAGGAGTATGGCTAACGCCACGCTATGCCTTCGGCACACCACGTGAACGCTATCAGGAGTTCAGAAGAAAGAAATTTCTCCCCCACTCCCCCCACTCCCCCACTCCCCC
>Ga0208327_1000440_pt1 | contig 10376 bp, 10 predicted proteins | sample LakMenEpi26Jun08_FD_150733 | JGI IMG/M metagenome (GOLD analysis project Ga0208327, IMG submission 150733) | Freshwater microbial communities from Lake Mendota, WI - 26JUN2008 deep hole epilimnion (SPAdes) | ecosystem: Environmental > Aquatic > Freshwater > Lake > Epilimnion/Euphotic zone ...
AGTTTTGATCCTATCTGCATCAACCCGTGTTCAGTCTCGCAGAGTAGAATTAAGTGCTCAAATTGCAAGGTCATTTATTGATGGGGTCAGGTCTGGAAGGATAACAGCACAATATATAGCTGATGCTACGCCTATTTTAACGGCTTCTGCATCTAGAAACATTATAAGTAATACTAATGAGTATTTGATCAGTAGTGCGAGTATGCCCGCTCCCACATCAGCAACAAATCTATATTGTGTTCAAAGTGATGGAACTATTCAGCCACCTGATTGTTCTAGTAATCAAAATAATTTGTTTTACATTCAAGCAGGTAGAAGAAGGATAAACGGTGCTGGTACTAATGATGGTTATCGTTTAGCGGTGAGAGTGTATCGAAAAGATATTGATTTTGATAAAACTGTTTTAGCCAATACAAATACCACCAAGAATACACAAGCAGTGGTCGGTTCAGGAAATAAACAAGCTCCACTGGTAGAAATAATTGCGGATATAGCTAATAATAACACAAGTTTTACTGACTTATGTAACCGCTTGGGGTTTAGAGCGGGTTCTGCAACTATACCTTGTAGTTAAAAATTGGCAAAGTTAAGTTTTATGGCAGTTAATTTTTTAGGATTTATGCTCTGGAAAAACCTGACATGAGCAGAAGAAACGCCTAAATTAACTATTTTAATTAAACTGGGATGATCAAATTTACTATCATTTTGAACTAGAATATGCTAAAAACAACTAATTTTTTACTTCAAGGATGGATGAAATTTTCTACTAGGAAAAACCGAGATCATGGTTTTACCCTCGTAGAATTGTTAATAGGTTTGGTAATGGCATTTTTAGTCTTGACACCGTTATTTGGATTGATGATTAGTATCATGAATACAGATGAAAAGGAGCAAGCTAAAACAACTTCTGAGCAAGAATTACAAACAGCAATAGATTTCATTACTCGTGATTTACAACAAGCTGTTTATATCTATGATTACCAAGGTGTTACTAATAATTACAACACCATAGCCGCAAATAGTGGGATTAAGGATTCTTTACCTATTGTCACAGGTGGAGTACCTATACTAGTTTTCTGGAAGCAGGAAGTAGTATCAAATGTTATTCCTACGACAGGGACAAAGAAGGATGATGCTTCTATTTATTCCTTGGTTGCTTACTATTTGATTAATAGTCCTAGTACAATTTGGTCTAATACGGCTCGAATTGCTAGATGGCAAATTAAGGATGGTGTCCGCAGCCCAAGTGATACTAGTGGTGTAACTTGTAATCCTTCTTATAATACAAGCATTAAATTTGTTGATGCTGATAACTGTCCGAGTCCTGGGTTCAAGCCATTTGACCTAGATATGAATCAGTGGCAACGTTCTGGTTCATTTACGAATGATCCCCAGGTGCTAGTTGACTTTATTGATCAAACCCCCAGAGATCAAACAAATGTTCCAAATATAACACCATCATGCGCTCAAGATGATAATCAACAAGGTGTGACTATAACACCAATATCAAGTACGACAATGACTAGTTTTTATGCCTGTGTAAGTAATTATGCAGATCCTACAAATCAAGGACAAGTAATTTCTACAGCACAGATTTTTATCCGGGGTAATGCTTTAGCTCGCATCCAAACTAGTAATATAGATTACAAAGATAAGAGCCAGCAAACCTATTTTCCCACGGTTAGTGCTATTATTCAAGCCCGTGGTTCTTCGTATGCTCAATAAATAGAATCTCTCAATTATAGGATTAAATCATGGCCAATAATTATAGAATTAAAAGTTTAATTGTCAATTCATTACAGCATCAGCGTCAGGAATATGGTGATCAGAATGCTGGTTTTACAATGGCAGAAATGATTGTAGTGTTATTCATGATTGGTATTCTATCAGTAATCGCTGCTCCTGGTTGGTCAGCATTTATCAACAGACAACGCTTAAATCAAGCCAATGGTGCAGTTGCATCTGTTATCCAAGAAACACGGTTACAAGCTAAAAGCACAAAAGGTACTTATAGTATCAGTTTTCGAGTTAACAATAATATTCCTGAATACATAATTTATCCGGGTATTCCTACTACCACACCTATTACTAATCCACCTGCTGATTCGGTTTGGATAGCTTTAGGTGATACCATGACGCTAAGATCTAGAGAAGTTTTTTTATACACTAATCTTAACCCTCTGACAGAGTATAATACAACAACTACTGATAGGCAGATAGTTCAAACCACCCCAGGAGAAGGGACAATTACTTTTGACAGTCAAGGCGTATTAGCAAATAACAGTGGTGGTGCTGTCAGTGATACACCTTTAGCCATCATGGTTGCTGCACCTGTATCAACAACAGATAATACAGCTAGTAGTGTAGACCGATGTGTGATTATTCAAACCTTAATTGGGGGGATACGAATAGCAAAAGATGAAAGGTGTCGGACTATTCCTACTAATGAATAAATTAATAATTTAATGATACAGGATATAGCTGAACAGAAGTACGGTATTAGCGGGTAAAATGCCCGCACCACAAGGGCTTTAAGATTAATAACTGTTGTATATATAAAAAATCAAAAATCCGTAAAAAACCGCATATCAAAAATCATCCTATATGGAAGAATATTTGTGTTTGTTGTGCTTGCAAATGATAAGCGATGAATTATTTACGGAATAATCAAAGCGAGAGTGGTTTTACGCTGATAGAAATGATTACGTCACTATTAATTATCGGTATAATATCAGCAATAGCAGTACCAACTGGAGCAACTTTGATGAAATCTCGCCATTTAAATGTTGCTCAAAATCAAGTTTACCGAGCTATGCGTGAAGCCCAAAGTCAAGCCAAAAAGGAAAAATTGACTTACCACGCTAGTTTCCGGGAACAAAATAATATTGTCCAATGGGCAGTTCATCCGGCTACAATTAATCCATCTAATGCTCAATGGAATGATTTACATACTAGTGTAAAGTTAGATGAAGAATCAACATTAGACGAAGACAACTTATCTAATGGTGTGATACGAGTCCCATTTGATCATCTGGGAACTGTAAAACCTCCATTGGGCCGAATCACCCTGTCTAGTAAATCTGGTGGTAAAGCAAAGCGTTGTGTTTTTATTTCTACCATATTAGGCGCGATGCGAACCGCTAAGGAAAATCCTAGTCCCGATAGTGGTAATAGATATTGTTATTGATTACCCAGATGGAAGTTAAGTTCCGGGCTAGTAGCCAAAATCTAGTATAGTGAACTATAGCCTTTCCCTTTCTGGTGAAATACAAAATCAATCCTCCCCTAGCTCTTGGGGAGGGTGCTTAATAGCGCGGGTAGAGTGTGTTTCTCAAGCTTGGGAATTGCTATACTAGCAAAACATATTTAACCAGAGATTTTTTTAATTGTATTTTATCTAAAATCAACTATTAATTATATGCTAGATCAAGTTATTGCAGCTTTTGAACAAAAAGATTATCGAACAGCAGCTAAATTACTTCGACCACTACTGATAGAATCGCCGGAAAATCATTGGTTACAACTGTATTATGGCAAGTTAAAAGAAGTTTCTAATCAACTAGAAGAATCTGAAAAGATATATCTTCAATTATTGCAATTAGCAACTCATAATAAAATTATTTCCCAAGCTCGTAAAGGTTTACAAAGATTAGAAGAAGTTAAACAAGAACTAAAACAAAAAGCTCTAGCTAAAGCAACAGCCACACCTGATAACAATGAACTGGGAATGTTAATTTTAGAACCCATTGATAATGAGTTAAAAGCCATTGCAGCCAGAAATTTTGCCCAAATTATGCAAGTAGACGCTTATACAGCGAGGGTGACACTACCAAGTCAAAATTGGCGAGTTTACCGCATTGGTAAAGTGGGAGAATTAGCATTTTATGGAACACAATTACAACAGGTGGGTATTCCATGTTTCTGGATCAAAATTCTGCAAATTCAAGAAATTCAGGTATTTCAAGTTAAATATTTATCAATAGATAAGTCCCAAATCAAAGTAACTTATCAAAATGAAGAGAATCAAACTAGTGCTATGACCCTTGATTTATCAGAAATTAATACTAGAGTTTTGGGACTTTTACCAATTTTTGAAGAAGTTGTAGATATTGATGTTAGGGGTAAATTAGAACGGAAAACCAAAACTCAAGATTATGCTCAATTTTGTGATTTACATTTATCAAAAGGGGGAATTATTTTGAGAATTTATGATCAAACTTATGAATTTCAACAAGGTTTAGAAAATAGTCCTCAAGCTAACCACAATACAATTAGAATTAATTGGAATAATTTGATGAGTTGGATTGATAAAAAATTACCTGAAGTTAAGGTATGGTCAGATTTTAAACCCTTTGCACAAACTGTTATTGACCAAACAGAAACCCTAAATCAAATTCCGTCTTATATTAATATCTTTCGCAAAGAAAAAAGTTATTGGGATGCGGCTTTTCATTTATATAGTGGGATTATCTTAACTAAAAATGCTGCTTTGGAAACACCTCAAGCAGATAATCCCAATTAAATTTATCCGGGGGTTTTAGCTTGATTTGCCATATCTAAAAATACATTCATATTTGCCCCAGGACGACGACGAGGAGTATTAGTAGGAATCAAATACTTGGTTGCAAAATTGGTTTCAGTTGGTACTGCTATTTTTACGGCTTCAGTCTTAGTAACTTTTGCTGCTACTGGTGAAGCTACTGGTAAAGTTTCCGGTGCAGTTTTTGGTACAGTTTGTGATGTTGTGGGTGCTGGTGCTGAAGTAACATTATCTTCTTCTTTGAGTTCCAAGTAGTAGTTATTGTTGTTTTTACTAAACAATCCGGTAATAAAACGCACAATACCCGCAATTAGATTTTTGATAAAGTCCATAAAAAATGCTCCTGATTTGAATAGTTTAGAACGTGACTGAATTTACAGCGGTTTCTGCTCTTATGATGTACAAAGTTGAATCATGAAACTCTTGTGGTGCGGGCATCTTGCCCGCTAGATATGTACCTCATAACATCGGTAAATGCTGTACTATAATCACGGTGTAATATACATTTGATTGCGTTACCTACTATAGACTTGTTTGCTAATTAAAATTCGACAATACTGGTAAGTATTTTGATATTTTTCTGCCGACAATCATATTCGGTAAATAACGCAAATTAATTAATGATTAAATTTTATGATAACAATAAAATTGTGAAAACTTATTTAATAAATCTTAATAATTTAGATTCAGTCTGAAAACTGTCACATATTGTATATTTTTGACTACAATATTGAGTTAAATCACTGACAATATTAACTAATTAAGATCATGGTAACAAAACAAAATCCCGTTTTATTAGTGCATGGTATTAACGATACTGGGGCGGTTTTCAATAAAATGGCGTTTTATCTGCGACAACAAGGTTTATCCGTGTATACGGTGGATTTAATCCCTAATAATGGTTCTGAGGTTTTGGAGAAATTAGCCCAGCAGGTAGCTAATTATGTAAATGATACCTTTGAAGTAGCGCGACCAGTGGATATAGTGGGTTTTAGTATGGGAGGAATTGTCAGCCGTTATTATATTCAGCGGTTGGGGGGAATAAATAAAGTCCAGCGATTTATTACTATTTCTTCACCCCATAAAGGAACTATTATTGCTTATGGTACTTGGTTAGCTGGTGCTGTGCAAATGCGTCCTAATAGTGATTTTATCAATGATTTAAATGCTGATTTTAAGATGTTAAAGCAATTGAATTTTACATCTATTTGGACACCTTATGATTTGATGATTTTACCAGCCACAAGTTCACGACTTGGTATAGGAAAAGAAGTAACTATACCAGTGATATTACATCCTTTAATGTTAACAGATACTAGAACTTTAACAATAGTAGCAGATGCGTTAAGAGAACCTGTGAAATTATGAATTTCTTTTATAATACAGCATATTCCCCTTGACCGAAATACATGATCAGCGGGCAAAAGTCCCGCACTAAAAGAGTTTTATTATTAATATTTGTACTTCATAACACTGGGAACTGCTGTATTAAACTGTCACTTAATCTCTATCTCCGATTTTGTCATATTCAGCACTGCCAAAAATCGCCTCTGGGTAGGGATAATATTTAAATTCAATTAAGTTATAGAAAGGGTCTTCGAGGAAAAAAGTATGGTGTTCTAGAGGAGAATTAGTCAAGCGGTTTTTGGGTTCTTCTCGAAATTTTAGATCTTTATTTTTTGCCCTTATTAGTAATTGTTGCCAATCTGTTTCTTGAGAAAAAATTAGTCCAAAATGTCGGGGATAAATTGCCTTTTGAGGTGTTAAAATATCCTGGGTAACGTGGGCTACTAATTGATGTCCATAGAGGTTGAGAATTAAAGCGTGGGGGGTTTCACGTCCGGGTATGCAGCCTAAACCGTCAATATAATAGGCTTTGGTGTCGGGGATATTGGAGACAGGGAAAGCGAGGTGAAATATGGGCTGGTTCATGGTGGAGGTGGGTTGGAGAATAAAAGTAGGATTTAGCTAATTTCTCTGTAGGTTGATTATCAATTATAGTAAAATAATCAATAATTTCGAGTTTGATGTTATGGGTAATGAGATATTTAGACATCGTCTTAACCGCAAAATTGAGAAGTTCATCTTGGAGGCTTAGGACTGTATAAAATTAGAACATAATGGAATGGCTGGTAACGTTCGTGAACAGAGAATAAATTGGTGTATATTTCATTAAACTGGGAAACGATATAAAATATTGAAGGTAATTCAAACTACTAGTGTCGCTTGTATCTCAGTATCGAAGTAACTGAGCTTTACACTTACCGGATATTTCTGTAAATAAAGATTGATAGCTAATTGCTGTGTATTAGGGTATTGTTAACTCTCCATACCTGCTGAATAATCAGAATTTATTGGTGAAGATGGTACACAAACCTGATAGATTTAGCTATCAGCGAGTAAAAACTGGTAAAGATGAAAGTCCTGGTTATTGGTGGTGATGGGTATTGTGGTTGGGCAACTGCGCTTTACCTTTCTAATCGAGGTTATGAAGTTGGAATTTTAGATAGTTTGGTGCGACGACACTGGGATAATGAACTGGGTGTAGAAACCCTAACCCCAATCGCGCCAATTCAGCAGCGTCTCCAGCGATGGCAAGATTTGACTAATAAGTCTATTGATCTGTTTATCGGCGATATTACCAATTACGAATTTCTGCACAAGGCCTTACACCAATTTCAACCTACTGCCATCGTGCATTTTGGTGAACAGCGTTCAGCGCCATTTTCCATGATTGACCGTGAACACGCTGTTCTTACCCAGGTCAATAATGTGGTGGGTACGTTGAATTTGCTGTACATCATGCGGGAAGATTTCCCGGATTGCCATTTGGTGAAATTGGGTACAATGGGTGAGTATGGTACTCCTAACATTGACATTGAAGAAGGATACATCACGATTGAACACAACGGTCGCAAGGATACTTTGCCCTATCCTAAGCAGCCTGGTTCAATGTATCACTTGAGCAAAGTCCATGATAGCCATAATATCCATTTTGCTTGTCGGATTTGGGGGTTGAGGGCCACAGACTTAAATCAAGGGATAGTTTACGGTGTCTTAACCGACGAAACGGGAATGGATGAACTGTTAATTAACCGCTTGGATTATGATGGTGTATTTGGTACAGCACTAAACCGTTTCTGTATTCAAGCTACTGTAGGACATCCCCTCACCGTCTACGGTAAAGGTGGACAAACTCGCGGCTTTTTGGATATTCGGGATACAGTACGATGTATTGAATTAGCGATCGCTAATCCTGCCGAACCAGGAGAATTCCGTGTTTTTAACCAATTTACCGAACTATTTAGTGTTGGTGACTTGGCAATGATGGTGAAAAAAGCCGGTAACGCTATGGGCTTAAATGTGGATATTAACCACATAGATAATCCTAGAGTGGAAAAGGAAGAACACTATTTCAATGCGAAAAATACTAAACTCTTGGATTTGGGTTTACAGCCTCACCTGCTTTCAGATTCTTTACTTGATTCGCTTTTAAACTTTGCTGTCAAGTATCAAAACCGAGTTGATCACAAACAAATTCTTCCCAAAGTGTCTTGGCATAGAAAATAGGAGCATGGCTAACGCCACGCTATGCCTTCGGCACACTACGTAAACGCTATCAGAAGTTTAGGAGAAAGAAGGAAGAAGGAAGAAGCAAAAAGATTTCTCTCTACTATCCTTCTCTCCTGCTCTTCTACTCCTATTCTAAACTTCTGTAACTTCTGAACTCCTCTTTTATGCGAATTGCCCTATTTACAGAAACCTTTTTGCCTAAAGTTGATGGCATTGTGACACGTCTGCGTCATACTGTTGACCATTTACAACGTCATGGAAATCAAGTTTTAGTATTTGCCCCAGACGGTGGAATCACCGAACATAAAGGTGCAAAAGTTTATGGAGTTAGTGGCTTTCCCTTACCTCTCTATCCAGAGTTAAAAATGGCACTGCCTCGCCCTGCTATTGGTCACGCTTTAGAAGAATTTAAACCAGATATTATTCATGTTGTTAATCCCGCTGTTTTAGGACTATCAGGGATTTTTTATAGTAAAGTTCTGAAAATTCCCTTGGTGGCTTCTTATCATACCCATTTGCCTCAATATCTGCAACATTACGGGTTGGGAATGTTAGAAGGACTACTATGGGAGTTACTGAAAGCTGGTCATAATCAGGCGGAGTTAAATTTGTGTACCTCTACGGCCATGGTCAAGGAACTTTCAGCACATGGAATTGAAAGAGTGGATTTGTGGCAACGGGGGGTAGATACAGAATTATTTCATCCTGATTTAGCCAGTGACAAAATGCGATCGCATCTCTCCCAAAATCATCCAGAAAGCCCATTATTATTGTATGTTGGTCGTCTTTCTGCGGAAAAGGAAATCGAACGCATTAAACCGATTTTAGAAGCCATTCCTGAGGCCAGATTAGCACTAGTGGGAGATGGACCCCACCGCCAAGCTTTAGAAAAACACTTTATCGGCACAAATACTTATTTTGTCGGCTATCTCATGGGTAAAGAATTAGGTTCTGCCTTTGCCAGCGCTGATGCTTTTATTTTTCCTTCCCGCACAGAAACATTAGGATTAGTCCTGCTAGAAGCCATGGCCTCCGGTTGTCCAGTCGTAGCAGCCCGTTCTGGAGGTATACCTGATATCGTCACAGACGGTGTAAATGGATATCTTTTTGATCCCCACGCTGATATTCAAGAGGCTATTCATGCTACTATGGGTCTGTTAAAAGAAAAACAGGAAATAAATATTATCCGTAAAAATGCCCGTGCAGAAGCGGAGAAATGGGGGTGGACATCTGCTACACAGCAACTCGAGGATTATTATCAAAAAATAATCCTCAAGCCAAATGGCAAGCTGTGAATATCTAGGCATTGATCAGTGATAGCTCTACTCATTCAGAACAAGCCTATACTAGCAAATATCACTACCAAATCCGGGTCTAGGGTTGGGAAAATGACGAAAAAACAGGCAATAGGGCTGAATAATATAATTAATGGCTAATTTTCGCCTAATATTAATTAGCCTTCTTCAGAACCGTTACTTAGAAAAGGTTGTTCACCGATTTTCAGTTCTTTTTTTGAGTGTTTTAACTGGTTCCAGAGTGACTTAATTTCTTTGTAGGCCTCACCAGGTGGGATTTTTCCACCTGTTTCGAGGTTGCAGATATAGCTAACCTTTTGGGCAAATTCCTGTAAATTCGCATTAAATAACAAGTTTTCTGGTTTTACATGACCATAGTAGCGACCACGGGGATAGAGAAAATCTTCTTTACTCGTCATTTTCTTCTCCATTTACTCAACTTCTCTACAGAACTTAGAAAAATGCTGCCTAAACACCAGTTATGACATATTTTCGTGTAATATTCCATTCTATATATTCGAGCCATTGTAACATACTTACTTGTTTTATTAATAATTGATTTGGAGAAATTTCCTTTCAATAATAGCAAATTAAGTAGATTGGCGTTAAAAATTGTCGTTACAACATACAAAACCTGAATAGTTTCTCAATTCCCGACTCCTCTAAAAAATCGGGAATATGAAGTATTAATTATACTATGCTAATTAAACAGATGTACGAGTTGCTTCTAGTAACCTGGAAAAGTAGAAGTTTGTCCGTGTCATCGCTGTTCTTTCTATAGAAAAGCCGTTTTTTTGGAGAATTTTGATGATATCGGCTTCAGAATGTAAGTAAGCGCGAGTGGTTTTACTCGGACCTGGAAAGAAAGTACCGATTTTTTTGAGAATTGTCAGAAAAAAGGTTTTAGGGGCAAAACTGAGAATAATTCTGGATTGTGCCAAAGAACACAGGTGAGAAATCATTTCATC
>Ga0208327_1000443_pt1 | contig 10349 bp, 10 predicted proteins | sample LakMenEpi26Jun08_FD_150733 | JGI IMG/M metagenome (GOLD analysis project Ga0208327, IMG submission 150733) | Freshwater microbial communities from Lake Mendota, WI - 26JUN2008 deep hole epilimnion (SPAdes) | ecosystem: Environmental > Aquatic > Freshwater > Lake > Epilimnion/Euphotic zone ...
CCGAAGGAACCACGAAACACACGAAAAGCACGAAATGAAGGAAGTCATTGGACTCCAATTTCTCTTCTCTCACCCCTCGGCATTTCGTGACTTTCGCGTTTTTCGTGGTTCTACCTCCCTTACTTCGACTTCACCATCTTGGTGAAAACACCAGACCTGTTGTCAGGGTTCCATTGCAAAAGCATACGCTTAAAAAGCAAACCGCCCCCCTGACTTCGTTGGCTCTTCACTCCCCCTTTGATCCCATTCGGTTGCCCTAATCCTTTTTCATTTTTCATTCTGCCTTTTGACTTTGCACCCCTTCAACCCTCGCCTCTTTTCACCGCAACACGACCGATTGGATCCCCCTTGGCGAGAAAGATGGTCTCAAACTCGGTCACAGGACGCTGAAACCCATCCCGCCAGTCGACCTCGACCCAACCACCATGTGTGGCAACCTCTTCCTTCATCGAGGCGAAGTAGCCAAGGTGGTCGGTCATCAGGCGCAGCACGCCCCCGGGCTTGAGCTTCCTGGCCGCCACCTCAAGGAAGGGTTCCTTCACAAGGCGCCGGAACCAATGCCTCCTCTTCGGCCATGGGTCGGGAAACGAGACATGCAGGGTGTCTAGGAACCCGTCGGGAATCAGGGCATCGAGGGATTCCTTTCCCCAACCCCGCCAGAGCGATGCATTGGCGATTCCCTGACGCTCGATCTTCCTGTTGGCGCGATTCACCCTGTCGGAAAGCCCCTCGATCCCGGCAAAGAAGACCGCAGGGTTCAGTACCGCGCTCTCCGAGAGGAATTTCCCCTTCGAGGCGCCGAAATCACATTCGATCCGTGAAAATCCCGCGGATTTTCGGATCAGTTCGGCACGGGCTTCCGCCAGCACCTCGTTCGGGGCCATCCTCCCGGGAACGGGAATCAGTTCCGGATTCTCGATCCGTCCCACGGACTCAGGCGGCGTCCTTCTCCTGACGACGGCGCACCATGGCGGCACGCTTACCCTCGACAACGGAGCGGTTGATCGTGACTCCGGTGAGATCATCCCGATCCGGAGCCTCGTACATCACATCAAGCATGATTTTCTCAAGCAGGGAGCGGAGCGCACGGGCGCCGGTTCCCTTCTTCACGGCCGACTCGGCGAGCGCCGAGAGACCGTCCTTCGTCACGGTGAGGGAGATGTCATCCATGGCCATCAGCTTGGTGAACTGCTTCACCAGCGCGTTGCGCGGCTCGGTCAGGATGCGGACGAGCTGCTCCTCGTCGAGTTGCTCGAGCGAGGCAAGCACGGGAAGACGTCCGATGAACTCGGGAATCATCCCGAATGAGAGGAGATCCTCCGGCTCCACCGAGGAAAGGATCCTGAGTGCGTCGGCGGGATCGATCTCCCCTTCCGATTTGGAATGGAAACCGAGGGTCTTTCCGCCGATGCGACGCTGAATGATCTTCTCGAGACCGACAAAGGCCCCGCCGCAGATAAAGAGGATGTTCTGGGTATTGAGCTGGATGTACTCCTGCTGGGGATGCTTGCGGCCTCCCTGGGGGGGGACGTTGCAGGTGGTTCCCTCGAGAACCTTGAGCAGCGCCTGCTGGACTCCTTCACCGGAGACGTCGCGGGTGATGGAAACGTTGTCGGTCTTGCGGCCGATCTTGTCGATCTCGTCGATATAGACGATGCCCACCTCGGCACGCTTCACGTCATAGTCGGCGTTCTGAAGCAGGCGCAGCACGATGTTCTCGACATCATCGCCGACATAACCCGCCTCGGTCAGGGTGGTCGCGTCGGCGATGCAGAAGGGAACATCCAGGATCCGTGCCAGCGTGCGTGCCAGCAGTGTCTTCCCCGAGCCGGTCGGCCCCATCAGCAGGATATTGCTCTTCTCCACCTCGACTTCGGCAAGCCCCTCGGAGAGGACGCCGGGAGGGAATCCCTGGCGCTCGATGGCAATGCGCTTGTAGTGGTTATGGACGGCGACCGAGAGGGTCCTCTTGGCAAGATCCTGACCGATCACGTGCCGGTCGAGTTCGGCGCGGATCTCCGAGGGCTTGGGAACCAGCAGTATCGCCTCCCCACCGCCGGAAAGCCCCTCGCCCCCCTCCTTGTCCATGATCCCCTTGCAGACCGTGATGCAGCTGTCACAAATGTAGACTCCGGGCCCTGCGATGAGCTTGCGGACTTCCGCATGACTCTTCCCGCAGAAGGAGCACATCGTCAGGTTGCTGGATCGGGCCATGACGTTGGGAGCTTGGAGTTAGGAGCTGGGGGGAGATTACTCGGCGGAATCCTTCGCCTTCTCGGGAGGATTCTTGAGTTCCTTGCGGTACTTCACGACCTCGTCGACGAGTCCGTATTCACAGGCCTCATCGGCGGTCATGTAGTAGTCGCGGTCGGCATCCTTCTTCACCTGCTCCTCGGTCTTGCCGGTGTTCTCGGCGATGATTTTGGTGAGACGGCGGTTGAGCTTGTACATGAACTCCACGCTCCGCTCGACGTCGCTGGCGGTGCCATGGGCACCACCGGAGACCTGGTGGATCATGATGTCGGAGTTGGGCAGGGCAAAGCGTTTCCCCTTCGTTCCTGCACAGAGAAGGAAGGCCCCCATGCTCGCGGCCATTCCCATGCAATAGGTGTTCACGTCACAGGTGACGAACTGCATCGTGTCGTAGATGGCCAGACCCGCCGTGACGGAACCGCCGGGCGAGTTGATGTAGAGGTGAATGTCCTTCTTGGCATCCTCCATCTGAAGGAAGAGCAACTGGGCGATCACCAGATTGGCGACATGATCGTCGATTCCGGTGCCGATGAAGATGATCCGGTCCTTGAGAAGGCGGGAATAGATGTCGTAACTGCGTTCGCCCCGGCCGGTCTGCTCGACCACCATCGGGACGAGCATGGAATGGGGGGCGCCCGATCCGTTGCCGTTGTTGAAGTGGCTCATCTTAGTGGTCGTGCCCGCAACCGGGGCCATGGACATGGGGTTCTTCATCATGGGAAGGATTGTTGTGATGGATCGGTTTGGGATCCTCTCCATTCACCCTAGCATGAGAGACGACCGTATCAAGGGCCTTACCGAGGGCTATCTCCTCCTCGATGCCGGCGATGGCGCGGTGTTTCTGAAGTTCCTTGAGAAGCTTCTGCGGTGTCATCTGGTAGCGCTCGGCCATGTTGGTGATGCGCCAGGCGAGTTCCTCGCGGGAGACGCTGATGCCTTCCTTGCCGATGACCTCGCCGAGGATGAAGTTGAGCTTCACCTTGTCCCCGGCGCTCTGGCGGGCGGCGCCGAGCAACTCCTCCTGATGGGAACGGAGCTCCTCCTCGGAGACGCCGCGCTGCTGGTTCTCGCGGATGATCTCCTTGAGGATCGAGGTGCTCTCCTGCTGGACCATCGTGGAGGGGATGTCGACCGTCACCATGGCGAGAAGCTGCTTCACGACATCGGCGCGGACGGCGCGGGTGAAGTTCTCCTCACCATTGGCCTGCAGGCGCTCACGGATCTGCTCACGGATCTTCTCGAGGGTCGAACCTGGGGCCAGCTTCGCGGCAAAGGCGTCGTCGAGCGGGGGAAGCTCACGCTCCTTGATCTCGTGCAGGGTGACCTTGTAGGAGACCTTGTAGCCGCGGAGCTTCTCCTCGCCGAACTCGGTCGGGAAGCTGACGCTGCAGTCGCGGGTCTCTCCGGCCTTCATGCCGACCATGGCGGCGGCCAGACCTGGGATCGGACGCTCCTCCTCCAGCTTGATCCAGAAGTTCTTGCGGCCTGTGTAGGTGGGCTGCAGGTCGGGGTAGGTCTCCGAGAGGAGTTTCCCCTCGATGGAACCCTCGTAATCGAGGACCGCGAAGTCACCCATCGCGAGGGGACGCCCCTCGACCGTCTTGAAGTCGGCCAGATCGCCGCGCAGTCCCTCGAGGAATTCCTCCACCTGCTTCTCATCGATGGCAGGCTTCTCAACAGTCACCTGGAGTCCCTTGTACTCGGGCAGGGTGATCGCGGGGCGTGTCACGATCGTCGCGGTGAAGCGCAGGGAACGGTCCCCTTCCAGCTTGATATCGCGGACGTTCGGGCTCTGGACCGGGGCGAGCTTCTGCTCGTTGATCGCCTCGCGGACGGCGGCATCAAGGAGCTTCCGGGTGACTTCCTGCTCGATGTCCTGGCCATATTTCTTCTCGACGATGGCGAGCGGGGCCTTCCCCTTGCGGAAGCCGGGAAGATTGGCCAGACGGCGGTATTCGCCGCCCACTTCCTTCCACTCGGAGTGGAAGCGATCGGGCGGAAGTTCGATGTGCAGGTCGACGATGCAGGTCTCTTTCTGTTCTGTGGTGACTTTCATGATGAACCGACAAGGAAAGCAGGGAGATCCTTAAGGGACAACCTCCAAAGGCGATTTTTGGTGGAAGTTTCCATGGAATAGCCTGTGATTCACCATTTCATCCTTCATAATTCCTCTTTCATCTTTTCCCTGATATGCGTTCCCTCCGGCTCTTTCTCTACGGCATTCCGGTTGCGTTGCTTCTCCTGCTGGCGGCGGCCTTTATCAACGCCACCTACCTCTCGGTGGCCAAGAAGAACGAGATGTCGATCGGTACCCTCGGGGAACCCTCCACTCTGAACCCGATCCAGCAGGCCGACTCGGCCTCTTCCCAGATCGGGGGGCTGATCTTTAACGGCCTGATCAAATACAATCAGGATCTCGAGATCGTGGGTGATCTGGCCACCGGGTGGGAGCTATCGCAGGAAACAACGTTTCAGTTTGCGACTGAAGAAGAAGCCAAAACGGCAACGATACCGGCATCGCAACTCAATACCGCTTTTAATTGTAAGGGTGAGATTTCGAATGCTGAACAAAAAGGAAAAAATCTCGTCATCACGTTACGCCAGCCGGGGCTCGAAGTTTCAGAAAAAATCGCAGGGTTCTTTGAGAAAAATGACCTCCACCCACTCCCCTTCCCCGCCTTGGAGCCCGGCGGTAAGGAGCGCCCATTCAAGGCCGAACCAATCATCCGATTCACCCTGCGCGACGGGGTGCGTTGGCATGACGGCGCCCCCTTCACCTCGGCGGATGTCGCCTTCACGTGCCGGGCCATCATGGACGAGAAAGTGGCCTCCCCTCGCCGCTCCGACTTCGATCTCGTGGAGAGCGTCGGGACGCCGGATCCGAAATCGGTCGTTGTCCGCTACAAGAAGCCCTTCTCTCCCGCGCTCCTGAGCTGGATGGGGGCGATCCTCCCCGAGCACCTCCTGGGGAAAATCGACCCCTCCAAGTGGCCCGAGGCTTATAACCGCGCCCCGGTCGGCACAGGCCCCTTCAAGTTCGATTCCTGGAAGACCAATGAGTTCATCCGGCTAAAAAAGAACCCCGACTATTTCCTCGGCTCCCCATGGCTCGATTCGATCGTCTTCCGCGTCCTGCCCGATCCCCTTACCCTCCAACTCGCCTTCCAGACGAAGCAGGTCGATTTCTGGAATGTCAGTCCCTGGGCCGTGAAGAACTTGGAGAAGGATCCCCGCCTCGACCTCTTCAGCGCCCCCGGCAACATGTACAACTACATCGGCTGGAATCTCCGCCGTCCCATGTTCCAAGACCTCAGGGTCAGGCAGGCCTTGGCTCAGGCCGTGAATGTCGCCCAGATGATCAAGCACATCATCTATGGCCGGGGAGTGCAGTCGACCGGGATCTTCACCCCGCAGGTATGGTTCTTCGACCCCTCGGTGAAACCACTCCCCTATGATCCGGCAGCCGCCCGCAAGCTTCTGGATGAAGCCGGGTGGAAGGTTGGCCCTGACGGTATCCGGGTGAAGGAGGGAAAGCGTTTCAGCTTCACCCTTCTGGCCAACAACGGCAACGAGGTCCGTCGCGACATCGCCACCCTTGTCCAGGATGACCTCAAGCAGGTCGGCATCGAGGTGAAGGTCGAGATCTACGAGTGGGCCGTCCTGCTCAAGCGCTTCGTCAACAAGGGGGAATTCGACGCCATCGTCATGGGCTGGGGACTCGGATACGACTTCGACCAATACGGGATCTGGCACTCCAGCCAGACCCATCCCGAGGAACTGAACTTCATCGGCTACAACAATCCCGAAGTCGACCACCTCCTGACCGACCTGCGGCAGGAATACGCACGTCCCGAGATTATCCGGCTTGCCGGCAAACTCCAGCAGGCGATCTATGCCGACCAACCCTACCTGTTCCTCTTTGTCCCCGAGGGGACATCGGTCATGTGGAAGGGTAGCTACCGGATCCGCCGCCCGGGCCCCTTACCCGGCGAATGGATCGATGCACCCGTCACCATGACCAAGGCCGGCTGGAGCTACGACATGGAGTGGTTCTACCGGCCGGAGTATGCGCCAAAACAATGATGAAGGATGAGGGATGAATTATGAAATGCCCGAAGGGATCAATCTTGTTTCGTTTTTCCATTAGGCAAAACGCCGTCGCTATACGCCGGCGCTCTATGCCGGGTGACTCCTCTTCCTTTCATCATTCATCCTTCATAATTCATCCTTTCCTTCAGTGACTTCCTTCCTCATCCGCCGTCTCGCCCTGAGCGTGGTGCTGCTGTTCATCATCAGCATCATCTCCTTCTTCATCGTCACGATGACCCCGGGGAGCCCCTATCCGTGGGGCGAGCTCAATCCCAAGATCTCCGCCGAGGTGAAGGCCAACTTCCGGAAGAAGTTCCACCTCGATCGCCCCCTGCACGAGCAATACACGCTCATGATGAAGGACCTCTTCACGGGTGATCTGCGCAGCATCAAGGATGACCGCCCCGTGATGGGAAAGATCATGGAGCGCCTTCCCGCCACCCTCGCTCTCAATATCACGGCCATCCTCATCTCCCTCTCCTTCGGAACCCTGCTGGGCGTCTATGCCGCGCGGCATGCCGGGCGCTGGCAGGACATGGCCGGATCGTTTGTCGCCTTCCTCTTCATCGCCCTGCCGGGATTCTGGGTCTCCTATCTGGTTGCGATCGTGCTGGTGAAAGGCTTCGGCGTCCCGATCCTCGGCACCCGTAGCTACGGCATCGTCTTCCCCAACGGTTTATCCGCGGGACTCGACACCCTCTGGCATCTCCTGATTCCCGCCTCGATCCTCGCCATCGGAGGAATCGCCTCCCAGTCACGCTACCTACGGGCCACGATGATCGGGACGCTCCGCGAGGATTACATCAGGACCGCCCGGGCAAAGGGGCTCGCCGAGGAGACGGTTCTCTACAAGCATGCCCTCAGGAACTCGATCCGACCGCTTGTCACCGGCATCGGAATGCTTCTTCCGGCGCTCATCAGCGGTTCGGTCATCATCGAGAGCATCTTCGCCTACCCCGGCATGGGGCGCCTCTTCTACGAGGCGGTGTTGGAACGGGACTACCCGACCATCGTCGCACTCAACTTCATCGGGGCGGCACTCATCCTGCTCGGCAACCTTCTTTCCGACCTGCTCTACGCGGCGGTCGATCCGCGTGTACGACTCGAATAGCATGAACCCCGGATCCTCCAATATTTCCGAAACACCAAGCGCACGGATCCTTCGACGGTTCCGAGCCGATCCGATCGCCCGGATCGCGGTGATGTTCATCATCCTCTTCGCCCTGCTGGCCGGAGGGACGGCCCTCCTCTCCCAGTTCGGCCATCACTGGCCCTTCGACCCGAATCTCACCAACCTTGAGCAGAAGCTTCTGCCTCCCTCCTCTCAACACTGGCTTGGAACCGATAATCTCGGCCGTGACGTCCTCTCCCGGATGCTCCACGGCGCCTCGATCTCGCTCACCGTGGGACTCATTGCGGTCTTTGTCTCGCTGGCGATCGGCATGGTGGTGGGGGCTCTTGCCGGATACTTCGGGGGCATCACCGACCAGGTCCTGATGCGCTCGGTCGACGCCCTGCTCTGCTTCCCCACCTTCTTCCTCATGCTGACAGCCGTCGCCCTCCTCGGGCCGAGCCTCATCAATATCGTTGTCGTGATCGGCCTGGTCAGTTGGACAGGCACGGCCCGGCTTGTCAGGGGGGAATTTCTGACCCTGCGTGAGGCGGAATATGTGAAGAGCGCCAGAGTTATAGGCCAGAACGCCTGGACCATCATCACCCGCCACATCCTCCCCAATGCCGCGGCACCGATCCTAGTGACCGCCGTGCTAGGCATTCCCGAGGCGATCCTCTCGGAAGCAGGACTGAGCTTCCTCGGCTTCGGCGTCCAGCCACCGCAGGCCACCTGGGGCAACATCATCGCCGACGGGAAGACCTACCTGCTCGACGCCTGGTGGCTCATCCTCTTCCCGGGACTCGCCATCCTGATCGCCTCGCTGTCATTCTTTCTTGCAGGCGATGCGCTCAGGGAGGCGGCGGAAAGCCGCGGGTAATGATGAAGGATGAATTATGAGGGATGAAGGAAAGGAAAAATGCAGAATGAAAAATGAAAAAACACCCCCTGTTGAGCTTTCCGCAAGGACGAAGGAGTTCGCCCTTCGGATGATCAGGCTTTACTGTTCCCTTCCCAAGAACACGCAGGCCCAAGTATTGGGAAAGCAGGCTCTGAGATCAGGAACATCAGTTGGAGCCAATTTCCGCGAAGCCAAGCGCTCCAGGTCCAAAGCAGAGTTCATCTCCATCATCGGAGTTTGCATCAAGGAGCTTGATGAAACCGCCTACTGGCTCGAGTTGCTCGTTGAATCTGATATCGTCAGCTCTCGTAAATTGAAGGATCTCTATCATGAGTGCGATCAGCTCATCGCAATCCTCACGACCATTTCCAAGAAGACCAAGGCCTCTGCCCTTCATACTTCATAATTCATCCTTCATAATTTGCCTTTTCCCATGCTCTCCATCCGCAACCTCAAAATCGCTTTCCGCTCGGGCGAGGCCGTCACCCCGGCCCTCAAGGGAGTTTCCCTTGAGCTTGGCAAAGGAGAAACCCTTGCGATCGTCGGTGAGAGCGGCAGCGGCAAGAGCGTGACCGCGCTCGCGATCTCGCAACTTCTACCCACACCTCCCGCCGTCTATCAGGGCGGTGAGATCCTCTTTGAAGGGAAGGACCTTCTGAAGGCCTCGGATGCGGAGCTTCGCGAGGTTCGCGGGGGGAAGATCGCCTACATCTTCCAGGAGCCCTCCACCTCGCTCAACCCCGTCTACACGATCCGCAGCCAGATCGCGGAGATGATTCGTCTCCACCGGCCCGATGTGACCGACATCGATTCCGAGATCATCCGCTGGCTTGATGCCGTCGGGATCGTCGATCCGGCTTCGAGACTCCACGACTACCCCCACCAACTCAGCGGCGGCATGCAGCAGCGCGTGATGATCGCCATGGCTCTTTCGGCGCGTCCTGACCTTCTGATCGCCGATGAACCCACCACGGCGCTCGATGTCACGATCCAGAAGCAGATCCTCGACAAGCTTCGGGAACTCCAGCGAGACCTCGGCATGGCGGTGCTCCTGATCACCCACAATTTCGCCATCATCCGCGGTCTCGCCCGCCATGTGGCCGTGATGTACCGGGGCGAGGTCGTCGAGTATGGGGAGACCGACCAGATCCTCCGCAATCCCCAGCATCCCTACACCAAGGCCCTCATCGCCTGCATCCCCCGGCTTGGAGAAAGCAGACACCGCCTCCCGACGATTGACTCGATCCAATCCTGATCACTGGGGATTCGGGAACGTTATCACCCTGAGATTCCTTGGCGTTCCAGCTTGAAGAGCGGACGGAGGCTTCATCGGCTGAAAGTTCTCTTTGAAGTCCTGATCCCCCCAGACCCTCAAGGCGGTCCCATCCCAGACCAGGTAATCACCGCGTCTCAGGATCTGAGCGGGCGATATCTTTCCCTCAGGAATCGTCACTTCCCAATCCTTCATCACAAGCTTGCCGTTGCTACCCGCGATTTCCGGGAGACTTTGAACCAGACCAAGGTTTGAACCCGTGAATCCGATGGCCTCGCATGGTATGAGGTCACTGGAACGCGTGTAATAGTTCCATTCGTAAAAGTTCGGCAGTGTTCTTATCGCGCGCGGCGGGAGCGCCCTCAAGCCAAGGGCGATCAGCACCCGGTCGGTGTCTGAGAGATCGCCGATGATCCTGCGTGCCGGAAGCGGTTGCTCAATCACAAGCGTCGGGATCGCCACGATCTGATGGTCAAGCGCGAGTTGCGGATTTTTCATCAGATCAATGACTTCGATCTGATGGCGCGCGGCAAGATACTCCCCGCAAATCTTCTCCAGATTGGCAATGGCCGCTTGAGACTTCGGCGTCTCTCCGGCGACATACAGTCTCAGCGAAAAGAAATCAGGGCCTGCCTTGCCGTTCGCTGCCTTGATGTTGGGCGCTGCAGCTTTCCTATTCATTTGGATTCCCCTCGGTTGTTACGGCGTGAAATCCGGGGGGG
>Ga0208327_1000447_pt1 | contig 10250 bp, 9 predicted proteins | sample LakMenEpi26Jun08_FD_150733 | JGI IMG/M metagenome (GOLD analysis project Ga0208327, IMG submission 150733) | Freshwater microbial communities from Lake Mendota, WI - 26JUN2008 deep hole epilimnion (SPAdes) | ecosystem: Environmental > Aquatic > Freshwater > Lake > Epilimnion/Euphotic zone ...
CCATCGCCATAGCCAATCGGGTCGGTTTGCAAGAACCGGCCCAGCGTGGGCGAATAAATGCGGGCGCGGGCGTAATAGAGGCCTGCTTCGGGAAGCCACGCATGGCCAGTAAACTGAAACCGCCCGATATTGCCGGGGTCCGGAATGCCCCAGTCATCATAGCGGTTGATGGCCAGCGCATTGCCTGTGCCGTTGCTCACCGCAATAATGCTCCCGCGCTCATCGGCATTGGTCATCCCCATAGCCCTCCACCGATTCAATATATGTCCACTTTGCATAGCATTTTGGACCAATCTGCCAGATTGGCAAGTAACGTCATGTAGTTAAGACCAATATTTACAAGTCGCGACTGGCTTTAGGGCGCAAAGCGCGTCCCACCGTCTGGCGGGGCATTATCGTTTGCGCACGGCGTGTCAGGGCATCTGTTTTCAATGGCTCCTCGCTCGCCTGCGGCTCACCCCTCCCCCGCCCCCTCCCGCTTGCGGGAGGGGAGTTATTGTGGTCTCAACGCTTCCGCTCGCCTGCGGCTCACCCCTCCCCCGACCCCTCCCGCCTGCGGGAGGGGAGTTATTGTGGTCTCAACGCCTCCGCGCGCCTGAGGGAGGGGAGTTGTCTTGCGCAACGTCGCCTATTGGACCCAGAACGGGTTTCGGGCGTTAGCTAATTTCCATATCAGAGGAACATATTATGGCTGACCTATCGCAGATTAAAGAACATGCCGAAGTCATTGGCGCGGACGGGGTGCATGTTGGCACCGTCGATGGCGTTGAGGGCAACCGCATCAAATTAACCAAGTCAGATTCAGGGCAAGGCCGCCATCAAGGGCATCATCATTATATTGATGGCGGGCTGGTCGCCACGGTCCACGACAACACCGTTCGCCTGTCGGCCAATGCCGACGTTGCCGTCACCTTTGAACAAGAAGAAGACGCGAAAAGCTAGGGTCAGGACCACTTAAATCCACCTTCGCGGCGTCAAAATGGCAAAGATATCGAAGCAAAATGGCCGCCGCAGGCAGTTATTCTGCCTGCAAGGGCACTTTGCTTTGAGATCAAAGCCATTTTGGCGTCCTTTGGATTTGACCCATTTTGTCCATTGCCACGTTGGCAAGCTTGGACTTAGAACCACTAAGTCCTGCGCTTACCGCCTGGCACTGAACAAAATGGCCTCAAACCGCGAAGGTGGATTTAAGTGGTCCTGACCCTAAACGCGTTGGGCGGCGGTGCCTTAGTGCGCCGCCCCCCAGCTTGGCCCAGTGCCGATTTCAATGCCCAACGGGACCGTAAGCTTCACCAAAGGTTCGGCGGCATTGGCCATGACGTTGCGGATGATCTCGCTTGCGGCGGCGACGTCGGCTTGCGGCAATTCGAACACCAATTCGTCATGCACCTGAAGCAGCATTTTGACATGCCCAAGCCCGGCGGCCTGCAATGCGGGGCCCATGCGCACCATCGCGCGTTTGATGATGTCGGCACTTGTCCCTTGGATCGGCGCGTTGATCGCGGCGCGTTCGCTGCCCTGCCGTTCGGCTTGATTGGGCGAGGTGATGCGCGGGAACCATGTTTTGCGCCCGAAAAGGGTGGTCGAATGACCGCATTCGCGGACCGTGGCCATCGTTTCCTGAATATAATCGGAAATGCCGGGGAAGCGTTTGAAATAAGCGTCGATGAGCGCCTGCGCCTCTTCTGGGGAGGACTCCAGACGCTTTGAAAGGCCCCAGCGCGAAATGCCATAGAGGATGGAGAAGTTGATCGTTTTGGCGCGCCCTCTTGTGTCGCGGTTGACTTCGCCAAACAGCTCAAGCGCGGTGCGGGCGTGGATATCCTCCCCTTTTTCAAAGGCGTCCCGCAAGGGTTCGACATCGGCAAAATGCGCCGCCAAACGCAGTTCGATCTGGCTATAGTCGGCGGACAAAATGACGTTGCCGGCTTCTGCAATAAATGCGTCCCTGATCTGACGCCCTGTTTCGGTGCGGATCGGGATATTCTGCAAATTGGGGTCGGTCGACGACAAACGCCCGGTCTGCGCGCCAACAAGGCTATAGCTTGTGTGCACGCGGCCGGTTTTGGGGTCAATCTGTTGTTGCAGGCTGTCGGTATAGGTCGATTTAAGCTTCGCCAATTGCCGCCAGTCGAGCACTTTGCGCGCGATCTCTACGCCCTGCCCCGCAAGGTCCTCCAACACGGTCACGTCGGTGGAATATTGCCCGGACTTGCCTTTTTTGCCGCCCTTATAACCCATTTTGCCAAACAGGATTTCGCCCAATTGCTGCGGACTGCCAATGGTGAAGGGTTGCCCCGCAAGGCCGTGAATTTCCTTTTCGAGCAATTCCATTTGCACGGCGAATTCGGACGAAAGCCGCGCCAAAGCGGCGCGGTCAACCTTGATGCCCAGGCATTCCATTTTGGACAAAACGGGCACCAAAGGACGGTCAACCAGTTCATAGACGCTGGTCGCCTTTTCGGGGCTCAGGCGCAATTTGAGATGGTGCCATAGGCGCAGCGTCACATCGGCGTCCTCCGCCGCATAACGTGTCGCGTCAGACAGCGGCACGGCGGCAAAACCAATCTGGCTTTTGCCCGTGCCCGTCACGCTTTTGTACGAAATGCATTCATGACCCAGATGCGCCTTGGAAAGCTCATCCATGCCATGCGCCTGACGCCCGGCATCCAAAGCAAAGCTCATCACCATAGTGTCGTCATAAGGCGTGATATGAACATTGTGCCGCGCCAGCACCGACATATCATATTTCAGATTCTGGCCGATTTTAAGGACTTCCGGGTCGCAAAGCAGGGGGCGTAGCTTTTCTAGCGCGGCCGCCATCGGAATCTGCTCTGGCCGTTCGGCGAACATATCGGTGCCGCCATGCGTCAGCGGGACATAGCATGCCTCACCCGGCGCAACGGCAAGGCTTAGCCCCACAAGATTCGCACTTGCCGCCTGCAAGCTGTCGGTTTCGGTGTCAAAACCAAGCGTGCCGGTTTCGCGCGCACGGGTAATCCAATGGTCCAGCCGTTTTATGTCGGTGACGCACTCATAGGCTGCTAAATCAATTTTCGGCATGGGCGCAGGGACGGCGGATGCCCCTGTCACCGGCGCGCGTTCCGCGCCGTCGCCTGCGTTCGTTGCCTTGGGGTTGCCCGCAATCGCCTTATTGGCAGCCGCCGTGTCTGCGACATGGCCAATGCGCTTCAACAGCGAATTAAACCCGTGATGCTGCAAAAATTCGGCCAAAGGTTCTTCGGGTATGGCACCCAGAACCATGTCCTCAATCGCGATGGGCAGAGGGCAATCTTCCTTTAACGTCACCAAAACCTTTGACAATCGTGCCTTGTCCGCATGCGCGATTAAATTGTCGCGCATTTTGGATGGCTTCATATCGGGTGCGGCGGCCAAGACGCTTTCAAGGTCGCCAAATTCCTGGATCAGCTTCGTCGCGGTCTTTGGGCCAACGCCTGGGACGCCGGGCACATTGTCCACGCTATCACCCATCAACGCGAGCACATCGCCGACCTTGTCCGGACCAACGCCGAATTTCTCGAACACTTCCTCCGAACGGATGCGTTCGTTTTTCATCGTGTCGAACATGTCGATGCACGGTTCGACAAGCTGCATCAGGTCCTTGTCGCTGCTGACAATCGTGACATGCCAGCCAGCCGCGCAGGCCGCTTTGGCATAGCTTGCGATCATGTCATCGGCTTCGACGTCTTCTTCTTCAATCAATGGCAGCGAAAATGCGCGGGTCGCGTCGCGGATCATCGGAAATTGGGGCTTTAGGTCTTCGGGCGGGTCGGGGCGATGCGCCTTATATTGGTCATAAATCCGGTTGCGGAATGTCTGGCTGGATTTATCCAACACCACCGCCATATGCGTGGGGCCATCGGCCTGGTTCAAATCATCCGCCAGCTTCCACAGCATCGTCGTATAGCCATAGACTGCGCCCACCGGCTCCCCATGCTTGTTGGTCAGCGGTGGCAGCCGGTGATAGGCGCGGAAAATATAGGCGGAGCCGTCAACGAGGTAGAGATGCTTTTGGTCAGACATAAAGCTGCGATAGCAGCCCGTTTTGGCCAAGTCTTTTGCTAATTTACTGCTTTGGCATTGTGCAAAATTTTAGCGCGACCCGCGCCACAAGATTAACCCGCTGGCGATGATAATGCCCGCACCTGCAAGTGACGTCAGGTCAGGCCAATCGCCAAATAAAATTATCCCAAGCCCGATAGCGATTAACAGTTGGACATAGGTCATGGGCGCAATTTCTGCGGCAGAGGCGCGCGTCGTTCCCATGAATATCAACCAATGCGCAAAGCTTGCGGTGACGGCAACCAAGGTGCAGCGGGCGATGATCGTCCAATCGGGCATCCCGACGTGCAACGCCGCAACGCCAGAAAAATGGCCAATAAAGGCGGCGCTGAAGATGAAGGGCATAGCGACCGACGCCACCAGAAACTGCATCAGCAATGGCGAACCTGCCCCCGCCACGGCGCGGTTGCCGATCATGACCAATGCCATGCTCATGGCAGCCACCAGCGGAAGCAACGCCACCCATCCCAGCTCTGCTACATTGGGCCGCATGATCAGCAGCACGCCGCCAAAGGCAGCCAAGATGGCCACCCATTTGGTCGCATGGGTGCGTTCATGCAAGAAGATGGCGCTGAAAATCGCCGTAATCATGGGGCTGGTAAACCCAATGGCTGTCGCATCCGCCAAAGGCATCAGAAATATGGAAGAAAAAAAGCAGATCGTTGCCAACGCCACCGAAAACCCGCGCAACAACTGCACTTTGGGCATGGGCATGGCAAAACCCTGCCGCCCTTCTTTCAGGAAAAGCAAAGTGCCAAGTCCAATCGCACCAATCGAATAGCGCAGCGCCGCGACAGCGGTACCCGGCCACGCCCCCGCGATAGATTTGATGACCGCATCGCCAATCGACAAAAGCGCAAAGCCGCATAGCGCGTATAATAAGCCCGACCGAGCCGACGATGATGTCACGTAATTTTCCCTAAAAGCTGCGCCGCCTTAATCGGCTTTGGGCAGAATAGAAAGCAGCACACCGTTTGAACCAAACATAAGAGTCACGGCCTGCATTACCAATTTGTTCACCATTTTTGGTTAGCACAGCATGATTAACAAAAATGATCCACTGGAGTAGCTTAGCGTGAACGCATTTGGGAAAAAATCTGGCTTAACCGCGGGACGTCCATCATTCGGCGTCGCTCGCCCCATGACCGGCGGTGCTTTGCCCGCTGCAAAACACCCTACCACCTTGCAAGCGCGGCCGGATTATTTGGGGTCGGTAGATGGCGGCGCGCAATTCCCATCACTTGAAACTGTCGAGCTTCCCGTTGGTGGGCTCGTTCCGCAAACCGCCATGGAAGAGGCGATGACCCGCCTGTCCGACCGCGCAAACAATGCCGCCCCGGTGGACGAAGGTCCGCAGGGATTTGGAGCCTCGGTGCATAAGATCAAGGAGCAAGTGCTGCCCCGCTTGCTTGAACGCGTTGACCCCGAAGCGGCGGCATCGCTCAACAAAGAAGAGCTGACAGAAGAGTTTCGCCCAATCATCTTGGAGGTGCTGGCTGAACTCAAACTGACGCTGAATCGGCGCGAACAATTTGCGCTGGAAAAGGTCCTCATCGACGAATTGCTTGGCTTTGGTCCACTTGAAGAATTGCTAAGCGATCCGGACATCACCGATATCATGGTCAATGGCCCTCTGCAGACCTACATTGAGAAAAAGGGCAAGCTGCAGATTGCGCCCATCCAGTTTCGCGATGAGGAACATCTGTTTCAAATCGCCCAACGAATCGTGAACCAAGTCGGCCGCCGCGTAGACCAGACAACGCCGCTGGCTGATGCCCGTTTAAAAGACGGCAGCCGCGTAAACGTTATTGTGCCACCTTTGTCATTGCGCGGCACAGCAATTTCGATTCGTAAATTCTCCGAAAAGCCTATCACCATTGATATGCTCAAAGGATTTGGTTCGATGAGCGAGGCCATGGCCACGGCATTGAAAATCGCAGGCGCAAGCCGGATGAATATCGTCATTTCGGGTGGGACGGGTTCAGGAAAAACCACGATGCTCAACGCCTTGTCAAAGATGATTGACCCGGGCGAACGCGTTTTGACGATTGAAGACGCCGCCGAACTACGGCTTCAGCAGCCACATTGGTTGCCGCTGGAAACCCGCCCGCCAAACCTTGAAGGCGATGGTGCAATCACCATTGGCGACCTTGTGAAAAATGCCCTGCGTATGCGTCCCGACCGGATTATTTTGGGCGAAATTCGTGGCGCTGAATGTTTCGACCTGCTCGCTGCGATGAACACGGGCCATGATGGCTCCATGTGCACGCTGCACGCCAACAACCCGCGCGAATGTCTTGGGCGTATGGAAAACATGATCCTCATGGGTGATATTAAAATCCCGAAAGAAGCGATTTCACGCCAGATCGCCGAGTCTGTGGACCTTATCGTTCAGGTGAAACGTCTGCGCGACGGTTCGCGCCGGACCACGCAGATAACCGAAGTCATCGGCATGGAAGGCGACGTCATCATCACGCAGGACCTTTTCAAGTTCGAATATCGGGATGAAGACGCCGACGGCAAAATCCACGGCGAATGGGTGGCAGGCGGCGTTCGCCCCTATACGCTGGAAAAGGCACGTCAATTTGGCTTTGACCAACCGTTTTTGGAGGCCTGCTTGGGTTAAAGGCCCTTAATGGCCAGCGCCGCCGACAGCACAGTTGCCAGCACCGAAAACACGGTAATGGCCGTCCATGGCATGAACCCCACATCGTCAATACTAACACGATTATGACGGCGGCGATCCGCCAGACTGCTGACCAGTACCACCAATGCAGACATCACGGATGACACCGCCCAGATATGATCTTGCCAATTAAGTTGTTCAAACCATTCCATGCGCACGCTCTTAACGCGGCTTCATCCGGCAATAAAGGGCGAAGGAATGACCCGCCGGTTTGCATGGACGGGAATCTGCTTGCGCACCCGCTTTATAGTGTCGAGGTCCAGATCGACGCACGCTAGGCCGGGCGAACCACCCATATCGAGTAATATCGTGCCCCAGGGGTCGACCACAAGCGAATGCCCATAAGTTTGGCGGCCATCTTCATGAACACCGCATTGCGCCGCCGCGATAATGAATGCCGCGCTTTCAACGGCCCGTGCGCGCAAAAGCGTATGCCAATGCGCCTCACCCGTGGGGACAGTAAAGGCAGACGGTAGCGTCATGATATCAACGCCAGACTTGGCATAAGCGCTAAACAGATCGGGAAAGCGCATGTCATAGCAGATCGCGAGCCCCATGAGGCCAAGCGGCGTTTGAACCATAACGGGTTTTTCTCCGCCGATATAAGCGGATGACTCACGCCAACTTTCGCCCGACGCCAGATCAACATCAAATAGATGCATTTTGTCATAACGGGCCGCAATTGCGCCGTCTGGCGAGATTATTATGCTGCGATTGGCTAACTTATCCGTGCCGTCGTCTAAAATAGGCATGGAACCAATATGGACCCATATCCGATGCCGGGCAGCCGCCGCGATCAGACTATGCAGTGCCATATTATGTGATTCGTTTGCCATATATTTTCGGGCCCGCGCACGGTCACGGTCGACCAAAATCGCCATCTCTGGCGCAAAATACATAACCGCCCCAGTTGCGGCGGCGCTGGCAATAGCATCTGCCATATCCGCAGCGTTGCGCATCGGATCAATAGTACTTGTCATCTGATGCAAGGCTACACGCATGAAAACTCTGTTGGATTATATAAAATGTAAAATGATATTTCTTTATGTGTCTTATTTTACTGAGTAAGCAGCATTGTAGGAAATATGCAACACTATGGAAGATATTGATAAGGTCGAAATTGAACAAGATTCATGGCTTGAATTCGCAGCAGAAGAGTGTAATGGAATTTTCGGAGTGTAACGCACTTCAAAAATAAGGAGCTCCATAATGCGTTTCGGTAAAATTTCTCTCGCTGCTATTGCGGCCGCTTCACTTGTAAGCGCGCCAGTAATGGCTGAATCCCTTTCGCCAGCTGCGAAGGCAGTTGGCGCTTCCAAGGTAAAGCGCGTCGGCGCTAACACCAAGGAAGAAAGCAAGCTTGGTGGCGGAACCGGCGTAATCGTCGCTGTTCTGGCTGCGGCTGCGGTTATCGGTGGTATCGTTATTGCTTCAGGCAACGACGACAACTCGCCAACCAGCCCCTGATCTCTTCAGGTTTAAGCATTAAAAGGCGGCCTTTGGGCCGCCTTTTTTTTGTTCTCGAACGTTGATAAAGCGACGCTGTCCGACAGGCTTGCGTGGGTATGGAAAGAAAACAAGATGACAAAAAAGCTCAACGTTCTTGTGACCGGCGGTGCGGGATATATTGGCAGCCATGCGGTCTTGGCGCTCATTGAGGCTGGCCATCGCCCGATAGTCATCGATAATCTTGTCACCGGATTTCGCTGGGCAATAGCGGATGAAGCGACCTTTTATGAAGGCGATGTCAGCGATTCGGAACTTGTTCTGAGGATCATAGGTGAGCAGGCCATCGACGCCATCATGCATTTCGCAGGATCGGTCGTGGTCCCCGAATCTGTCGAAAATCCTCTAAAATACTACAATAACAACACAGCCAAAAGCCGAAGCCTGATCGAATCCGCTGTCTCTGGCGGCGTTCGGCACATGATATTTTCCTCCACCGCAGCGACATACGGCATCCCCGAATCAAGCCCCGTACGTGAAGACATGCCGACGATACCGATCAACCCATATGGGACGTCAAAATTGATGACGGAGATGATGCTGCGCGACGTCGCCGCTGCGCATGATTTCAATTATTGCGCCTTGCGCTATTTCAATGTTGCCGGGGCAGACCCGCTGAGCAGGACCGGCCAATCCACCGTTGGTGCCACCCATTTGCTTAAAATCGCGGTGGAGGCAGCTTTAGGCAAGCGCGCCAGTGTCAGTGTGTTCGGCACGGACTATGCGACGGAGGATGGAACAGGTGTACGTGACTATATTCATGTCAGCGACCTTGCATCGGCGCATGTCATCGCCTTGGAAGCGCTTGTGGCCGACCCAGAACGCAGTCACACGCTGAATTGCGGATACGGTCATGGCTATTCGGTTCTGCAAGTGCTCGATGCCGTTGACCGCGTGACCAACAATAGATTGGACCGCAAATTCGAAGGCCGCCGCGCTGGCGATCCTGACGCACTCATTTCCGACAATATAGCGATTAAGGAACGTTTTGGCTGGCAACCGCAATATGATGACCTGGACCAAATCGTACAACACGCACTCGCGTGGGAACGGCGGCTGACCGATATTCAGGGTACATAATCGCTCACTTGCGCTTTGGGCGGATGTTTCCCATATCTCGGCTTATGGAAACACATTCTCACGCAAATCCGGTGACATGGTATGGCACCACCATATTATCCGTCCGCAAAAATGGCAAAGTGGTAATTGCTGGCGATGGCCAGGTGTCGATGGGCCAGACGGTGATGAAGCCAAATGCCAAGAAGGTGCGGCAATTGCATGATGGCTCCGTCATTGGCGGGTTCGCAGGGGCGACTGCCGATGCATTCACCCTTTTTGAACGGCTGGAGCGCAAGCTTGAACAGCATCGCGGGCAATTGATGCGCGCGGCGGTCGAATTGGCCAAGGATTGGCGGACCGACAAATATCTGCGCAATTTAGAAGCGATGATGATTGTCGCCGACAAGGATGTGACCTTGATCCTGACGGGCAATGGGGATGTGCTTGAGCCGAATGACGGCATCGCGGCAATCGGATCCGGTGGGAATTACGCCTTGTCGGCGGCCCGTGCGCTCGCCGATTATGAGACGGACGCGGAAAAAATGGCGCGACATGCCATGAAAATTGCCGCCGAAATCTGCGTCTATACCAATGACCATTTGACGGTCGAAACATTGGATAGCGCCCAATAGGCCCGCTTCACTTGAACGCCGTTCGCAACTTCCCATTTAGGCCGTAATGAAAAACGCACTGACCCCAAAAGCCATTGTGGCTGCACTCGACGAACATATCATTGGCCAAGCGGACGCGAAGCGGGCAGTTGCCGTTGCGCTGCGCAATCGTTGGCGCCGCCAGCGTCTCGGCGCCGATTTGCGCGACGAGGTTACGCCCAAAAACATCCTGATGATTGGCCCCACGGGGTGCGGAAAGACCGAGATTTCCCGCCGATTGGCCAAGCTGGCCGATGCGCCATTCA
>Ga0208327_1000452_pt1 | contig 10143 bp, 17 predicted proteins | sample LakMenEpi26Jun08_FD_150733 | JGI IMG/M metagenome (GOLD analysis project Ga0208327, IMG submission 150733) | Freshwater microbial communities from Lake Mendota, WI - 26JUN2008 deep hole epilimnion (SPAdes) | ecosystem: Environmental > Aquatic > Freshwater > Lake > Epilimnion/Euphotic zone ...
GCTTGTATTGGTGTGGTGTTTGGGCTGCTTTTTGGGTTCTGTCATAGCTTTCAAATTAGGTAGAGCGATCGCAATTTCACTCAGAGCAAATTTGCGATCGCGTTGGTTAAAAGTCGTCGTTATAGGAGTGGATATTTCTTTGCACTTCGCTGATTTGGATATCAATAACGGCTTTGATGTGCTTAAGCCGTTCGTCTCGTCGCCAGTGGGCAAGTCCAATGTCGCCATCACGAATTGAAGAAGCAATCAGGATATTGATTGCTTGAAACCTGTTGAGAATGTCGTCTTTTCGCTCGGTGATTACCTTGTCTAGCCGTGAAATCTCTTTACGTGCTAACAAGACAGCATTGTGTTCTACCTCAATCGTTTTTCGTTGCTGTTTGCAGGTTTCATTGACCTCGCAGACTGTCTCTGCCCATTTTTTGACTTGGTGATCCGCTTCGATTAGTGACAGGGAATTCGCTTGCGCCCTGAGTTCCCAGAGTCTGGTATTTCTCCCATCGGTTAAATCTTGTTTGAGATACTTGTCAGGGATATTGTCAACTGCTACATGGTTTTCCCATGCTGCGTCTTTACCAAGAACGGTTATGAGTATGTCGTTCAAGACTTGCGACATGCAGGCGGCAAAATCAACGTATCCTTCGATCGCTTGTGGGTAATGCTCGTACTTACTCATGCTGCGATCTCTCCCAATTCGTAGCGTCGGATCAGTAGCTGCACTGCTTGCCAGTTGTGCTTACCCAATCTCCCGTCGGCGGGAATATGGTCGATAATCCCTGCTTCAAGGGCGATCGCTGTGGCGCTTGCTTCTCTGGCGACATCCCACATCTTGAAATCTTCCACGGTCAAGCCCTCATGATTGGCTAGTTTTGAGCCTGCTTGTTTGAATTGGTTGTAATGAAATTCAAAGGTGTCCATTTACTTCGCCGCCTCCATGAGTTTGAGTTCGATGCGATCGCAAAGCGCTCGAATCAAAGAAAGTTTGTTTGGCTTAGATTGCCCGTCATAAATTTGGTGCACTCCGTGAGGGGGGTCTCCCATGACATCTCTACGGATATCCATAGCGATGTCAGCAATCATTTCTAATAAATCCTCACTGCCTGAGTTTTCGATGTCAGTTTGGGTTTCTTCATTCAGCCAGCCAGCGTAATAGCCGATATCTTTCATGTTTATCCCTCAATAGTTGTGTGTTTGATGCGCGTGAAATAGCCCTTTTGCCTCAGGCAGAAAATCTCTAAACTTAATGCCCTCCTGAATTTGCTTGGATTTGGTTCGCTGCAATGCCCTGTGAATTTCCCGTCGGTCGTCGCGTAGGTGTATCGGTTGCGTGATACCCAAATAATCGCGGTAGAATAAGCCTTACCAATTTCTGCAAGCGTGTGTTGCGGTTTGGTGTTCATGGTCATCTCCTTAGGGGTGGCTGTGCAAAAAAAAGAAGAAGAGGTCAACTATCCCTAGTAGTCGATCTCTTCTTCTTTTTTTAGTGAGTCTAGAAATTTGCGGTTACCAAGGCAATGAAGGATCATCGCTTCGGTTAGCGCACTAATGTTTGTGGTCTTACGATGCTTGAATGCAAGATTGCGAAGCTTCTCATCTGTTTCGGTCGAGATGACAAGGTTTAATCGTGTTTTTTCTTCGGTATACATATCTGTATGTTTTGTATAGACAGATATGATCTAAACATACATACACATATGTGTCAATACATACGAGTGTATTTGTGGTAAAACATATGTATGTATTCCTGTATAAAGCCTATGGACAGCAATGCTAAGAGAAGATTTGCGGAATTAATAAGGAGTCTTAGAGGAAACCTCACTCAGAAAGAGTTCGCGCATATTCTCGGCGTTACCTATGGCGCGATACAAGCGTGGGAAAACGAAGAGGTTAACAATCCTAGCTCGGCAAATTTAGCCAAGATTGCAAACTACGCAGGGCTAACTATCGAAGATTTGATGGCAAATGTTAACGGGTGCGGCGATTCAGAAATAAATAATTCCGTTAACCCTCTATATGTCATAGGTCAATTGAAGGATATGAGTGTGAAGGATTTGGCACAGCTTTACAGGGCTGTAAGTGATAGGCTAGTGGCGATCGCAGAGAGTGCAGGTAGGTAAAAAAATGTCATGGTTTTTTGCATCGCTTATGATTGTCGCGTTATGGCTGGTGTTTCGGATACTTCCAAAACAGACTAGGACTCAAGGGATCGTTAGTAAATATCAATCTCGTTCACGAGCGAGAAACAAAAAATACGAAGCAAGTCTGATGCCCAAAGACAATACCGTAGCAACGCAAGAAGAGCGCGAAGCGCTGCGAGAGGAGTATGAGAGGCAAAAAACTTTCGCCGAAACAAGAGAGAGAGCAGAAATTGAAGCAAAGGGCTATAACAGATATTGACCCAAAAAGTAAAGTCGATCGCAAAATCTGCGATCGACTTTACTTTTTGGTGTAAAAAACCTTGAAATTTATTTTTCTAAGAACAGCATTCTCTGGTCTATACGTGCCAATTGACTCTTAATCTCGCTCAACTCTTGAAGAGTATCGCGGTGCATTTTGGCGATCGCATCGGTATCTTTTCTAAGATTAGCGATCAAGGTGCTTTGCTTGCCAAAGCCGAAGGCTACACCCAATGCGGTAGAGGCAATACCGAAAACTTCTAAGTAACTCATACCCCACCTCGATCATCTTCGTGACACCACGAAAATGTAGAGGCAACACCGAAAACTTCTAAGTAACTCATACGCTCGTATACCCAAAAATAGAGACCGTAGCCTGTTTAAAATATCTCGGCAAAAAAAATCTAAGTGAATACTGCGAAAACTCGGCGGGCAACTGCCAAATCTTAGGCTCGTTCAACCTTAAAGAAAGAGTTTCTGTCACCGAATTAACACCGCCAGCGTTGACAAACTGACCAACCCTGCCCGCATAAGTCCAATTTGCATTAGCTGTTGAACTAGTAAGCAATACCCGCAAAGTCGCGTCAGTCAGGATAGGTGTATCAAATGGCGGAATAGCGGGGTAAAACAAACCGATATTTGCAGAGCTAAAACTCTGCAAATATCGGAGTGACCATAGGCTAGGGTCATTAAACGACATTCTTGATAGTCCAATTTGCTGCGGTGGTTCCACGTCCAAGTTTTAGAGTCTTGGTTGTGGTAGTTGCAGCCGAGTCGATTGTGTCCGCTAAATCCTTGCGAACTAGCATGGGAACGCTGCGAGTCTTTCGAGCGATTCCAGTGCCTTTCTCGACCATGAATTTCTTCTCTTGCACTAGTCCACTAGCGATCGCATAGCGCTTGTTAATGGGAATCACGGCTTTATTGCCCGTGTTTGTGATAGTCGCCCCTACTAGGGTGCGAGTGTCGGAATCGTAGAGATCCGCATCCAGCCGAAGTGATAGGTACACATCAGGAGTAGCAGAATTCCCGAAAAGAACTTCGATTTTAGTGTTGTCAGCCATGGGTTAATCAAGAGGGAATAGGTTTAATTTGCTTAGAGCGGAAGTGGTCTATTAACCGAAGTTAACTGAGCCGATAGTCCAGACTAGATTCTGATCGCCTAGTCTGAGTGTTTTGTCTTTGAGTGCGACCGCGATCGTATTGAGCTTTGCGATTTCGCAGATTAATGGCACTTGACGGCTCTTGGTTACTGTTTCGCCGCCTTCCGTCACATCGCGGTAAACAGTTGCTCGGACGCGAGCCGCTTTACCTGTCTTTAAAAGGGCTTTTTGGGAGAGCTTAACTACAGTGGCAGTATTAGCGGGTTCAGTCTTCGTCAATCCAAGCGCCGCCGCAACGTCTGCATCATAGATATCCTTGTCAACTTGGATCGAGGCAAAGGTTGCACTCCCAAGCTGTACAAAGTAGGGTTCACGGTTATTAGCTGTCATTTATCCTCTACAAAAATCTTGCATAACAGCACCGTACCACTCTCACCATGAGACAGCAAGACTCAGGTATCGCACAGATATAAGTTGCAAACCTATAGGTTTCTGTATTTATTTGTGGTCTGTTTAATAAACAAGTGCATTGCCCTTGACCAGCAAGATCGGCTTCGATGGATACGCCTTGTAGTCTGCATGGGTGAAATACATCCTTACTGACTCGTTTCTGTTAGGTAGGTTGACTAGTCTGCTGACTACCCTTGTTTTTCTAGGTGGCAGCGTGGCGACAGAGGAACCCACCTTTGACTCGCTGATTTTTAGATCTCTTGGATCGTACTCATCGCGATCGCTAAAGATGCCCATCATATCTTTGATTAAATTCTCCCCATCTACCACATCACGACAGCTAACGATAAATTCATAGCCTAATGCCTTGTTTCTGTACGAGACCTTTCTATATCCAGTGCGATATCTGTAGATAGGCGTTGCAAAAGTATTTTTGATGTCGGTAGCAATGGCGCGAAGCGCCGCCGTCGTGGTGGGTATCTTTGACTCTCTCACCCTCATAGATATCTGCATGGTTCTAGATCTAGCCTTTGTCTCAGCCGTCGCACTGCTATTCCATTCTTGGCGGAAATAAACCGTAATTTGAGGTAAGTATCCGTTTGCAATATTGTAGGTAGACACAGGTACAGAGAAGTACAAATCATTCACTCCATTTGCATCTTCGCAATACTGCTTGAAGAACTGCATAGCCTGAATGCAATAGACCAAAGAATCATTATCCTCCAATATCAAAAGCCGCTTCGTGCTTGCCCTTGGCGTATCCGATAAATCACCGTCAGGGATATCTCTAAAGTATTCCCTAACCTGTCGATTGTGCATCAAAATGATTGCTCTTTGGAGAGCTTCCGTTCTCTCTTTACTCATGTTTTTTATTCCTCATCTTCCGCAGGTGCAGGGGCTAAAGTAATGGGCGTTATCTCCGTAGGAAGTTCCGCTTTAAGCGCCGCTCTTGCTTCCGAATCTGCGGTATTAAAAGCGGCTGCTTTGTCTTTCAAGTCCTTGGAATCCTCTCTTAACTGCTTCCAATCTTCCTTAACCGATACCGCGCTACTAGTAACAGAAGATAAATTGCTAGCGATATTTTCTGCACCTTCTAACGTGTCATTCAATCTCTCGAATCGATTCACCCTTCGCGCCCGGATCGTCTCATCCATTGCAGGGTAAGCATTCTCGCTAACCACTCCATCTTCTTTAAGAGAATTACCGATTTTTGACACGTTCTCCATTCCGTATTCAACAGCACTGGAGATAGGATCTAGCATTGATTGAGTGGTATTCAGAACTCCCATAGCAGAATGATAAATAGTATTTGCTTTTTGCCATTGGAGAACCAAAGAAACATAGTTTTCTGCTCCCAAAACAGACACTAAAAACGCTCTAAAATTAGAAGATAGAAGATCAGTAAATTGAACTTGTGCGCCTTCCGAATTAGTAAACCTTAAACCCGTAAGACCGATCACATTATCAACCACACTACCCAACGTCTCACCGATATCGCGGGTCAGCATCGCCGCGTTGTGGATATTCGTTGCTAGATTCATCACTGCTAACGTGCGATCGATAACTGAATTGTTTAGTATATTTAGAACCTTGCCGATCCTATTTTGTAAGAAATCCCAGACAGTAGCCAATAGAGTGGCGATTGAAGAAATAGCACTCGCATTTGCAACGGTTTGCGCCTTCGTAGCGTCAACATTATCCATGATCGGATCTTTAATCCGATTCTCCATACCCTGCGTACACTGAGGGCTTTGCAGCGCGTCGCACGTGCCCTCTTTTGCGTTGTTTCTTTGCTGGGATGGCTGTGTATTGCTATTGATCAGCGTGGTAATACCTATCAGTTGGACGAGCTTCGTCCGTATATCGTCGTCACTGCTTGGAGGCCGTGGAGAAGGGGGTGGTACAGGGGGGCGGATTGCAGGAACTGGTGGCTTAATCCGGCTAACTGAAGGGCTCTTTAGTTGATTCTTAGCGACTGGATCTAATGGCTTTCCATTGGGAGGGGGGAGCAAAGCCTTTGGGTTCGCTTCAGTACCCAAAGGCTTTGCAGCTCTAGACTCTACACTTGAAAACCCGTTTAGACCAGCCAATCCAACGGCGCGCAATGACCTCCTTTGCAGCTCTTCCAAGGATTCGCCGCCAGTGTATCCGCTAGGTCCCGTCCCTAGTGGAGTCCCTGGTGGATTGCCGCCCGTGTCTGGCTGACCATCAGCGCGAGAAATACTAATTATGATTGCTTGAATATCTTGGATATTGGTATTTAAACCACTTGAGAAGTTGCGAACATACGCCTGATTTGAGCTGTTATTGCAAAGTAGCCCAATCCACCACTGACCATACTTAGTGCTACCAGGAACGGGATTTACTTCAATCGACAAGCCTGTAACAGGTCCTCTAGTACCAGGAGCTTGAATACCGTTAATAAATACATCCTCTGTATTACTGGAGCCGTTTTTAAAAGAGGTAACGACTCTTACCGTCACGTGGTATGCAACCCCAAGGGATTGCCCCCCAGTAAAAGGAGGGGGAAGAGAGAGCTCCTTGCTTCCAGTGCTTGGATTTAAAGGTCTGGACAACCCTGTATTTCGATCATACCCCCTTCCCAGCTTGGATAGCTGAGTGTCTCGGAATTGATCGCCTCCAAGCAATCCGATGACACTGACAGCCGTAGTGATCACACCCAAAACACCCAGAGCTCCGCCACCAGGGATTGGCGGCGAAGTATAAGGAGGGCGCGAGCTCAAGGGGACAGTAGGAGGGCGGTTAAGCATTCCCTGTCCGAACGGCTGGAGCGGTGGGTTTTTGTACTGCAAAGCCATGATTTAGCCAGTAAAGCTTGTGGGGATAACGACGGTGTTTGCTTCTTTAACCTTTTTCCAATCTGGCAGCGATAGGCCAGCCTTGCTAGTGTCGTATTCAAGGACTGCAAGCACTTGATTCCTAATTATGTTGTCGCTGTCTACCCCACTGCCGAATTGGAAGCGGTTCGTCGCAGCCTCTCCAGCTTCGCGGACGAACTTAGAGGTAGGGTTACTCACCACAAGGACTAGACCAGCCCACGCGATCAGCTCCTCAACAGTCGTTATAGCCCTGGTCCCTGTAGGCAGTTGGGATGTAGCAAATGCAGTCATAAAATAGTCCTATAGTGAGATTATGTGTCTCATTATAGGACTATTTCTTTATGACCGCCATTTACTTAAGCAGCAATGGTTATCGGGTTCGAGATATAGCCATTATCGATAGCTTGGCAATTTAGTAAGCTACCTGTCTGGATCAAGCCCCAATATTTGCTCGTGACGTATTTCACGCCCTGACGATTTTAGATGTCCCTGAAAATAAGCCAGATATACCGCCCCTTTCAGCACATGAGAGACTTTCATCTTTACTGGGGATAGTCCATCATCGAGCGAGACCATTATGCGATCGCCAACCTTGTAATTCCCCCTTTTGGTAAACGTACGAGGCTCTAGGCTTGCTAATTCGGGCTTTTCTTTAGCTTGCGATAATGGCGGCGCGGAATCTAGGCGCGAAAGCTCTGAAGCCGTTGATAGCAGGGCATCAGAGAGATTCTTGAATAAAATCGAGGCAATTTTAGTAAGCTCGCTCATCGGATCACCTTCAATTCACTGGCAAGAAATTCATTGCCTTGAACCCATTTTGGTGACTCAACATAGAACTTGAGTCCCATTTTGGCGACGATCGTACCAGTGGCTCCAACAAAAAAGCCTTTAGCAACCTCAACGCGATCGCCAATTTTTAAAACTCCTGAGCGACCCGTTTTTGGTGTCACTGGTGTCACTGCCATGGCTGTATTGTTTACTACATCTTGATTTGGAGTCAGTGACACCTTTTTAGTATTGAGTGTCACCGACTCAGATTCATATTGTTCATGCAGTGGAATTTGATGAGGTGTCACTGAGGTGTCACTGTGGGTGTCACTGTGGTGTATCTCTTTTTCTGTTTTATTTTCAACAGAATCAGTGACACCAGTGACACCAGAAACCCAGAAATTTGTCCCGTTAGATTTTTTCTTAACCCAACCTAGCGATCGTAAAACATCGGTAACTCTCATCTGAGAAAATTTATCCTGCTTCGCTAAGGGGATGTCTAATAGCCGCTGCAAGATTTCTGCGGTGGTAGTGATATTTCTGGTAAGGCAATGATTAGCGATCGCTTCGTACCATGGCTCCTCTTTTTGGTATTCCTTGTTCAGTTCTTGGCGAAGCATTTCCTCTTGGGTGTTGAGAAACCATGCCTCTTTGTTTAGATAGCATTGGACTGCTGCCCCCCAAATTGCCTCACGGTTTTCTTTGAGCTTTCTTAGGTCAATCTTTTGGACGACTGGTACTACCCAGAAACGTCTACTACCTGTTGAGTCATTGAGAAAATCATCACGGTTAGTACTGCCAACAATTACGCAGTGTCTAGGGTAGGTTTCGATGTTTTTCCCCCAAGGTCTGCGGTAACTGTCATGGGTGCTTGTCAAAAATGCTTTGATCGAGCTGGAGTCTCTTTGGGAGAAAATCCGCTCAAGTTCTCCCCACTCTAAAATCCAATGTGCTGAGAGCCGCATCTTTTCGTTCTGATCTGTGACGTTTGAGCCAAGTCCATCATCAAAGAAGTCACCAGCTAGGATTTTAAAGAACGACGATTTGCCTACACCTTGACCGCCTTGCAAAATCAATGTTGTATCCACCTTGCAACCTGGACGCATAGCACGAGCAACGGCTGAGATTAAGGTTTTTCTTACCATTACGTCATGGATCGGCTCGGTTGTGCCGAGGTAAGTACTAGCTATTGTGTCTAGAATTTCGGTTGATTTGTGGGTTTCGTGGCATTTTTCTAGATAGGTTTTCAGCGGGTTGTATTCATTTGCTACAGCCATTTTTGCTACACAGTCAACAACAAAATCCTTACTAGAACAGATCCCATATCTGAGCAGGTCAAGGTACAGGTAGTCTGGTGTGAGTTTTTTTCCATCAAGCTCGACTTCCTTGGACATAGTGTTTAGTCTGAGTCGGTGTCGCCACATCTTTTCGAGTCGGTTATGTACAGCCGTTTTTGCTGTGATTTCCTTGTCTGATGAGTAGGTTTCGATCTGAGATAGTCTTAGTGTGCCATCACCATCGGTCTCAAATCTTTCCCATTCTTTGACCCGCTTGCTTTTACTCTCAAGTGTGCCGTCGCAATATGGGGAATAGTTTTTAAATCCCCATTCGTACCATTCATAGAAAAGCTCGTCGCCACAAGGTCGGAGGCAGTTCCCAACTTCAATAAAAAAATCAAAATTGTGGCAAAGTTTTGGCGGTAATTTTGCCAATATTTCTAGCGCTCTCTGACCTTTGTCGGCTTTGTCTAGAATCTCTATTGTGTTTAAATCCATGCGTTTCATAATTAAAAAAGGCTCCCTTGTACAATGCCTGACGTGCTTCTGAGGTATGAGTCAACCCGTCTCTCAAGTTCTTGGGATTTCCTTAGATAAATTTGCGATCGCGTCTTGAAAAACTGTTTTTGATTGAATCGCATCTCGCGAACTAGTTCGAGGAATTGGCTATGGTTCATAGTTTTCATGGATAAAAATAGCGATCGCAATTTCACTCAGAGCAAATTTGCGATCGCGTTGGTTACTGTTTGTTGGGTGCAATTTTTTTGATGGCTTCATTCATCAGAACAATAAATAGCGATTGCACTATGTCGGCGAAATTGCTGTCAGCGCATTCAGCTACAAGGGATACACGATCCCCTGTTCTATACAGGTTCATTGAAATTAAAGGGTCGTCCATTTCTTTTCTCGTAGAGCGATCGCAATTTCACTCAGAGCAAATTTGCGATCTCGTGAATTAATTGACTAATGCAGTCGGTCGGGGGCGCGTTTCAAGAAAGTTAAGTATTCTCTCCTCTACGTAGCTCTCAAAAATTGTCCGACGCTTGTAAGTTTGGGTCGGATCTTCAACCAATACGAAGTAACAGCCCTGGAGGTAATAAATTTCCAGATCGCTATGCTCAGATAGACGGCTCTCAATCTGCGAAATTATTTGGCGAACCTCTTGAATTTTTTTGCTCTCGTTGATCAGCCTTAAGTTGTTCTCCTCGATGCTTGTATTGGTGTGGTGTTTGGGCTGCTTTTTGGGTTCTGTCATAGCTTTCAAATTAGGTAGAGCGATCGCAATTTCACTCAGAGCAAATTTGCGATC
>Ga0208327_1000454_pt1 | contig 10131 bp, 10 predicted proteins | sample LakMenEpi26Jun08_FD_150733 | JGI IMG/M metagenome (GOLD analysis project Ga0208327, IMG submission 150733) | Freshwater microbial communities from Lake Mendota, WI - 26JUN2008 deep hole epilimnion (SPAdes) | ecosystem: Environmental > Aquatic > Freshwater > Lake > Epilimnion/Euphotic zone ...
AGAAACGTAAAATCGCCCAAACCCTCTTCACTCTTGCCTCTTGCCTCTTGCCTTTTGCCTTGCCATAACGACAATTTTCAACGCCAACCTACTTACTTATTTATTAACCTTGAGGGGAAACATTAACTACAATAAATTAGTCTGTTAATTAACAGCCGCAAAAAATTTGTTGATCAGCCTATGACTATCATGCGTAACCCCATTAATCCAGAGAATAAATTGTCAGGTTTTAGTATTATCAATCCTGCCAAAATGTTTATAGGCATAATTGCTGCTTTTCCCATTGCTTTAAGCTCATCAGCAAAAGCTTTAGAAGTACAAGTATTACCTAAAAATCCTCAATTGGGAGATACAATTTCCGTTGTCATTGAGGCAAATACCCCAGAAAAAACTAGCAATCCTACTGTAACAGTGGGGGAAAAAATATATCCAGCCTTTGAAATTGCACCTCGTAAATATCGTTCTTTTGTGCCTACAACTCCCTTAGAAAAGGCTGGAGTGAGAACCATTAAAGTTTCCGAAAATGGACAAGAACAAAATTTATCAGTAAAGGTGCGCGATCGCCAATTTCCCGTTCAACGGATTACCCTACCACCTGGAAAAGCTGGAGTTAATGCTACCGAGTACGAACTCAAGCGCGTAAAAGAATTAAAAGCCCTACAGACACCAGAAAAATATTGGAATGGTGCTTTTCTTACCCCCAATGCTGGGAGAACATCCACTAAATATGGAGTCCGTCGTTACTACAATGGTGAATTTGCCAAAGACTACTACCATCGTGGACAAGACTACGCAGGTGCAGTGGGTTCAACCGTAATTACCCCAGCGGCTGGACGAGTTGCTTTAGTGGGTAAAGTATCCCAAGGATTCCGGGTTCATGGTAATGTAGTAGGCATTGATCACGGTCAGGGAGTTATCAGCATTTTCATGCACCTAAGTCGTATAGATGTCAAGGAAGGTGATTTTGTGCAAGCAGGGCAAAAAATTGGTGCAGTCGGTTCAACTGGTGCATCTACTGGACCGCACTTACACTGGGGTTTGTATGTGAACGGACAATCTGTTGATCCATTACCGTGGAAATCTCGGACAATTGATTAAGTTGCGAACCTGATGACTTTCTCAACCCAAAATACCTATTGACACTCTCAGGGAAATATTGTCTGTTTTCGGAATCTTAAACAAGCCACTGATAAGGCGATCGCCCTATTCTCAAATAAGGACACTCTCAGCGGCTTTAGCCACTGAGCTTTATGCTTACCGAATATTCCCGTAAAACCCGCCTGGGAATGATAGCGTGGCGTTTCTGGGCGGGGCTGTCAGCCAAACAAATAACCTATCTATCTGTAGCTTAAGTTGACACCAATTTTTATTGTGTTCACCTACTTAGATTATCAGCGGTGATATCTTAAATGTTGATTAGGAACTCAAAATTTGGGAAATAAAATAATTCCCAATCTGGAGGGTTTCTAAAACAGAAAGTATCTTTGTGCCATTGGTAAAATGGTTGCTGGTTCACAAGTTAATAATTCACCATCTGCGCGAACTTCGTAGGTTTCTGGATCTACTTCAATTTCGGGTAAAGCATCATTTAATTTCATATCTCGCTTAGTGATTTGACGAGTTCCTGAAACTGCGATCGCTAATTTCCCTAGTTTTAATTGTTGAGGAATTTCTCTGGACAAAGCAGCTTGAGACACAAAAGTTAATGATGTCGCATTTCTAGCACCCGCAAAACTGCCAAACATCGGTCGCATATATACAGGTTGGGGTGTGGGAATACTAGCATTAGCGTCACCCATCTGTGACCAAGCAATCATGCCACCTTTAATCACAATTTCCGGTTTGACACCAAAAAAAGCAGGTTTCCACAAACACAAATCGGCTAATTTTCCCGCTTCTACTGACCCCACATATTCAGAAATACCATGAGTGATTGCCGGATTAATTGTATATTTAGCAACATAACGTTTGGCTCGTAAATTATCGGCATGACTATCACCAGCAAGGCTTCCCCTTTGCACCTTCATTTTATGTGCCGTTTGCCAAGTCCGAATGATTACCTCACCGACACGCCCCATTGCTTGGGAGTCGGAAGCAATCATACTAAACGCGCCTAAATCGTGAAGAATGTCTTCCGCAGCGATCGTTTCTCGACGGATACGGGATTCAGCAAAAGATACATCTTCAGGAATAGCTGCATCTAAGTGATGACATACCATCAACATATCTAAATGTTCATCTAGAGTATTGACAGTGTAAGGACGGGTAGGATTAGTAGAAGATGGCAAAACGTTACTTTGTCCACAAACCTTAATAATATCTGGTGCGTGTCCTCCTCCAGCCCCTTCTGTATGGTAGGTGTGAATAGCACGATGCTTAAAAGCGGCAATTGTATCTTCCACAAAGCCGGCTTCGTTTAGAGTATCAGTATGAATTGCTACTTGCACATCATATTCATCAGCAACGGTTAAACAAGTATCAATTGTGGCTGGATTTGTTCCCCAATCTTCATGGAGTTTCAATCCCATCGCCCCGGCTTCAATTTGTTCTATTAACCCTTGAGGTTGACTGGTATTACCTTTTCCTAAAAATCCTAAGTTAACAGGGAATGCGTCAGCAGCTTGCAACATTCGATACATATTCCAAAGTCCAGGGGTACAAGTCGTGGCATTTGTTCCCGTAGCTGGTCCTGTACCACCACCAATCATGGTAGTAATACCGGAAGCAATAGCGACTTCAATTTGTTGGGGACAGATAAAATGGATGTGGGTATCAATTCCCCCCGCCGTCAGAATCATTCCCTCACCAGCTAAAGCTTCTGTTCCCGGTCCAATAATAATATCTATATTGTCTTGAATATAGGGATTACCGGCTTTACCAATTTTGTGAATTTTCCCCTCTTTAATGCCAATATCTGCTTTGACAATTCCCCACCAATCGAGGATTAAAGCATTTGTAATCACTAAATCTACAGCCCCATCATGATTAGAAATAGGAGATTGTCCCATCCCATCTCTAATGACTTTTCCGCCACCAAATTTTACTTCATCACCGTAGGTTGTGAAGTCTCTTTCTACTTCTATAAATAGTTCGGTATCTGCTAATCTAATTTTATCGCCTACTGTTGGTCCGTAGGTTTCGGCGTAGGCTTGGCGGTTCATTTTGTATGTCATAGTTTATCCTTTTTTTTATCACGCAGAGGCGCAGAGGCGCAGAGAGAGTTTTAGAGGTTTCCGTCAATTTTATTGTTGAATCCGTAGATTTGACGACTACCAACTAGGGGAATTAATGTTATTTCTTTTTCGTCTCCTGGTTCAAATCTGACGGCTGTGCCGGCGGGAATATCTAATCGCATTCCTCGTGTTTTTTCTCTGTCGAAGTTTAAAGCGGTATTGACTTCATAAAAGTGAAAATGTGATCCTATTTGAATTGGTCTGTCTCCTGTATTTGCTACTATTATTTTAGTCGTGGGACGACCTGCATTTAATTCGATTTCTCCAGATGGGGTAATGATTTCGCCTGGTATCATAATTGAGTTTTTCCTCTTTTAATTTATATTGCCAAATTTTCTAAGAATTGTACAAATGGTTTGAATGCTTGAGGGCATAGTTCGGCTATATCTTGATATCTTGCACTTTCTAATATTCTGCGTGCATCCACAGAACCTTTATATTTTTTACCACATTCTCGAAAAATTTTTTCTACAATATCTTTCGGTGGAATATTGTGATTTTGTTCCTCAACTGGTTTTGTCCATGTTACAGAAAGAGAGTTCACGCCCAGTACAGTTATTAATTGGGATTCAGCAGCTAAAATTAAGGATTCTAAATCATGTTTAAAGCAAAAAACTCAAAAACGCTCTTTTAAGCGATTATCATTAATTCCTTTAGACTCTAATACCTGATTGAACGTATTTGAAATCCCATTTTCTAGTTCTTCAATTGTTTCATGTTCAAAGCCTTTATTTTTGGGATATAGGTCTGGCATAATTACCACAATTGAATCTGGCTGATTGCAGATAATATTGACTGCTTTAGTTGGTGTCTTTGTTAATAAATCTTTCTTAGCATCTCCTCCTTTATCATTATCATTTCCCTTAACTGCAAAAAATTTGATACTAATACCTTGCTGTAATTTCTGGTCAATTAAAGGTGCTAATAGTGCCTCCATTGCATATTTATCAGATGTCCCCTCTACATAAATTTCAACTCTCATGGAAGTCTCTCTAATTCATCGCTACGGTGTAATTGTTCTAATTCATCTGCACCAAAATCATCAAGCATATCAATTAATACCGGAGAATTTCCAGGTTTAATAAATTTTGCTTCCCCTTTTTCTTTTCTGAGTACGGCAATTTGCGAAATAGCAAATTGTGTGAGAAAATAAGACGAATGCGTTGCTAATAAAATTTGAGTGCGTTCAGAGGCTTTTTCAAATAAAGCAGCCAAAACAGGTAATGTCCGAGGATGAACACCTTGATCCGGTTCATCAATACATATTAAAGATGGTGGATTTGGGTGTACACATAAACAAATCCAGCAAATCAAACGCAAAATTCCATCTGATAAATCAGCAAGACTTAACTCATCATCAACACCTGATTCTCGCCAAAAAGCGATCACTTCTCCTGGTCCACCACGTGCTTTTACTGTTAAACCTTTAAAACCAGGAATTACAGAACGTAAATGTTGTTGTAATTCATCAAATGCTGGACGATGTTCAGTCATTAAGGAAAAAAGAACTGAACTTAAATTACCTGCATTTTCATGTAAAATCGGTTCTTGTTCAATGGGAACTGATTGACGAATTTTCTGACTTGCTATATTGAAGGAACTATAAAATCTCCAATCACGAATATATTCACGTAAGTTATATAATGCTTCCAGTGATGGATTTGTCATTGCATTTAGCGTCAGTTGATTAGAACGCTTTAAAGCAATATCCTGTGTTAATTTATCTGATGTTAATGTTGTAAATCCTGTTTCTCCAGGTTCTCTAATTACACCTTTATTACCTTGAATATCCATATATATGTATGGACTACTGTATCTATCACTAAAAGGTTGAGATGATTCTACTCTTTCGTAGGAAACTTGAGTTCGACCAACCGGACCCATAAGTTCTCCTAGATATCTAATACCAGTTGGAAGACCTGTATCAATTTCAATGTCCCATTGGAACTTAGCTAGTCCTGGAATATGAAAAATCTGCTGACCAATAGAACCAGAAATAATTTCTGGAGGGATATCTTGATAAAGACTATCTCGCAAAAATTTGAGAAATTCAAAAAAACTTGATTTACCAGCACCATTAGCACCAACAATAATTTCTAGTGGTTGTAACTGTGCTTCAAAATTTCTAAAAGGACGATAACCTTGAATATTAACTGATTTTAATCTCATATTGTTTTTCCTAGATTTGTACCTTCTCCTATTTTAATCTTTTCTAACGAATCGGATTATGTACAGTTACCAACTTTGTACCATCAGGAAATGTGGCTTCTACTTGAACATCATGAATCATTTCTGGTACACCTTCCATGACATCATCACGAGTTAATAAAGTCGTGCCATAACTCATTAAATCTGCCACAGTTTGACCATCTCTTGCACCTTCCAAAATAGCAGCAGAAATAAAAGCGACTGCTTCCGGATAATTCAATTTTAAACCTCTATTTTTCCTTCTCTCCGCTACTAAAGCAGCAGTAAAAATTAATAATTTATCTTTTTCTTGGGGTGTAAGCTGCATTGTTCTCTCCTCTGCGTTCTCTGCGTCTCTGTGGTTCGTTTAAATTTGCCAGACTCTAGGAATACAATTACCACGATTTAGACAAGATACTCGTAACATTTGCCAAATATTTGTAAACCAACTCCTGACTTCAGATGTAGAATTACCACGATATCGGCACAAAAATCCATGTTGTAAGCGAGTTACCCCAGCATCAGAGTTTTGAATAATTAAAGAACGTGCTTGGTTGATGATTTCTGGAGATAGAGGAAAACCAACACAAATAAAACTACCAACAACGGGATGTTCTCTTAAACCATGAGGACTGTGAAATACTTTTTCGTTGCCGGGAACGATTTGTCTATCAATCCATAAGGGAATATCATTTTGCCAGATTTCCGTGTGCGATCGCATTTCTCCCTCTAAAAACTTTTCTCCCCTAGCACTTCTACCAAATCTCGTAATTTCCCAGCCTAAATAACTCGCACCAGGAGCTAATTCTACCCGCAAATCTTGGCGATAAATTGCTCCATTAAATAAAATTGTTTCTTGGGGCAAATATTCTAAACAAGCATGAGCATCAACTTGGATATTTACGGTTTGTCTTGCTTGTAAGCCATTACTGCGATATATTTTACCAGCAGCGGCTGTAGTAATCAAGGCGTTTGTATAGGGTTGGAGGTGAATATGAGAGGATAGGTGATCGCCCCCCACAATGCCCCCAGCAGTGTGTAAAATCACACTATGGCAAATTCCTTGTCCTTCCGGGTAAAAGGGGCGTTGTACCTTTAATGGGGCTTGATGGTGGTTATAAATTAACTGAGTGGAATCTTGGCGATTACCATAAACTAAGTTAAGTTGACCATGCCAACCCTGTATCGTCTGAGACTTGTCAATCATTTATAAGGTAGAGTAAAAACTAAGCGCCTGATTTATTCGGTTTAACATATTATTCAATATTTATGACAATATTTTGGTTAGCATTAGCTGGAATTGTAGGATGGTTTGTCAGTTTACTAGCAGGTGGTGGAAGTGCATTAATCCTTATGCCCATTGTAGGTATATTTCTAGGGGCTGTAGCTATTGCTCCCGTAATTACTATTAGTGGGCTATTTGGAAACAGTGAACGAGTATTTGTGTATTGGCAAAAAATTAATTGGGATGTCGTTAAATGGGAGTTACCCGGAGCAATTTTTGGCGGAATTTTGGGAGCTTTTACACTGACAAAACTTAAATTAGATTGGTTAAGTATTTTAGTTGCTATATTTCTGATTTTTTCGGCTGCTAGTTACTTTTTTAAAAATGAAGAAAAATCTTTTTCAGTCAAAGCTTGGTACTTTTTACCAGCAGGTTTCGCCTATGCTTTTTTCTCTGGATTAATAGGAAGTATGGGTCCTGTATTAGCTCCACTTTATATTAACTATGGCTTACAAAAAGAAGAATTACTAGCAACTCAGGCAACAAATCGAGTGATTGTTCATATTGTCAAGATTTTTGTCTATAGTTTTTTGGGTGCTTTCAAATTGCCATATATTGGTTATGGAATTGTCCTTGGTTTGGCTGCTATACCTGGAAACTGGTTGGGACATTTAGTTTTGCAAAAAATCAGTGAAAAACAATTCCGGCGACTGGTTATCTCCTTTGTTTTGTTCAGTGGAATGCTAATTTTATGGCAGCAACGAGAACTATTAGTTTTTTGGTAAAACCACTTTCAATTTAATTTTGCAACTTGATTTGATTAAACTAATTTTTTAGTTCTATAATTTATTGTAGATGCCTAACTTAGTATCAATATGGCGGTATGCACTCGAATGAGATACAGTCAGTAAATCGAAAACCCTGTAGGGGCGCAGGGACTGCGCCCTCGATTGTATTTCATCCAACCAATAACTGCTATAGCAAGTGTTAAGCCTACATCTTAATTTGTGAGGTTTTAAATATGGTTGCTTCTCCCCAAATCTACATCACTCCAGAAGAATATTTAGAATTAGAAGAAAACAGCCCCGTCAAGCATGAATATATTGATGGATATATTTACGCAATGGCTGGCGCATTAGACGCTCATGTTACCATTGCTGGAAACTTGTTTGCACTACTGCGTAATCATGTGCGTGGTTCTGGTTGTCGAGTATATATTTCTGATATGAAAGCCAGAATTGAATCTTTAAATAGATTTTTTTATCCTGATATTATGGTAACTTGCGATAACCGTGATCAAGAAACACTAGGATATAAAAGATTTCCTTGTTTAATAATCGAAGTTTTATCTGATTCTACCGAAAGATTTGATCGAGGTGACAAATTCGCTGATTATCAAACTATAGAAACTTTACAAGAATATATTTTAATTAATACGAAAAAACCGAGAGTTGAATGTTTCCGCCGCAATGAAGATGGATTTTGGGTATTACAGTTTTATGTGGGACAAGAAACTTCATTTCAATTACACAGCATTAACTTTGCAGGAACAATGAGGCAACTTTATGAAGATGTAGATTTTCCGCCTCCAGCGTAATTTTCCCCAATCCAAAATCAGAAATTTTGGACTTTAGACCTTAGATAAATCATCCAAAATCTAAAATCCAAAATCTAAAATTGTTTAAGCCATTTGATTTTCAATCGCCCAACGTGCTAATTCAGTACGGTTGTGGAGATTGGTTTTGCCCAACATATTGGACACATGGCTTTCAACAGTTCGCTGACTGACATTTAATTCTTCAGCGATTTCGCGGTTTGCTAAACCCCTAGCGACAAACTGGACTACTTTCAGTTCCGTTGGGGTTAACTGGACATCGAAAGGAACTTGGATGCGAGAACCGCTGTCCCCACCCTTGGTTTGATGTTCTTTCCAACGCACAGTTTGCTTGAGTGAGGATTCTACTTGTGCTACGAGTTCTTCAGGTTCAAAGGGCTTGATCATATATACGTCAGCACCTTTATTTAACCCCTTAACTCGGTCTGCACTTTGACCTTTAGCTGAGAGGAAAAGAACGGGAATCCAACTAGTTCGTTCAGTCTTGCGGACTTCTTCGACAAAAGTGTATCCGTCCATTTCCGGCATCATCACGTCACAGATGATCATATCTGGAACTTCGGTTTGTAGAAGATCCAGAGCTTCTCTGCCATTTGCAGCCGTGATGACTTCGTAGCCCCGAAACTCTAAGTAATCCTTCACCAGCAAGATGAGGTTAGGGTCATCATCAATAAGTAGAAGTCGTTTGTGGTCTTTCATGCTGGGTTCTTTCATAACAGTGGCACTTCTTGCGCTTCGATCCATTAAGGTATTGATATAGTTATCCCGTATGTTGGATGACTTCGGATGTTGTCTTTTTTCCCACTTAACTTACTTTAACTCCCCGAAGTCTTAAAAGTGTTAGTTACTTTCAACAGACTTGCAAGTGAATGGAAAAAGTCTAGTAAGGATACGTATAGCAGTAGTCTTTATAATGCGCTATTATAGATCCATTTGAAAGGTGCAGGCTCAAAAGCCTTGATTAAATTATCGTCCTTGTGATTCACAAGTCGGTATTTTTTTCAAGATGACCCTAGTTCAAAACTCACCCGCGCTTCCATTGGCATACTGCTGCTTTACTTATCCTTCGGATGTGAAGCCTCTATCAGAGGTTCAAAATCAACCGGGGAATGTTTTGGCCAAGCATGGGTTAAAAATACAGATTTTTTCACCATACTACTTGCCAACCTACTAGTCTTGGATGACCTACTTTAATGACTTCTGGGTTTAATTGGCGATACCAGACCCCATCTAGGTAAACTACTATTATCGTTCTAGAACAACAAACACGCAAGTTTTTGGCTTGATTTGCGAAAATGTCTATGGAATGACTGTGTTATAACAGATGGGGTTATCGCTCCCCCAGACCTTGTTAACAGCATTCCTAAGTTCTAGACTAGCTGATTTGTAACAGAATTGAGTATTTATCTGTTTTTTTTTTGAATTGGTAATTGGTGATTAGTAATTGGTAATTGGTGATTACCTATTGCCTATTGCCTTTTACCTATTCCTTCTTGCCCGTTCCCTAGTAGTTTTAGGGATGAGATGACTGTTCGTGGATCATTATAGTGTCTTTAGACCTGAGAGGGAAGCGACACGGGCGGTTTTAACCGCATTGAATCTTTTTCATTACCGCCTTGGAGTTGGGAAATTCGGGGTACTGTTGTGATGTACTTTCAACGGGACAATTACCGATTCAAATTTCTCAACCCTGTACGCATAATGTTTTGCTCCAAAGAGCCTCCCATTTCTGGGGTAATGTTAGCTTTGACCAGTTATAAGAGCTTGTTAGACTTGCAACACTGTTCCAGTGACCTTAGAACTGTTTAATCACAAGCGACAGAGCAGGGAACTAGCTTCGCATTCCGGGGTGTCGTGACTCAAATAACGGC
>Ga0208327_1000461_pt1 | contig 9973 bp, 6 predicted proteins | sample LakMenEpi26Jun08_FD_150733 | JGI IMG/M metagenome (GOLD analysis project Ga0208327, IMG submission 150733) | Freshwater microbial communities from Lake Mendota, WI - 26JUN2008 deep hole epilimnion (SPAdes) | ecosystem: Environmental > Aquatic > Freshwater > Lake > Epilimnion/Euphotic zone ...
CTCCCGATTTGGTGGTTTTGGATATTGTCATGCCCCGCATGAATGGCTATGAACTCTGTCGGCGCTTAAAATCTGATCCTAAAACCCAAAATGTTCCTGTAGTCATGTGTTCTTCTAAAGGTGAAGAATTCGATCGCTATTGGGGGATGAAACAAGGGGCAGATGCCTATATAGCTAAACCCTTTCAACCAATCGAGTTGGTAGGAACAGTCAAACAACTGCTGCGAGGACAAGGATGAAAATCATATGGTTAACAAACCAGATTTTTTAAATGGAAGTGGGCAAGATCAGTTCCGTCCCGAATTACAACTAGAAAGTCCCCAAGGTGAGTTGCATTTGCGGTTTTATCTGCCCTCACGTCAGGAATTTGCATTACAAGCTATGGGAATTCGGGAAGTAATTGAACTTAGTCCTGATCGGATTACACCAATTCCTAACACATCTCCCTTGCTTTTAGGAACGCTAAATTTACGGGGACGCTTGATTTGGGTGGCTGATTTGGGGCAATTTCTCGGGGAAACAACCCCATTAAACACGGATTGCTCAGAAATCCCTGTCATTGCCATTGAAGATCAAGATACGATAGTAGGCTTAGGAGTAGAAGAAATTTGTGGGATGGACTGGCTTGATGTACAGTATCTAAAGCCACAAAATAACGTACCAGATGCTATGGCTCCGTTTTTGCGGGGAGAGTGGTTATTTGATACAGAAAAAGAAAAAAAATATTTACGACTACTGGATCAAATAGCAATTTTGCGAAGTGCGCGGTGGGCAGAATGAACTAGGGAGGGAGGATATGGAAGCACGTATAGATAATCAAGAGCTAACTTATGATCGGGCAAGAATAGCTTATGAGCAACAAGACTATGAATTAGCCGCGGTATTAATTGATAAGTTGGTGCAAAATTCACCAACTGACCCTAACTTACATTTGTTAAAGGGACATACATATTATATGTTGCAACAATACGATGTAGCTAAAGATAGCTACCAAAGCGTATTGTATTTAACAAGCGAAGAAGAAGTTATTGGTCTTGTTAATAACTGTCTTGCAAATATAGATCCGTATACAGAGCCTTTTAGTGATTATGAATCTCCATCTCATGGTCTGGTGACAACTGGAGAATCTTTGGATTTAGGGATGATGGGGAATTTGCATAGCCGCAGTTTAGAAATGAACTCCTTTGCAGAATATGAACCACTCCTAGATCCTCTAGAACATAATCCGTTCGCAAGTCATCCAGATAGTATGGAATTTGACAGCAATTCATTAGATGGTGTCATGAGTGATGATCCCTTTGGTGTACCTACCGAATATCTCACTAGTGATCCAATATCAGGTCAATTAGAGTTACCACCTTTTTGGCAAGAAGATATTTCTGGCGGTGATAATCAGGCTGTTATTAATCACAATTTAGCTAATGGAACTTCAGCAATTAGTGATGATTCCAGCAGCTATTCACCTTTTGCAGCAACTAAATTATCCCTTGATTATGACTCTGAAAATCAGACTGAGATATTGATGGGGGAAGATATAGACGACTTAATGGATGATAACTTTGGAAACTTAACCCTCAGCCAAAACGATACATATTTAGAGATTAACGAACAGGCAATCAACAACAATCAAGATCAACCAATATCGGCATCATTTACCAACAATTCTGCGCCACCACAACGGCAGTTTAATTTCAACTCTTCATCAGCAAAAAATAACTTTGATGATGATAGTTTTGACTTAGATGCGTTTGAATCTGCTTTTGGGGCAGAGAATGAAGCAGATTTAGGTGCTGAAACCTTTATTTCCATTAAAGATACTAGTAATATCTCCAGTGGAGGCAGTAATAAGAATAATATAGAGTTTTTAAACGACTTTGATGAATTCGATGATCTCGGTGATATACCAGGATTTGATCTCACTGAAGATAGCAGTTTTGACGATGGGGAAATGCTGTCAGAATCTCCAGATAGTCGGGTAAATACGCTAAATCAATTTGTTGATGACTCATTCAATGATCAAGAAAGCGATGCTTATCAAGATCGCAGTCATCGTGATCAAGAACTATTCACAATTACTGGCGCTCAAGAAGCAGTTCCTGTTTTTACCCAATCAGAGGTGGCGAAGACAGAACCCAATGTAGCCTTTGACCAAGGCCTATTTGGACCCTTTGAAAACGCCTCCCTCGAGAAAAAACAATGGTGGATAGCCGGAACTGTCGGCTTAGTATCACTAGTGGGTGTAGCTATTGTGAGCGCGGTGACAATTTCAATTTCACCGGCTCAACAACGGGAATCCGTGAGAAATACAGGTTGGTTAATGGCCTTAGCCGCAGGAGCTACAGGTGCAGCTACCGCTGGGTTTATGAGTAATCTCACTCTCAAACAAATTCGCCGGACTACTAAGGATCTGCAAAGTCAGTTTGATTCGGTCCGTCAAGGCAATATGAATGTGGAAGCAACAGTCTATTCACAAGATGAATTAGGCTATTTAGCCACTGGCTTTAATGATATGGCTAGGGTAATTTTCACAACTACGAATGAAGCCCAACGCAAAGCCATGGAGATGGAAGAAGCTAAAGAAAACCTGCAACGTCAGGTAATTCGCCTTCTGGATGACGTAGAAGGAGCAGCCAGAGGAGATTTGACAGTTCAAGCCGAAGTCACAGCCGACGGACTGGGAGCGGTTGCTGATGCCTTTAACCTGACAATTCAAAATCTCCGGGATATTGTCCAACAGGTAAAAGTGGCGGCACGGGATGTGACCAAAGATTCAACCAATTCCGAAACTTTTGCTAGAGCCTTATCTGGGGATGCTTTACGACAAGCAGAAGAGTTAGCTGTGACTTTGAAATCTGTACAGGTAATGACATATTCCATCCAACGGGTAGCAGAAGCAGCCAAGGAAGCGGAAACTGTAGCCCGTGAAGCCAGTAAAATCGCTCAGAAAGGGGGAGAAGCGGTAGGAAATACGGTGGCAGGGATTTTGGAAATTCGGGAAACAGTGGCAGAAACTACCCGAAAAGTGAAACGATTGGCGGAATCTTCCCAAGAAATTAACTCTATTGTTGCCATAGTTTCACAAATTGCTTCCCGTACCAATTTGTTAGCTCTTAATGCCAGTATTGAAGCGGCAAGAGCGGGAGAAGCAGGTAGAGGATTCGCTATTGTAGCTGATGAAGTGCGACAGTTGGCAGATCGATCTGCTAAGTCCTTAAAAGAAATTGAGCAAATCGTGATGCAAATTCAAAGCGAAACTAGCTCAGTTATGACAGCGATGGAAGAAGGGACACAACAGGTAATTCATCAAACTACATTAGCAGAAGAAGCCAAGCGATCGCTAGACAATATTATCCAAGTAGCCGATCATATTGATATTTTGGTAAGATCAATTACCAGTGATACCGTAGAACAAACGGAAACTTCTCGTGCTGTGGCACAAGTAATGCAATCTGTGGAATTAACGGCTCAAGAAACCTCTCAAGAAGCACAGCGGGTTTCTGGAGCATTGCAACATTTGGTGGGAGTATCCCGCGACTTGATTGCCTCCGTGGAACGCTTCCGAGTAGAAACCACTGAATCAAGGTGAAAGGGAATAGGGAACAGGGAATAGGTAATTGGTAATTGGTAATTGGTAATTGGTAATTGGTAATTGGTAATACAGAATCTTACCTCTGACAACTGACAACTGACAACTGACAACTGACAACTGACAACTAACAACCCTATTTAACTAAACTATGCAGCCGGAACAACAACAACGGATTTTAGGTTACTTTCTCGAAGAAGCCAGGGAACACCTAAACACTATTGAACAAGGATTACTGAATCTCCAAAGTACCCTGGAAGATTCAGAAATGATTAATGAAGTCTTCCGTGCCGCCCACTCCATCAAAGGTGGTGCGGCCATGTTGGGTCTGAGTAGTATTCAGCAAACATCCCACCGACTTGAGGATTGCTTCAAGATTCTGAAGGAGCATCCTATTCAAGTAGACCAAAGGTTAGAATCTTTACTACTGGATGTCTGTGATACATTAAAAGCGCTGATAGACAGTCTTGGCAATCCCTTTGGTTTATCAGCAGAAAAAGCTCAAGCTTTGATGCTTAAAACTGAACCAGTCATGCAATGGCTGAATGAGCATATAGAAACACTGTTAAAGCAAGGAAATAATCGAGTAAACAACCTTAATCACAATCATCTCCAACCACCAATATCTGTTATTCCCCAGATCCAGAAATCACCTGTAACAACCAGACAAAATCAGGATTGGACAGAGTTTCAAGGGCAGGTATTAGAAATTCTGCGGGAAATGCTGCAACAGTTTAAACAAACTAACTTAGGGCGTTCCCGCGAAAATTTGCAAGAATGCTGTCATCAATTAGTAAAAATTGGTAGAGACTTAAATTTATCAAATTGGTGTAGTTTGTGTGAATCGGCAGCCCTTGCCATATCCAATCCTGATCATAGTTATCTGACTTTAGCCAAAATTATTATTACTGAAATTAAACAGGCTCAAGAATTAGTTCTTCAAAATCAAGATGCAAAAATTGCGATTAGTCAACAGCTAGAAACTCTGTTTCCTCTCCCACAACTGGAGTTATTGGAATTTGAGGAAACGGAAGCTGAGGAAACTTTATTTACAGACACAACAGAACTAAATACCACTAACACAACTGGATTTATTAATCAATCGTTGTTTAATCATCATCAGTCAATCTTTACTCACAATTCTCCAGAGATAGGACTTTCTGAGTTAAACAGTCTTGCTGATTTATTTGAAAGTGATACACCTGATTTAGATGATAATTGGCAACAAGAAGAAATATTAGAAGATATCACTAACTATCAACTACTAATTACTAATAGTGAAGTTGAAGAGAATCATCACGATTTAGCTGATTTACTCTTCTTTGAAAATGACGATAAACATGAAACAAATGCAAACAATGGAGATGATTTAACTCTCTTATTTGATGACAACTTATTAGAAACAGACAATATCTCTTTGTCAAATCTGCAATCGGAAACAGTTGATTCTCAACCGATAGAATTTGGTAATCTGTTGGACAATACTCCAGATTTACAATTCCCATCAGATGATGTTCTCACAGAATTAATCTCAATTTCTAGAGAATCTCGCCAGCTTGATCCTGAAAATGAGGCAACTAACACTAATAAGTTAGAAGAATTATTGACATTCACTGAAGACGATGAATTGTCGGTTATAGTTGAAATAACTGAAGCAGAAAATATTGCCCTCTCAGAAATAGCCAGTGCCTCGGAAATCAGTTTTGATAATTTGTTATTAGAGGAGGATAAATACGCAAAAGTTCAGGCAAATGAAAATGCTAATTCTTCCGCAAAAATTATTCCTACAACCATAAAAACATCAAAAATCAAACCATCAGCACCAGAAAGTTTATCATTAGATAATCTGTTTGTAGAAGTAGCAAAAAATCGACCACCGCTAACAAATGAAATTGATGACTTATTTGGGACATCAGAAATTACAACTAATCTTGCTAATTCAATAGATAATTTAGATAACTTCTGGGATGATCTGGACACAACAGACTCAAAAATTACTACTTCAGTTAATCAAGATATAGCTAAAGAATTAGAGGAAAGTTTATTTAGGGCATCAGTTGAGATTGTTCCCAAAAATCAGCACTCAGCTACAAATAATAGTTTAGATAGCAAAGAGTTTGATCTGATTTCCCAAGCACAAGAACAATCTTTTGATTTATTTTTCACATCAGATACTGATAGCCAGAAGCAAGAGCCAGATAATTTATTTGGTGATTTTGGAGATGTAACCTCTAGCACTGTTCCCATCGTTGAGTTTAACGAATTATTTTGGACAGAAGTTAATGATTTTCCTCAATCTCCAGAAGAACTAAATTCAATCCCAGAATTTACTCATCAACCTCCAGAAATAACGGCAAATCTGACAACAGAACCAGAAACAGATATTTCTGTAGTGGGTGAAACTTCTCCACAATTAGAGTTGGCAAATGGAGAAGAATTTTCATTAGATGAATTTACGACAATAACAACATTTTTAGATGAACCTGCCAGCGCAACTCTGGTAGAACTATCTTTACTAGATGAATTTGCGGCAATAGAAGCATTTTTATCCGCATTCCCAGAAGAAAGTCCCCGTCAGGAATCTATTCAAGATGAAGATTTTGCAGCATTAGAAGCATTGCTGAGTGAGAATGAAGATCATGGACTAAAGATTAGTTCACAGCCACCAATAATTATTCAACCTACTGTAGTTAAGTCTCAAAATACTTTTTTGCCCCTTCGACAAGCTCAGGACAACCTCTTGGGACTAGAAGATGAATTTAGTGAATTAGAAAACTTGTTAGAACAGGCTGATAAAAAAATATCTAACTCATCAGCAACATCAAGAAAAACTTCTACAAGTAAAATCCCCCGTCCCATGACTCGACGGACGATAAAAGAAGAAAGCATGAAAATTCCAGTTAAACAACTGGATGATATGAGTAACTTGGTTGGGGAGTTGGTGGTAAATCGCAACACCTTAGAGCAGGATCATGAACGTCTGCGACAGGCACTAGATAGCCTATTGCTTCAGGTGCAGCACCTCTCCGATGTGGGAATGAGGATGCAGGAATACTACGAGCGATCGCTCGTAGAATCCTCTCTTCTCTCCACTCGCCGCTCTAGAGAATATGATAATTCATCGGGCAATTCCCATAATCGTGGGTTCAGCGACATCGAAATGGATCGATTTACGCCTTTTCATATCCTGGCGCAAGAAATGATTGAGTTCATCGTGCGAGTCCGCGAGTCAGCCAGTGATATTGACTTTATTACCGAAGAAACAGAACAGGTAGCCCGACAGTTACGCCAAGCAACTAACCAGCTACAAAAAGGACTAACAAAAGCCCGAATGGTGCCATTTGCCCAAGCTGTTGATCGCTTACGGCGAGGAGTGCGGGATAATGCCATTAGATATGGCAAACAGGTAGAGTTAGTCACAGAAGGTGTTGATACCCTGGTTGACAAGATGATTTTAGATCATCTGACAGATCCTTTGACTCACATGGTCAATAATGCGATCGCCCACGGCATTGAAACCCCAGAAATCCGGCAAGCAGCGGGTAAATCACCCACAGGTATCATTAATATTCGCGCCTTACAACAAGGAAACCAAACCATTATTTCTGTCAGTGACGATGGCGCTGGTATTGATCATCAAAAAGTTAAAAACAAGGCGGTTAAAAAAGGTATCCTGACCCCTGAACAGGCACAAACCATGTCTCGGATAGATGCCTATGAACTTTTATTCCTCCCTAGCTTCAGTACCGCCGATGAAGTAGACGATATCAAAGGTAGGGGTGTGGGCATGAACGTCGTCCAAAACGATATCAGCGAAATTCGTGGGACAGTTGGGACTGACTCCACACTAGGTAAAGGAACTAGCTTTACAATTCGTCTACCACTGACTCTGAGTATTTGTAAAGCCCTATTCTGCATCTGTGATCGCACCAGAATCGCTTTTCCCATGGATGGTGTAGAGGATACTCTAAGTATCGCAGCCAAAAACATTCAGCAAGATGATGATGGACAATCATTTATTGTTTGGAGAGATATTAACCTCCCCTTCCAACCTTTAAAAGACATCTTAGTTTTTAATCGTCAGCTTACCCGTGAGAACGTCTATGGGACTAAAAAAGATGATGATCTGATTTCTGTAATCATTGTCCGCTCAGGGAATACAATGATTGCCTTACAAATTGATCAAATTCTGAGTGAACAGGAAATTGTAATTAAGCAATTTGAAGGTCCAGCACCTAAACCCAGTGGTATAGCTGGTGCTACAGTTCTCGGCGATGGTATGATTATGCCTATCGCTGACGTATTGGAAATTATTGATATCTTCCAAGGTAAGATGTCTAAACATATCGGTGGCAATTGGCAGCACTCAGGTTTATCCTCAATAGACATCCGACTCGCTTATAAGGTAGAAATAACAGTATTAATTGTTGATGACTCGATCACAGTTAGAGAACTTTTATCTCTGACCTTTACAAAAGCTGGTTATCGTGTAGAACAAGCCCGTGATGGACAAGAAGCCTGGGATAAACTTCGTTCCGGTTTACCTTGCGATATCGTTTTCTGTGACATCGAAATGCCTCGTTGTGATGGGCTAGAATTTCTCTCACGGATTCAAAAAGATAGTTCTTTTGACCAGCTACCTATTGCTATGCTTACCTCTCGTGGTGCTGATAAACATAGACAAATGGCGCTACAACTTGGGGCTAGTGGCTACTTTACTAAACCCTATTTAGAAGAAGCACTTTTAGAAGCAGCTTCGCGGATGCTCAAAGGAGAAAAACTCGTAATTGCTTGACCTTTTTCCTGGATTTCTCGCAAGAGGCGATTCAATCTCAATAATGACCAAAATATTCGCATTAACGACCACCTATTCACAATATTTTAGTCCATCACTATGATCCTGAAAAAATCAATCAAACGATCAATAGGGATTTCTTGGTTTATACATTAAAACGGTATTTTGTCAATAAGATTTAGATGCGTTTCCCCTGCATATATAGCGGGCAAGATGCCCGCACTACATAAGTTTTCTGTTCCCTCTGACTGAATAGCAACTTCAAAAATTCACAATAATTTCACCGTAACTTCATATTTATGGATATACAACAATTTGCTCAATTAATTATCAACGGTATTGCTGTAGGCAGCATTATCGCCCTAGCAGCAGTTGGACTGACCTTAACCTATGGGATTTTGCGGTTGTCTAATTTTGCCCACGGTGATTTTCTCACTTTGGGAGCTTATTTAACCCTTATGGTCAATGCTATGGGTCTAAATATTTGGCTGTCAATGATTGTGGCTACCTTGGGAACTGTGGGAGGAATGTTACTAGCAGAAAAGTTGCTGTGGTCAAAAATGCGGTCTATCCGTGCTAGTTCGACAACTCTGATTATTATCTCTATCGGTCTGGCTTTATTCCTCCGCAATGGGATTATTTTTCTCTGGGGAGGTAAAAACCAAAATTATAATTTGCCTGTGATTCCGGCTTTAGAATTTGGGACATTAAAAGTACCGCAAAATCAATTATTGGTACTGGGATTAGCGATTCTGGCGATTTTATCGCTTCACTACTTGCTGCAAAATACCAAAATTGGTAAGGCAATGCGGGCAGTAGCTGATGATTTAGATTTAGCTAGAGTTTCTGGTATTAATGTTGATAGAGTAATTTTGTGGACTTGGGTAATTGCTGGGACATTTACTTCTTTAGGTGGCAGTATGTACGGGCTAATTACCGCCGTGCGTCCAAATATGGGTTGGTTTTTGATTTTACCTTTGTTTGCTTCAGTGATTCTGGGCGGAATTGGCAATCCTTACGGAGCGATCGCCGCAGCGTTTATTATTGGTATTGCCCAAGAAGTTAGCACCCCTTGGCTAGGTTCACAGTATAAGCAAGGTGTAGCCCTATTAATCATGATTTTGGTGCTGCTTATTCGCCCCAAGGGTTTATTTAAAGGCACGATTTAAGCAGCACCAGCCTACTTCTAACTAGTCAATGATGTGGAAGTAGTAAGCTGCTACTAAAAAGTTAATAGCCAAAAGTAGCAATGCCCAACCAGTACGGAAAACGTAGGAAGGTTTAGCAGCAGGTTTGCTCTTAGCAGTCATAAGCGGTTCTCCTAATTTAGTGACTTTATGAACTACCCCATCTTACTTCGTTGAAGATGGGGTTTCTACGTCCCCCATCAGTAAGTTGAGATTTTTGACGTTTCACTCGACCCAGTTGCTTCATACTTCCAGCATTCTTGCGTTTGCTGGTATTTGAAGTAGAGCTAGAATCATCCACGTCTGAGAGGCTAGTTCCTAACCCCTGTAGATTATTTGAGTACCAAAGTAGCATTACTTCTGCGGCGGCGATATCGCGCTGTTGGGTATACCCGCAGTTATGGC
>Ga0208327_1000463_pt1 | contig 9949 bp, 8 predicted proteins | sample LakMenEpi26Jun08_FD_150733 | JGI IMG/M metagenome (GOLD analysis project Ga0208327, IMG submission 150733) | Freshwater microbial communities from Lake Mendota, WI - 26JUN2008 deep hole epilimnion (SPAdes) | ecosystem: Environmental > Aquatic > Freshwater > Lake > Epilimnion/Euphotic zone ...
CGATTTTTGTGGCGTTGCTCGCTCGGGCGAGACCGCTGCGGGTATCGCCCAGCACTCGCGCCTTCAAAAATCAGCAAATGCTCTTCAGCGGCCTTCATGAGATTTAATCAGCGCTTCCCTAGCTCTCCAAGCCCGAGTTCTTTGCCTTGGAATGGTGGTTACGGCGGTCACAATCCAAACCATGCACTCCGCGGAGACTCTATCCCAGTTCTCGACGATCGATGCCCTCATGCAGGGGATCTACGACGGCCCCGCCACGTTTGGAGATGTGAAGCACTACGGCGACTTCGGACTCGGCACCGTGAACCATCTCGACGGCGAGATGCTCGCCCTGGACGGGATCTTCTACCAGATCACGAGTGACGGGCGGGTGCATGTCATCCCTGACAAGGCCAAGACTTCCTTTGCCACGGTGGTCTTTTTCCAACCCGAACATCGCGCCGCCCTGCCGAAGATCAGCTCGTTCCGGGGGCTCCAGTCATGGCTTGACCGGCATCTCGGCTCGCGGAACTACTTCTGGTCGGTCCGTATTCACGGCACATTCTCCATGGTGAGGGCGAGGAGCATCTCGAGCCAGAAGCCCCCGTACAGGCCGCTTGCCGAGGTCGCCAAGTCGGAGGCGGTCTTCGAGCGACGGAATGTGACCGGGACCCTCGTCGGCTTCCGCTCCCCTCCCTACATCAGGGGTATCAACGTCCCCGGCTACCACTTCCACTTCCTCAGTGATGACAAGACCATGGGAGGCCATGTCATGGGATGCAGTCTGGTCCAAGGGAAAGCCGAATGGGCCTGCCATCGCACCTTCCAGATGAAGTTGCCGGATGATCCTGCGTTCCGACGAGCCGACTTCTCGGAGCACGACGCCGAGGCGCTGAAATCCGCCGAGCAGTAACCCCGAGCTCCGGAGTCGAGCAGGGCGATTTGACACAATCCAATGACTCCCTATCAGAACTTCGGCTCCAACGGGGCCCGATGCGGGCGGTGGATGTAAAAAGCTAAAGGTGAAAATCTAAACCAAGCCCATGTAATGCCATTTATCTGTCCGAATGGTGTAATACCATCTCCACTCTTATTCCGGTAGAATCAGCTGGTTCTTTCGGCGATGGGCGTTGTTGTCATCCCTTGGGTTATCTTCAGATAGCCCTCGGTCTTTTGACTCGCTCGCACCAGGCTCGTCTCGCCCTTCGGGTCCCGCATTCGCGGGATCTATCCAGGCCTTTCCCAAGGCCTTGTATTGCCTAGCCCATCACCAAAAATCCTTCGCCAATTCCACCAGACTAATCATGGAAATGGTATAATAACCTGTTTGAGGCAACTGCGTCGCCTCCTTGCCGTTGCGGGGATTTTTGATGAGGGAGCAGGCGCGTGAGCGCAGCCGTAGTGGAACCTACGGCAAGCGAATACCGGTCCGGGGGAGCGGTCGGGATAGCCTACGCGCTAGCGTAGCCCGTAAGGGCGCTACTCGCGGGAGCGAGAGCGGCAACAGTAACGAACTCCCGCGCAAAAATCCCCCATCGGTCAAACTTTCAAATCTTCGTTGGTCATAGCATTCGCCACAACGAACTTCTCGACGTGGAGGGTCGGGTCTGACTTGAAGGTGAGGCGGCCGGCGTATTTCCGCTCGATGTCGATGAGGAGTTCCTCGTCCTCGGTGCGGAGGCGGTTGAGCAGCTCGGGGTGGACCGTGATCCTGAACTCGTGGATCTCATGCTCATGGCGCTTCATGAGGGTGTGGAGGGCGCGTTGGAGCTCGACGCTCATGGTCATGGGGCTCTTCACGACTCCCTTGCCGTGGCAGTAGGCGCAGTTGGTGTAGAGGGAGCTGGAGAGGCTCTCCTGGGCGCGCTGGCGGGTCATCTCCATGAGGCCGAGCGCGGAGATGGGAAGTACGTGGGTGCGGGCCTTGTCACGGCGCAGGCGGTCGCGCATGCGCTGGTAGACGGCCTGCTGGTCCTTGCGCCCCTTCATGTCGATGAAGTCGACGACGATGAGTCCGCCGATGTTGCGGAGGCGGAGCTGGCGGGCCACTTCGTCGGCGGCCTCCATGTTGGTCTGGAAGATGGTCTTGTCCATGTCCTTGCTGCCCTTGTTGCGGCCGGTGTTGACATCGACGGCGATCATCGCCTCGGTCTCGTCGATGACGAGGTAGCCGCCGCACGGGAGCCAGACCTGGCGGAGGAAGGCGCTGTCGATCTGGGGTTGGACGGCGAAGTTGTCGAAGATCGGCTTCTGGCCGCTGTAGAAGTGGATCGATTTTTTGGCGCGCTTGGAGATCTGACCGACGAGTTCCTGCATGCGCTCGGACGCCTTGATGTCGTCGACATGGACGGCGTCGACGTTCTCGGTGAGGAGGTCGCGGACGGTGCGGTCGACGAGGTCGGGCTCAAGGATGAGGGTCGAGGCGGCGGGCTTCTCCTTCATCCCCTTCTCCACCTCGCGCCACTGGTCGAGGAGGAAGCCGAGGTCGCGGACGAAGAAGCGTGCCTTCTGGCCCTCGCCGGCGGTGCGGATGATGATGCCCATCCCCTCGGGGAGGGTCAGCTCGGTGAGGATCTTGCGGAGGCGCGCCCTTTCCTTGGGATCCTCGATCTTGCGGGAGATGCCGCACTGGTCGTTGAAGGGCATGAGCACCATGTAGCGGCCGGCCATGGAGATGTTGGTGGTGATGCGCGGCCCCTTGGTGCCGATCGGCCCCTTGGTGACCTGCACCATGATCTCGCTGCCGACGGGATAGACGTTGGGGATGTCCTTGGCGGTGAGTTTCTTCTTGGAGGGTGCCGGCTTCCCTGAGCGCTGGACGGCCTCGATGCCGCTGTCGAGGGCGGCGGGGATGGCGTCCCAGAAGTGGAGGAAGGCGTTCTTCTCGAAGCCGATGTCGACGAACATGGCCTTGAGGCCGTGCTCGATGTTGCGGACCTTCCCCTTGAAGATGCCGCCGACGATGTTGCGCTCGCTGTCGCGCTCGATGGAGTACTCCTCGAGCTTGCCATCCTCAAGGAGGGCGACGCGTTTCTCGAGTTTCTCGCAGCTGACGACCAGCTCGATACGGGGGCCTGATTTCTTCATTCCGAGGAATTTTTTGACGGTGTCGATGATGCTCATGGTGATTTTAGGTTGATTAGACTGAAGGCTGAAGGCTCAAGGCTGTTGGGTCTGAGGGGTTACAAGGGCGAAGGATGAGACCTGAAACTTGAAACCTTAATGACTGCACGGCCGAAGGCAGCAATTCGAGGTTTAAGAAACAGATCGTGAATTGATGTTTTTGGTTGGGGAGGTTGGGTTGAGTTTTGGTGATCGGGCAATTTCGGATTCGTTGCTAACAGTCTAAAAGTCTTCAGCCTATCAACCTAATTGGATTGTTTCGGTGCGGCGGAGCGGCCTCCGCCGAGGAAGTTGAAGAATTTCTGCAGGCCGCCGGGCTGCTGCTTCTGGCGGTTGTTGGCGCGACTGTCGGCATCCTCGCGGATGTCGGGTTTGGCACCCGTGGTTCCGTTCTGGGATTCGCCGCCCGGCGCATCGGAGTCGGCGGGCGTGTCGGGCACGGCCTCGGTGTCGGCACCGTACTGGGAAGGGAATTCCTTGGAGAAGTCGATGCCGGCAAGATGCTGGAAGTTGCCCTGCGCGGGAGCGAGTGCCTCGAGCTTGACCTCCTGCCCGCCTTCCATGGCGAATATCTGCTCGAGGATCTTGGCCGCGATGGGGGCGGAGACGGAACCGCCCGACTTGGCCCCCTGCACGAAGACGCAGACGGCGTAGCGGGGCTTGTCGTAGGGGGCGAAGCAGAGGAACCAGGTGTGGTTGTCCTTCTCGCGGCCGCGCCAGAACTGCGCCGTTCCGGTCTTCCCCGCGACGACGGTCCCCTTGAGCCGGGCCTTGGCCGCGGTGCCGCCGTCGGCGTTGACCACCTTCCACATCCCCTTGCGGACCTTCTCGATCTGCTCGGGGGTGAAGCCCCCCTCCTTGGTGATGTCGCCGCGCACCTTGACGGGCTCTTCCTTGAGGATGGTGCCGTCCTGGGCGACGACCTTCTCCACCAAGTGCGGCTGGAAGACGGTTCCGCCGTTGGCGACGGCGGCGCCGAGGGCGGCCATCTGGAGGGGGGTGGTGAGGACGAATCCCTGGCCGATGGAGACGTTGGCGGTGTGTCCGGGGCTCCAGCGTTCGCGCGGGTAGTTCTGGGCCAGCCAGGCCGGGCCGGGAAGGATGCCGGTCGCCTCGTTGTTGAGCGGAACACCTGTCTTCTGGCCGAGCCCGAGCATCCCGCCGACGGCGTCGATCTGGTCGATCCCGGCGGCATTGCCATACTGGAAGAAGTAGGCGTTGCAGGAGTTCTTGATGGCCTCGCTCAGATCCTGATGGCCGTGGGGCGGCTTCTGCGGCTTGGCCGTGAGCACCCAGCACTTCATGAACTTGTCGCCGTACTGGACGCCGCCCGTGCAGTCGTAGTCCTTGGTGCCGACCCCGGCCCGGATGCCGGCCAGCGCGGTGCAGAGCTTGAAGATGGAGCCGGGGGCGTAGGCGTTGATGGCCCGGTTCATGAGCGGGTCGGTGCTGTCCTTGGAAAGCTTTTCCCACTCGGCCTTGGAGATGGAGGGGACGAAGCTGTTGGGATCGAAGGAGGGGACCGAGGCCATCGCGAGGATCTCGCCAGAGTTCGGGTCGAGGACGACGGCGGCGCCGCGACCTACCACGCGAAGGGCCTTCTCGACGATGTACTGGATGCGGGCGTCGATCGTCAGGAAGACCTTGGCACCCTGCTTCGGCTCCATTCGCGAGGTCTCGCCGTCGATCACGCCGCGCGCATTGCGCTGGAGGAATCGTGTCCCCGGGGTGCCCCGGAGCGCCTCGTCGTAGGCCTCCTCGATCTGGGCTTTCCCCTCGATGTCGGGCTGGTAGAAGCTGAATCGCGAGGCCTCTTCCTTGTCGATGTCCTTGGGGACGCCGACGTAACCGAAAAGGTGCGGCGCGAGCGCACCGTAGACATAGTGCCGGACGGGCTTGAGCGTGACGGTGACGCCGGGTAGATCGAGGTTGTTCTCGCTGAAGCGGGCCATTGTCTCGAAGTCGAGATCCTGGCGGTAGACGAACGGGACCTCGGCATTGTCACGGAAGTGCACCTGCAGCTTGCGGGTGTTGTAGTCGCCGGCAAGCCCGAGCTTCTCGAGGCGCGGGACGATCGACTCGTTGACGATCTTCACGATGTCCGCCTCTTCCTTGACCGCGCGCATCCCGTGATCGAGTCCCCAGTACTTCCGCTTGGGAACCGAGCCGTGCTCCTCCCTCCATGCGCGGACGATGTCGGGAAGGTAGAACTCGACCTCCATGCTGGCGCGGTTCTCGACAAGCGGCACGCCGTTGCGGTCGCAGATCTCGCCGCGCACGGCGGGAAGGCGGACGGTGAGCTGGGAGTGGCCCTTGATCCGGGCCTTGTATGCGGGGCCCTTGATGATCTGCACGTACCACATCCGCGCAATGAGCAGGAGAAGCGCGACGGCAAGGATGCCTCCCAGAATCAGGATCTTGCGGAGTGTCTCTTCCTGTCTCATGGCCGTGTCGGTTTCAGAGGCCGAAGCCGGGCAGTCTGGGTGCGGTCGACGGCTCGGCGGGAGACGGGGACAGGGGGACTAGGAATCTCAGGAGCAGGTAGAGCAGCGGTGCAAGCAGGAGGGCGGCAGCCGATGGGACGGCGAGCTTCAGCAGCACGGCGCCGTCGAGAGGGAACCCTCCCCTCCTGGCGCATAGTAGCAGGAACTCCCCCGCCAGCAGCGTCAGGGTGACCAGGGAGCTTCCGAGGGTATGGAGCTCCCAGCGCATGCCGTGGGTCGCCTCGCTTGCCATCTGCAGAACAATCGCCCAACCCAGGAAGAACACAACCGGCACGGTGAGTCCCATCTCAGCCTGGCCCGACTGGACCTGAAGCAGGGAGAGTCCCTGCACGATCGCGGTCAGCAGGGCGAACCAGAGGGCCGGCACGAGGGGCAGCGCCAGTACGCCGAAAGCGAAGATCACCGGAAGCAGGAGCAGGCGCTCCTGCGCGGGAGGGATCCCGGGGAGCAGGTCCTGCACCGCCACCGAGACGGGGAGCAGGACCAGAAGCAGCAGGAACAGGATGGTATGCCTCATTTCGCCCCGGTGATGACAAAGACCTCCTCGAGACTGCCCGTATCGGCAACGGGCTCGAGGACGGCTTCGCCGTCAAGTTCGCGGGCGCGGAAGCTCTTCACCGTGCCGAGTGAGATGCCGGAGGGGAAGATACCCCCGCTCACGCCCGCCGTGTAAACTTTCTGCCCAGGCTGAAGATCAGCCAGTTTGCTCAAAAAGGTCAGCTGCAACTCGCCGCCGCCATTCCTTGTGCCGGCACTGATTCCCTGCTCCCTGGTTCCCTCCACCTTCGCGGCCACCTTGCAGTTCTCGTCGGTGACAAGCAACACCTCAGACATGTCCGAGGAGACGGCCGTTGTCTTGCCCACCAGTCCCTTGTCGGTGATGACCGGCATGTCGGGGGCGATCCCGTCACGGGATCCCTTGCCTATCTTCATCGTGCTCCACCAGGCGCCGGCGTCGTGGCCGAGCACCGTAGCGGGCACCAGGCGGAAGGCGGAGCGTTCGCGGTAACCGAGGACCGACCTCAGGTGCTCATTGTCCTTCTGGAGATCGCGCAATCCGTTGTTCTCGGCCCTGAGCATGTGGTTCTCGGCCTGTACGCGCTCGTACTCGACTTGGAGCTGGTCAAGGGTCATAAGATCCCTTCCAAGGCTTCCGATGCCGCTCTTGACCGCGCTGCCGGAACGGCTGATCGGCGAGAGAATCCCAAGCAAGCGGGACTTCAGGTGCAGCAGCGGGCCTGCATCGAGCGTGCAGAACGCCACGACGGCAATAACCAGCGCGACGAGTGCTGCGATCTGGAGTTTCTTCATGCTGAGCGGTCCTATCTGGATCCGGTTCTCATGGTCCTGGTTCTGGTGGTAAGGCTTCAAGCACACCCCGCGAGGCGGCTCTCTACCAAGACAGATCAGGCCCTCGAGCGGTCGACGGAGGCGACGGCCCTCAGGAAATCGATCTCCTGAAGCGCCTTGCCGGTTCCCTCAGCCACGGCGCTGAGGGGATCCTCGGCGATGTGGACGGGTAGTCCGGTCTCCTCGTTGATGAGCTTGTCGAGGCCGCGCAGGAGGGCGCCGCCGCCGGCCAGGACGATGCCCCGGTCGACGAGATCGGCTGAGAGTTCGGGAGGGCAGCGCTCGAGGGTGATGCGCACCGCCTCGACGATCCGGGCGACGGGCTCGCTCAGGGCCTCGCGGATCTCCTGGGAGGTGATGGTGACGGTCTTGGGAAGTCCGGCGACGAGGTCGCGTCCCTTCACCTCCATGGTGAGTTCCTTCTCGAGAGGGTAGGCGCTGCCAAGGCGGAGCTTGATCTCCTCGGAGGTGCGCTCGCCGATGAAGAGGTTGTAGGCGCGCTTGAGGTAGTTGATGATCGCCTCGTCGAGTTCATCACCCGCGACGCGGACGCTGCGGCTGAAGACGATGCCGGCCAGCGAGATGATCGCCACCTCGGTGGTGCCGCCGCCGATGTCGACGATCATGTTGGCGGCGGGATCGGTGACGGGGAGACCGACACCGATCGCGGCGGCCATCGGCTCCTCGATCAGGTAGACCTCGCGGGCACCGGCGTGCATTGCGGAATCCTTGACGGCGCGCTTCTCGACCTCGGTGATGCCGCTCGGGACGGCGATGACGACGCGGGGCCGGACGAAGCGCCGGTGGCCGTGGGCCTTGGTGATGAAGTGGCGGAGCATCGCCTCGGTGATCTCGAAGTCGGCGATGACGCCGTCCTTGAGGGGGCGGATCGCGGAGATGTTCCCGGGTGTGCGGCCGAGCATCCGCTTGGCCTCGTCACCGACGGCCAGGACGTGGGTGGTGCCGGACTTGACGGCAACGATGGAGGGCTCGCGGAGAACGATTCCGTGATCCTTCACGAAGACAAGGGTGTTGGCGGTTCCGAGATCGATGCCGATATCGCTGGAGAGGAATCCGAGGAGTTTGTTGAACATGGTTGGGTCGGTGGCTGAAGGTGAAGAGTGGGGTGATCGGGCGCTGTGACAACAGGCGCGGCATGTGGCGGAGCCCTCTCACCGATCTGGGGCGGTCAAGGGGCGTTGCCGGACGCGGATGCAATCTATGGCTGCATCAGATGGAATAAGAGGTGACGGGATGCGCGTCAAGCACCCCCTCCCCCGTCATCCGGATCAACCTCCGTAGCCCGGTCGGGGAGGAGGGGCGATTTTTCGTGAATCAGGCACCCTGGCCCGGCATAATCACCACTTATGGCCAGTATCTTCGGCACTCTTTTCCGCGTCTCCACTTGGGGGGAATCCCATGGAGGGGGCGTCGGCTGCGTCATCGACGGCTGCCCCTCTCGGCTTCCGATCACCCCCGAGGAGATCCAGGTCGAACTCGACCGCCGCCGTCCGGGCCAGAGCGACATCGTCACCCCCCGTCAAGAGGAGGACCGATGCCGGATCCTCTCCGGTGTCTTTCAGGGAAAGACCCTCGGCACCCCGATCCTCGTGGCCGTCGACAACAAGGATGCCCGGCCCTCCGCCTACACCGAGATGGAGATGATGTTCCGGCCCTCCCACGCCGATTTCACCTATCAGACCAAATACGGCATCCGGAACTGGGAGGGCGGAGGCCGCTCCTCAGCCCGCGAGACGATCGGCCGCGTCGCCGCCGGAGTCGTGGCGAGGAAAGTCATCCGTACCCTGCATCCCGGTTACGAGGCCGTTGCTTGGGTACGCTCGATCCACGACATCGACTCTTCCGTCGACGCCTCGACCGTGACGACCGCCGAAGTGGACGCGACTCCCGTGCGCTGCCCCGATCCGAAAGCCGCCGCCTCCATGATCGAGCGAATCAAGGAGGTCCGCTCGCGGGGGGACAGCGTCGGCGGCGTGATCGAGTGCGTCGTCCGCGGCGTTCCCGCCGGACTCGGGGAGCCGGTCTTTGACAAGCTTGAGGCAGATCTCGCCAAGGCGATGATGAGCCTGCCCGCCACCAAGGGATTCGAGATCGGAAGCGGCTTTGCCGGCACGCGCCAGACAGGAAGCGAACACAACGACGCCTTCGTCATGGAAGCCGGAAAGGTTCACACCGCCACCAACCGCTCCGGCGGCATCCAGGGCGGCATCAGCAACGGGGAGCATATTTTCCTCCGCATCGCCCTCAAGCCCACCGCCACGATCGCCAAGGCCCAGCAGACCGTCACCGTCTCGGGTGAGGCGGCGGAGTTGACGGCGCGCGGACGACACGACGCCTGCGTACTGCCCCGCGCCGTCCCAATGGTCGAGGCAATGGTGAATCTGGTGATCTGCGACCACCTGCTCCGACAGCACGGGCAGAACGTCCTGCCCTGAACCCATGGGAGGGATCGACCTCACCCCTCTGGCCGAGGCACTGCGAGAACGGCTCGCCGTGATCGCCGATCACGCCCACCGCGACCGCGATCAGGCGGCTCACCTCCAACGCCTGATCGATGCCTCGACACGGATCGACACTCTGATCACCGACCTTCCCTCCGGCGAACTCGACTCCCAGTTCCGCCACTACTTGGAGAAAAAGAGTTACGACAAAGCCCTCGCATGGATCGAGGGCGCCGAAGGCGCAGGTAAATAGACTGAAGGCTGAAGGCTTTTAGGGAAGGGCTGAGTCCCATGCCTTGTCCTAAGGAAGCGCTGATTTAATCGCATAGAGGCCGTTGCGGTAAGAATGGGCCGCGGGCAAGGCGGCTTGGCGCGAGCATCCCCGCAGTGGGCTGTAAGCGCCAAGCCAACACAGCCCTCAGCCGGTTATCTCCGCAACCCGGAGGGCTGAAGCCATTTGTCGATTTTTGCGGCGTTGCTCGCTCGGGCGAGACCGCTGCGGGTATCGCCCAGCACTCGCGCCTTCAAAAA
>Ga0208327_1000464_pt1 | contig 9931 bp, 8 predicted proteins | sample LakMenEpi26Jun08_FD_150733 | JGI IMG/M metagenome (GOLD analysis project Ga0208327, IMG submission 150733) | Freshwater microbial communities from Lake Mendota, WI - 26JUN2008 deep hole epilimnion (SPAdes) | ecosystem: Environmental > Aquatic > Freshwater > Lake > Epilimnion/Euphotic zone ...
AGGACTCTTAGCAGTTAAAGCGGTAAAGAAATTATCAGACTTTGAAAAATTTTTGAAGAAATACCAAGTTTTACTCTTGGACGATATGGCAATTTTTCAAAAAGCGTCAGAAATCTATGCTGATTTAAAACAAAGAGGTTTACCAATTCAAGACGCAGATATATTTATAGCAGCTACGGCTACTATTCACAATTTAATTGTAGTTTCCCATGATTCTGATTTATTAAGAATCAAAGAATTGCAATTAGAAGATTGGTTACAAGAGGAATTAAATTAAATCGTTTTTAATCAACCGTTTTTGTAAAGCCACAACAACAGCTTGAGAGCGATCGCTCACTTCTAGTTTTTGTAAGATAGTATGGACGTGAACCCGCACTGTTCCCGGTGTAATATAAAGTGCCAGAGCAATTTCTTGATTAGTTTTTCCCGCTGCCAATAGTAATAAAATTTCTTGTTCTCTTTGTGTTAGTTTATGAGTAGGTTTTGAGCTATTTTCTGCATCAACTTGGTGATTATTGGCTAAGGCCACGCTATCGCTATCAGGTACAAATACTGAACGAATTTCCCTAGTTGCAGTTTCATCCCACCAAGATGCCCCAGATGCGACGGAATACAGAGCCAATACCAATTTTTCAGCCGCAACACCTTTAAGACAATAACCTTGAGCGCCCACTTCAATTAACCGCGTAATCAGAGATTTTTGGGAATGGGAAGTGAGGACTAAAACTGGTAAATTGGGATATTTTTGTTTAATTTGATAACAGGCTTCAATCCCGCCAATTCCTGGTAATCCTACATCTAAAATAACGACATCAAGAGGGTGCTGGTTGACTAACTCAATGGCTGTTTCACCATCTTCCGCTTCCGCGATAATCTCCAAACCAGTTTCTTGCTGCAATCGCACACGCAAGCCCAAACGGAAAAGTTCATCATCCTCAACTAGGAGGATTTTTATGGGGGTAGAAGACATCTGATGTTGTTTAAGATTGAAATGGCAAAACAGGGAGCTTGAAGGCAAAAATAGCGCCATTGGGAACTCTGTTTTCTGCCCATATTATACCGTTATGAGCTTCAATAATTTGCCGAGATAAATAAAGTCCTAATCCCGAACCTTTAGCTTGGCGTTGGGAAAGCTCACCGCGATAGCGTTCGCGGAGCGTCCCGGAGGGAACTAGCGCTCCGTAGGAATCGCTATTTCCTTGGTAAAATCGTTCAAATAAGTGGGAAAACTGTTCAGGTTGGATACCTGCACCTGTATCTAAAATTTTGACAACTTGATAGGAAGTTTGCGGTTCTAAGACAATTTCGACATGATCACCGCGTCGAGAATGGTTGATAGCATTAATCAGCAGATTGCTAAAAACTCGTTGCAGTTGCAAAGCATCACCGCGCACCCAAAGAGAGCGTTTCCAATCAGAATCACCATAGTTTAATGATAGATGAATGCGACGATTTGCTGCTAATTCAATTAAGGTAGCCGTTGCCGTTTCTGCTAAGATACTTAAATCCACAGGAGCTAAATCTAGTTTTAAGCCTTCTGTATCATTGCGATAAACATCTAACAAAGTTTCTAATAAATCAAGGGAAGTTTCATGGCTGCGTGCCATTGTTGCTAGAACTTTCTGTTGGGTTGGTAAAACTGCACCAAATTTTTCTTTTTGAAAGGCTTTAATAGTTTCAACTGCTCCTAAAAGTGGCGTTTTTAAATCGTGAGTAAGTGTGGAAGCAAAATCTTCTCTTAGTCTCACTAATTGGGCTTGGGATTCGAGTTTAGTTTGAGTGAGGGCAATGGCTTTTTGAGATTTTCGTAATCGCTGACTTAAAAATCCGGTGACTATCAAAGCTATTGCAGCAATTACTCGACTAGCAACAGTAGAAGCTCGAATTGATTCACCTCCAGGTATCCACGCATTTAACATAGTTAGAAAAACAGCAATAAATGTTGCGCTTATTGTTGCCATTCCCCCAAACCAAGAATTGACTAATAAAATTGCTCCACTGTAGAGATATCCAAAAACATAATCATTGGGGGTAGAATATTCTAAAACTGCTAGAAAGATAAATATAGTGACAATTAGTAATATTTTACCAAGACGTAAGTTATTGTTTATTAATTTATTTTTTAAAGATGCCATTTACTAACTTACCTTTTCTCAACTTATACAACTATAACAATTATCAAGGCTCAGATCCCTGAGTTCTTTAAGAAGTCAGGGATCTTGATGGGATCTTGTTTACTAGCGTTTAGATTTCTTCTAAACTTTACTAAACACTGATATATATCTTTGGGTAGACACATAAATAGAAAAATAAACGATTTTTATATCCTTGTACTCCTTGTTTTTATTGCCACAATAATTGATGATATAAATTAATCATCTCAAGATTACTATCTAAATCAGGATTTTTAGGATGAAATAATTAACAAAAATGATACTGAAAGTAAGCATTTAGCCGTCAGCTAAGTAAGTAGACGAAAATAAATCAAAGTAGATTAAGTAATGTAAAAAAATCTGGAGATGATTTCGTAGTAAGGGCTTCAGCCCTCAAATGAGGAATAAATTTCTCACTACAAACTTTGAATTATTCAAGCCGTTCTACTTATTAGGAAGAATTGAATTGATAAGCATTCTGAATATTAATTACTGATGTCAGCCTCCCCCCACTTGAAAACCCGTAAAATCTGTTTTTAGCTGACTGCTTAATACTGAAAAGCCATAACAACTTTCTTTGAGGAGATTTTATAATTCATGTTACAAGGTTGGATACAAATTGCATTGACATTAATTCTTGTCATTGCCACCACTCCTTTATTAGGGAGATATATCGCTCGCGTTTTTCTAGGAGAAAGCACACTGCTTGACTCTGTGTTAAATCCCATAGAAAGAATAATTTTTGTCTTAATTGGAGTTCGTCCTCAAGATGAAATGACAGGTTGGCAATATGCCAAAGCAGTGCTTTACAGTAATATCGTTATGGGGATTTTGGTATTTACTATTTTGATGACTCAAGCATGGCTACCATTCAATCCGACAGGGTTAGGTACACCAACTTGGGATACAGCATTACACACGACTTTTTCTTTTCTGACTAATACAGATCAACAACATTATTCTGGAGAAACAACCTTGAGTTATGCCAGTCAAACATTCGCTTTGAGTTTTTTGATGTTCGTTTCATCAGCGACCGGTTTGTCGGTGGGAATTGCCTTTATTCGGGGCTTAACTGGCAGAACATTGGGTAACTTTTATATTGACATCACCAAGTCAATTACGCGGATTTTGTTGCCCATGTCAATCATTATGGGATTGTTATTGATCATGGCTGGTGTGCCTGAAACCCTTGCCGGAGTGGCAACAGCGACAACATTAGAAGGTGCTACTCAAGCGATCGCTCGCGGACCAGTTGCCCACATGGAAGCGATTAAACAAATTGGTGAGAACGGTGGTGGTTTTTTTGCCATAAATTCAGCACATCCCTTTGAAAATCCCAGTGGTTTTTCTAACTTATTGCAAACTTGGGGAATGATTTCTATCCCCACAGCACTAATTTACACCTATGGCATATTTGCTAACAATCTCAAACAGGCATGGTTAGCATTTTGGATGGTTTTTACTATCTTTACCATCTTGTGGATTGTAACTACAATTGGTGAGTATCAAGGAAATCCCTTAGTTAATTCTTTTTTAGGATCACAACAACCCAATTTAGAAGGAAAAGAAGTAAGATTTGGTTGGGCGCAAAGCTCATTATTTGCAACTATTACCACCGGGACAATGTGTGGTGCTGTTAATGCACTTCTCGACTCATTTATGCCCCCAGGTGGATTTGTATTTCTCTTTAATTTATTCTTGCAAATAGTTTGGGGAGGTCAAGGAACTGGGACAGCATATTTATTTATCTACTATATTTTGGCAGTGTTTTTAACTGGCTTAATGGTAGGACGGACTCCAGAATTTTTAGGTCGCAAAATAGAGAAAAAAGAAATCGTTCTGTCCAGCGTTGTTTTATTAGTTCACCCCTTCGCCATTCTCATCCCTTGGGCAATAGTTTTTGCTTTTCCCGATGCGCTTTCAGGTATTAGTAACCCAGGCTTTCATGGCGTTTCTCAAGTAGTTTATGAATATGCTTCCGCAGCCGCAAATAACGGTTCTGGCTTTGAAGGACTAGCTGATAGTCAACCAGCAGCAACAGGACTTTGGTGGAATCTCAGTGCTAGTTTCAGTATTCTCGCAGGACGTTATATTCCCATTATTGCCTTGTTGCTATTAGCAGATAGTATGTCCAACAAACAACCAGTTCCTATGACTGCCGGTACTCTCAGAACCGACACTGGTTTATTCACTGGAGTTACAGGAGGAGTAATTTTAATTCTTGGGGCGCTGACTTTCTTTCCTGTATTAGTTTTAGGTCCAATTGCAGAATGGTTTTTAATTTCCAAATAAACTTATGACTTACACAAAATATGTTTCAATCTTTTATTCCTCTGCGTCCTCTGTGCCTCTGTGGTTCGTCCCTGACATTTTTGAATAACTAAACATCCATGAAAACTACAAAAACTCGACAAGAACGAAAACATACTCCCAAAGTTAAAAATACTGGAATTTATACTAGGGCATTTAAACAAGCGTTTGTCAAATTAGACCCACGCAATATGCTAAAAAATCCAGTTATGTTTTTGGTGTGGGTGGGGACAATTGTTACAGCTTTAGTAACTATTGAACCGAATCTTTTTGGGGTTACTCCTGATAATAATCCGCGACTTTTTAACGGTCTAATTACCATAATTCTGTTCTTGACTCTTATTTTTGCAAATTTCGCCGAAGCGGTAGCAGAAGGACGAGGAAAAGCGCAAGCTGACTCATTACGGGCGACAAAATCCGATGTTGTAGCCCGAAAACTTCTCCCTGACGGTTCTATTCAAGAAGTTAATTCTGCTACTTTGCGTCGTGGTGATCAAATTAAAGTTATCGCTGGTGATGTTATCCCCGCAGACGGAGAAGTAATTGCTGGTGTGGCTTCTGTAGATGAATCTGCTATTACTGGAGAATCTGCGCCAGTTTTAAAACAACCAGGAACTGATATTGCTAGTTCTGTAACGGGAGGAACGCGCATTAATTCTGATGAACTAACTATTAGGGTAACATCAGATCCAGGTCAAGGTTTTATTGATAGAATGATTGCTTTAGTAGAAGGGGCTTCTCGCACTAAAACCCCCAATGAAATTGCTTTAACTGTGCTTTTAGCAGTGCTAACTCAAGTTTTTTTAGTGGTAATTGTCACTCTACCTACAGTCTCAGTTTATGTTAAGTCACCTGTAAGTATTGCAGTCTTAATTGCCTTATTAGTGGCGTTAATTCCTACTACAATTGGCGGATTATTGAGTGCAATTGGCATTGCCGGGATGGATAGAGTGGCTCAATTTAATGTCATAGCCACATCTGGAAGGGCTGTAGAAGCCTGTGGAGATATTAACACTTTGGTTTTAGACAAAACGGGAACAATTACATTAGGAAACCGCATGGCGGAAGAATTTATTCCTGTTAAAGGTCATTCCCTCAATGAAGTTGCTCAAATTTCCTTAGCATCCAGTATTTTTGATGAAACTCCCGAAGGAAAATCAATTGTTAAATTAGCCGAATCATTAGGAGCAAAATTGAGTTTTAATCCCACAACTGCGGCAGGAATTGAATTTTCAGCAAAAACGCGTATGAGTGGCATTGATTTACCGAATGGCGTAGAAATTCGCAAAGGGGCTGTAGATGCAATTAAAGGATTTGTGCGTTCTCGCAATGGACAATTAACCGCAGAACTTAATACGGCTTATGAGCGAGTTTCTAAATTAGGGGGAACACCATTAGCAGTTTGTCAAAATGATGATATTTATGGTGTAATTTATCTTAAAGATATTATTAAACCGGGGATTAAAGAACGATTTGATCAAATGCGAAGAATGGGAATTAAAACTGTGATGCTGACAGGAGATAACCGTCTCACTGCTTCTGTAATTGCCGAAGAAGCTGGTGTAGATGACTTTATTGCTGAAGCAACTCCAGAGGACAAAATTGAAGTAATTCGCAGCGAACAAGCACAAGGAAAATTAGTCGCTATGACTGGAGATGGTACTAATGATGCCCCAGCTTTAGCACAAGCGAATGTTGGTGTAGCAATGAATTCTGGTACACAAGCTGCAAAGGAAGCTGCTAATATGGTAGACCTGGATTCTGACCCGACAAAATTAATTGATATTGTCACTATTGGTAAACAATTACTAATTACCCGTGGGGCTTTAACAACTTTTTCTCTGGCTAATGATGTCGCTAAATACTTCGCAATTATTCCAGCAATTTTCCCTGGGATTGGGGTAAATGGTTTAAATATTATGGGTTTGGCAAGTACCCAATCTGCGGTTTTATCAGCTTTGATTTACAACGCTTTGATTATTCCGGCATTGATTCCTTTAGCATTAACTGGGGTGAAATTTCGTCCTCTCACTGCTAACCAACTTTTGCAACGGAACATCTTTATTTATGGATTAGGTGGCGTGATTGCTCCTTTTATTGCTATCAAAATTATTGACGTTTTCATTGTATCTATAGGATTAGCTTAATCAATCATGGAATATTTATCAATGACAATTTCTAAAGGTCATCGTGTTCCTCTGGTTCTGTTTTTACTACTTTGCTTGAATTTATTATTAGCGCCAGCAGTTCAAGCAGCGACTTCGGTAGCAGAATCGCGTTTTTCGGCTTATACAATTACTTTGTTGGGGCTTGTTACTCTATGTCTTTGTGTTTATTTGTTTGTGGTGATTTTTCAGCCTGAGAGGTTTTAATATGAACCATATTTTTTATTTCGCGCAAAGACGCTAAGGAGCAAAGGCGCAAAGGAAGAAATATATTTTGTTGTGGTTTTTTAAATTAGGGAGGTTTGAATATGAGTCAGAGACATCAAGTTAGTAAGGCGATTCGTTCGACTTTGGTTTTGTGGGTGATAACGGCTTTTATTTATCCGTTATTTATGTTGATTTCGGGACAAGTTGTTTTTTCTTATCAGGCTAATGGTAGTTTAATTAAAAATTCTCAAGGTGTGATTATTGGTTCAGCTTTAATTGGTCAACCTTTTGCCAGTGAAAAGTATTTTTGGGGTCGTCCTAGCACTACTAATTACAGCACAGCAGACCCCAAAAAGGATGAAGTTGGTGTTTTGAAGACGGGGGTATCTGGTGCTAGTAATTTAGCTCCCAGTAATCCAGTATTACTAGAACGTATTAATGGGAATGAAGGTGAAATTCAGCGACTTAAAAAAGCGGGTATCCAACCTACTGCGGATTTAGTTTATACTTCTGGTTCGAGTCTTGATCCTCACATTACTCCTGAAAGTGCTAAGGTACAAATTGCCAGAGTAGCAAAAGCGCGAGGAGTTGAACCAAAGCAGTTGGAAACTTTAATTTCTCAAAACACTGATGGTCGTTTCTTGGGTATTTTTGGTGAACCGGGAGTAAATGTTTTAAAACTAAATCTAGCAGTGGATAAAATTAGTAAATAAGTAGGAATTTGTTCATGTTTAATCCCTCTACTCCTTCTCCTGACAGTTCTTATATTCGTCCTGCTCGACGCGGAAAGCATAAAATATTCATTGGTATGGCTCCCGGTGTGGGGAAAACTTATAGAATGCTAGAGGAAGCACATCAACTCAAACAAGATGGTATTGATGTTGTTATTGGCGTTTTAGAAACTCATGGACGCAAGGACACGGCTGCAAAAGCCATAGGATTGGAGATAATTCCTAAAAAAGCCAGTATTCACAAGAATATCAATCTTGAAGAAATGGACACGGAGACAATTTTAGAACGCTCTCCCCAACTGGTTTTAGTTGATGAATTAGCCCATACGAATATCCCCGGTTCAGCTAGAGAAAAACGCTATCAAGATGTAGAATTAATTTTAGCAGCCGGCATAGATGTTTACTCTACTGTTAATATTCAACATTTGGAAAGTTTGAATGATTTAGTAGTAAGAATTACGGGTGTTGTCGTCCGAGAACGTATTCCTGATCTTCTTTTAGATGAAGCTGCTGCTGTGGTTGTAATTGATGTGACTCCAGAAACTTTAGAAGAGCGTTTACGGGAAGGAAAAATTTATGCTCCTGATAAAATTGAGCAATCTTTAGAAAACTTTTTTCAGCGTCGTAACCTGATTGCTTTGCGAGAATTAGCATTAAGAGAAGTCGCAGATACGGTTGAAGAAGAAGCAAATACTTCTATTTCTGCTGGGCAAATTTGTAATGTCCACGAACGAGTTTTAGTATGTGTATCTACTTATCCCAATTCAATTCAATTATTACGGCGTGGGGCGCGACTTGCTAATTATATGAATGCCAAACTTTATACTCTATTTATTGCAGATCCTGAACGTTTTCTCAGTAAGGAAGAAAGTTTACACATTGATACTTGTGAAAAACTATGTCTTGAATTCGCTGGTGAATTTATCCATATTAAAAATCACAATGTTTCTCAAACAATTGCCCAAATTGCCGCAACTTATCATATCACTCAGATAGTTATTGGTGAAAGTCAGCAACCTCGATGGAAAAGATTTTTTAAACGCTCTTTTACACAACGCTTGCTGGAGTTAATCAGAAATCAAAACATAGATTTACATATTATCGCTACAGAGAAATAAATTTTAATATTTTTTAATCTATCTTCGATGAGATGCAATTTTTTTCTTTTTCGTCTAGCATAAATATCGAACATTAACTTAAATATCTATTCTCGCCAGTTACCCAAATTCTTTGTGTATAGATGCAAGATATTGATTGTAGTTATATGAAGTGTAAAATTTAATTACAAAACTATGCCATAAAAGGTTTTGACTCTTGACCCCTGTTGTATGATTGTTAGTAAATGTTAAGGATGCTTTTACCAAATATTAACCTAAAAAGCCGAATATACTCATTATCATTAGTTAGCAAGCTAACATCGAGGTATATATGTTTAACAGAATTTTAGTCGCAGTAGATCGCTCAGAAATGAGCGTAAAAGTTTTTGAACAAGCTTTATCTTTAGCCAAGATCACATCTGCAAATTTAATGTTATTGCACGTTTTATCACAAGAAGAAGAAGGCAGTCCAGAGGCACTGATTTTCCCTAATATTGATTACTATCCCGGTTGGAATGAGCAAAGTTTTCAATTATACCAAGAGCATTGGGAAAAATTTAAAAATGAAGGCTTGCAAATGTTACAGTCATGGAGCACCCAAGCTAATAAATCTGGTGTTAATACGGAATTTACGCAAAATACTGGTAATCCAGGACGGATGATTTGTGAATTAGCCATTGACTGGAATGCTGACTTAATTATGATGGGACGACGGGGACGTTCTGGACTTACGGAATTTTTTCTCGGTAGTGTGAGTAATTATGTTTTACATCATGCACCCTGTTCAGTGCAGATTGTTCATGTTCCTATTAGTTCCCAAGCGGTAAATGTTACTTCAGCAGCTACTACATTTAGTAATTAATGCTAATTGAAGCTGCATAGAATCAGATTTCAAGAATTATTAACCGCAGATAAACGCAGATAAACACAGATCAAGAGGGATGAATATTTGTAGGGTGCGTCAGATATCAACAATCTGTTTATTTGCAGGATTTATGCCTTCTGACGCACCCGACAACAGATTTTTAGTGTGACACTTGCGTAAGTCATAATAAAGTTGGTCTGTGAAAAATATGAAAACATCAGTTCCACCTTCTTCAACTCATCCAATTGGAGACAAGCGTTTAAAGATTTTAGACGCAACTATTAAGCGTCATCAATATCAACAAGATGCACTCATTGAAATTCTGCATCGGGCTTCTGAACTATTTGGTTATTTAGAACTGGATTTATTGCTTTACATTTCCCATAGTCTCAAGTTACCACCG
>Ga0208327_1000466_pt1 | contig 9903 bp, 7 predicted proteins | sample LakMenEpi26Jun08_FD_150733 | JGI IMG/M metagenome (GOLD analysis project Ga0208327, IMG submission 150733) | Freshwater microbial communities from Lake Mendota, WI - 26JUN2008 deep hole epilimnion (SPAdes) | ecosystem: Environmental > Aquatic > Freshwater > Lake > Epilimnion/Euphotic zone ...
CGTTATGGCAAGGCAAAAGGCAAGAGGCAAGAGTGAAGAGGGTTTGGGCGATTTTACATTTCTTTACACAGTTTGGTTTTATTGTGTTCACCTACTTAGTTACTTCTTAAATGTAATTCTCTATTTTCCGTCTCCTCTCTTCTATTTCTTGACACCCAAATTTGAGCATCTTCACCAACTAAACGATAAGGTGCTTTACCTTTAATATCTCCCCATTTACGGCGTTTTTTTGGCTCTACATCCTGCTTTTGTCTCTTAAATTGCAAAAAATCAATAAAATTTAATACCTCTTCCTGTTGTTCCGGTGTTAAATTCTGGACTCTATCTAAAATAGATTCTTGTTTTTCCACAGCTTGAGTCATAACTAAAAAACCTCATAACTCCTAAAATTATTTTACACCACTGGATAAACTTCCCAAAATCTTTCTCGTTCCCATACTCTGTATGGGAATGAATTCTAGAAGGCTCTGCCTTCAATGACATTAGAGGCAGAGCCTCTGTAGAACATTCCCAGTCGAAGACTGGGAACGAGATATGATTAAATCATTTACCTAAATTCAACTTAACCAAAACCTCATCTAAATCCTTATCAGCCCATTCCCTCGCTTGTCTTGCTGCTGCTAAATCTGCTAAAATATCACCAATTTCACGATGTACAAACTTCTCACTAATATCTACAAATGGGGAAGGACTAATGTCGCTTGCCAGATTAAATGACCACTTGGCAAATTAATGTCCACAAAAATATTAAACCCTAAACCCTTATATAGTAAGGGTTTTGCTATTTTAGCCTATATTTAGCCTCTTCAACATCAATTGACAAAATAGCTGTCCGAGTTTAAATACTTGACAAATTAATTGTCCTCTATTGAAAATCTCTATTCTTCCAATCTTTACTTTACTTGACAAATTAATTGTCCTCCGATAGAGTATAATTCAACTATGTTTGTAATAAACATATATGCTAGAAACACACACAAGATGATAAACCCAATAACGATGAAGTAGAAGATAGCGAGATTATCACTCAACTATCCACAGGTGATAAAGAACTATTGGAACTAATCCAGAAATTACTTGAACCATGCGATCGCACAACTTACGGAGAAAGACAAAGGGAGGTAGCAGCAAAACTAGGTAAATCAGTCCGAACAGTCCGCAGACTGGTTAAAAAATGGGAAGAACAAGGTTTAGCCGGACTTCAAACCACTCAACGTGCTGACAAAGGTAAACACCGCGAAGAATTTTTAGCTCGTGCTTATGCTCAAGATTTGGAGACAGACGAATTATCTCTGGATGAGGCTAAAGCCATGAGTCGCAGGATTCGCCAAGCAGGTAAAGAAATTAGCAAGGCTGCTGGGGTTGGGGGTGCGATCGCCAGATGGGAGAAGTTTCGTTTTAATCCCCCTCCTTCTCGGCAACAGTTGGAGGCTTTGGCTAAGGTTGTGGGGGTTGATGCTGATAGGTTAGAGCAGATGTTACCACCTGCTGGGGTGGGAATGAATCTTGAACCTATTCGGCTTTGTGCTGCTTGTTATGTGGAGTCGCCTTGTCATCGGATTGAGTGGCAGTTTAAGGTAACGCAAGGGTGTCAGTATCATCATTTAAGTTTGCTGTCGGAATGTCCTAATTGTGGGGCTAGGTTTAAAGTTCCGGCGTTGTGGGTTGATGGTTGGTGTCAACGGTGTTTTTTGCCGTTTGGGGAGATGGTGAAGAGTCAGAAGCATTTTGACTTTCCCCTTTTCGGGAAATAAAACAGATTCCTGAAATTGTCTAAATTTTTGGTACAATAAACGGTCTGTAAAAAACGTTGAATAAGGTACAATGACACCTTAATCATGAGGAAACTAGGTGAGTCGAGAACAACTAACAAATGATATTTGGCGGGCTTGTGACATATTACGCCGCGACGACAACTGTGGCGGCGCAATGGAGTATGTTGAACATTTGTCTTGGTTATTGTTCTTAAAATTCTTTGATGAGCAGGAAGTCATTTTTGAGTCAGAAGCTGAATTAGTAAATCGGAGTTACAGGCGAGTTATTGATGAATCTTTCCGGTGGTCAAACTGGATAGGAAAAGCGTTAGGAGAGAAAATAGGAGAGAATGGTCGCCGTTTGACACCAGAATGGGACGGCGAAAAGTTGATGCGTTTTATACGCAGAGAATTGATACCTTATTTAGCAAATCTCTATGGATCATCAGAACGTGAGGTAATTGCTGGGATTTTTAATGATCGTACTGTAGCTGTCTGTGCTTCGCCTTATAACCTCAAAGATGTATTGGAAATTGTTGATAGCATTGATTTTAAAAATCCCGATGATATTCACACTGTTTCTCATATTTATGAGGATTTGCTAAAGCGACTTGGTAGTGAGAATAAAATGGCAGGTGAATTTTACACACCTCGTTCAATCATTCGCTTTATGGTAGAGGTAATGAATCCTCAAATTGGGGAAACAGTTTATGATCCATTCTGTGGTTCCTGTGGTTTTTTGGTAGAAGCTTATCAGCAAATGCAGAAGCAAGAAAAAACCCCGAAAGACCAAAGAATTATTCAGTATGACACTTTTGTAGGGCAAGAAAAAAAAGCACTTCCGGCTCTGCTTGGTATCATAAATATGGTGTTACATGGAATCAGGGTTCCTGATATTCGCCGACGCAATACCCTGGAAGAGAATTTACAAAATGTAGCAGAACGATTTGACGTTGTTTTGACAAATCCTCCATTTGGAGGAAAAGAAAATGTTCAAATTCAGCAGAATTTTCCTATAAAAAGTGCTGCAACAGAACTATTAGCGATAGAACATATCATCAAAAAATTAAACCCATCCCGTAAAGCGCGATGCAGTTTGGTAGTACCCGAAGGTACTCTATTTAGAAGCGGTGCTTTTACAAGTGTTAAGCAAATTTTACTAAATGATTTTAATTTATTTTTAGTAATTAGTTTACCTCCTGGAGTTTTTGCACCTTATTCTGATGTAAAAACTGCATTGCTATTTTTCGAGCGTTCCAATTCTACAAAAGAAATCCTTTACTATGAGATGCCTTTACCTCAAAATTTAAAGAAATTCAGTAAAAATAATCCTATTACAGATGAGCATTTTGATGAAGCACGGCAAGTAATCCAATTGAGGAATGATTATCTTCAGGGGAAAGTTAAAAAACAGGAATTTCCTGATACAAGTTGGTTTGTGAGTGCAGAAACTTTATCTGAACGTGAGTATGATTTGTCAACTAGAAATCCTACTTATTTGGAAAGAGAAAAATTACCTCATCCATCAGAATTAACTGCGAGTATTCTTAAAAAACAGCAAAAATTGCAGAGTATTTTAGAACGCCTTCATAAAATAGTTAGCGATGGAGAGAAGGCATGATGATGCTAAAAACTATATCGAATTTGATAAGCGAACCTTGGAAATTGCCTAACCAATGGGCATGGATACCTCTTGAAGATATTTGTGATATTGCAATTGGCGGAACGCCTAGCACAACTAACCCTCAATACTGGGGCAATGGCCACATTTGGCTTTCAATTTCTGATCTAAATGGTGAAGTTATTGAAAATTCTAAAAAGCAAATTACTGACATGGGAGTTGCTAACTCTAATGTCAAGTTAGTACAAGCAGGAACTGTACTGATGAGTTTTAAATTAACTATTGGCAAATTAGGAATTGCTGGTACACAACTTTACACAAATGAAGCTATAGCTGCATTACCGATAAAATCTAATTGGCGGACAAGATTTGATAGTAATTTTCTTTTTTATGCCCTCAAAATAATTCCTCTATCTAATCAAGTGGATTTGAGTGCCAAAGGTAGAACTTTAAACAAAAAAAAGATAGCTAGAATTTTAATACCAATACCATACGCCAATGAACCTATTTTATCTATCAAAACTCAGCGTGCCATAGTTGCACATATAGAAACACTTATCAATGAGGTTAAAGAATCTCGTAGTCTGATTAATAAAATGCGTCAAGATGCGGAGCGAGTGTTAGCAGTCGCTCTCAACGAAATATTTACAAATCTAGAATCTGTAATAGATATCGTACCTTTCTCAGAAGTAGCTACATCATTTAATGGTCGAGCCAGTGGTGAAGGTAATTCAAATGTAAGAGTTTTTAAAACTAAGCACGTTTATCCTCATTACTTCCGTTTAAATAATCCTTCTTATATGAAGGCTGAACAGGCAGAGAAAATGACTCAAGATAGATATCTTCAGCCTGGTGATGTTTTAATGGCGAATATTGCAGAAGGGACACTAGGGCGTGTGAGCTATGTCAATAAGTGTGAAAATTCTTGGACAGTTGACACACAGATAATGATTTTGCGCTCCAAGGATGATAAAAAATTATTAGGTAAATGGCTCTATTATTACCTTTGGTCTGAGCAAGGTCAAAGGGAAATTCTTTCTAAAAGAACTGGTATCGCCTTTGCAGAGAAACGAGGGCAGACGCATATTTACCCTAAAGATGTAGCAAAAATCAGAGTATTACTACCACCAATAGATGAACAGTATCAAGCAGTTGCTTATCTTGATAAAATTCAATATGAAATTGAGGAAATACTAAAAATCCTTCAACAAGATGCACAGTCGCTTGATATGATAGAAAAATCAATTTTAGAACGGGCTTTTAGAGGGGAGTTGTAGGGTTATGGCAACTATCCGCGATTTGCTTAATCAGGTTTGGTCAGAATTTCGCAAGGTAGGAATTTCCTATGACCTTGCAATTATTGAGCATATCGCCGCATTTTTATTGGAAATTAGCCAACTGGAAATTTCTGACGAGCAACTCCAACCCCAAAAACTAACCGAATCAAATTTAAACAATGAAGAAATAAAACAGCGAATCATTGAAGCTGCAAACTTAGCAGGAGGAGCAGAAAAACTTTTAGACCGCCATATCATCTTTTATTTATCAACTATGCTTGCTGGTGGAGCATACCCCACACCCCGGCATATTGTTAAAACTATGATTTATTTTACCAAAATTGAACCAAATCACAGTTTAGCAGATTTTACCTGTGGCAGTGGTGGTTTATTAGTTAATCATCCTCATAAACGGCAAGGATTTACTTTAGGTATTGACATATCTTTAGAATGGGCAAAAATCTCCTACGCTAATATTAAACTACATAAATTAACAGCTAAAATTTTACATCAAAATGCTTTCTCCGCCTTTTTACATGATGAAGAACTAGACAAAACAGAATTTGACAGAATTTTGATGAATCCTCCTTTTGGTGGAAAAATTGATGTCACCCTAGCAGAAAAAACTTTAAAACAAAAAGTTGGTAGTCGCAGCGACACAGCACTATTAGCTTTAGCAATGAAAAAACTTGCTTTAGGTGGACGTGCAGGTTTCTTAGTTCCATCTAGTCTTTTATTTGGCAACAGTAAGGCTGAAAAAAATATTAAAAATCAGTTAGTTAATGAAAATTTCCTGGAAGCAGTTATCTCTTTCCCTAAAGATGCCTTTCAACCTTATAGTCCTCTACAAACTCATTTACTGCTGTTTAGTAAAGTAGAAACTTCAGAACAAGACCTGACTTGGTTCTTTCAAGTTGAACAAGATGGTTATCCAGCAGGTAAGGGAAGAGATTTGACTCAAGATGAACCACCAAACCCAAGTGACATACCTTTTATAGAAGCAGTTTGGATAAAGCGTGATTCCGATTTTGATTATTTTCTTCCTCATGAAACAAATCAACAAATTGGTATTAAAAAAATTATATCTAGTGACAATCGGCAAGGTATAATTTGTCAAGGTATTGAAAATAACTTAGAAAGTATTAAATATTTACCTTCAGACCCAGATCCTAAAAAAAATCGAAAATACCCTCGTCTAGTGATGGAATTGTCCGCAGATACCCTACAGCAGAGAATAACTATAGAGATTCCACTAGAAATTGAACAACATTCTAATGAAACGAAAGACTTTAATTTACTTTCTCACTCTGTTCAAGCCGTATCTCTAGTTTTTCCTATTCCCAATCAATTAACGGGAATTAATAAAACAAGATTATTAGGTGTAGCAGTTCGTAAAGCTGCTATACATGAAGAGCTTTATGATTTGCGCCCAGAAACTTATATTAAATCTCAAATTGAAGCAAGTTCTATTGATTCTCCTACAACTCTCTTAGTAGAGATATATAAACGCCAAAAGCAACTTGCTCAACGCATTGATAGTCTTTTTGGTCATTTAGAATCACCACCAATAGCAAAGCAAAAATTACCATCTCCCCTTAAAGAAGAGATTCAACCGTTTGGTAACTTAAATCAAGAACAAATAAAAATTTGGGAGACAGTACGCGCAAGAGTAGAATTAACCAATAATGAGATAGATAATTACGAGACAGCAGGGCTTTTTACTATTGAGGAATTATTTAGTGATAACACTGATGAGCTAAAAGACGTTACTCGCTCAACTATTCGTCTTTTAGAAAGTATGGGAGTTATAGTACCTGTGACTATAACAGACCCAAAAACTGATAAGCCACTCTTGTTTTATCGTCGTGTTACGCAGCGAGATATATGGCAAGAATCAAATCCATTAAATTCAGGGGAGGAAAGCAAATGAAACTACAGCGACTCTACCTGGAAAATTACCAAGTTTTGAGGAAACTAGAAATTTATTTTAGTCCTCATACAGAAAATGTACTAATTCGCAACCCTTCCTACAGTCTTGATTTTCTGGTTGGTGTCAATGGTACTGGAAAGTCAACTGTATTGAGAGCATTATTTAATTTACTCAAAGAAATTGAGGATCATAATACTGTTGATTATGGTTTTGAGCTAGAGTATGAAATAGGAAAAGGCACAAATAAACGCCAAATAAGGCTTTCTAATTTCCCACAAGAAACGGAATCTGAAGAATTTAACTCTGAGCAATATTTACCACTGGGAGAGTTAAATATTTGGGAAAATGATGAAAAAATTGAATTTAGCGACAGTATCCTACCATATATAGTAGCTTTTACAACTGGTAGCGAAACTGCTTGGAAAAACCTTTATGATAAACCTACTATTGATAATGGCGATTTAGAAGCATTACAAGGCTTATCTTTATTCGATAGAGCTATACGGGAAACACCTGGAAACCCGCCAAATTTAGAACCTTTAGAAGATTTCCAAACCGACAATGTAAGTAAATTATTATTTATAGAGTCCAATCATATTTCTCTATCCCTTGTAACTCTGTGTGGGTTGATAGCAGATTTAGCTCAAGATGAGAATGATAGACGCTTAACAGAAGTGCTACGAGGTACAAAAGAAGGAAAAGATAAAGGAGCAAATATTCGTGCGATCGCAGGTTTCTCTCTCAAGTTCCGAATCACTCAAGCTACTACTACCCAAACAGACCAAGATAAAATTAAACAACTTGCTGAACTTGCTACTCGAAGTTCCAATCGAAATTTACGTTTAGGTAGTGACCATTTATTAGTATTTGACTTAACAACTTCAGCTAATTCTACTGCTCAATCAATAATCGAAAAATTTTCCAATGGTCTAGAACTTTTTAAAGTATTAGCTAGATTAGCCAAAGTTGGTGATAACGGTCAGTCTGTTTTGAGAGAAGTCAACATATTTATAGAACGTCTGTGTTCTGATGATAGTGGAAATGAACAGCAAGACGACCCACCTTTACTTTTATTCAATCAACTGAGTGATGGTGAGCGCAGTTTTTTAGGTCGGATGTGTCTCTTCACGCTTTTAGGTGAAACTGAAGCTCTGATTTTATTGGATGAACCAGAAGTTCATTTCAATGACTTTTGGAAACGTCAGATAGTATCTCTCCTGGATAAAACTCTCAAAGGAAGACAAAGCCATATTTTAATTACAACTCACTCAAGCATAACTCTCAGTGATGTATTAGAAGATGATATTGTTATATTAGAGCGTCTTTCAAGTTACACCAGTAAAGCCACTAACCCTAGTGTTAAAACTTTTGCCGCAGATCCAAGCGACATCATGGTTCATGTCTTTCATGCACCACACCCTACTGGTCAAAAAAGCGTCTCATCTATAAAGCGCATACTTTCAGAAGAAACTAATGAGAGCATTGAAGAACGACGACAAACTCTGGAAAGTCTTCTGGAAATTGTCGCTCAGGGTTATTGGAGCTACAAAATACGTCGAGAATTACTAGCACTAGAACCAGAATGATTCATGAAGTTCATCTACCACCGCTAACTCTTAAACGGCTCACAGATGTTGTTGTGCTACAAATGTGGTTATTATTGTACGCAGCATCCCATTCCACTTTAGATCCAACTGATTGTGCTAATCATCTTGATAAATGTCCAAGATTTCGAGGAAGAGGAAAGAAAATAGTAGGTTGGATAAAAACAGCTTCTGTTAGCAGATTTAAACCTCTTCAAGACATCGCACAAGATCCAGCGTCTATATCTGATAAAAGAAGATGGGTTAAGCAACTTATTTCTGATGTCTTCCGACTCCTTAATAAACCTAGTGGTACTCTTCAACCTCTCGATCCTAGAACTATAACTCCTTGGCAAAAAGCAGCATCCGATTTTTTAATTGATTTCTATGAAGAAGTTTTACGACAATCACCTAATAACAGAAGACAAAACATCGGATTTCCTGCATATATATTTTCAGATGAAAATCCTTCCCCTTTCGGAGCGCAGGATTTTTTAACAGAGTTTCAAAACACAAATCAAAAAATAAGGCAAAGATTATATATCTGCCCTGCTTGCGATGAATCTAAATATAGTACCAAAGCAGGTACTATTAAAACAGATATTGATCATTATCTACCAAAAAGTCAATATCCACATTTATCTTGTCACCCCTATAATTTAGTTCCCAGTTGTCTTCTTTGTAATCAAAGAATTAAGCAAAAATCTGATCCCCTGACCCGTCAAATGATTAATCCAGGAACTCAACGTAGCCTGAAAGATATATTTAAACTTTATAGAGACTCTGGATTAGCAGAACAAACATATTTGGAAATTAAGCTACAAACAAAAAACAAACCTACCGAGATTTGTGCATTAAAGGCCAAATTAAATTATGATCTTTTTGAAAAAATTGCAGTTATTAATGAGGCTCATAAAATACCAGAACGTTGGATTGAGCAAATAGATGAAATTGAATATGATATTTATCAAGAGCTAGGAAATTTTTTGGGTGCTTTGCCGATTTCATTAAATGATATACAAACCTTAATCGATTGCTTTGACTATGTTCTTAGCAGCAGTTATATACAAAAACTTGGAAAATCTCCATATTCATTTGCGAGAGGTTGGCTACTTGCTGCTTTAATTAATGATACTGAAGAACTAGGTTTACAACACAATAAATTATCACCTTTGCTTGAAGAACTAAAACTTAGAAAGCCACAACATTTCGATGAACTATCTATAGAAGACTCAAATACAGAAGATTTATTAAGAAAAACTCAAGCCCGTTTGAGCATTGCAGAAGCTCAAAAGATGCGACAGACAATAAAATAATTATTCACCTCAGTAAATGAATTTTATGCGACAGATTTACTAAAAAATAGATCAACTCAAGAACCGACCAAAGATCCATAATTTATTCAGATTAACATAAGCCTTTCTTCTAACTGCTGATAAATCACATCTAACCATACAGGAATCACAGCTTTACCTTCATCCAGAGATGCGTTTCCCCTGCGCTCCGTAGGAATCGTTACCTGAGTAACTTGCTGGCTAACTGCTGATAAATAACATCTAACCACACAGGAATCACAGCCTTACCTTCATCCAGAGATGCGATAGCGAAGCGCTCCGTAGGAATCGCTCTTTTCCTGTCAAATTCTACCAAAGAAAGCGAATCATCCTGTGATAACAACAACATAAACCGTTTCCCCTGACCAGAAATAAACAACTCCGGTTCTTGTTCCTTCAGTTGT
>Ga0208327_1000471_pt1 | contig 9840 bp, 6 predicted proteins | sample LakMenEpi26Jun08_FD_150733 | JGI IMG/M metagenome (GOLD analysis project Ga0208327, IMG submission 150733) | Freshwater microbial communities from Lake Mendota, WI - 26JUN2008 deep hole epilimnion (SPAdes) | ecosystem: Environmental > Aquatic > Freshwater > Lake > Epilimnion/Euphotic zone ...
GCCATCTGTAGCCTAAGTTGACACCAATGAAGCTCTTGCTTTACCCCTACACATCTGGGTTCTTTGTCATTTGGCAAAAGTTTAAATCTCACCCGTGTTTAGTATAAATAGCATAATCCTTGACAAGAAACCATTGCTAGACATACTATATACCTATTATGCTTATATACAGGCTTGTTTCTTCCTTGCGCCTTTGCTTCTTAGCATCTTTGCGCGAAACAAAACATAATTACCAAGTTGGATCACTAAAAAGATGCACCGTCAACTTCTCCTTTCCCGGTGGAACTGCGGTAATACAAGCCCGAATAACTTCCCCATCATCTAACTCTACAGTACAAGCGTGACAAGTCCCCATCAGACAACCCGTAGGAATTGATACCCCAGCCCGTTCCGCCACATCTAACAACGGTTCTCCTACTTCAGCATTGACAGTAATATCATCTGGTAAAAAATTAATTTGCATAGTTATAACAGGTTTTTATTGCTTAAAAAATAGTTAAAAAGAGTAATTACGAATTATGCCCCTAATCATCTTGACACAAAGTGCGGTAACTTTGCTCTCTATCGCCATCTTTCCTAGTCATATTTGGATTATACAGTAAATAATCTTTTAAAATATGGCAATTACTTTTCAATAAACTTTCTAATGTAATATCTGACAACTTGCGTAAAATTACATTATCTTTATCACTACCAGCAGCCAATATTTGACCATCTGGACTAAAACTAACACTACTCAACTCTTCAGAATCACCTTTTAACATTATCAATAAAACACCTTCTCGATTCCACAACCTGAGTTTATTATCACTGCTTACTGCTAGAGTTTGACCATCTGGACTAAACTTAACACCAATAAAAGCATCACCATACCCCATCAGAGTTTTTTGTAAAATACCGTTCTCACCCCAAATTTTCACCGTACTATCAAGGCTAACTGAAGCTAATAATTTACCATCAGGCGACCATGCTACACCATTTACCCTGCGAGTATGACCAGTTAAATTTTTGATAACTTCCCCATTCCTTGTCCATATTTTTACTGATTTATCATCACTAGCAGAGGCTAAAAATTTACCATTAGGACTAAAACTCACCCAATTAACAGCATCAGTATGGCCATTTAAAGTTTTGAGTAAAGTCCCATCTCGCCTCCATAATTGAATTGTTTTATCCTTACTAGCAGAGGCGATAATTTTACCATCAGGCGACCACGCCACAGCTAAAACTATATCAGTATGACCATTTAAAGTTTTGAGTAAAGTCCCATCTCGACTCCATAATTTAATTGTTTTATCCTTACTAGCAGAGGCGATAATTTTACCATCAGGCGACCACGCTACACCCCAAACTTGATCATTGTGACCCGTGAATATTTTTAGTAATTTACCATCTCGATTCCAGATTTTTATTGTTTTATCCAGACAACCACCAACAATAGCATTACTATCAGGACTAAAACTAATACTTGTCACCCAATCATCATTAGTTTGGGGATGATGCAAAGTCAGACTATCCCAACGCCATAAAATAATATTTTTATCCCTACCAGCAGATGCTAGAGTTAGTCCATCAGGGCTAAAACTGACACTATTCACCCAACTATTATGTCCTCTCAGAGTTTCTACTAAATTACCATCAAGACTCCAAATTTTAATTGTTTCATCCATACTCGCAGATGCCAGAGTATGTCCATCATTACTAAAATCAACACTAATAACACCGCTGCTGTGTCCAGAAAGAGTTTTGAGTAATTGACCTTTTCGACTCCATAATCTGATTTTTTTATCCATACTAGCAGAAGCAAGAATTTCACTATTAGGAGACCAATCTATAGCGACAACAGCATCTTTATACTCCGACAAAGTTTTGAGTAACTGACCTTCTCGACTCCACAATTTTATTGTTTTGTCAGCACTACTAGAAGCAAGGATTTTACCATCATGTGACCAAGCTACAGCTAAAACAGCATCTTTATGACCTACTAAAGTTTTTAGTAGCTTACCTTCTTGACTCCAAAGTTTGATAGTCTGATCTGTACTAGCAGATGCGATAATTTTTTCATGAGGATGAAAACTCACACTATTTACTACAGATGTATGACCGAGTAAGGTTTTTACGAGTTTACCTTTTCGATTCCACAGTTTAATTGTTTTGTCTTGACTAGCAGAAGCTAACATTTGACTATCAGGGGACCAAGATAGACTATTTATCACATCATCATGTCCTGATAAAGTCCTCACTAAAATTCCATTAGGACTCCAAAGATTAATTGTTGTATCTGCACTAGCTGAAGCTATTAAAGATTTATCAGCACTAAATGTCACCATTCTCACCCCCGATAAATGACCTTCTAGGCGGTTACGTTCTTTGACTCCGTAAACCGCTTGATATAGTGCAGTTAATACCCTTTCTTGAGTAAAAGTATTTCTCCATAGAGTTTTTTTTAATTTTCTCCCTGCTTTTAAACTTTCTTTAAGGGCATCAATACCTTTTTGAGAAGCAAATAAAGCCTCACTGGACGCACTTAGAGTTTTCATTTCACTATCTGTAGACGTAATCACAGAAGTAGTTAAGCCAAAGATAGCAATAATAGAAGCTGTTAAGGCTATTTTTAGAGCAATATTTAATCTAATTGCAGTTAAACGTTGTTTTTCCTGGCTATCGGCTAATTTTGCAATCAACTCTTTTTCTTTTAATTCTGTTCGCAAATGTTGGATTTCTGCTTGACTTTCTTCTTCTCGCTTGCGTAATTCTCGTAATTCTGACAGTAAATTATCTCCTTGGGGATTGTGGATATGTTCTAAATTAAAACCGTTTTGATTTTTTCTTAATTCACTTTTAAGACGTTCAATTTCTTGATAACTATTTCTAACTTTATCCCGTAATGTATTAATTTGTACCTGTAATCCAGATTCTTGTCGTTGTAAATGACGAATTAAGCTGACTAAATAATCATGAATTAATTGATAGCGTTCAGGAACATTGGGAAATATCACAACTAACCCAGAGCGAATTAAAATATCTAAAATTAACTCTAATTTACTAGAATCTTCTAACTCTGAGAGTTCTAATGTTAATTCTGCACGGGTTTTAAAAGGTCTTTTGTTATTATTGTCTGTTAATAAGTATAAAACTAAGAGAGCAGCCCGTTCGTTTTCTCTCCCACATTCTTTAATTAATTCTTGAATATATGTTTGAATTAACTTATTGGGACGATAGGGTTCATACTGTGCAAGAGTAGTAATATATTTATCTTGTAATTGTGCGCCTACCAATTGCAATTCTATCGGACGAACTTCACCCAGTTCTGAAGACAAATCCGCAACTAAAGCATCAATTAAATCTGGTTCTAATTTGACTTGGGAGTAATAATGTGAACGTTCAGTTAATTTTTGAATGATTTTTCTGGCATTTTCAGGAGAAAAGTTATTCAGTTGATAACGAATATTTTTATCAAGAATATTATTATTAATTGCCTCAATTGATGAGAGATATCTAAAATCTAGAAGGCGATGTAAATAATCTTCGCGCAAAGTTAAAATAACTTTCACAAAAGATATACTTAAACAATTACTAATAAATTGATCAAATGCTTGTTTTTCGTGAAAATCTGTATAACCAAAGAAAAATTCTTCAAATTGGTCAAAAATTAAAACTGTAATTAAATGATTATCTGCATTTTCTCGTAATTGTTGTAAAATGTCATTAGCAGTTATCAGAGGACAAAACTTAGATCGAGATTCTGTTTCAATGGCTGATAGTTTCCCCATTTCTAACATAGCTTTGGTAAAAGATTTTCCTAATTCTCCTAACCAATCTGTATAAACTTGGAGGACAACTGGTACAGCAATTTGATCACCAATAGCGCGGTTTTGTAGTGCGGGAACTAAGCCAGCAGTGACAGTAGAACTTTTACCAACACCTGACTGTCCATGAATAACTATTAATTTTTGGTCTGCACGACTAATTCTACCAATTAAGCGATTAACATCAGATTCTCTACCAGAAGCGGCAATTTCTAAGGCTATACTATTACTACCAAATGTAGATATTAAAGTGGGGTTGGTGACTTGTCTTTGAGGTTGTAACCGCCCAGCCCCAATAAAGGAGACAAAACCATATTGTTGTTCTACAGAATGGAGCTTTTGTTTAATAATATAGGCTTGAAGATAGTGTCCTATTTGAAAGTATAATAATCTTAAATTATGTAATAAGCGAATGTAACGATGGGGATCATATTGATGTTCACTGTTCTCTAAGGCTGATGATAGTTGTTGAGATGCTGTATTTATATATTCTTCTGCTACCGTTATTTGTTTTAGATGATTGAGGGCTTTGGCTAAAGTTAATAAATAAATTTGTTCTAATATCAGAGGAAATAAATAATTATTTGATTCTGGGTGATTTTTTGCTGTTTCTAATTGTAGTAGTGATATATGCCCTAAAATACTAGCTTGTATCCAGTTTGAATTATGTACGGCTACCTGTGCTAAAAAACCATAATCACAAGCTAATTGAATTCTTCTACCATATATTTTATGTAATTCTAGGGATTTTTTAGCGACAACTTGTAATTCTTTCCATGATTTTAAGCTATATAAGACTTCTAATAATTGGTCAATAAATTCTGAAACTAAATCTATCCGTCCAGCAATTTCAAATGTTTGTAAACATTGCTGAAAATATGTTTTGGCTGATTGCCAATATGTTTCTCTTGATTTGGGGTTTTGTTCGGCAAGACGACAGTAACATAATCCAATATAAAATAATAAAATTGACTGTTTTAAAAAATCAGCACAAGATGAATTAGATAATCCTGCTGTTATATCAGTTGCATATTCTGTCAGTTCTAAATCTTCTTGATGATGCCAAAAAGGCAAACTTTTCTGAAAGTTATTTAAGGCAGAATCAATCCGATTATTGACATAATCATCTATGCCAAAAATAAATTCTAACTTAGCATTTAATTCTGCTTCGATTCCAATCCCCCTATCATACAATTCTCTAATTGCATAATGGAGTTGGTCGCTACTAATCCATACTTGTTCTAAGGTGACAGTATGAACTTGAGCATAATTACTTTGTAAGACTCTTGTAAATAAATCGTCGGTTTCTTGGTGGAGAAATTCTAGTAATCCAATAGAAGTCATTTCAAATCTAATTGGTGTAGCTGCCCAACTCGCAAAATCGGGAGCTAACCGCATGATTTTTTGTAAAACTTGATCATTTACCCAAAAAATTATTGGGGTTTGATAACGTTTACGAAATTCGTCTCGGACTTGATTAATGGAACGCAAGAGATCATCTATTTCATAGATTGATTCAAACCCCATAATCATTAATCCAGCAGGTTGATCAATGGTAAGTTGTGATTGAATTGTTGTATATAAACTTGTAGTTTTTTTATCTAAAGTAATACTTTGAATGCGCTCATTTCCCCAACCATTAATTGCTAGTTGCTGCTGGATAATATCTCGCAGGAATTCGTAGTTACAGCACAGTAAAATAACTGAAAACTGATTTTTAGAAAAGGTAATTGCTCTTTCTAAACTACGTAAAGACTGTTGGTTACCAGCGATTATATTCTCTGCTTGCTGTCTTTTAAGCATAATTTAAATTTTTCCATTTCTGCTAAAACTGGGTTAACTGCAAACCACACTCCTTGGTGATCACGATATTCAAATATGAATAAACTGCGTAATAAAATATCGTACTCTACATTGCCTCTAACTCGTTGATCTTGAAGTACCTGCAAGATTAATTCACTTTCTTCCATATCAATGGCATTAGCCCGGTAATCTCGTTGTCTTTGAATTACTAATTCTACACATTGGCGATCAAAAGGTGGATCTTGTTCTCGCAAACAATCAAATAGTAATCCTAATAAGTCGCGGACATGACCACCACTAATCAGACATAAACGATCCAGAGTTTCTAAGTTATCAAATAATTGAGTAACTAAATTTAAGCGATCGCCTGGTAACATATCAGGAAAGGCTCTGGCTAAGACCATTTGGCGCATCAATCCCAGTCCTTCGGTATGAATTTCTCCACAACGTTGACGCACGGGAATCATCGGTAATACTTTCGGTGCGACTCCACCTCCTAAACGGTGTTGTAATTGGGCGCTTTCATTGGAAAATGTCAGGGCTAAGGGAATTGTATAAACCACATGACAATGTAATTTTCTTAATTGTTCTCCTCGATCAATGAATAAGTATTCGGGAAGCGATCGCCCAGAAGGTAAAGGACGAACCGCCACCCTATCCAAGTTATCCACAATCACCACCAATCCCTTCTTCCCTCTGGCTTTTAGCTCCAAATTAGCCCGGTCTAACAGTTCTTTATTAATTGATTGTAAGATATTTTCTGTGCGTGGTTCTAGATAGTCTCTTAACCGTCTGCGTAACTGAGGGCTTTCTTTGGTTTTTGCCGTAATTTTAGCAATTCCCACAGATAACTCGGCTTCTACTCCCAAGTCTAAAGGAGTTTGCAGAAAATCTACCAACTCCCCAAACAACTTAGTAAAGTAACTAGGCTGGACACGCAGTTTCATCGCTTCCAAGTTTTTACTCACCAAACCAGCGATCGCTAACAGAATATCTGTAATATCTATATCTACCATTTCTAGAACATGAGTAGACTCAAAATAGACAACATGAAAATCCTGCGCTTCCAACTCAGCCTTGAGTTTTAATAATTCCGTAGATTTTCCACAGCCCAAATGTCCTGTAAATAACTGACAGGTTGGCGTATTTGGAGATATCTTAGTAATAGTCCGCAGCAGAGCTTCAATGATCTTCCCACCCCGGACTGAAGTAAAATCAATATAATACATCCGGTCGTCTACATTCTCAATCATCAAAGGACGAGAAGGATTACAAGCCTGATAAAATCTTTCTACATTAAAAAGCATAAAAAATCCAATTCACGCTGTAATTGTCACAACATCATCTGTCACAATCTTTTTTACAACGGAAAACTAGACATATCCGCAACAACTTGGTATGTAAATATAACTAATTTTATCTTTTTCTTCACAGCCTCACCCCACCCAGTCACCAAAGCAATTTACTTACATTAAAATTTACACTGATGACATACAGCAGTTCCCGATGTTATTAGGTACAGATATTAATGATGAAACTCTTTTGGTGCGGGCAAGATGCCCGCTATGTCTACCTCATAAGAGAAGAAAGTGCTGTAAAGGACATAAGCAAAAAACTGTAGGGTAGGGAAACCCCGCCCTGAATGACTAAATTGTATTGCATCCAACTGATAACCGCCACAACAATTGAATCACTCCCTCTACAGAAGCAACCCAAAATAGGCAAAATATTGAAAGTTGATAAAAAACTTGATGTTCTGACAAATCTAGTCAAACACTAATTACGTAGCTTCAACTGCAATTATTACTTTGTCATCGAAGCATATTAATCCTTGCATTTACCCTTACGAATACAATCACCTGATTGTTCATCTCTAGCAGACATACCCACCACTAACTGTGATTGAGAATAATTTCCGATTCTTACCCCTGCATTGTCAATGGACAGCTTATTCCCTGCAAAACAAGCACTGGAATTGTACAGATAGACAGACAACACCATTAGTCCTAAACCAATTGTTTTTTTCATATCAAAACTCAACTCAGAATGCTATTGCGTAATCAACAACATCATCCTGGTCAATGAAAACTTGTGAATCAGCTAATGGTTCTCAAAATTGCCATAAAAAATCTGCCCATAGCATCAAACAAGACACCACAAACAATGCAAACTTAAAGCACATTAGTTTATCTTGTCTATTCATTGCAAAGACTAATCTAGACTAGTATTGGATATTACCCAACTACATCCTTGATTTATCTCAGAATGAACAAACAAGTTATTGTTTTCATTGATTCATAAATCCAAAGTTAGATTTATGACTGCTAAATTAACTCTTACCCCCCTGGCAGAGTTAATTTAACCACAAGATAACGTTCTTTCTATCTGTACAAATTCTCTGAGAAAAACCCGGAGAAAAAAATCTTTTTTTGACCAGAAACAAAAATAGATATTATGCGTCATTAAATAAACGACGTAATCTAAAACACAGTTATATCTAATCACCACCAGAGATTATTTTTTCGTAATCATGAAAAAATGACTCATCACAGGGGATATAGCTAATTAATATTCACCAACTCATACTGAGTTCTAAATTAATACTTATTTATTAAGTATTAATGAATTAATAGTGCCAGAAAAATTATTGTACTAATTAATACTTTTAAGCAAAAAATAATTACAAATATAAAAATAAAATCAAAGATATAAATATTACCAAAAATAAATAGGTTTGCTGAATAAGTTGTCTGTCAACCCGAAAATGACGGGTGAAGGCAATCAGCAGGAGCAGAGGAGGGAAGAACAGAAGTTTTTTCCGATCATTACCCGTCAAAATAAATTTGACGAACTACTAGGAGTATGGCTAACGCCACGCTGCGCTATCAGGAGGTAGGGGCGCAGGGACTGCGCCCATTCAGGAGTATGGCTAACGCCACGCTGCGCTATCAGGAGGATTTAGAAGAAGTTATACTCCGCAAGGGAATAAATTGAGCTTTTGCTTAAAGTTAATTTTCCTGACTCATTAGATATCTCCAGAAATTAAATATGCGTGACCTGAAACCCTTGTAGAGACGTTCCATGTAACGTCTCTACCATCTTTTTTGGAGATGTCTATTGACAACTTCAAGAGTTTTCAGACCTATTCCTTATAGAATAGTTAACAAAGATTGCCTAACAACCGATTCCCACTCCTCTTACTCATGACCTCTTCACAAGACGTAGATACAATCAAATCCCCTAACTCAGACCCAGAACCATCTATCAGCCCCCTAGATGAATTACCAGGTGAAGTGGAAATGTCCATTTTCGACCATCTGGAAGAGTTGCGACAAAGAATTTTCTATTCCCTCATAGTAGTGGCAGTGGGTATTATCGGTTGTTTTATCGTAGTTAAACCCCTAGTCCAGCTACTAGAAATCCCCGCTCACGGCGTAAAATTTCTGCAATTAGCCCCCGGAGAATTTTTCTTTGTCTCCATGAAAGTTGCCGCCTATGGTGGTTTAATCCTGACCACACCCTTCATTCTTTATCAAATCATTCAATTTGTACTTCCTGGTCTCACCGTGCGCGAACGGCGGTTAGTCATTCCCGTAGTGCTAGGTTCAAGCATATTATTTGTATGCGGCTTAATCTTCGCCTACATTGCACTCATCCCCGCCGCATTGCAATTCTTCATTAACTATGGTGCTGATGTTGTAGAGCAACTGTGGTCAATTGACAAATATTTTGACTTTGTGCTGTTATTGTTATTTACCACAGGACTAGCATTTCAAGTTCCCGTCATTCAAATCTTGCTGGCTACCTTGGGAATTGTCTCCTCAAAAATTATGTTAAAAGGCTGGCGTTATGTCATCATGGCAGCAGTAGTTTTAGGAGCAATACTCACACCTTCCACCGACCCTCTCACTCAAAGTCTTTTAGCAGGAGCAGTCTTAGGACTATACTTTGGTGGGATTGGACTAGTGAAACTCACAGGTAAGTAGTTGTCAGTTGTCAGTTGTCAGTGGTTAGTGGTCAGTGGTCAGTTACTGCACAGAATTATCATATCTGCGTTTATCTGCGTTTATCTGCGTTTAATTATTCTTAAAATCTTATTTCATTCGGCTTCATTTACTTGATGAAATTACATTAAGTAGGTGAACACAATAAAACCAAACTGTGTAAAGAAACGTAAAATCGCCCAAACCCTCTTCACTCTTGCCTCTTGCCTCTTGCCTTTTGCCTT
>Ga0208327_1000472_pt1 | contig 9835 bp, 12 predicted proteins | sample LakMenEpi26Jun08_FD_150733 | JGI IMG/M metagenome (GOLD analysis project Ga0208327, IMG submission 150733) | Freshwater microbial communities from Lake Mendota, WI - 26JUN2008 deep hole epilimnion (SPAdes) | ecosystem: Environmental > Aquatic > Freshwater > Lake > Epilimnion/Euphotic zone ...
TGTCTATCGTATTTTGTTGTTGATGCCTGCTTCGTCTGTAGCAATAGCGTTAGCATTCCGTAAAAATCGCTCTTTGGGAAAAACTTTTTGGTTTACTGGGGATGAGTAATTTGCCTAAAGGTTGGAATGTATTAGCGTTAAATCAAATATGTGATTTACAAAATGGTTATGCTTTTAAATCAAATGATTACGTCAATATTTCTAATACATTAAATTGTAGGATGTCTAATATTAGACCTAATGGATTTTTTGATTTAGAACATAATCAAAAGTTTTTGCCTGACTCATACACACAAAAATATCAACAATATTTATTAAAAGATGGTGATGTCATTATTGCAATGACAGATATGGCTACAGAAGCAAAAATTTTAGGTGTTCCAACCATTGTAGAAACTCAAGGGAAAAATTTATTATTAAATCAGCGTGTAGGAAAACTTATTATTAAAAAACCAGAATTAATTTATTTTCCTTATTTAAAATATGTCCTTAATCGTGAACAAGTTAAAAAATATTTTTTAAAGTTTGCAGGTGGTGGATTACAGATAAATCTTGGAAAAGATGACATTTTAAGCGTTGAAATTCCTCTGCCCCCATTAGAAGAACAGAAACGGATTGCAGAGATACTGGATCTAGCGGAAGAACTGAGGACTAAAAGACGGGAAGCGATCACGCCAAACGCTGAGAAAATAATAGTTTTGTACTTATTTTATTACTTACTAAATCCGAATGTTCGTGAAAAATTTCTTTTCCCATTCGTTACAAAATCAACAATATCAGGTATAAATCAGGGAAATCTTGCAAAAGTGCTAGTAATGATTCCACCTCTTCATCTTCAACAAGAATTTTCTCAACGAGTCGAAGCAGTAGAAAAACTCAAGGCATCTCACCGCGCATCATTATCAGAACTCGATGCCCTTTTTGCTTCCCTCCAACATCGAGCCTTTAGAGGAGAGTTATAGCTATGCGCGGGGAATTCACTGGAGTTTGGTCTGAGTCTTGGCGGGAAATATGGAGCAAACTAGCCCGACATAAAAAAGCACCTGATGACTTATTCAGTGAGCTTTACCGAGAGTTAAATACTGTAATCATTGTCCCTCAAAATCAGACGGACATAGAAAGGGCATCGGCTGAGATGAGATTAGCGGAAATCTTCAGTGATCCAGCACAGGCAAAAAAGGCATTTATGAAAACAAAGTCTCAGGATTTACTTGGTGAACGGCTTCTCGTCGAGTTCTTTGAGCGTGCCTATAAGGTTATAGAAGATTTGGGAGGCGATTTACTTGCCAACCGTTATTTTAACTTACTTAACGTCTTTATAAATAAGTATAGTTTGCGTTATGACTTGAGACGGCCTTGTTTTCTTCACCCAACACTTCCAGGAATTTTTGCAAATCTCATGCGTGGCATCAAAACAGCGACCAGTCAAGATGATCATCTCAATAGCCTAATGAGAGATTTTGAGACTGCTGTTCGTGACCTGCGTGATGATTGCTCAGATGTAAGAATTAGAAATTGTATTCATAAACAAATCAATCTAATTGAGGGAATAGCAGGAAGTAGTCCGGGAGTAAAAAACACAAGTTTGGGTGAAATCTGTAATGAGCTTAAAAGTTGGCCACATATCACATTGAGGGAATCGCTGAAGAAAATATATGGATTCACCTCTGACTATCCTGGTATCAGGCATTCAGGCAATAAGAATAGTAAACTTAGAGAAATTGAAATGCGCGACATGGTAGCGGTGTCTATTCTTCTTGCTGGTTTTGCTCCCTATCTTACAGACCAGATCAACGCCGATATTATTTATCGAGGAGAATTATGACATGAAAGCCACCGAAGCCAAGCTACTCGCCTTTGGATAAGTTTACGCAACATCTTGGAGTTTGCTTGTTATTTCTTGGTGTAAAGCTAGATAATGCTGATAATTTCCTGCCCATTCGACAAATACTTGATCATCAGAAGTTTCTCCTTGGCTATATTTAGCAAAAAAATCTTCTAAATTCATTTGGTACTTGATTTCATAAACATTTAACTGTTTGGTAAGGGCAATCAACGCATCTAGTGGAGATGTATATTCAATAACTTGTTTACGCATCCATTTATCTATTTAATTTGATTAACTTAATCATAGTAAATCTAGTGAAGAATGTTTCCTTATGTGGAAAACTAGCATTATACTTAATTAAGTTGTACTTTTATTATTGACGGAGAGACAAACAAGGCTGAAAACAAGATAGTGTAAAGAATGTGACGATTTATGGTAAAAAAATTGGAGAAACCCCAGAAATAAAACCATGCAAAACACAGCCAACATTGAACAAATAATCCTCAACAACCTACGCCAACTACCCCCAGAAAAACAACAAGAAGTTTTAGACTTTACCGAAGTTCTGCAACAAAAACTCACAACAACAAAAACAAAAACATCTTCACCATCCCTCAAAGAAATTGCAGCCATGCCATTAACACAAAGACATCAGCACCTTGCCCAGTTCATTCCTCAAACCGCCACAGACTTCCTCACCAACCCAGAACTAACAGAATTTTCCGTATTAGACACTGAAGACTGGGAACTTGAACATGACTAACCCCAAACGTGGCGAAATTTGGTTAGTAGACCTCAACCCTACCAGAGGGCAAGAAATCCAGAAAACTCGCCCTGTAGTAGTTATCAGTGCCGATATTTTTAATCCTATCCCCATCAGAATCATTATTCCTATTACAAGCTGGCAAGAAAAATTTAAAGAGCGCCCTTTTATGGTGAAAATTGCAGCCAGTCCAGAAAATCAACTTGAGCGAGATTCAGCCGGAAATGTTTTGCAAGTTCGCAGCATTTCCACAGAAAGATTTGTCAAACATTTAGGGCAAGTTACAGACGAAATCTTACAAGAATTGTTATCAGGTCTAGTTATTTGCATTGATTACGAACCTAGTCCATAATATATTATTATACACAAAAGCTTGATTAACTGAATGAGCCAGTTTACCTTCCTGCAAACAGAATTTCCGACAATTTACGAATCCGCTCACAAAGCCTTTAAAACAGCCTATCGTGACCCTCGTACAGCCTGTTTCTATGGCCGTCGCGCTTTGGAATTAATGGTAAACTGGCTCTATAAATACGATACATCCCTAAATTTGCCCTATCAAGATAACGTTAGCGCCCTGATCCATGAACCTACCTTTAAAAACTTAGTTGGTGAAGCCGTATTTAACAAAGCAAAATTAATTATCAAACTCGGTAACAATGCAGTTCACAAAGAAAACAAAGTTCCCGTTAATGATGGCATTACCACAGTCAAAGAATTTTTTCATATTGCTTATTGGTTAGTTCATACCTACGGACGCACCACCAAACCAGAACCAGGACTAACATTTGATGTTGATGCTATTCCTAAAACTGCCGCAGTTTCTCAAAAAACCGTCGCCCAACTTCAGAAATTAGGAACAGAACTCAAAGAAAAGGATGAAAAACTTTCTGTACTTCTGGCTGATAAAAATACTCTAGATGAGACAATTAAACAACTACGGGCAGAATTAGCATCTGTAAAACAAGCAAATACTAGCCAACCAGATACTCACGACTATTCTGAACAACAAACCCGCGACATCTTCATAGACTTGTTATTAAAAGAAGCAGGGTGGGCGTTAAATTATTTCACCCCAACCCCGCTCCCTGAGCGAAGTCGAAGGGAGCAAATTTGAAGATAACTTTGAAGAACCAAAAACCAATGCTGAACTGCGTAGTAAATTAGCCAATTTACTGTATACAGAAGTTGCAGCTATGAATAGCGAAAACTTCGTGGTTCGTCCTAAGCGCCGATTTGTAGAACAATATGCTAACTCTAAATCATGGCAATCTTTATCAGATGAAGATTTTATTACTCTCAACCAAGAAATAGCGGGTTTACCTTCTCAATTGGAGACAGAAGCAGAAGAGATAAAACGATTTGATATTTTGGTATTGAAGTTACAATTAGCGATATTGCGCTCTCACTCCAGCGTTAAACATTTACGAGAACAAATAAAGTTACTTGCTGGGTTACTTGAAGAAAAATCAGCCATTCCCTTAGTACAGCAACAGTTACCTCTAATTCAGGATATACAAACCGACGAATGGTGGCAAGATGTAACATTACCCATGCTTGAGGTACTACGGAAACGCTTGCGGGGTTTAGTTAAGCTGATTGAGAAACAAAGACGTACACCCATTTACACTGATTTTGAGGATGAAATGGGTGATGAAATTGTAGTAGAGTTACCTGGTTTTACATCATCTGATAACTTTCAGAAGTTTCGCGCTAAAGCACGGGCGTTTTTGCGATCGCATCAGGATAATATAGATATAGTTATTTTCAAACTCAGAACGAATAAACAACTAACTCCATCGGATCTATCAGAACTAGAAAGCATATTAGCAGAAAGTGGTATCGGGGAAACTGAAGATATTATACGCGCTAAAGAAGAGTCACAGGGATTAGGCTTATTTGTTCGTTCTCTTGTAGGACTTGATAGGGAGGTAGCCAAACAAGAACTAGCTCGTTTTATATCTGACAAAAAGCTTAATGCTAATCAGATAGAGTTTGTGAATATGATCATTGACTACCTCACAGAACACGGTGTCATGGATGCGGCACTTCTCTATGAATCTCCATTTACCGACATTACACCACAGGGACCCGATGAATTATTTACCTCCTCCCAAGTAGATGAATTAATTTGTCTGTTGGAAGAAGTTTATGGCAGAGCAGTCGCCTAAGCGGTTTAATAAGAGTCTATTCCAGTGGGTATTATTTGGAGTTGATTGCTAAAAAACGAGATGAGTTACTTTCGGTTGTTGAATCTCATGGTGGTGTGGGAAAGCAGTTGAGTCTTTTTTGAGTGGGGGATTATACTAATGATGAGCGATCGCCTATGGTAATGGGGCGATCACCTTCGGTAGGCGTTCTACGCCATCGCTTTTGACTCACCGCAGTTGAGCGCAACTTATTATGGGTGAAACCTTCCAAGGTAAGCATTTCACACAAAATGGCAGAATTCTTCATAAATGTTTGCTATACCCCGTCTAAGTTGAAACCTATAGTTTTTTCTATGGCGAAAACTCAAGTTTTCAAGATGGATGGGGTAAGTACCAAGACAGAATTAATGACATATTGATTATTGACCAATTCTTTACCAGTCAAGGATTTCAGCCGCAATTTTTGTGTAATTAATTTTGTCCAATTACTTACAGCGATTTGCAATCATATAAGGTACATCTTAGCCCCCTCATCGCTTGCGGGGAGGGGGTTTTGGGGGTGGGGTTCTTGTTCCGGGTTTGATGACAATTTGCTGTATATATATATATATACCATTTTGGCTCAATCCCTACTAGAATATTATTCAAATATATATAGTTGTAACGATGGAAAAATTGATAAAAACAATCCAAGAAATAAGTGATAGAGCTTTAAGATATAATCAACTTCTTCAAAACAATGAAGAGGCTACTAAGAAGACATTAATTGAACCCTTTATTGAAGCACTTGGATACAACATCCATGATCCTACCGAAGTTTTTCCTGAGTTTGGTGCAGATATTCCTAATGTTCGAGGTGATAGAGTTGACTATGCACTTTTTCAGTCTACAAGAATACCTTTCGCTCTTGTAGAAAGTAAAGCTTATGGTGAAAAATTAGATAAACCAAAACACATATCTCAACTTTTTAAATATTACAATGCTACAGGTTCCAGATTTGGTATTTTAACTAATGGAGTTGATTATAAAATTTATGCTGACTTTTTTAGAGAAAATATTATGGATGAAAAACCTTTTCTGGAATTTAACATCATAAATTTTTCCCCATCTCTTATTCAAGAACTAAAAAAAATATCTAAATTTACAATAATTAAACAATCTCATAATACATGGCAATGCTTATCTACTCTTACAGGACATCAAACTGGTATAAATAAAATATCTTTAAATGAACAAAGAAATTTATTAGCTAGTGCAAGTATTGATGGAGAAATAAAATTATGGAGATGCCGGTTTAGCTTTTATGATATTTGGAGATGAGATTGTGACTGAACTTAAAAACATCCCAGAAAAAGAAACCCAAACATTAGTAGTTTATGGGGTAGATAAAATTGGTATTCCCCAACTTCAGAAAAAATGGACAGGGCAAGAAATTCAAGTCAGGGGGATTATTGATGAGTACAATGGCAAAACTTATTTTAAGCTACAGTCTTATAATCAAAAAACTCTTGAGTGGATTAATTTAGGCAATATTTCTGATAAATATCAGCCTTATTTTTTGCCAGGACAATCAAAGAGAATGAAGATTTACTCAATTTCCATGAACGCACAAGGTAAGACCAAACGAGCCGCATTATTCAACAAAGATATGAGTCAAGAAGAAATTGATAAATGCTTAATTTTTGACCTTAGTGCCACAACTAAATAATAAGTTATAATCTGGGAAAGCTTAACAACTTACTCTAAAAATACGCCGATGAACGCTCAATTAATTGAATATATTCAAACATCAACTGGACTGCAAAAAAACACAGTTGAATCCGTTCTCAGTGCCTTTGTCAAATACATTCAAATAAGTCTAACTCAGAAATTTTCTGTTAACTTATTAAAGTTTGGGACTTTTTCAGTCCGATTTCTTGATGAAAGAGAAGGACGTAACCCTAAAACTGGTGAGAACATAACAATTTCTGCTAAGTGGAAACCTAGATTTAAGTTTTCTGCTGATTTGGTTGTCAATCCAGATCCTGTTGCAGAGTTTGAAGCTAAAGAGCCTAAAATTTGGCAGATTCAAATAGATGGTATAGCTGTTGAAGTCCCAGATTTTAAACTTCATTCTTATTCTGTTACTAAAAATACTCCAGTCTGGAGTGAAGAAACAGGTTGGGAATTAGCGAAAAATATTCCAGATAAAGGGTTTACACGGTGTTTAAGCTAGACTATAATTGTCATTTGGAGGTAATTTACAAATGTTTAATCATTAATATAGCGTTGAAAGTCAATAAATAGTTATGATATCAATAGTGTTTTAGTGGTTTGTCGAAGGTATTGATGGTCTTGATAATAAAACCAATTACTTTTTAAGCAAATAAACATAGATATATATTCTTTATTTTATCCACTTATCCCTTATCAAATTAGTCTGAACTCTACCATTCAAATATAATTATGGATAATGCTCAACTAGAACGTCTCAAAAAACTTCAGAATTTAAGCTTTGGTGATAGTGAATTAGACGTTAGAGAAGTTTTTATTACTCCTTTACTTCAAGAGTTAGGTTATGAATCAGGAACAAAATATCACATTGAACGCCAATTTAAGTCAAGACTAAAAATAGGCTCAAAAAAACCACAGGATGTAGAGTTAGATTATGTTATTTCTGTTGGTAATGAAATTAAGTGGATTTTAGAAGCTAAAAGCATTAATGAATCTGTTTGGAATCAGAGATATATTGAACAAGTACATCATTATGCAACTATTAAGACAATAAATGTAAAGTTTTATGTTTTATGTAATGGTGAAGAGTTTGCTCTATATTCTTCTGGAGATAAAGAATATAAACCAATCTTCCATTTCAAAAAAAATGAACTTATAGAAAGGTGGAATGAAATAACCGCTAGATTATGTGGCAAATCTTTTGATACTCCAGTAGATAATACCTCATCAGAAATTGATGGAGAAATAATATCACCAATTATTTATGCAGAAAATTTGGAGATAGATAACCTTCCATGCAACCCAACGGATTTTGTTGGTAGAGAAGGCACAATCACAAAATTTTGGGATTTTATAGATAAGGTCAAATCTAATAAAACTTTTGTCAGGTTTGTAGGCTTTGAAGGTGATTATGATATAGGTAAATCATCCCTAATTTTGAAGTTGCAATCTGAAAGTAAAAATAATTACAGTAATAGTATTTTTTTCTATGCAGTTGACGTTACAGTTGCACAAACACAATATTTTGCAGCTATTGTAATTAAAACAGCTATAAAAAAAGCTATTGATGAAAAATTTATAGAGTTGCCTGAAGATATATGTGATGCCATAGACATTAAAGACAATAAATTATTTTTCAAACAATCATCAATGGAGAAAATTCTGCAAAATCTCAAGGACAGTAAGAAGATTCTTATTATATTTTTTGATGATTTTGGCTATTTGCTCAAACAAACTAAATTTGAAAAGTCCTATGAATTAGTTTACAAAACATTTGAAGTGTTTATCAATCAAATAACCGCTCAGGAATATAACATTATATTAGGATTTTCTTGGAATACAGGGGTTGAATCACATCTTAATGAACAAATAGCACATAAATGGGAGACTCTAAAAAAGAAAAGAGAAGTATTTAAAATTGAGGAATTTGTACCTAAAGAATCTCAACAATATATTGATATATTTAAAATTCATTTAAAAAATAAACAAAGGAAAATTGCCAAACAAGAATTAAAAAAATTTGAGGAATGGCTGCTACAAAAATGCTATGGTTCTCCTTGGTTATTAAGGAAAATTTTTGTTAAATTTTGTAAGGCTGATTCTCAATTTAGAGTAACATATTTAAAATATCAGCATATTAATAAATTAATCAATTATATGTTTGAAGATGATTTTAAATACCTTTTCCCAAGACAGATTGAATGCTTAAAAAAAATAGCAAATTTTGCAGATAATGATACATTAGCAGGTTATGAGGAAGACATAAAAATATTAATAGAGAAGGGATTTGTCAAACGTTCAGGCTTCAAGTATGATGTTAAAACACCTATTTTGCGTGAATTTATTTTATATCACGAAGTACAATTTCCTGAGTTTAGTATGATTTACATACCCAAATGTCGTATATCTGTTTGTTTAAAAGCATTTCGTATGCTTAAAACTGTGGGTAGGAAAGAGGATTTAATCAAGAAATTAACAGATTCTGGAGAAGGAACAATTGAAAATATTATCCGCGATCTTCGCTATCTATTTCAAGTTGAATACGATGTTGAAAATGATAATTTTATTGTGTTGGAAGATTTATTAAACATGGATGATTACGAAATTGCAAATTATTTACAAGCTCACTTAAAAGAACATTTAATTGTGAAAAAATTAAATGATCATCCAGAATTTAAACCAGAATATAGATTTTATAGAAGTAAATTTGCAAGCTTGTTAAAAGAGGTTTATCCTGAAAAAGCAATCACAGAAAAAACCCAATCAGACTATACTAGCAGGATACTCTCATGGTTATATTTTGCTGGATTAATTGAGAGACACGATATAAAACCAAAAGAAGTTTTGGTAATACCGTTTAATCGTTCAGGTAGACAACAGGGTAAATTAGATGAATCTGAATCTATACAGATGTCTCTACCACTAAACTACACCTAAATTTTGCTGGTTAATATTTTTATATTTATAGCGGTATGCACTTGAATGAGATACAGTTATCCAATCGCAAAGCCTGTAGGGGCGAAGGGTCTGCGCCCTGGATTATATTGCATCCAAAGGATAACCGCTATAGTAAAGCCTTAGAAATGATTGCTGATTACAAAGCTAACCGTAATGGGAACTACGTTAAAAAATTTCCCCTGACTGTGCAGGATGCAGACACATTACCAACGGTGGTTAAGGAATAGTTTAGGAATCAGAGAACACTGATAAATAATTCATACAAAACAATAGTAGATTCTTGATTCTTGAGAAACACAAAACTTGATTTGATATTTAATTTTATGTCTGAATAATAAATTTGTTCATCATAAACAGACAAAAATATCAAAAAATAGCTAAACTAGTTATAAGACTTCATCTATTATGATATGCAAGAAACAG
>Ga0208327_1000473_pt1 | contig 9828 bp, 2 predicted proteins | sample LakMenEpi26Jun08_FD_150733 | JGI IMG/M metagenome (GOLD analysis project Ga0208327, IMG submission 150733) | Freshwater microbial communities from Lake Mendota, WI - 26JUN2008 deep hole epilimnion (SPAdes) | ecosystem: Environmental > Aquatic > Freshwater > Lake > Epilimnion/Euphotic zone ...
CACCTAACGCAAAAATCTCTCAAACCCTTATTCCTCTGTGTCCTCTGCGCCTCCGTGGTTCGTTAATCAGGATAATTTATTTCTTGGAAGTCCCTAAAACTAACGCAACACTGGCGGTAATCGTGGTCTACCAGTAGAAATTGCATAGTTAATTACTAACAATTGTAACCATAATCCTGGAAAGCGATTTTCTAACCAAGATTGATTCCATTTTAAGAATTTTGGAAACCATGTCCCCAAAATCAGACTGACTAAAGCATGACGAGCAAAGCTAACATAATTACCCAGCCAACGTAATAAATCTCGCCAACCAGCTAATTGCCAAATCCACAATAATAAAGCCGGATTTTTCAGGGCTGCTTTCAAAGCTAGACGGTTAAAAGTGAACCAATCACAACGATCTTTAATGAAATTATCTGTAACTTCCGGGGTTTCATCTGTTAATAACCCAAAGAAAGTATTCAGCATCGCATTTATCATTTGGGGGGCGATAAATTTGCCCGTGGGAACCATCATTCCCTTAGAAAACAACCACATTACCGCCACATTACTTTGGTAAGCCCGAATTTTATTTAAGTGTTGCTGACTTAATAAATCATGTTTGAGCGCGATATTTAACAGAGTAGTTAATCGGTCTAAATTGCGGACTAAAGAACCAAAACCAGTAAAAACTAGAGGAGACTGCAAAGAAGCAGCATCACCAATGGAAATTAATCTATCAACTGCAATAGTGCGATCGCTACTATCTACACTAAAATGTCCCGGTATATAGCCAAAAGTGGGTTTCCTCCACACTAATTTATCCAAATCACAACGCCGATACTCTGGCAAAATTGTGAAAAAATCCTCATACATTTCCAACAGAGAACCGGGATTTTGCTCATTCACCTCATGATAGTGAAACAGATAAATCGTCAACTCTTCCCCAACCCCAGGAAACAACTCCCAAATCAATTGTCGTCCCCTAGAAATATCCCCATGACTATAGAGAACATCCCCATATTCAGAATCCCAAACCCCAGGCTCAAAGCCCTTTTCAATCACTGCTCCCACCGTTGGACACACACTATCAAAAGCCCGACCACCATTTAATTGCCAAGCAATCGGTGAAGCCGTTCCCATTGCATCTATCAACAACCTTCCACTCACTTGCCGTTCATTTCCAGTAGGCAAATGTTTGACATTAATAGCAACTTGTGTAGAACTAATATTCACCTGGGAAAACTCCGTTTCGTCCCAAATATCACCACCAGCAGCTTGAAGTTTTTGTCCACATAATGCCAGTAACCTTTCTGAATCTAAAGCTATATTCAGAACAGTAGGAGTATGGAGAACAGGCGATTTTAACTTAACAGGATTATTCCCATCAAAAAACTTATTAAAACCGTCCTTATACTCCCTAGAAATAATTTCTGCTAATTCAGCATTTGTTAACAAACCCAAATTGATTAAACTTTGGATCTCATCACGAGAAATATTCCATTCTCTGTTCATTTTACCAAAAGGTAATCTTTCCACCAATAGCACCTTATAGCCCAATTTAGCCATGACTGCGGCATGAATTGACCCCAAAGCACCACCAATATAAATTAGGTCATACTCAGGACTAGCAGCAGGAGAAAGAACAGGTGATGTTTCCTGGCTATTCCCTTGATAAAATACCACTTGACGGGGCTTTTGCGGATTTCTTACCCCTTCGCGCCACCGTTGTTCCCACCAGTAAGCCCGGTTGAGGTGATATTCCCCATTAGACATTTTCTGAAAATACTTAACAGTTAGGGGATAATAAGGTTCTAGCTCTGCGAAAATTGAATTTTGGGCATCAATGACAGGTAGTTCCGGGTAGCAATTAGGAAAGCGACCTCTAATTTCCTGTGTCAGAGATTGGAGAATACCTCTCTCCCCTGGAAAAGGTTCATCTCCCCAACGGAATACCTTGAGATAAGTTGTTCGCTGCACCGACCACACAAATATAGACAGTTCTACATCACCAGCAGTGGTACTTTGAACCGCGCTTCTCAACCGCAAACCATCTGGGGTAATTAATTTTTGCCCATTTTCAACAACAAAATCTGTTTGTAGCCATTTGCTAACGGATACTGTATCGGGCGTAGGAATTTCTAAATAAAGAAGTTCTTGCATATTTTTCTGATATCTCCTATCAATCTACTCAGTTAGACAGATTAAAAAAAGGCAGAAACTAGGTTAGAATCTGCGCTGATTAACTTCATAAAGATCCCATAAAGAATTTTAGTCAGTAACCCAGCCCTAAAGGGACTGGGCTTGTAAGAGAAATCAAGCAAGCCGTACTGACCAGACCTCCCTGAGTTTACTCTCATGGTAGCCGTTATTTGAGTCACGACACCCCGGAATGCGAAGCCCCTTCGGGGTTCAGCAGTCGCTCATGGGAGAAACCCCCAAGACCGCGCTGCTTCACTAGTTCCCTGCTCTGTCATTTGCAATTAAACAGTTTTAAGGTAACAGAAACAGTGTTGCAAGTCTAAAAAGCTCTGATAACTGGTCGTTCGCGCAGCGTGCCGTAGGCATCAGCTAACATTACCCCAGAAATGGGAGTTGGTTTCCAGATTCCAATCAAAAATCTGGTTTCAATTTTAATATCCACAGCGGTTAAAACCGCTCGTGTCGCTTCCCTCTCAGTCCTAAAAGGACTGAGTTTCCCACTTACCGCGAGATCTTATAATTTATCAAGTATAAGGACTCAGGATACATAAGGTTTCAGATGGAAGGAAACAGGGAACAGGGAACAGGGGAGAAATTCCATTCTCTATTCTTCAATTTCTTTCTCTTAAACTCCTGATAGCGTGGCGTGGCGTTAGCCATACTCCTGACTCCTGACTCCTGACTATCAAGTTTATTGTTCATATTGTAAATTTCCTAAACCCACGCCATGAATTATCCTATCCCAGACAGTCCCCAAGAAATATCTGCACTCAGAAAACAGCCAGTTGATGAAGAACTAGTTGCTGCGGTAATTGCTGGTGTAGTTAGAGTTGTTCGCGCCCAGGGTCAGTCCTTAGATCAATTAACGACCCAAGTATTAGCGGATGATCAGATGTTAGATAGACAACAAAGACGCTGGTTAAGTCAGTTGGTTACTCAAGCATGGGAAAACTTTCCTTAATACCTACAATATATACTTGAGAAGGTCATAACTAATTGGTTGCTTGCTCCAGTATTAATACTTATTTTTTAGCGCTTTCTACAGAATGCTACGCAAACAAGTTACCTAAAGGTAAGCTATCGTTCCACCTTCAGATATGATCTATTGTGGGAATCAATACCTTGTCCATTTCCTGCTTTGTTGGGTTAAGCGACAGCGCAACCCAACGCATTTGTTCGGTTTTATACTAATCGCTCCGCGAACGTTTACGTTCCACAACCCAACCTTGTATCTTAGAGGTATGTTAGAAGAAGTGGTAGACCGTCCCAACCTGGGTCAGAATAAGACCAAATTGATAGAACAAAAATTACTGAAAGTTAGAAAACACAGGGTTAACACATAAGCTGTTATTCTAGTTTTTTTTAATTTTCCTTAACCTTTAGTTATTTATTCCTTAAATAAATTGGGATAGATTCTCTTTATAGTCAAAAACTTACTCATTTTTTTAGAGATCAAAAAGACTAAAATCTCCCTTGCAGACTAAGTAACAACAAACCTCTAATTGTCAATACAAAAATTATGAATTCAATTCAACTTAACCATATCGGTACTATTAAATTAAGCGGCGCAGAAATTTCTGATTTTGACCCCATATCTCAACGCCTGTTTGTGACTGGAGAATCTGCGAATAAACCTGTTCTCCAAGTAGTGGATGTTTCTGATGCAAATAACCCCACTCAAGTTACTAACATTGATCTTTCTAGCTTAGGTGCAGGAATTCAAAGTGTAGCCGTCAGAAAAGGCATAGGAACTGGAAATAGCATTGTGGCGATCGCTATTTCTGCAAATATAAGTACCGACCCTGGTAAAATTGCTTTTTATGACGCTGTAACTCTCACTAAAATTTCCGAAGTAACAGTAGGTGCTTTACCTGACATGATCACTTTCACTGCGGATGGTAGCAAATTACTTGTCACCAACGAAGGAGAACCCAGTGAAAATTATGCCATTGATCCAGAAGGTTCAATTAGTATTATTGATGTTTCTGGAAACATTGCCAGTTTAGATAACAGTAAAGTTACAACTGCAAATTTCACGGCATTTAATGGGCAAAAAGAAACTTTAACAGCCGCCGGAGTCAGACTTTTTGGGCTTAATGCCACCGTTGCTCAAGATTTAGAACCAGAGTATATTGCAGTTTCTCCCGATGGCAAAACTGCATTTGTTACCCTACAAGAAAATAATGCCTTTGCAGTTCTAGACATTGCTACTGCTAGTATTACTAAAATTGTTCCATTAGGTTTTAAAGATCATAATTTACCAGGAAATGGTCTTGATGCTAGTGATAGAGATGTTAATGGTACTTCTAGTGGTGGAGGTAAAATTAATATTCAAAATTGGCCAATTTTCGGGATGTATCAACCCGATGCAATTAGCTCTTTTCAAATTGCTGATAAGACCTATTATATCACAGCCAATGAAGGAGATGCGCGGATTCGTCCTACAGCAAATGGTACTTTTGGTAATGAAGGATCACTATTTAACGAAGAAGCAAGAGTTTCTAGTTTAAATCTTGATCCTACAGCTTTTCCTAATGCTACTGAGTTGAAAAAACCGGAAAATTTAGGACGTTTAACCGTTACCAATAAACTAGGAGATACCGACGGAGACGGAGACTTTGATCAACTTTATGCTTACGGCGCTCGTTCTTTCTCAATTTGGGATGATCAGGGTAAATTAGTATATGACAGTGGCGACCAAATCGAACAAATTCTCAAACAACAAACGCCTACATTCTTTAATGCTAATAATGGTTCAGCCACTGAATTTGATACTCGTTCCGATAATAAAGGACCTGAACCAGAAAGTGCAATTGTTGGCGTAATTAATGGTATTCCTTATGGATTCGTTGGCTTAGAACGGGCTGGCGGTGGGGTGATGGTATATAATCTTAGCAACCCCACTGCACCTCAATTTGTTCAGTATATTAGAACCGAAGGTGATGTCTCTCCTGAAGGCTTAAAATTTATCTCTGCCGAAAATAGTCCCAATTTTCGTCCCATGCTGGCAGTTTCTAATGAAGTTAGTAATACCGTTAGCTTTTATGAAATAGCTTCCCAACCAAAGTTAACAACTTATGAATTTCAAAATCTACCCAAATTAGGCACAACTTCCACCGGACAAGATATACTTTTGGGCGGTTTTTCTGGATTGTATTTCCAAGGTGTAGCAGATAATGGCAATCTCAAATTTGTTACTAATACAGATCGTGGTCCCAATGGTGAACCCACAGGTCAAAATAGACCGTTTTTATTACCCAATTTTCAACCAGAAATAGTCAGTTTTGAACTCAATCAACCGACTAATCAAATCACAATTACCAAAAGAACTGGGTTATTTCGTGAAGATGGTACAACTCCATTAACTGGACTTCCCAATGTCCAAGCTGGGGCTGGTGGAACAGCTTACACTGATGAAATTGGCGTTGATTTAAATGGTCAAATCTTACCTAATGATACTTTAGGGGCTGATGTCGAAGGTATCGTGATTGCACCAAATGGCAACTATTGGCTGGTGGATGAATATCGTCCCGCAATTTACCATTTTGATGTCAATGGGAAGTTACTTGATCGTTTTGTTCCCCAAGGAACAGCAGCAGCCACAGAACCAGATCAACCCGCAGGGACTTTTGGAACTGAGGTATTACCCGCAGTTTACGCCCAAAGACGGGCAAATCGCGGCTTTGAAGCAATAGCACTAGAAGGTAACAAGTTATATGCTTTTATTCAAAGTCCAATTGATAATCCCGATAATGGCACTGATACAACCTCCAGAAATTCCCGTAATTTGCGAATTTTGGAATTTGACATAGTTTCTAAACAGGTAACTGGTGAATATCTCTATCTCTTGGATGATATTACAGGCAGTGGTAATGCCAAAACTGATAAAATCGGTGATGCTGTTGCCTTGGGTAATGGTAAATTTGCCGTTGTAGAACGAGATGATAGAAGTGATAATACTTCCAATAAACTTATCTATCAAATAGATTTAGCAGCAGCGACTAATATCAATAATCCTGCTAACTTTACTTTGCCAAGTGGTAAGACTATTGAACAATTAAGCCCGGCTGAATTAACTACCGCTGGAATTATTGCTGCTAACAAAACTTTAATTGTTAATGCAGCCCAAATAGGTTACACCGGGGTTGAAAAATTAGAAGGTTTGGCATTAGTTGCCCCCAATATTCTCGCTGTGATTAATGATAATGATTTTAATGTTGCAGGCACAACAATTCCTGAGAAACTAGGCATTATTGAGCTACCTGATTATCTACCTATTACTATTAGTGGTACTTCAGGAAATGATTCACTAACAGCCTTTACAAGCGGTTATACTGTACTAGGTTTAGCAGGTAATGACTATATTAGTGCTGTTGAAACAGGAAGAGGTGGCAATATCCTGGATGGTGGTGCAGGTGATGATGAAATCTTTGCTAAGGAAAATGATACGGCTTTAGGTGGTTCAGGCAATGATCAAATATTCTCCGATGGTCAAGGTAATAATATTTTATCAGGTGGTGAAGGCAATGATCAAATATTCCCCGATCGCAATGACAAAGTATTTGGTGATACTGGTAATGATATCATCTTCTCTGGTCTTGGTGGTAACACCTTAACAGGTGGTGATGGTCAAGATACCTTTTGGTTAGCTAATGCTGCATATCTGCAAAGTCCCAACATAATTACCGATTTTAATTCAGCACAAGATTTATTAAACGTTAATGTTGATGGGTTTAAGGACATAAATCAACTTACACTTTCACCCCAGGGAGATTACACCTTAATTAGTGCGAATAGTAATCCCTTAGCTATTCTGAAGAATTATGAATTACCACAGTTTGCTATCACCTCAGCTTCAGCAACAGAAGGAAATATCATAATTTTCACTGTCACTCGGACAGGAAATAATTCATCTTCACAAAGTGTAACTGTAACTACCTCTATTGCTACAGGTGATACAGCCAGTGATACTGACTTGACTGCAAAAACAGCAACTTTGACTTTTGCACCGGGAGAGACTACTACAACCTTTGCTGTCCAAACAACTCCAGATGTCCTGTTTGAAGGAAATGAGACATTTACTGTCAGTTTAAGCAATCCTACAAATGTATCAATCATTAGTTCTACAAACGCCACAGCCCAGGGAACTATTACTAATGATGACGCTGCACCCATATTTAGCATTGCTACCGCTGAGGCATCAGAAGGAAATGCTATTAACTTTACTGTAACTCGGACAGGAGATGCCCAGGCTCAACAAAGTGTGACTGTAGTTACCTCTATTGCTACAGGTGATACAGCCAGTGATACGGACTTGACTGCAAAAACGGAAACTCTGACTTTTGCACAGGGAGAAACTACTAAAATCTTTGCTGTCCAAACAACTCCAGATCTCCTATTTGAAGACCAAGAAACTTTTACTGCTAGTTTAAGCAATGCTACCAATGGTGCAATCATTAGTTCCACAAATGCCACAGCCAAAGGAACAATTAATAATGATGATGCTGCACCCATATTTAGTATTGCTGCTGCTCAGGCATTAGAAGGAAGTGCAATTAATTTCACTTTGACCCGCACTGGAGATGCTCAAGCTAACCAAACTGTTACCGTATCTACCTCTATTGAGGCACAAAATACAGCAACTGCCAGTGACTTTAGTGGAAATACTCAAACTCTCACATTTGCACAGGGAGAAACGACTAAAACCTTCACAGTTGCCACAATTCAAGATTCCCTTGTGGAAGACAATGAGACTTTCACTGTTAGTTTAAGCAGTCCTACCAATGGTGCAATTATTAGTTCTACAAATGGAATAGCTTTGGGAACTATTACTGACGATGATACACCAGCGGAATTTAGAATTTCGGCGGCTGAAGCGTTGGAAGGAAATGCCATCAATTTCACTGTGACTCGTTCGAGAGATAATCTGATTGCTCAAAGTGTAACTGTAGCCACTTCTATTGCGACAGATGATACAGCTAGTGCAAATGACTTAACTGCAAAAACGGAAACTCTGACATTTGCCACAGGAGAAACCAGCAAAACTTTCACTGTTCAAACAACTCAAGATAGCCTATTTGAAGGCAATGAGACTTTTACTGTGAGTTTGAGTAATCCTAATAATGGTGCGGTTGTTAGTTCCACAAATGGCACAGCGAAGGGAACAATTAATAATGATGACGCTGCACCCATATTTAGTATTGCTGCTGCTTCAGCAACAGAAGGAAGTGCAGTTAATTTCACTGTCACCCGCACAGGAGATGCTCAATCTAACCAAAGTGTCACTGTAGCCACTTCTATTGCGACAGATGATACAGCTAGTGCAAATGACTTAACTGCAAAAACGGAAACTCTGACATTTGCCACAGGAGAAACTAGCAAAACTTTCACTGTCCAAACAACTCAAGATAGCCTATTTGAAGGCAATGAGACTTTTACTGTTAGTTTAAGCAATCCTAATAATGGTGCGGTTGTCAGTTCTACCAACGCTACAGCGAAGGGAACAATTAATAATGATGACGCTGCACCCATATTTAGTATTGCTGCTGCTTCAGCAACAGAAGGAAGTGCAGTTAATTTCACTGTTACCCGCACAGGAGATGCTCAGGCTAACCAAAGTGTCACTGTAGCTACTTCTATTGCGACAGATGATACAGCTAGTGCCAGTGATTTGACTGCAAATACTCAAACAGAAACTCTCACATTTGCCACAGGTGAAACTAGCAAAACCTTTACTGTTCAAACAACTCAAGATAGCCTATTTGAAGGCAATGAGACTTTTACTGTTAGTTTGAGTAATCCTACAAATAGTGCAGTTATCAGTCCTAATAATGGTACAGCGAAAGGGACTATTAATAATGATGATGCTGCACCTATAAACCAAGCTCCCACAAATATTACTCTACAAAATCCAATTACAACCCTTTCTGAAGGGACAAGTACCACAACTAGGCTCAAAGTAGCTGATATTGTTATTACGGATGATGGACTAGGAAGCAATACTATCTCTTTAACAGGTGTAGATGCTGCTAGTTTTGAGGTAGAAGGAACAGTTCTTTACATCAAAAAAGACACAAAGTTGGACTATGAAACCAAGAACAGTTATGGTGTAACAGTCAATGTTGATGATACCACCGTAGGTAATACTCCTGATGTTTTTACCAACTTCACTCTCACGGTAACAGATGTAAATTATGCTCCCGAAGTCAAACCAAATCAAATCTTTAGCTACACTGAAAACAAAACAGCAAATTTCCAAGTAGGAACTGTTTTGGCTACGGATGACATAGCTGTAACAGGTTTTGCGATCGCCAGTGGAAATGATTCTGGTTTCTTTAACATTAATAATCAAGGTATAATCACCCTGACGGACAAGGGAGTGACCAGTGCAGCCAATGACTTTGAACGCAGTCCTAATAGTTTTACATTAGGGATTATTGCTAAAGATGCAGCAGAGGCTACTTCCCAGGTTACGAATGTGACTATTAATGTTACCAATGACCCAACGGATGATAACAAAAAACCAAATCTGCAAAGCTTCACCCAAAGTGGACAAGAAGATCAAATAATAAGTTTTGGTATTGGAGACTTCAAAGACAAGGGTAAATACCAAGACGAAGACAATAATGATTTAATGGCAATTAAGGT
>Ga0208327_1000482_pt1 | contig 9747 bp, 9 predicted proteins | sample LakMenEpi26Jun08_FD_150733 | JGI IMG/M metagenome (GOLD analysis project Ga0208327, IMG submission 150733) | Freshwater microbial communities from Lake Mendota, WI - 26JUN2008 deep hole epilimnion (SPAdes) | ecosystem: Environmental > Aquatic > Freshwater > Lake > Epilimnion/Euphotic zone ...
CAACGGGGCGGCACCCCTTTGCGATCGTTGCGTCCTTTGCGTGAAACTCATTCCATGCCTTTTTGGAACATTTCCCCACTCCCAATAGCGAAGAGCCAAAAAAATCAATGGGTTCCGCCTTCCCAATAGGCGCCATCCTGCCAAGTGCTGCCGCAGGGACCACCTGCGTGGTTGGTCTCGATCATGACGTCCTCGCCTTCGGGCGTGAGAAGGGGGAGATAATGCTTGCTGATGCGTTGAGTGGATTTTGGAACGTAGTGGCAGATGAAGGACCGGCGGAAGCGGTCTTTGGAGCGGTTCGGGCCCGATCCGTGGATGGAACTGCCGTTAAAAAACAAGGTGTCACCCGCCTTCAAGACGCAGGGAACCGCCTTCTTGCCTTTTGGCGTGGGAACAAAGTGTGTGGTGAAGGATTCGGCAGCGTTGGCCGTTTCCGGGCAGGCGATCTCTTCTTCAGCCGTGTCGGGGACGAGATACATGCCGCCGTTTCCGGGATCGGCGTCGTCGATGGCGGTCCATGCCGCCACGCAGGTCTGCGGATCCACCAAGAGGTAGAAATTATCCTGATGCATCGCCTGACCGCGCGAGCCTGGCGGCTTATAGTAGAACATGCTCTGTGCGGCCAGAACGTCGTCCTGCATGAGTTCCCTCAGGCAGGTGAGGACGCCCGGATGGACCAGGTATCTGCGCGAAACGGCGTCATACCGATGGGGGTGCATGACGCGTGGAAATTCCTTCAAAGGATCGCCGACGGATTCCTCCTTGGACACAGGTTCAAAGTAGCCCGGAATCGCGCCGTTCTCCGCGATGCGGGTGAAGTTGGTTTTGATCTCCTCGACTTCAGCTTCGGAAAAAAGGCCGCGGGCGATGGCGTAGCCATGCTGCTGGAAGGAGGCTTTCATTTCATCAAGATCAACGGACTCTGGAAGTGCGGGCGAGGGTGAGGAGGTGATGCTCATGTGATAACCAACCTCGTGCAAGTACGGTAAAATGAAAATGGACGAACTTCTTAAAAGGATGGACTATCCTACAATTCATGAAAGCAAAGACACTGGGTTTCGCGGGCCAGATCATCCATTACTCGCCCGCCAATGTTCTCGGCCATGTGGCCCGCCATCCGCTCGGTGTCGGTCTGCATGCCAAGTGCCTCGGATGGTATCCCAAGGCGCAAGGTCATGGCATTCAACGCCCGAATGGACTCGATGAATGCATTTTGATCGTTTGCACCAAAGGGAAAGGCTGGGCTGAAATCGATGGGCTCAGATTGGAAGTCGCAGCCGATCAAGTGCTTTTCATTCCGTCGAACAAACCGCATGCCTATGGAGCGGATGATAACGATCCATGGTCGATCCACTGGATGCATTTTTCGGGATCAGAGACTGCTTCCTATGCGATCATGCTACCGGCCCGCGAATATGTGCTGTCGATCCCTGTCGCTGACGCCAAGGAAATCGCGAGCATGTTTCGTGAATCTTACCGATTGGCATCCAGCGGTCTTACCGAGCGCACCTTGCTACTTGTCTCCCACATTCTGAGGCCTGTGCTGGGGCTTCTGTTTTTTCAGACCGGAAGAAGCTTGGGAGGAGGTTCGCGCGCCATTGCGCACGATCTGAGCAAGAGCATCGAATTCATGCGTGCCAATCCCGCTCGTTCACTGAGCCTTCAGGAGCTATCCCGGCATGCCGGACTCTCTCCGGCCCGCTACTCCGCGCTCTTTCGCGAGCAAACCGGATCCTCCCCTGTGGAGCACCACATCCGCCTGCGTATGCAGACGGCATGCCACTCCCTCGACACCACGGCACTGAGCGTGAAGGAAGTCGCTGCCAAACTCGGTTATGATGATCCGTATTATTTTTCGCGCATTTTCCAAAAAATCATCGGCTGCTCACCGCTGGCCTACCGTCGATCGGTCAAGGGGTGATTGTTAGGTTCATGCACTGTCGGGGCACCCCTCCCATTTTCAACTTTTTAACCCCTTCACTCAGGGTATGATGGGAACCATGAAAATCATCGTCACAGGGGGAGCTGGCTTCATCGGCTCTCATGTGGTCCATGCCCTTCTGAATGCCGGGCACGAGGTCACCGTGCTGGATGAGTTCAATGATTTCTACGACCCGGCCATCAAGAGGGCCAATGTTGCATCGTTCACCACCCGGGGAGCCAAGGTGGAGGTGTCGGAGATCGATCTGCGCCAGTGGGAGCCGGTGAAGGATCTCTTCGCGAGGGTGAAGCCCGATGCGGTGATCCATCTGGCAGCCCGCGCCGGCGTCCGCCCCTCGATCCTCGATCCGAAGCTCTACATCGACACCAACATCACGGGAACCTTCCATGTGCTGGAGGCGGCCCGTCTCTCCGGTTGCTCGAAAGTCCTCTTCGCCTCCAGTTCCTCGGTGTACGGACTTTCCAGGACGGTTCCCTTCCGCGAGGACCTGCCGCTGCTTCAGACTCTCTCCCCCTATGCCGCCACCAAGTTGGCTGGAGAGCAACTCTGCGGAAACTATGTGAATCTCCACGGGATGAGGATCGTGGCGCTCCGTTTCTTTACGGTTTACGGCCCGGGACAACGTCCCGACCTGGCGATCCACAGCTTCACCGATGCCATCGAGAACGGCCGTTCCATCCGCCAGTTCGGCGACGGGACCACCCGCCGGGACTACACCTACATCGACGACATCGTGCAGGGAGTGATGGGTGCGCTTTCCTTCGTGGAGGGGGATGGGCCACTCTTTGAGATCTTCAACCTCGGAGAGAACGAGACGACAACACTCGCCCAGCTCATCGCCGCGATCGAGAAGGCTCTCGGAAAGAAGGCCGTGATCGAGCGCCTCCCCGAGCAGAAGGGTGACATGCCCCTGACCGCCGCCGACATCACGAAGGCGCGCACCCTCCTCGGCTACGCGCCCGGCACGCCGATCCGCGAGGGGATTCCGAAGTTCGTCGCCTGGTATCGTGAACTCCACGCCGGGAGGGATCTCTGATGAAGGCTCTCTCCCCGGTTCCGTTGCTCGGGGAGTTGATCCGGATCCCGAGTGTCAATCCGGAGGGGGATCCTGGGATTCCCGAACCGGGCGAAGCCGCTTTTGCCCTCTATCTGGAGAAGTTGCTCACCGGGCTTGGTGCGGAGGTTTCGCTCAGGGAGGTTCTGCCCGGCCGACCCAATGTGGTGGCGCGCTTTCCAAGCGACCGTCCCGGAAAACCTCGCCTGCTTCTGGCGCCCCATACCGACACGGTCAGCGTTGTCGGTATGAGCATCGAACCCTTCGGAGGTGAGGTGCGCGATGGGAAGGTCTGGGGACGCGGTGCCTGCGATACCAAGGGCCCCATGGCCGCCATGCTCTGCGCGCTCTCCCGCATGGGGAAGGAACTTGCCGGCCTGAGCCACGAGATCTGGTTTGCGGGGCTGATGGGGGAGGAGTCAGGCCAGTTTGGAGCCAAGGCTCTTGCCTCCTCCGAACACTTTGATTTCGTCATTGCCGGGGAACCGACCGATCTCAAGACCGTCCATGCCCACAAGGGATCGCTCTGGGTCACCCTGACATCCCACGGCAAGGCCGTCCATGCATCCGCACCCGAGCGGGGGGAGAATGCCATCTACAAGATGACTTCGGCGATCGGACGGATCCGTGACGAGGTCATCCCCGAAATCTCCAGGAACGAACATCCCCTCCTTGGCCGCACCACGCTGAGCGTGGGAACCATCAGGGGGGGCTCCAAGACGAACATCGTTCCCGATCACTGCGAGGCGACCATCGATATCAGGGTGATTCCCGGTGATGATCCCGAGCAGATCATTGCGCTCATCCGGAAGGCGGCTCCCGGCCTTGACGTTGAGTATCAAGGCTCCACTCCGCTCTACACCGATCCGGACCATCCGTTGATCTGTAAACTCTCCGCGCTGGGTGCCACACCGACCGGTGCACCATGGTTCTGCGATGCGGCGGTGTTCGCCGCCAAGGGGATGCCATCGATTGCCTTGGGGCCCGGATCCATTGCTCAGGCTCATACGGCCGATGAATTCATCACCGTCTCCGATCTGGAAGCGGGGGCTGATTTCTTCGAGACATTCCTCCGCTCGCTTGCGTAATCCCAACTGCGTCATCTAGCCTTCACTCCTTATGAGCAAAGGCCAAGAAAGCGCGATTTCCCCGAAGCGTGGGGAGGATTTTCCAGAGTGGTACCAGCAGGTGGTCCGGAGTGCCGAGATGGCGGAGAACTCCGAGGTCCGCGGTTGCATGGTGATCAGGCCCTGGGGCTATGCCCTCTGGGAGCGGATGCAGGGAGCGCTGGACGGCATGTTCAAGGCGACCGGCCACAGGAACGCCTACTTCCCGCTCTTCATCCCGCTGGGCCATCTCCAGAAAGAGGCCGAGCATGTCGAGGGATTCGCCAAGGAGTGCGCCGTGGTCACCCACCACCGCTTGGAACTCAAGGATGGGAAACTCGTTCCCGCCGGCGAACTGACCGAACCCCTGGTGGTCCGTCCCACCTCCGAGACGATCATCGGATCGACCTACGCGAAGTGGGTGAAGTCCTACCGTGATCTTCCGATCCTTCTCAACCAGTGGGCGAACGTCGTCCGTTGGGAGCTTCGTCCCCGTCTCTTTCTCCGCACCGCCGAGTTTCTCTGGCAGGAGGGACACACGGCCCATGAGACCGAGAAGGAGGCCGTCGAGGAGACCGAGAAGATGCTCGGTGTCTACGAGACCTTTGCCCGCGAGTGGCTTGCGATTCCCGTGATCCGGGGCGAGAAGTCGGAGAGTGAGCGCTTTCCCGGCGCCGTGCGCACTTACTGCATCGAGGCGATGGTCCAGGACCGCAAGGCGATTCAGGCAGGTACCTCCCACTTCCTTGGCCAAAACTTTGCAAAGGCTTCCGACATCAAGTTCCTTTCCCGCAACAACACCGAGGAGCATGCATGGACCACCAGCTGGGGCGTCAGCACGCGACTCATCGGAACCCTGCTCATGGCTCATGGTGACGACGACGGAGCTGTCCTGCCTCCGCGCATCGCCGCGTCGCAGGTGGTGATCATCCCGATCACGCCGAAGCCCGAGACCCGGGATGCCGTGCTTGCCAATGCCGAGGAGGTTGCCGCCTCCCTCAGGGCCTCCACCTATGCAGGGGAACCGGTGCGCGTGGAAATCGATTCCCGCGACATCGGGGGTGGCAACAAGACATGGGAGTGGATCAAGAAGGGAGCCCCGCTCCGCATTGAGATCGGTCCGCGTGATCTTGAGTCAGGCAGCGCTGCCGTGGCACGGCGCGACAAGGGGCCGAAGGAGAAGGAATTCCTTCCCGCCGATTCGCTTGCGGCGAAGGTTCCCGAACTGCTGGCCGAGATCCAGCAGTCCCTGCTCGACCGGGCCCTTGCCTTCCGCAAGGAGCACACCCGCAAGATCGACTCCAAGGAGGAGTTCTACGCCTTCTTCACGCCGAAGAACCCGAACAAGCCCGAGATCCACGGAGGCTTCGCCTACACCCACTGGAACGGCAGTCCCGAGGTTGAGGCTAGGATCAAGGAGGATCTGAAGGTGACCATCCGCTGCATCCCCGAGGCGGATGGTGTGGAGTTTACCGACGAACCAGGCATCTGTCCTTTCAGTGGGGAACCTAGCGCTCGTCGGGTAATTTTCGGCAAATCCTACTAGTTGATAAGGCTTGGGATTTTGGCGCCGCGCGTTGTTGCTGCTCGCTCGCAGTAGTTCACTACAGCTTCGCTCGCGCGCCTAGCGCGGCATCCAAACTTCCAAGCCTTTCTACTATGATTGTTCCGGGGAGATTTATTTGGGGGATTTGTCAGAGGTCTTTCTGAATCCCACAAACAGACAAATCAAACCAGCGGCTATAAAGATGATTCCGATGTGTATAGCATCAGTTCCGTAGTATTGGATGCCATTTACCTTCCCAACGTGTTTTGAGAGGACAGCGGATATACCAATAAGAATGAACAGAGTAGCTATGGTAAGAGTGCCGATTCTCTGCTTCCAGTAATCGCTTTTGATTCTCATAGAAGTAGGGATCCTTCTGGTATTCCTCTTCCGATCCGTTGACAAGCAGTAACGAATCCTGTTCAGGGGGCTACATTTGAATCAAACCTTTCTCTGCGCCTCTGCGTCTCCGCGCGAGAACTTTCCCTCTATTCGATAAACAACACGCCGGCGCGTCTGCGGGCGTGGCGGTTTCCGGGGAGGTTGATTTTGGCGGGTCCTTCGGAATCGAGCAGGGAGGCGACGCGCTCGACCTCGGCGAAGCCGGGTTCATCAATGCCCCTGTTCTTGAGCCAGGCATGGAGGACGCGTCTGCGGAGAGCGGGGTGAAGCTCACGGAGGAGTTTCACCCGGAGTTTTTCGTGAAGGGCGATGGGCTGGGTGAGCGAGGAGAGAAGATCCTCCTCGTCGGCCAGGAGTGAGGCATTGCGCACGATCGATCCCTTGAAGGATGGGCCGAGCAGTTCTTCGATCAGGGGCAGGACCTTGAGGCGGAGTTTGTTCCTGGAGGCATCGGCCACTGCATTGGTGGCATCCTCCCGGAAGCGGATCTTCCGTTCCTTGAGATAGCCGAGCAACTCCCCCTTCGGGATCGGAAGCAGGGGACGCAGGAGTTCCATCCCGGTTCCCCCGACGGTTCGCTTCGAGCGTGGTTTCATCCCGGAGAGTCCGGCGATGCCTGAGCCACGCAGGAAGTTGAAGAGGCAGGTCTCGACCTGATCGTCGGCATGGTGGGCAAGAACCACCATGCGGGTACGGTGTTTCTTTGCAACCGCGGCAAGGAATGAGTAACGGGCCTCGCGGGCCGCTGTTTCCAGCGAACACTTCCGGGAAGCGGCCAACTTGCGCACATCGCCCTCTCCGATTTCGCAGGGGAGATCGAGCTTTGAGGCGAGTTTCTCCACGAAGACGGCGTCTCCCTCCGATGCTTTGCCACGCAGGCGATGGTTGAAGTGGGCGACGATGAGATTACGGTATCCCGCCTCCAAAAGCAGATGGAGGAGCGCCACGGAATCCGCTCCACCGGAAACCGCAACAATCAGCTTCCGACGACTTCCCGACGGAAGAATTGGGATGAGGAGATTCACAGGGATGAAGGGGGTAAAGGGGATCTAAAAATCGGTCTGCAGAGACGAATCTCTGCCTGTGACCCCGCCAACCATCAATAATTAACGCCCAATTCTCAACGACAACTTGTGACTTCAACCACTGCCCATATCCCTTTCATCCCCTTGGCTTGCCCGGCCGTTGCTTCGCATCCGTTACGGATCCCTGTGAAGAATCACATCAACCTATTTGGGCGGCGCCGAAGTAGGGCTGGAGCGGTTCGGGAAGGATCAGCGGGCCGCCGGGTTTGGTATGGGTCTCAAGCAGCGCCACGTAGAGTCGGGCCAGCGCGGTACCGGAGCCGTTCAGGGTATGGCAGAACTGGTTCTTTCCATTCGCATCCTTGTAGCGGAGGTTCATGCGGCGCGCCTGATAGTCGCCGAAGTGGGAGCAACTGGAGACCTCAAGATAGGAGCCCTGTCCCGGTGCCCAGACCTCCAGATCGTAGGTCCTGCATGAGGAGAAACCGATGTCCCCGGTGCAGAGTTCCAACACACGGTAGGGGAGTTGGAGAAGCTGGAGAACCTTCTCGGCATCGGCGGTCAGTGATTCCAACTCCGCAGCCGCCTGATTGGGGGTGCAGATCTTGACCAACTCCACCTTGTCGAACTGGTGCATCCGGATCATCCCACGTGTTTCGCGACCTGCAGATCCCGCCTCGCGGCGGAAACAGGGGGTGCAGGCGGTGTATTTGAGGGGGAGTTCCGATTCGGCGAGGATCTCCTCCCGGCGGATATTGGTCACGGAAACCTCGGCGGTCGGAGTCAGGAAGGATGCGCCACCATCGAAGCCATACATGTCATCCTCGAACTTGGGAAGCTGGCCGGTTCCTTCCATGCACTCCCGACGTACCAGAACGGGAGGAGCGATCTCGGTGTAGCCGTGGGATCGGGTCTGGAGGTCGAGTAGGAAATTGATGAGGGAGCGTTCGAGTCGGGCACCGGCGCCCGTGAAGAGGACATAACCGCTGCCACTGATCTTGGCGGCGCGCTCGAGGTCGAACAGACCTAGCCGTTCGCCGATTGCCACATGATCCTCAGGATTGGATGGACCGGGCTCTCCCCAGTGACGGATAGCCACGTTGTCGGCCGCCTCCCGCCCCTCGGGGAGTCCGGGCGCGGGAAGGTTGGGAATCTGAAGCAGAAGATTCCGCTGTTCCGCGTCGAGTTCAGCGGCGGTGCGGCCGAGTTCCTCCATCTCGTCGGAGAATCCCTTTACCTGAGCCTCGAGCCTGGAAGAATCGGCGCCGGATTTTTTCAGACCGCCTATCTCCTTGCTAAGACGGTTCTTTTCGGCACGAAGGTGCTGGACGCGGGTCTCGCTCTCGCGGCGGCGGGCATCGCAGGCAAGGATCTGGTCGATCAGATCGGAATAATTGCCGGCACGTGTCGCAAGGCGGGCCTTCACGGCCGACGCATCTTCCCTGAGGAGTCGTATATCGAGCATGGGAAAAGGCTAAAGGCTGAAGGCTGAAGGCTGAAGGTTAAAAAAACTGAAACAAGCGCCTGGGAAGGCGCGCGTAAGACTGCGACAAAGTCGCAGCCCGTAGCATGGGATTTAATCAGTGGTTCCTTAGAGAGAGACAACTCATCACTTCAGTAACGCCTGAAGCTCGTAGGTTTGTTTCTTACTTGGCACCATCGGGCTGTTATATCCCAACAAACGGTAGCCAGTTGAGACGAGTTTTTTCTCTGCCAGCACCACCGCGATTGCGGCTCTCGCCTTGGCGATTTCTGCCCCGTCGCGAGGCCCTTGCCACGTGTAGCCGAGCACCGTCGTCGCTGGGACATCGCGAACTATGACCGCCTCGCCATCCGCACCGGCCTTGCCGACTTCCGGTGACTGGTAGAGAAATCCCATTTGTTCCATGGCCATCCCATTTTCAGGATCCTCTTTCATTTTCATTTCCACGGGTGATGTCATGGGAATGTCATTGCGCTTGATGTGCTGGAAGAGGGTCCAGAAGCCAACGTTGGGGCTGCTTCCGCTAGAATATGCCGCGCGGGAGGCTGGGTATTCCTTCTTCGTGACCTGATTGTATGGGCCTGGAGCGGGCCAACCCTGCGGCAGCGGCGACTCACTAAGATAGACTTCAGTTGCAGGCGGCATAAGGACGGCGTCGATGATGTGAATCACTCCGTTGGAGCACTTCACGTCAGCGGTGGTCACCTTCGCCGTGTTCAGAAAGAGAGCGCCTTCCTTTGCTTCCAGCTTGATCTTCTTGTTATTGAGAGCGGTGGCCTCGGTGAGCTTGATGGCTGTGCCGGAAGGTACGTTGCCGCTGACGACATGATAAGTCAGGATGTCGATGAGCATCGCCTTGTTCTCGGGCTTGAGGAGATTCTCGACCGTTCCGGGCGGGAGCTTCGCAAAGGCTTCGTCCGTGGGAGCGAAGACGGTGACCGTGTCATTTCCCTTGAGGGTATCCACCAGACCCGCGGCGGTTAGGGCGGCAGTAAGGGTCTTGAAGGAACCGGCGATGACCGCGGTCTCAACGATATTCTTCTCTTCCGCGGCATTCAGGGATGCGCCGGAAAAGGCGGCAATACCCAGGGCTGGAGTGCTCCCCGAAAGTTGATCCAGGTGTTATGAGAGTTTGCGGCGCGGAGGCGCCGTTAACCTCAAATGAAACGAAAGAGACATAGCGGAGAAG
>Ga0208327_1000485_pt1 | contig 9686 bp, 10 predicted proteins | sample LakMenEpi26Jun08_FD_150733 | JGI IMG/M metagenome (GOLD analysis project Ga0208327, IMG submission 150733) | Freshwater microbial communities from Lake Mendota, WI - 26JUN2008 deep hole epilimnion (SPAdes) | ecosystem: Environmental > Aquatic > Freshwater > Lake > Epilimnion/Euphotic zone ...
GTGCGGTTGGCGCGGCTGCTGCGGGTGCGGCTGCGGGTGGCGCGACGGGCGCTGCCATGATCGGCGCTGAAACGGCGGTCATCGTGCGGGATACGCGAATTTTGCGTTCGCCGTCCTCAACCTCAATTTCACTCAGTCCCGTGTCGTTCAGCATCGCCGCCAGTTCGCGGACGAGGTCCGTGTCGACTTGCATGCTGCCAGTAGTTCCTGTCTTCGCCGCCATGTAAAACTCCTTGCGCCCCTGAATTTGCTTTGGAGCGCCTAATGTCAAAGTTGTAACGCTACGTCCAGCGCCAGTTCGTACGACTTTGCGCCATGTCCGGCAAATACCGCTTTTGCGGCCATGCCAACATAGCTCAAATGCCGGAATGCCTCCCGCTGATGCGGGTCGGATAAATGCACCTCAAACACCGGGACAGTAATCGCCTTGATCGCGTCCAAGATCGCGATGGACGTGTGCGTATAGCCAGCAGCGTTCAATAGCACCGCCTTTGCGCCTACGGCTTGCGCTTCATGCAGCCAATCGATCAAATGGCCTTCATGGTTGGACTGCCGAAAATCAATGACGGCCCCTGCGGCACGCGCACGGTCGTCCAAATGGCCGGCGATATCATCCAGCGTGTCTGTGCCGTAAATTTCTGGTTCTCTTGTGCCAAGCAAATTGAGATTTGGTCCATTCAGAACAAAGATTACCGGCTGGTCAGCCAAAGTATATTCCCCAGATAATGTCAAAGCAGCGGTTGCGCACACAGCTCGCTCGTCATTATATGCCGGTTATTAAAAATTGCGAGATGAAATGACCTCTAATCCGTCCTCCGATAGTATTGCCCTGACGCTCAATGGCGAGCTGCGCCGTTTTCGCATCCACGCCACCGTTGCCGATCTTGTCCGCGACATTGGCCTTGATCCGGCCAAGGTAGCTGTTGAACGCAATCTGGAGATCGTCTCCCGATCAACGTTGGAAGATGTTGTGCTGGTCGATGGCGATAGGTTGGAGATCGTCCATTTTGTCGGCGGCGGGCAGGACATTGCCCCGAACGATAGCTGGACAGTGGCGGGACGCAATTTTCATTCGCGGCTGATTGTCGGAACCGGCAAATATAAGGATTTTGAACAAAACGCCGCCGCGCTTGTGGCATCGGGCGCGGAGATTATCACCGTGGCCGTGCGGCGCGTCAACGTGTCGGACCCCAAGGCGCCGATGTTGACCGATTATATCGACCCCAAAAAATACACCTATCTGCCCAATACCGCCGGATGCTTCACTGCCGATGATGCGATACGCACCTTGCGGCTGGCGCGTGAGGCAGGCGGCTGGGATCTGGTTAAGCTTGAGGTGCTGGGCGAGGCCAAGACATTATATCCCGATATGCGCGAAACGTTAAAGGCGACCGAGGTTTTGGCCAAGGAAGGTTTCTTGCCGATGGTTTATTGCGTCGATGATCCGATCGCCGCCAAACAATTGGAAGACGCAGGCGCAGTGGCCGTGATGCCATTGGGCGCGCCCATTGGTTCGGGGCTTGGTATTCAAAACCGCGTGACCATTCGCTTGATTGTCGAAGGCGCGAAGGTTCCGGTTCTTGTCGATGCGGGTGTCGGAACCGCGTCCGATGCGGCCGTGGCGATGGAACTGGGCTGCGACGGCGTGTTGATGAACACTGCGATTGCCGAGGCCAAGCATCCTATCGCCATGGCCATGGCGATGAAATTGGCGGTCGAATCGGGCCGCATGGCATATTTGGCGGGCAGAATGGGACGGCGAATGTATGCGGACCCCTCCAGTCCGCTCGCTGGCCTGATTTAAACGCCTTTCGCTCTCAATAGCACAGCAAGCGCCACTTCCGACTGATCAACACAGGTCCATAAAACTCCGGCAGACCTCTGCCGGAGTTTTTTATTTGCCAGCAATCCGTTTGACATCGGCCAGATATTTTCGTCCGATGCGCATACTGTGTTCTTCGCCCAGCAGCGCATGCCAGACCCCGCCACCTTCATGCCGCAGTCCCGTGATGAGATCGCTGCGCACAATATGGCTGCGGTGAATGCGCTGAAACCTCTCGGGGTCCAATCTTTGTTCCAGCGCAGAAATCGTCTGGTGCAGCAAATAGCTGCGGCCATTGGTATGCAGCCGCATATAGTCCCGTTCGGCCTCAACCCGTTCAATATCCCCGACAGCGACGCGAATAAGCTCCGCACGGTGGGACACCCAAAATTCATGCGCGTAACGACCATTGGTTTTTACCGAAAGCTCGGGCGCATGCATCTTGGCCTCAGGCGCGCCAGTTACGCGCGTGATTGCACGGCCAAGACGTTCGCTCGACACAGGTTTCAGCACATAGTCCACCACGTCGAGGTCAAACGCCTCAATCGCGAAATTGTCATAGGCGGTGATCAGGATGATTGCGGGTTTTTTGGGCATGAACCCCAAGGCGCGGGCGGCGTTGATGCCGTTCATTTTGGGCATGCCGATATCCAGAAAAATGAGGTCTGGCGTCAATGTTTGGGCAATGCGCAGTGCTTCTACGCCGTCATTGGCCGTGCCGACAATTTCGATCATGGGATGATCAGCGCTCAATATTTGTAGGCGCTCAATGGCCAGTGGCTCATCATCGACAATCAATGTTCGCAGCCGCTTCATGGCGCTATCCTCCGGTTCAGGGGTAAAGTCAGCATGGCGACAAAGCCCCCGCCAGGAATCTCTTGCGTATCAAGGCGCGCCGCCGACTTATACCGTGCTTCCAATCGGTCGCGGACATTGGCCAAGCCAATACCGTTTCCGCCAACATGGTCTGGATCGACGGCTTCGCCATCATCCACGACGCTGAGGATAAGAACATCGCCCTCACTCTTCGCGCTGATGGTCAATTCTACCGGACGGGTAGTGCGCGACACACCGTATTTGATCGCGTTTTCGACCAAAGGTTGCAGGATTAATGCCGGGACATGCTGCCCCATCACGGCATCGGGAATGTCGATTTTGACGCGCAGCCTTTTGGGATGACGCACGCTTTCAATCTCGAGATATAGCCGTTGCAGCTCGACTTCTTCTGCAAGCGTGACATCCTCCAGCGGGTCGGACGACAGGCTTGTCCGATAAAAATTGGACAGATTCTGGATCATTGCTTCGGCCTCTTTGGGCTTTCCGATCAGGACGAGGCTGGAAAGCGAATTCAGCGTATTGAACAGGAAATGCGGATTGACCTGATAGCGCAAGGAACGCAGCTCGGCATCTTGGGCCGCTTGGGCAAAGCGGGACATTTTTCGCTCGGCCTCGCGCACTTCACGGGCGTAGCCAATGGCGACGTAGAACGCGCCCCAAGCGATCAGGAAAAAATAATGCGTAATCGAAATATCGGCAATTTCCTGCCAAAATGACAGGCCCAGTTTTTCTCTCAAATCTTCAACCGAGCGGCCAATGCTCGGGTCTTTAAACAGGCTGATGGGGTCATAAAGGTAAAAGATATAGAAATTGGCAGATGCCAATATCACGGCGCACGGAATGGCCCCAATGAAGGTACAGCCGACCCTAAAGCCAAGGGAGCGGCGGTCGGCCATGCGCAACCCGACGTAAAGTATCCAGGTCACAAGCACGCCAGCCAACGCCACCATCAAGCGCCGTTCGAACAAGATAGCTTGCGCATTATAGTCCAGCAATGCAGCGCGCAGGGTCACAACTAGCACATAAAAGGCCCAAAAGCCAGTGATGGTGAGCAATGCCACCTGGTGGCCAATGAGCGGATGCGGGGACGTAGCTCTTTCCATATCCTTCCATACCGTATTTTTCGCAGCTTGCACCACGTGCATCGTTGCTCGTCGAACGCTGCGCCAAGTTCGTCGAATGATTATCTTCGGCCCAGGGCTGTTATAGCTTTAGGCCTCTTTGCGCCGATAGCGGAAGTACCAGACTTCATGCCCAAGGCGGCGTGCCTTTGCCTCATAGCGGGTTTCGGGCCAGCCACCGGGGCGGTTCTGGAAATCGGATGCGTTGTTGCACAACCAATCAAATTGCTGCCGGTGGCGCTGCATAATCATCAGCGCGTGGCGGACATAGACGGGGTGATCGGTGCCAAAGCGGAATTCTCCGCCGGGTTTTAGTTTTGCCGCAATCAAATCGACGGGTCCGTCATTCATCATCCGGCGCTTTATGTGCCGCGCCTTTGGCCAAGGGTCGGGATGCAGCAGATAGACGAAGGACAATGACCCGTCGGGAACGCGGCGCAGCATGTCCAGCGCATCGCCCATGTGCAGGCGCACATTGTGCAAGCCACCTTCGCGGATATGCGATAGCGCTTGCGCAACGCCGTTCAAAAATGGCTCACAACCAATAAAGCCATGATCGGGCAGCAGGTCGGCGCGGAACGCCAAATGCTCCCCGCCGCCAAAACCAATTTCGAAATGCATCGCGCGGTCGTCGCCGAACAATTCCTTGCTGCCCAGCGCGCCTTCGTCCGGAACCGAAATCTGCGGCAGCAGATTGTCGACCAAGTCAATCTGCTCCGAACGCAGCTTCTTGCCCTTTGAACGGCCATATAAGCGGTTCAGCGTCGTCGGGTCACCGATTTTGTTCGCAGTCATGGGGCTGGCGGCTAAACTTTCGGCCGCCACCCTGCAAGTTTAATTAAGTGGTCCTTACCCTAAAGCAGCTTTCAAATCTGCGACCAAGTCCGTGCGCTCCCATGGGAAGAAGTCGCCTTCGGGCTTGCGGCCGAAATGGCCATAAGCGGCAGTCTTGCGGTAAATCGGCTTGTTCAGGCCAAGATGCGTGCGGATACCGCGCGGGGTGAGGCCACCCAGTTTTTCGATGGCCATGATGGCGGCTTCAATCTGGTCATCGCCGACCGTGCCGGTACGATGCGTGTCGACATAAAGCGACAAAGGCTTGGATACGCCAATGGCATAAGCGAGCTGAATGGTGCAGCGTGTCGCAAGGCCAGCGGCAACGATATTCTTGGCCAAATAGCGCGTGATATAGGCGGCAGAACGGTCGACCTTCGTCGGGTCCTTGCCCGAAAACGCGCCGCCACCATGCGGGGCTGCGCCGCCATAGGTGTCGACAATGATTTTGCGGCCAGTCAGACCAGCATCGCCGTCGGGCCCGCCGATTTCGAAGCTGCCGGTCGGGTTGATGTGATATTCGGTTTCGGTCAGCAAGCTGGCGGGAAGCAGGTCGGCAATAACGCCCTTCACATAATTGTGCAGTTCGGCTTCTTTCTCGCCTTGGTCATATCCCGGCGCGTGCTGCGTGGACACGACGATAGCGGTTGCGGCCTCTGGCTTACCTTCATTGTTGTAGCGCAAGGTAACCTGGCTTTTGGCATCGGGCTCAAGGAAAGGCGCAGCACCCGAATGGCGGTCTGCGGCCATGCGCTCAAGGATCTTGTGGCTGTAATCCAGCGTCGCTGGCATCAGGTCGGGCGTTTCGGTGGACGCATAGCCAAACATGATGCCTTGGTCGCCGGCGCCTTCGTCTTTGTTGCCCGAGGCATCTACGCCCTGCGCAATGTGCGCAGACTGGCCATGCAGGTTATTTTCGAAGCGCAAAGTTTCCCAATGGAAGCCGTCTTGCGCGTAACCGATTTCCTTAACGGTGCGGCGGACGGTGGCCTCGATCTCTGCCTTGGCACCCTCGGCCCATTGGCCATTTTCATACACGCCCTTGCAGCGAATTTCGCCCGCGAGCACAACAAGCTGCGTCGTGGTCAATGTTTCGCATGCGATGCGCGCTTCGGGGTCTTTGGATAAAAACAGATCGACAATGGCGTCGGAAATCTGGTCCGCAACCTTGTCAGGATGTCCTTCGGACACGGATTCGGAAGTAAAAAGGTAATTTGAGCGCATGGTTTTTCCAGTCTATTGCTGTGTCTGCGTATAAAGAATTCTTTATATCGTGACGCGCCCTTAGCCTTAACCGCGACGGCGGGCAAGCGGTAACAACGCCGCAAGGATTAACAGCCCAGCAAAAGCCAGCGGAATGACATTGCCAAATCGCGCGAACAGGGTTGGTGCTTTGGCGAACGGCAAAAACGCATCGATGCGGCCATCGGTGCCCAAGGGCAGGCTTTGCGTGATCCGGCCATCCGCGTCGATGATCGCGCTGATCCCCGTGGGCGTTGCGCGGATGACGGGCAGGCCTTCCTCAATCGCGCGCAACTGGGCCTGAGCCAGATGCTGCGGCGGGCCGATATTGCCGAACCAAGCGTCGTTGGACGGGTTGAAGATGAAATCGGGCCGGTTCTTGCGATCAACCGTCTGGCCGGAAAAAATAATCTCATAACAGACCTGCATGCCAATTTTCACCGGCTTGCCGTCAACGGTTACGGTGATTGTCTGCGCACCCGGGCCAGGCCAGAAATCAAGATCGCCCGGCACCAATCGGGCGAGGCCAAGTGGCCTAAGCAGCCAGGGCATCGGCAGATATTCACCATAAGGCACCAGATGTGCCTTGTCATAATGGCCCAGAATACGGCCAAAGGCGTCCATGGCGGAAACGCTGTTACGCGCGGCAACCAATTGGCCCTTTTCAAAAACAAGCCGATTTGCACCCGTCACCAACACATCACCATCGGCCATCAGCGTGGTGAGCCGCGCGCGTGCACCGGCGGCGCTTTCGCCAGCCTGCCCCTGATAATAACGATAAGGATAGCCGTCCTCCAGATAATCCGGAATTGCCGCCTCTGGCCAAAGGATCAGGCGCGGCGCTTGGTCCGGCAACGGGCGGCTGTTCATCGCCAGCTTGGCGAAATTCAGCGCGTCATAGCCGGGCGCATATTTGTCGGCTTGGGAGATATTGGGTTGGACCACGGTGACGGCGGTTCGCGCGTTGAGCGACGGCTCCGTCACATAAATTTTGACCGACGACAAAATGGCCACGCCGACAATCGCCGCCAAAACAAATCCGTTTGTCCAACGTCGACTGCCGAGCAGCGCCATCGCACCGCTGGCCAAGATCATCAGCCCCCCAACGCCGTAGGTCCCGATTGTCGGAAGCCAAAGATCAAACCAGTGCGAAACAAATCCGACCGCGAGCGGGTTCCAGATAAAGCCTGTGAACACCCAACTGCGCAGCCATTCGGTGATGATCCACAGGCCAGCAAAGGCCACGATGAGCGGGAGTGAATCAGGGCCGTTTCGCACATCGTCACTCCCGCGCAGGCGGGAGCCTAACGCCTGACCATCAGGTTCAATCGGCGGCTCAGGCGTTGGATTCCCGCCTTCGCGGGAATGACGAAGGATTTTCGCCGCAAGGTGACGTATCCAAACGGCCCCCGCCGCCGCCAAGGCCGGATAAACCGCCAAATACAGCGCCAGCGCGACCACGGCGATATAGCCAAGCCAGATCGGCATCGCCGCCTGAAAGGTGAATGCGACCGCAATCCATTGATTGCCAAAGGTGAAATGCCCGACCCCGAACAGCCAGCCAAGAATGAAAGCGCGCTTTGTATTTTGGGCATGCGCGATCAGGTGGATGAGCAACGCAAAGCACGCGAGCGTTAACGGCCAAAGCCCCCATGGCGCAAATCCATAAGCCGACAATGCACCAGCGCCAATAGCGGCCCAGCGCGGAAAACGATGAAGCAGGGCGGAGATTTTCTGCACGACCCGCCTTTGCCCGTCGTATGTGACAAATGCAATCGGGCAAACATCGTCGTTGCTTGCGGTTCACAGCTGGCCTGCTAATTTAGCGGCATGATATTTTTCGCCATCGCGCTTGCCGCCACCCCTTCTGCACTCACCGATGCCCATCAAGGCGATATCGCCTGCGTCGTGGTCATTGCGACCTTGGCGGAGAAACAGCGGACCGGCACGGCGCCAGCCGATGCGCCCGACGTGCGCCAATCGGGCAAAAGATGGGCGGGCATTGTCGGCAATCGCGTCACCACGCAAAGCGGGCAACCGCGCGAATTGGTCGCGGTCGCGTTGTCTGAAGCTGCCAAAGCCGAATTTCAGCGGCCAAGCGATCTGGCGCGGATCAACAGTTGCGCCGTGCAAATGACGGCGGAGCTTGCTAGTGCCGACAGCATCGACAAACCTTTGCCCAAGCCGGTGACATCAAAATGAGCTTACGTCCGTTCCATCTGGCCTTTCCCGTCCACGATCTTGCCGAAGCGCGGCATTTTTACGGCTTTACCATGGGCTGCGCCGAAGGGCGGTCGTCCGACCAATGGATCGATTTCAACTTTTTCGGCCACCAAATTGTTGCGCATCTAGACCCGTCGGCGCGCAGCGTATCGTCGCATAATCCCGTGGATGGGCATGACGTCCCCGTTCCGCATTTCGGCGTTGTTTTGGACATGGACCAATGGGCGGCATTGGCCGAACGCGTGCAGGCGGCGGGCGTCCGGTTCGGCATCGAGCCACATATTCGGTTCAAGGGGCAAGTGGGCGAACAAGCCACGATGTTTTTTTATGACCCAAGCGGCAATGCGTTGGAGTTCAAGGCCTTTGCCGACGACGCCAATGTGTTTGCGCGCTGACGCTTGCATTTTACCGCTTTAGGCCACAGCGCGACGTCATGGACTTTCAAAATTTCGACATCGACCAATTTTTGCGGGAATATTGGCAGAAAAAACCGCTGCTGATCCGCAATGCGTTTCGCGACTGGCAAAACCCGCTGGAGCCTGACGAGCTGGCGGGGCTGGCGTGCGAAGAGGAAATTGAATCGCGGCTGATTTGTCAAACCGATGCCGGTTGGGCGATGGAGCAAGGTCCGCTGGCCGAAGAACGGCTGGCTGGCCTTAATGAAAGCCATTGGACGTTGCTGGTGCAAGCGGTCGACCATCATGTGCCCGCCGTCGCCGACCTGATCGCGCCGTTTCGTTTCATTCCCAATTGGCGTATCGACGATGTGATGGTCAGCCTCGCCGCCGACCAAGGCGGGGTTGGACCGCATTTTGACCAATATGATGTTTTCCTCATCCAAGGGCTTGGCCGCCGCCGTTGGCAGATCGGGGCGCACTGCGACGCCGATACTTTGTTGCTGCCGCATGAGGATTTGAAGTTGCTCGCGGCATTTGAGGCGACCGAAGAATGGGTGTTGGAACCCGGCGATATCCTTTATGTCCCGCCGGGCATATCGCATAATGGCGTCGCGGTGGGTTCGGATTGCATGACCTACTCGGTCGGGTTCCGCGCACCATCGCGTGGCGACCTTTTGGGGCATTATGTCGATGATGTTCTGGACGGCATAAAGGACGATGAACTTTATCGCGACCCGGATTTGAAGGCCCAGGCCAATGCGGGGGAGATTTTACCCGGCGCGCTGAAGTGCTTGCAACAGATGATGCTGGAATCGCTGTCTGACCCTGCCCATTTCGCCCGCTGGTTCGGCACCTTCAACAGCACGCCCAAATATCCCGACATGGATTGGCGGCCCGAAATACCCGTTGCGCCGCAGGACGTCCGCGCGGCGATCAACGCGCAAGTGCCGCTGTCGCGTAATCCGGCGAGCCGATTGGCGTTTATCGCGGGGGCCAAGGACACAGACGCTCTCATGCTGTTTACCGATGGTGTCTGTTTCGACTGCATTGGCGAGACGGCGGCCTTGGCGAAAGCGTTGTGCGCTGCGGATAGCGTGGTTCTCGACGTCGCACTGGCGGGCAGCGCGGCGGCCATCGATCTCCTCACGCAGCTTTGCAACAATGGCTGCATCGCGTTCGACAGCGAGGATTGATCTGCGCACGCGGTTA
>Ga0208327_1000486_pt1 | contig 9659 bp, 3 predicted proteins | sample LakMenEpi26Jun08_FD_150733 | JGI IMG/M metagenome (GOLD analysis project Ga0208327, IMG submission 150733) | Freshwater microbial communities from Lake Mendota, WI - 26JUN2008 deep hole epilimnion (SPAdes) | ecosystem: Environmental > Aquatic > Freshwater > Lake > Epilimnion/Euphotic zone ...
AATTCTCGGTTTATTCTTCTTTATTTTGATTTCCTTATTCTTCATGCTGGTAAATCACCCTTACCAGGTGATCTACCACATTGGTGGCAGCGACTTTACGGAATCGCGTGCTTTCTTTTTCTCTTTATTTTTGCATGCTTTTTGTCTTGTTTTTTTTTTGTATGTCGGGGTAATGTGCACCACACTTTGCATGGCAGTTCTGTCGGTAATCAGCCGGCTCTGCTACTCGCTTTGATTTTTTTGTATGGCAGTTCTGTCGGTAATCAGCCGGCTCTGCTACTAGCTTTTATTTTTTTTTTTTTCATGGCAGTTTTGTTGGCTTTCAGCTGACTCTGCTCATAAATTCATGTCTGTGTAGCAGCCCTTGGTGTACAGCCAACCTGCCTTTTTTCATTTTTCATTTTCCTTTTTTTCGTCTCCTCACTGCCTATACATTCCGTGACCAGTTCTGCTGCGCAGTCACAGCGTTTTTACCGAATGGAAGGTATTTCCGTCGACCCTCCTAAGGAGAAATTAGGCACGCCGGGTTTTTTGAAATCCATTCAGACCACAATATTGCACAAATTATCCCCTAAGCAATTCAAAAGACGGCCTAAAGCGCCAAAATCGGACGATCATTTAGACGTTTACGGGTCCCAGGAAGGGTACGAGGAGGAGGAAGACGTTTATGAAGAGGGCGCCGCTGAGGTTCCAGCAAATTGCCGTTCGTTTGAAGACCAACGGCACGGGTGGGCGCATAACAAGGGAAAATCGCTGGCTCGTACGCCGGTGAACAAACCGCGGATTTACCCCGACCTAACCCAGGAGGTAGAAGGAGAGGGCCCAGTCGACGACGAGTCCGACGACGGCGACGACGAATCCGTAGACGAGGCTGGCCCAAGCAAACCTATTAAAAAGACGCGTCGGCTCCGTGTGAAAGGGCTAGCCCCTACTCGCCAGAGCAATCGCCTTAAGGAAAGAACGGCGACCAACCCAGATAGCGCAGTAGTCGAGACACCTCCGTTAGACGATCGGGCCGTAACACCGATGCAGGTATCACCCTCGTCTGACGACGACGACTACATCAGCCCCCTCCCGCCCGCAAACGCGGGCGAGGAACAAACTTGCCCCGAGGATAAACTAGATACTATCTCTGTTTCCGTGCCAGCTCAGCCGTCTCCAAAAGTAGACGTGAAGCCGTTACCACGGTTACCACTGGTCCCTCCTCCACCCCATCCCCCAGTCGATTCGAAACGACGGATAGTTCCAAAACCACCATCTGAGCCCACCAAACTCGAGCCCAAAGAATTCAAAATGGAGAAAAAAGAGACCCCAAATCCAGTCGAGAGGTCGACATTAACTTATCAACAGCATTTTCACAATATGTATCGTTATTTACGCGACGCTGGTGCTTCAAAGGAAGACGCAGCGTACGGCGCCAATCTGGCTGCTAATCAGTTACTGGGCACTCTTAGTGGCCAAACAGCCAGGCCTACGACTCCGGATGCCACCCCAGTCTGTCCACCTGAATCGAGTCAAAGCTATTATAACAGTCGGAAGTTATTATTGAGTCAGCAACAGCAAACCATAGCTCTTTTGGCGCAGGTGCCCGCCTTTAACGGGTTGGGTTCCACTAAATTCGAAGATTGGATACAGCACTTCGAACGAGTGATGGACACGTCTGAATTCGAAGAGGGAAGGAAGATAAAAATGCTCTGTTCCAAACTTTTTGGTACCGCAGGGGACTGCGTCTCCACTTTTCAGTCACGCTATCCGAAAGAAGCTCAGTCTTTTCTTAAAGTTAAACAATGCCTCCACGACCGTTTCCATGGGGGGGATAGCAGAAAAATGTATTTGACTGAGTACAACAATTGTGTCCGCAACCCCGGAGAGCCAATAAGGGACTATGCTTGTCGCCTTCAGAAACTTTTTGCATTTGCGTACCCAGCGAAAGACGGGAAGACTTTAGATCACGAGATTAGAGAACAGTTAATAATGGATAAATTTTTGGGGGGACTCAAATCTAATCTGCGTGAACGCATGAGTTTCAAAGAGTACAAGACTTTTGACGGACTAATTAAAGCTACAGAGCACTGCGCAGCGGTATTAAATGAAGCGAAACTGGAGAGGCGAAACGTGGAATTCATTAACGCAGTTTCTTCAAACCCGAATTCACAGGCTTTAAATGAGACAAAAAGCGAGATCGAAGCGATCAAAATAGATATGAAAGCCAACCAAAAACTACTTAGCGACCTTATGCTACAGGCCAGAGAGACCACAAAAATCATCAATCAGGTTGCTCGTGCACAAATCCAACCTGCCGTCGCTCCTCAACAGTCGTTACCAGCGCGACCTCAGCAAGGCCACCAGGGACCGAGTCATAACAACCAGAATCAACAAATGGGTGGGAATCCTTACGGGGGAAGCAGGTATTGCGTACATTGTAAATCGTCCACTCACAGCACAGAGAGATGCGGGTTTGGGCCGGGTGGCCCTAGGTGCTTCAAATGTAGGCGGCAAGGTCACCTTGCTCGCGAATGCCCTGAACATAACGGTGATGCTTCTCAGAGGTATGGCCAACACGATCAGAATGGCGCAGGCCAACTTAACCCTTTTGACCAGGGAAACTAAGTCCCACCGTTTGTAACGTTGGGCAAAACGGTGGTCCTTGTCCGAAAAAACCCCGACAGTACGTTAATGAGTTTAAGGAAAGTAGAAAACACAAAGCTCCCCGACTAAATCTACAAGTCGGCGAGGAGAAATTTCGCGCCCTGTTGGACAGCGGCGCGGGTAGAAGTTTAATTAGCACAGAAATTTTTCGTAAATTAAAAAAGGGTATCAAAAATTTTGTAGCCGAAGCCCCGGTCAATTTATATGGTGTCGACAACACCCAACTGAACACGAGAGGGATAGTGACCCTCGAAATTTTTATACTGGGCGATAATCTTCTGCAGGATTTTATCGTCGTTGACAGTATCAGTGAAGATTGTATTTTAGGCCTTGATGCTCTGTACGAGCACAAATTTGTCATAGATGGGAGTGAGAAGAGAATTTACCGGGTTAAGACGACTACGCCGGACTTCTTACCGACCATTATGACAGGCAAGAAGATCACGATAAAGCCTTTTAGTGCCACTGTCGTCGAATCTGAAGGGGGAGGCGGCCAGCTGCCCCCAAATCTTGCGTGTTATTTAAATAGAGGACCGGGATTACAAAGCGGCGTGCGGTTAGATCCCTTTATTACTAAATCCGATAACGGAACAGTTTTTTCAGTAGCAGTAGTTAACGAAACCAATAAACCGATTACTCTTTCCAAATATCAGGTGATTGGCACGTTGGAATTCAGCAGAGTAGAAAAAGTGAACATTAACTTTTGTAGTACAGCAGTAAATTCACCAACCACCTTAAATTTTGATGGCAATTTGCCTCTGGCTATGCCAGAAGTGGATCGTACGTTAATAACCCAATTTTTGAACAAGAGAAACGACATGTTTGCCTCCAAGACAGGGGAATTAGGTAAAACAGGACTAGTTAAACACCACATTAACACGGAGGGACAAGGACCCATTCGATTAAGACCCTATCGAATACATCAGAATAACAAGAGCGAATTAGAAAGTATTTTACAAGAGTTATTAGTTAACAAATTAATCAGACCGTCCGTGTCCCCATGGGCGGCACCCGTAGTGCTCGTTAAAAAGAAAAGCGGAGGAATCAGACTCTGCGTGGATTATAGAAAATTAAATAGTATAACAAAGAAAGACTCGTTTCCTCTACCTCGCATCGACGACGTTTTAGATTTGCTTCACGGGCAAAAGTATTTCTCAACTCTGGATTTAGCGTCAGGTTACTGGCAAATCGAAATGGACGACAGCTCCAAAGAGAAGACAGCATTTATTGTAGACAATAATTTATACGAGTGGAACCGTCTAGCATTCGGTTTAACAAACGCGCCTGGTACCTTCCAGCGCTTGATGAATTTTGTTTTAAGGTCAGTGATTGGTAAAACCTGCTTAGTATACCTCGACGACATTATCGTGTTTTCGAGAACAAGAGACGAGCATTTGATTAATCTAGAACAGATTTTTAACCTTTTAACAGAGGCCAATTTGAAACTTGGCCTCTCCAAATGCAAATTTATGTGTGAGTCCGTGCACTATCTAGGGCACGTGATTTCAGCAAATGGCATCTTGCCAGACCCTGACAAGGTTGAGTTGCTGAGAAATTTCAAAAGTCCCACAACCATCACCGAAATCCAATCCTTTTTAGGGTTGGCATCGTACTACAGGCGTTTTATTCGAAACTTCGCCGATATTGCCCATCCGCTGATTGAGCTTACCAGAAAAAAGAAAGTGAAATTAGATAAAAAAGACAGAAAGAAGGGTCTCATTGTCAAGGAAGACAGTAACAGTTCGGAAAAATTCGTTTGGGGTGACAAGGAACAGGCCGCTTTTGAGACACTTCGCGAATGTCTCATCACGCCGCCTGTCGTCGCCTTTCCCGATTTTAGTAAAGAGTTTCTAATTTTTACTGATGCCAGCAATTACGGCATTGGCGCTGTGTTAAGCCAGATTCAGGATGGGAAGGAAGTCGTCATTGCCTATTCCAGTCGTCACTTGAATAACGCCGAAAGAAATTATTCCACCATCGAGCGGGAAGCTCTGGCTATAATATTTGGCATCAAAAGATACCATCATTATCTACAAGATGAACAATTTGAGATCATTAGTGACCACAGACCTCTGCAATGGCTGGAATCTCACAAAAATGAAAACAGTAGGTTGGGAAGATGGGCGATTGAATTATCCGCCGTGAAATATAAGATCAGTTATAAACCGGGAAGGGAACACGGAAACGCGGATTTCCTTTCGCGTATTCAAGTCGTGTCCGAAGAGGAGCGACCAGATTTTATGAACAACATTATCACTGAGCAATCAAAAGACAAATTATGTTCCAAGATCATTCTTTACTTGACAGAAGGAATCCTGTCCGAAGAAGATGAGCTAGAAAACGCTGTTTGGGTGAAAGAGATCGGGACTTTTCGTATATCCAATGGCGTATTAAGGAGGGAATTCCACCCTTCTTCGACGAAACGGAGAAAATTTATTCAGGAACAAACTGTGGTACCGTATTCATTAAGGCGAGCTGTCGTCAAAGAATACCACGACTCCCTCTTAGCAGGACATTTAGCCTTCCTGCGTACGTATTTACGCGTGAGAGATAAATTCTATTGGCCAGATATGTTGTCAGATATTAAAAAATATTGCATGTCATGCGAAGTATGCGCCTTGCAAAGGAAAGTGGTGACCAGAGCTTTTCTTCATCCGCTGGAGATAGCTACCGCTCCATTCGAGGTCATAGGCATGGATTTTCTAGGGCCAGTCAAGCCCGCCTCCTTGAGTGGAAATAAATATGTGTTAGTATTAACCGATGCTTTTTCTAAATGGACAGAGGTCGTGGCGTTGCCTAACCAGACCGCCGAGACGACCTGTCGTGCCTTAATGGACAAGATCGTCTTGTATCATGGGCCGCCTAAAGTCATAATTACCGACAGAGGGACAAATTTCACCTCTCGACTTTTCAATAATTTATGTCGCGAATTAAAAACGAAACACAAGACCACAACTGCTTATCACCCTCAGTCTAACGGGATGACTGAACGTTTTAATAAAACTATGGTTGAGATGATTAGGAAGTATATTGCAGATGGCTTTGAACGATGGGAAGAGGTTCTCGGCCCGATGGCTTCTGCGTATCGGAACTCTGTACACGCGTCAACCATGGAAACGCCTTATTTTTTAATTACTGCACGAGATCCTAACATGGTCGTCGATAGATTTTTAATACCCGAAAAGGAACTGATCACTCCAGAGGATTACAAGAGCCAGACGCTGAGGCGCTTACGTGAAGGCTTCACACTGGCTCGGAAAAATTTGTTAGACGCCAGGTTACGGCAGAAAATCCAGTATGACAAGCGTGCGAAGATAGGTAAATTCAAGTTGAGCGATAGAGTTCTGTTAGATGTCCGAGTCAGTCAAACAGGGACGAGTAAAAAACTTAACCCTCGCTATCAAGGACCCTACAGGATTTCAAAAGTGTATGACAACGATACGGTAGAGATCCGCTCTTACAACGGTGCTGCAACTCAGTTGACTCACGTCAATCGATTAAAAGCCCTAACAGAATGTATGGTGTGGCGTGATGAAAAGTGTGTCGACTTTGATGATCTCCGAAATACTGCACTAAATGCTCAACTACCAGAGAATGACGAGACGTCCGACGAAGAATCAGAGGACGAATTTAATGAGGACGTTGACGAAGAGTCCGTCCATCACGAAAGCAATGAGGAAAATGACCCAATTACTGTAGATGACAGTGGAGCTCAGAGTCAAATCCCACCCCCGATCAACGGCAATGACGCCTGCGTAGACAGCAACGGAGCAAGGCACGGTCCGGTCCGTGAATGCACACGAGAGACCGCCGCAGTTTTGGCCCAACCTCCAATCGCCCCACATGCCGACGGTCACCCGGGTGGTCACGTCATCGAAGAGGGTAGACGAAGGTCCCCCAGAACGCGACGCCGACCTGCACGTTACAATGAAGGAATCGATGAGGCCCAATTAGACCAACTCGAGATTGACGAGGAAGTCCGACGACAATAGCGACCGTTGCCTGGTCGTCGTATTAATACGACGTCTCACACCGATCAATTACATACAACTTATCGATGCCCTCGTCCACTATAAATCCGTACCCATCCCCAATTTTTTTCATACTATTATTCGCCATTCACCCATTATTTCTCAATTCGTAATTTTCACATTGATCTCCTCACAGCTTATCGTTAGTATATTCGTCCAATCATTCAATATCCGTTCCTTTCTCCAGTTTCTTTTTCCTAGTACTCTTCACCTGTCTCCGTACGGCAATGGCGATGAACGTCACGGTCTGCGACTGTAGCCAGGCGAGGATGCAGGGATTTCTTAATTTTGGTGATGAAGACTGCATCCTTGGAATGGAGGACCCTGCCCCCCCAAAAACTGTCGTGTACACCCTTCTATCCCACTTACCCGAGGTTAAGCGTTTTCCGGGCCACCTGTGTAGTGTCTGGGTTTCGAAACGTTCTGTTACCACCGATTTTTTTGGATGGTTTCAGCAAAGCGAAAGTAAGTGGCCTATTGCAGCCACGGAGGAAGTCTGCCGAGCGATGAAAGAGTTCCGAAAATGCGGCAACAACTCCATGAACCCCGCAGGTCCCCATAAATTCACGTTCGACAGATACCCCTTTGTTCAGCCAGCTTGGTTGAGGACAGTAGAGGACACCATTATGAACTGTAAAATTGAGGAGGTTGCTCTGGAGACCGAGTGCGATAATTGCACGATCAATTCTCCATTGGGCACCCTTCCGGGAAATTTGAACGGTTCATCGACTTTAAATCTCATTACCCTAATCTGGGACAATTCCTATAAGGAAAACAAAGATTGCGAGCTGAAGTTAGTCAGAAAGGGTAACGGGCTCCTGTATAAAACAAGCAACCCTAAAGTGAGACGTTTGCATGACCGCACGAGTCAGACTGATTATCTAATCAATACAACCTTGCTCTCGTATTGCGGGAGAGACCAACTGCAAGGCGTGATGGGAATGGACAAGATCCTTATTGCCATCAACAGAACCCTCTCTACAGAGACATTCGAGATCAACGAATCCGCAGTCGGACCAGAGGCAGAAGCTGGATATAATTCGACGACAGCGACAGAACTGAAGGTCCCTTCCACGTTGAAGGCTGAAATTGAAGCGGCTGCTCATGTCCAGTACACTAGAGACGTAGCGTTAGAATACGAGAATCGTTTGGCACGGGAAATTCGACGGTTACAATGTGAAAATCGGAAAATGAATCATCACAGCGTAATCGTCAGCGCCCAATACAACGGTTGGCTAGCGGCGGCTCACATTAACCTTCCAAGATGCTCCAAGCTTATTGCTAATGGGGTTCAAGCTTCTGTGTTACAATGTCGGGAATACAACGTTACTTTTGAGACTCAAATTACAAAATGCGGCCCTCAGCCACGTTATCTGAATTCCACAATTTCCATTGAAGGGTGGGAGCTCACGCCTTTTACGGATTGTTACTGGTTTTCGAATTTTGTGAACTTCAATGGGAAAACTCACGCTTATAGGAATGGGGAATGGACTCCGGTTTTTGCTAATATTCAGGTCCAAGGGCGACAACTAATCGAACCCGAGAAACATGAAGCCGACAATACGCTGAAAACTCTATTACAGATGCACCCAGCAATTCAGAATAGCCCTCTCAGTCATGCATCGGTGATGGCGGACATTCTGGCCACCATTCACGAACATCACGCAGCGGACAACTCCCGCGACCTCCTTACTTCTAACGTCCTGATCCACCACAGCGACGCTCCACATGTCGACTTCGTAGCCAAGGTGGGGGGATGGTTAAAGAATTTTGGGGCAGTTTCGGGTTTTGGTATGATTTCCGTGATAGCTGTTCGGTTTTGTGGCGTCGGTTCCTTCCTCCTCAAAATATTCCCAATCATGTCAAAACTCCTGAACATCAGCTGTTTCAAAAGAGCCCCACCGGCCATTGCTGCAGCTCCATCTCGACCACCAGTCATCATCTTGCCCCGCGCTGACACCTATTCATCCCAATCCACCGCCTCGGAACAGTCCGCTGCTCCGCCACGCCAGAAGAGACCGCGGCAGCCAAGACCACAACGCCCTCGCCTGACACCAGAAGACGAGGCCTTCCTCCCCAGACGACCCCGCCCCCTATAATCCTTATTGATGCCGTACGATTTTTGCCATGTCCCTTTTTTTCCTATTTTAATTTGACCTTTGTCGTGCAATTTTTACCTCCTTTTATTGATTACTACTCCGTATGATGCGTTTTTTCCCTCGTTTTATTAATTCTCGCTTCGTATCGTGCCATTTTTACCTCCTTTTATTGATTTACTACTCCGTATGATGCATTTTTCCCTCGTTTTATTAATTCTCGCTTCAAATCGTGCATTTTTTTACACCTTTATTGACTTATCGCCGCGTATCGTGTGTTTTCTCCTCGTTTATTTTCTCTCATTCGAAATTATTGATTGGCCTTTCAACTTTTACATTACTCTTCGTTTATGCTCACACCTGGAACGACGGTTCCGATATTTTTTCTTACTCAGCACCACTCCCTTTTTCCTTCAATGCTCCCCTCCCCCGTTCCATTTCGTCAATTTGCTATGTGCCTTTTATCCTCCCATCCTTATGCCTCATGCACCTTCCTTAGTTTCCGTCATTCTCCGTCGTGCGGCTGGTCTCGGTTAAGCCTCGTCTCCGGTCTCTCCAAACAACGTTCTAATTCGCTCGAATATCACCACAATCCTATGAGTTGTCCTCCTTGGAAATGCCGTGCGGACGTTTTCCCTTGGGTGCACGATTACGGATGAAGCCCGTCGCGAAAATTTTTTCGTCGCTTCGTGCCCCTTGTCGTCTAAACGGGATTCACATTCCTTGGTTGGATGTTGTCGCTCTAGCCTCGTTGTTGTTGCGGGACGCAACAAGATGGGAGGGGGAGTGATGTAAAGAATCGGCTAGAGCCGTAGCAACAAGCAAGGTCATTAACCGACCAAAGTCGACGACCTCCGTTGCCCTCGATTCTTCGAGGTCAACC
>Ga0208327_1000490_pt1 | contig 9615 bp, 9 predicted proteins | sample LakMenEpi26Jun08_FD_150733 | JGI IMG/M metagenome (GOLD analysis project Ga0208327, IMG submission 150733) | Freshwater microbial communities from Lake Mendota, WI - 26JUN2008 deep hole epilimnion (SPAdes) | ecosystem: Environmental > Aquatic > Freshwater > Lake > Epilimnion/Euphotic zone ...
CCACAGGCTGAAACTCAAACCATCTGCCATCATCAATCAATTTTTCTGATAAAAAAGAACGCTTGACAAGATTTCTTAATTCTCTCTCAATCTCTGTTTTTGAACTTCCTGGACATACAGCGATCGCAGCTTTACCATTTACCGCACCACGATAAACACTAATATTTTGTAATAGAGACTTTTGCAACTCACTCAACCGCCCAAAACTGGTATCTAATACCAACACCATCGCCACATTTTCCCGACGGTGCAAACCCACTACTTTTTTATCCGTCAACAACTGCTGTAAATTCCCCAAACCTAAACTTTCCAATCTTTTTAAATGCGGGTCTTGGGGATATTCTACTTTTAATAAATCTGCCACAAATTGCAACAGTAAAGGATAACCATCTACTAATTTGACAAATTCCTCTAACTTTCCTTGAATACCTAAAGCTGTTAATAGTTTGATGCCATCTTCTATTTTTAAACCTGATAAGGGTAGCCATTCCCATCTTTTCGGTAATTCTGGTCTTTCCCTAGTGGTAACAATTACCTTACTTTTACCCCCACATTCTACCCAAGTTGTAAAAAATTCCTCATAGAATTGACTTCCCCAAATTCCATCTGTTTGTAAGAGACTTTCTAAGTTATCAATAATCAATAAATATTCATCGGATTGCAAACATTTCACCAAAGCTTGTACTAATTGTGTTTCTTGTTCTGGGACTCGAAAACCAAATTCTTGCAAAACTTGAGTAGCCACATCAGTAAAAATTACCCCAGAACTCACATCAGCCCAAAAACGTTTTCTAAAACCTGCTATTGTTTCATCTTCATAAATATAGGCTGATAACATAGATTTGCCTATACCACCAATACCTTCAATACCAATTAGAGGAATATTTGGATTATTTAACCATTGTTTTAAATTGGCAATTTCTGCTGTTCTTCCTTGCCAATAAGCCAAACTTTTACTAGGGTTTCCCGCTTTGAGAATCCCCGGTGATTCTGGTTTAGCAAGTTTTTCAATTCGTTCTATAGCAGGATTTATTCTGTCAACAATAATCTGTACCTGCTGGGCATTTAATTGTCCAATTTGAGTCACCTTACTATCACCAAAGGCATTGACATTCATTTCAATATTATTTTGGTGATTGGGGTTAGATTCATTTGTCATAGCTTACAGCAGGTAAATGGTGGATGTTGTAGCTGCGAACTCGAAAGATGGCGCGACATTGTATAAATTGTAGGGATTTATCAGGTGTTAACTTAAGCTACAAATGGCTTATTTGTTTGGCTTCCACACCCGCCCAGAAATGAATTTCCGGGCTAATAGCTAAAGTTTACTAAAGTAAACTGAGGATTTAGATAATTCTTAGTCATCTTTAGATGACTTTTGCTATTAGACTGGGAATTCATTCCCAGGCGGGCTATGGGTTTTACGTTAAGTTGACACCAATGAGCATTGCTAAACCCCTACCTGTGAAATGTGACTGATTAAAAAGTTACACTATCAGCTTCAATTTTACCCACCTGCTTAACCGTGCTGTTATCGTAAGCATTAGCGCTCATTTGAATATTGTCACCAGGTTTATCAATCTCTGCTTGTAAAATCTTGGCTATTTCTTCAGCGAGCGCTGTATCCGCTTCCAAAATCTTCTTCAGTTGGTTCTGCAAACTTGCTTTTGAAAGTTCATCATCGGGATTTTTAGCTACATCCTCCGCTGCTTCCTTTGCTGCTTCCTTGGCTTCTATCTTCGGCTGCAACTTAGCCCAAATCGTTTTCGCCCTATTCCACACATCCTCACCTACTTTTTGAGATGCACCTTCTGCGACTTTATTACCCATTGTCATCAGAAAAGGCATACAGGGGGCGATTAACTTAACGATCGCAGCAACAGAAGTGACAATATCCATAATTCGAGGTTTGACTACTGTTATTTATACAAAGGTATAATAGCGCATTTCTAACAGAGTCAGGGTTAAAACTAAAAAATATTACAAATATAGATTCAATATCACTGTAAAAAACTAATATTTTCAAGCATTCAGCCATTAGCAAGAAATTAACACTGGAGCAATGAACAGACATCACAAAACTAAAAAATGCTATAATAAATGACATCCATGAATATAATTTACATTTCCCAGGAGGAAATATTATGTTATCAACAGAACTTCAACAAGAGTCCATGATCAGCAGAATTGAGAAAATAGTTAATATTTTGATGGAAGAACGTCCTTTATTTAAGGAAGAACTGAATGCAGAGGAAATGATTCACGAGTTATATAATCTATTTCAGCAAAACTTACCTATTGATGAGTTTAATAGTATGCAAGATCAGGACTTAAAAACCCGTTGTAGCGGAATCATGGTGACAGAAGCAGTAGCAGGAACTTTAAATGAATTAACTCCCGAACAAATAGCAATTTTTGATGAAATGATTAAACGGAAATAAAGAACATGGCATATTTATTAGATACCAATATTGTCTCCTTAGAACTAAAAAATAATCCCAAAATTAAGCAAAGATTAAAAGAATTTCAATCTCAAGAAGGGTTATTGAGTATCAGTTGCATTACTTACTTTGAAGTTAAAAGAGGTTTATTTGCAGTCAATGCAATTAAGCAATTAGAAAGATTTGATAATTTCTGTAAGGATTATCAAATCATTTTCTTGGATGATTTAGCGATTTTAGAAAAAGCGTCAGAAATTCATGCAAATCTTAGATTAAGAGGATTACCAATCCAAACAGAGGATATTTTAATTGCTGCAACTGCTATTGTTAAAGGATTTATTCTGGTTTCTAATGATAGCGATTTATTGAGAGTTGAGGGATTAAGTTTAGAAAATTGGTTGCAGGAATAAGTTTTGTGAGTATTTGATGAGAAGAACTCAATGCAAAAAAATAAATCCCCGACTTCTCTAAATAGTCAAGGATTTGGGTGTCAAGTGTTCTTAATTGAGCTACTTAATGCCAACCACAAATACTAGAGATTGACTGGCTGCTTATTTTTGTTGGGTTGGGAATCGCCACTATTGTTAACAGGTTGTGTTGCTAAAAAAGCCTCTTTACCTGTAATCAAGCGAGAGCGCCGATTCCGAGTAATATAATTCCATGCCCACTGAATTACTATTACTAGTTTAGTGTCAAACTCAATTAAGAAATAGATGTGAATTACTAGCCAAAATACCCAAGCAATGAAACCTGTGAGTTTGATGAAGCCTAAATCTACAACGGCTAAATTTTGCCCAATCATTGCCAAACTACCTACATCATTGTATTTAAATTCTGGCAAAGTACGACCTTGAAGCCGTCGTTTGATGAGTTTACCTACATACTCTCCTTGTTGTTTAGCTACGGGGGCAACACCCGGTAAGGGTTTACCATTTTGATGGGAGAAATTAGCTAGATCTCCAATTACGAAAATGTTTTTATAATCCTTGATAGTTAAGTCAGGTTCTACAATTACTCTGGCAGAGAAATCGCACTCTACATCTGTGCGTTCTGCGAGGATTTTCCCCAAAGCCGAACCTTGCACACCTGCTGCCCACAAGATAGTTTTTGAGGGAATTTCTGTCAATTCACCGTTTTGCTTGAAAGTAACAATGTCATTTTCAATATTTGTGACTCTGGTTTGAGTGTGAATAACCACACCCAATTTTTGTAAAGATTCTATTGCTACTTGCGATAATTCTGGGGCAATGTGTGGGAGAATGCGATCGCCCCCTTGTAATAGTAAAATTTTCGTTTCTGTGGTGTCAATGTTACGAAAATCTTCTTTGAGGGTTTGGTATGCCAACTCTGCGATCGCACCTGACAATTCTACACCAGTCGGACCTCCCCCCACAATCACAAAAGTTAACAAAGCCCGACGTTTTGCCGGATCACTTTCTTTTTCTGCGGCTTCAAATGCTGAAAATATCTGCCGACGCATTTCTATCGCATCTTCTACGGTTTTCAAACCAGGGGCAATTTCTTTCCAATTATCCTTACCAAAATAGGAATGATTAGCACCAGTGGCTAGAATTAATGTATCATAAGGTATGGATTCATCACCAAAAATAACTCGTTGCGCTTTAGGATTAATATCAGTTACTTCTCCTAACAACACCTTTGTATTTTTGCTTTTGCTGAATACAGATCGTAGTGGTGCGGAAATATCCGAAGGTGATAGCGTACCTGTGGCAACTTGATATAAAAGCGGCTGAAATAGGTGGAAATTACGTTTATCAATGAGAGTAACATTTACCTTCGCGTTCGCAAGAGCCTTGGCGGCATACAGTCCACCAAAGCCACCACCAACGATAACAATCTCATGTGGTGCATTCTTCTCATTGGGAACAACCATAAACAATATTTCCTTTTGTTAAGAGTCATGTAACCTTTCTTAACAAATATGTAACAATATTATAATATATTTTGCCGTCTATTTAGAACTCTTGAAAAAATACTAAAAGTAGTCAAAGTTACGAATAAATGATTATGAAAAAATATGAGGATAAATGCTGATATAATATTCATGTACATAATGAAATATCAAAATCGGCAAGTGTCAATGGTTAGTAGTCACTTTATTAAAAAAGTCACCTATTGCCCATGATTTCTCTCTTAGCAAATTCTAGTTTTTTCATCTAAAAATGTCTGAACAACAAACAATTAGTCCTTGGAAATATAAACCTTGGTGGTGTCAGCCTTGGTCAATTATCCTCACTGCTGTCACATTAATTGGCGGTAGTTGGTTAATATTTAAAATTCTTTGGGTGACAATTTTAGTAGCTATTCCATTATTAATTTGGATGGGATTTTTTCTGTTAATTTGGCCACAAATGATGATTCGCAGTGGAGTCTTAGAGGATGTTTGAAAAGTTTGGGGCGAATATAATAGAGCATCCGGCTTCCATCAGGGATACGCTACTACAGAAAAGAATTTCACCTCCGTGGACTAATTAAAATCAAGGGTTTTGTCTGTGTAGCCGCGACTTCTAGTCGCCAGGATAAGTAATAATTTAGATTTTTCAAACAACCTCTTAAACAAAATGACAGAATAACTAATTTAATAAATCAATCCTCCAATTCTTCTTCCTGACTCCTGACTGGGCGCAGGCCCTGCGCCCCTACCTCCTAGCGCCCCTACCTCCTAGCGCCCCTACCTCCTAGCCCTAATGATATGAATGCTCAAATTTCTATTATTATTCCCACACTCAATGAAGCGAGTAATATTAAGGAAGCAATTACTAGCAGTCAATCCAGTAATAATGTAGAAATAATTGTGGTTGATGGTGGTTCACAAGATCAAACATTATTAATAGCCAAATCCTTAAATGTTCAGGTGATTATTTCTCCTCCCGGACGTGCTAATCAAATGAATGCAGGTGCTATGGCTGCTAGTGGGGAGATTTTGCTGTTTCTCCATGCTGATACTCGTTTACCGACTAATTTTGAACAGATGATTTGCACAACCTTAGCACAACCGGGAATTGTCGCTGGTGCGTTCGCTTTACGGATAAATGCCCCTGATTGGGGGTTGCGTTTAGTCGAATTTGGGGTAAAATGGCGATCGCATCTTTGGCAAATGCCCTATGGTGATCAAGGTATTTTTCTCACCAAAGATGTATTTCAGCAAGTTGGTAATTTCCCCCAAATGCCAATTATGGAAGACTTTGAACTCATGAGAAAATTAAAAACTCTGGGGAAAATTTATCTATTACCAACACCTGTAATTACCTCACCTCGCAGATGGTTAAAAAAAGGAATTATCCAGACTACTCTTTGGAATCAAATTATTGTCATCGCTTATTTACTAGGGATATCCCCCCATCGAATTCGTAATTGGTACTCTTCTTCAAAATTGTAAATAATTCTTATGGTTATGACATTTTTACCAGAAATAGATTTAGCTTTAGTACAGGAATCTATTAGTGTATCTTCTCTCAGTTTCCTGTCATTTTTACCAAATACTTTACAATGGATTAATAGTCTTGGTGCTTTGGGGGGAATAGTATTTATTGGTATCTACATTATTGCTACTTTGGCTTTTTTACCAGCCGCAATTCTCACTTTAGGTGCTGGAGTCCTTTTTGGGGTAATTTGGGGTTCTTTATATGTGTTTATTGGGGCTACATTAGGTGCAGTAGCCGCATTTTTAGTAGGACGTTATTTAGCTCAAAGTTGGGTAAAAGAGAAAATATCTAGTTATAAAAAATTTGCCATCATTGATAAAGCCGTTAGTAAAGAAGGATTAAAAATCGTCCTATTAGTTCGACTTTCTCCCCTTTTTCCCTTCAACTTATTAAACTATGCTTTCGGAATTACTAGTGTTTCTTTTCAAGACTATTTAATTGGTTCAGTGGGGATGATTCCTGGAACAATTATGTATGTGTATTTTGGTTATTTAGCAGGAGATTTAGCCTTAATTAGCACTCATAATCAACCTGTGAATATCATCTTGTCCTGGGTAATTAAAATCATTGGGTTAATAGCGACAATTGCTGTGACAATCTATGTTACTAAAATAGCTAAGAAAGCTTTAGACGAAGAAATTTGATTCCGAGGTTTAGTTGCTTATTTACAGAAACTTGAGAAAATCTGTTAAATATCAAACCGACAAAATTTTAATTATAATGTATCTATAAATAACAGATTGTCTAATCACAAACATACTTGATACTTGATTCTTCAGAGGTAAAAAAATGTCAAATTCAGAATCTCCAAGAGTCACAATGCGTCCAATGGATGAGTTTAATCAAAAACTAATCAAAAATGTTCATCCCGATAACTGGCTAAATCCCCAACCGGCTGATTATTATGATTTGGTAGTTATTGGTGGGGGAACTGCGGGTTTAGTTGTCGCTGCGGGGGCTGCGGGTTTAGATTTGGGTTTGAAAATAGCATTAATTGAAAAAAATCTCATGGGAGGAGATTGTTTAAATTTTGGTTGTATCCCCTCTAAATGTTTAATTCGTTCTTCTCGTGTAGTTGAAGAAATCAAAAAAGCCAAAGATTTAGGGATTAATATTTCCCAGAAATTTGATGTAGACTTTGCCACAGTTATGGAGAGAATGAGACGTATTCGGGCGAGTATTAGTCATCATGACTCTGTGGAAAGATTTAAAAGTTTAGGAATTGATGTTTTTTTAGGTAATGGTAAATTTAAAAGTCAGAATACTATAGAAGTTGATCAGCAAACCTTAAAATTTAAAAAAGCTGTCATTGCCACGGGTGCTAGGGCTGTGAAACCGAAAATTCGAGGAATTGAAGCCGCAGGTTATTTAACTAATGAAACTGTTTTTTCTCTGACTCAGAAACCGGAAAAATTAGCAATAATTGGTGGTGGTCCTGTCGGTTGTGAATTAGCACAAACATTTCAGCGTTTGGGTTGTGAGGTGACATTATTTCATCGCGGTTCACATATTTTAAATCAGGAAGATCCAGAAGCAGCGGAAATTTTGCAAAAAGTTTTGATTGATGAAGGGATTCGTTTAGTATTAAATTGTCAATTAGAAGAAGTTGTCACAGTTACGGAAGGAAAACGCCTATATTTTTCTGTGAATAGTGAAAGAGATTCAGTGACAGTTGATGAAATATTAGTTGGTGCGGGACGTGCGCCAAATGTGGAAAATTTGAATCTAGAGGTAGTTGGTGTAGAATACGATCAAACCTTCGGTGTGAAAGTAAATGATTATTTGCAAACCACAAATCCGAAAATTTACGCCGCTGGTGATATCTGCATGAATTGGAAATTTACTCATGCGGCAGATGCGGCAGCCCGAATTGTGATTAAAAATACCCTGTTTTCGCCTTTTGGTTGGGGACGATCTAAACTCAGTAGTTTAGTGATGCCTTGGGTGACATATACCAGCCCGGAAATTGCCCATGTGGGGATGTATGCACAGGAGGCGAAAGAATTGGGTATAGAGATAGAAACTATTAAGATACCTTATAGTCGCATAGATCGAGCGATCGCCGATCATGAAGAATCTGGTTTTTTAAAGATTCATCACAAAAAAGGCTCAGATCAAATTCTGGGTGCAACCATAGTTGCTAATCATGCAGGGGAGATGATTTCCGAAATTACCACAGCTATTGTTCATCAAATTGGTTTAAGTAAACTTAGCAGTGTAATTCATCCTTACCCCACCCAAGCAGAAGCCATTAAAAAAGCCGCAGACGCTTATCGCAAGACTTTACTCACACCAAAAACTAAGCAATTATTGGGATTTTTAAGGAAATTTTCTTAAATTAAGAGTTTCAGATCCCCGACTTCTTAAAGAAGTCGGGGATCTTGTTCTTTGTTCTTGAGACTTAAGAAAATATTCATGGTAAAATTCATGAATAGAGAGAAAAAATTGACCCATCTACGGCAGAATTATCAGGACATCAAACAAAATGGAATATAAATCTCTGGCTGTTTTTAGCAGTATTGTGATATTTGGAATCTTAGAAAGATTAATTCCCTTTTTTCAATATCATCAAACTTTACTTAAAAGAGTTATTCACAATCTAATTTTAGGTTTAGTAAATTCTTTATTGGTTAACCTCACAGTTATTTTAATCTTAAAATCTCTCTGGAAACCAACTTTATCACAGGGATTTTTTTATGATCTAAATTTACCTTGGTTGCATTTTATTCTCTCTTTTTTATTGCTAGATTTATATATGTATACGTGGCATAGATTAATCCACACTTGGGGTTTTGCTTGGCGGTTTCACAAAGTTCACCATACAGATAGATGGATGAATATATCCACAGCTTACCGCTTTCATCCGGTAGAAGTAATTGTCTCCAATATTCCCAAAATTGGATTAATTTATCTATTGGGAGTTACCCCAAATGCGTGGATATTATATGAATCTTTATTTGCTATATCCTTAGTTTTTCATCATAGTAATTTTGCTTTACCTTTCAAAATAGATAAATTCCTGAGTTATTTTATTGTTACACCTAATTATCATCGCGCTCATCATTGTCAACTAACAAAATATTTAAATAGTAATTATACAAGTTTATTAACTATCTGGGATATAATATTTCAATCTCGTTATTATCCACCCCAACCAGAAACCATCCAATTTGGTGTACCCGAAGAAACTAGAAATTTTAATGTGATCAGTTTATTAAAATTACCGTTTGTGCCTGTGAATAAATAATCAAATTTACTGTATTATAGGAATAATTCGGCAAACATCTCTTTTTTCCTAGATTAAAATTAATTATTAAATTTGGAGTTTTTTCGCTGTGCTGAGTTCACCTTTACCCACAATCAACGCCCTCAAACAACCTACCAGTGATGCTTGGGTAGAGCAAGCGATCGCTAACCTTGATATTATTTTACTAGATCACTCCCACTGTGAACGCAAAGCCGCAGGAGTAGCATTAAATATGATGTTCCGCTATCCCTCTAATGCTAAAATGGTGAGGGAGTTAACAGCGATCGCTCGTGAAGAACTCGAACACTTTGAACTTGTTAATCAATGGCTAGAACGCCGTCAGATCAAACTAGCAGCCCTATCCGCACCCCCCTACGGTGCGGGGTTAAAATCCCAAGTTCGGGGACAAGAACCCCAGAGATTTTTAGACTCCTTACTCGTCACCGGCTTAATAGAAGCCCGCAGTCATGAACGCTTAGGA
>Ga0208327_1000491_pt1 | contig 9610 bp, 8 predicted proteins | sample LakMenEpi26Jun08_FD_150733 | JGI IMG/M metagenome (GOLD analysis project Ga0208327, IMG submission 150733) | Freshwater microbial communities from Lake Mendota, WI - 26JUN2008 deep hole epilimnion (SPAdes) | ecosystem: Environmental > Aquatic > Freshwater > Lake > Epilimnion/Euphotic zone ...
ATAATGGCTAATATCATCAAAATTCAATTGTCTCCCTTTTCTATCTTTCAGCCATTTTTGACAAACTTGATAACCTCCAATATAAAAATTCCAAATTTGTTGCGGAACTTGATCAAAATACTGTTCAGAATTTATCCAAATTTGTTGATGATTTTCATTATATTTCACTTGTTCCACAATATCAGAACCAGGAATGGGATAAGTAGAAATTTCTGTTCCTGTTTCTTTCATGAGATGATATTTTACTAATTTATCACCTTTGATTACTAATTCCCAAAAAAGCGCAGAATTGGCAGTTAAAGGAACGCGAGGAAAATCAATCTTTAAAAATTCGGCGTAGCGTTGACGGTAAATAGGAGAATGAAAGATAGCGTAAATGTAATTAAAAATATCCTCTGGTCTAAAGGTTTTATTTTTATCTGATTTTCCATCAAACATAAATTCTAAATCTAGTTTTTGGGAAAATTCAATAATAAATTCTGGGGATAAATTCGGTTTACGTCCTCTAGGTGTATTAGTTGGGATAGAATCAAATAAAGTTGGGGTATCTGTTGGGTAAAGGTAAAGAGGGAAAATATTAACTCCACCTCTTCTAAAAATATTAGTATCAATAGGTTGGTTCGCAACTGATACCAAAGACCAGATAGGATCATTTACAGCAATTCCTTGACGACCTAAACCTAAACATAAATTATCTTTTCTAAAAACATGATCAAGTAATTCTCGTCTAGGCCTATCCATTATTAGATCACTATAATAACAGTAACGCCAATCGAAAGGGCGATATAAACAACTAATTATTTTATCTTCCCATTGATTATCTAAGCGAATTAATTGACGGACTTTATCTAATCGCCAATCTTGATGATCGTGAATATTATATTTATTGCTATAGTCTTCATTAGATAAATTAGTTTCTCGCAATTCTCTAAATTTTTGAGTAATGCTTTCCTCCTCAAAATCAATAGCAAAATGATCTCTATGGGTTTTTATACCAGCAGCATTCACTAGCATGATATCAATAACTTTCCATCCTTGTTCATACTCTGATGATAAACTGGTATTTTGAGGGTTAAATAAATAAAATTTAGCTTCAGGTTTGACAATTTTCCAATCAGTTGAACTAATATCATTTTCAGCTAACCAATGATACTTACCTCCAACTAACTCCTTATTTTCATAAACCTCTCTCATACCCCATAAATCAGCATGATAAACAGATGCTAACTTTTGCTGACTATGTTCATATTTAATAAAAATACTGATTGCTACACCTTGCTGAATATCAAATACATTTTTATCCTGTGAACCGTCAGGACAAACTTCTTTTTTCTTGCTATTACCATGTAAATCTAAAACATAAATCTCATCAAAAGTTTGCATCAAATTTTGACGCATTCCCCGAAAAGTGGGATTATCTAAATAACCATGATTTGTAATTAAAGCCACAATACCATAACCCGTTTCCGAAACCCGATGTTGAGCAAAACGGATAAACTTTACATAATCATCTAATAATCCTTTCGGGTTTCTTTCTCCTAAAGGTTTACCATCTACTTGATAATAATCTCTAACTAATCCTACAATCCAAGGATCAGTATTTATAGATTCATAAGAATAGGGAGGATTTCCTAAAATTACCATCACAGGAACATCTTGTTTTATATCTTTTGCTGCTTCTGCTTCATCTCTAATTCTGTTCATAAAACCATCAGCAGCAGGAATTTGAAAAGCCTCTTGTAATGTATTTGTTAAATAAATCCTTAACCGTTCATCAGAACTAAAATCATAACCCAATTCTTGCAACTGTAAACCTAATTTCATGTGTGCTACAGTATAAGGTGCCATCAACAATTCAAACCCAAATAAACGGGGTAATAAATGTTGACTAACATAACTTGACCACATTCCTTTTTGAGATTTAAACTTATCATAAATAAAATCAATCACACTGTGCATAAAAGTTCCCGTACCCACCGCAGGATCTAAAATCAAAACTTGATGAGTTTCGATAGTTCCCTCACCCTTGGGATTGGGGATTTTAATCTTTTTAGAATCTGCTAAACCTTTACTAATATTAAACTTATGTTTGAGAATATAATCCACACTTTTAACAATATAATCAACCACAGGTTCAGGAGTATAATAAACCCCTCTTGATTCTCGCATTTTTGGCTCATATTCTGCCAAAAACGTCTCATAAAAATGCACAACAGGATCTTCTCTGCGGGTACGTTTACCAAAATCTTTAAGAATTTCTGCCATTTCCGTTTGTTGCAGAATATTCGCTAAATTATCCACAGCCCAACTAATTCTATCATCTAAATCTGGTCCTGCTATTTGTCCAAAAATACTCCTTAAAAATGGGTTAGTTTTTGGTAATTTAAAAGCTGCTGTTTCCCGTGAAAAAGTATTAACATTATCAGTATTACACCGCGCTGCGAATAACCCATAACAAATAGTTTGGGCATACATATCCGCAAATTGTTCTACCGTCAAATCCTTAATTAATACTCTTTGAAATGACTCTAACTGCTGACGTAACATTCCCCCATTATCTACATCATGTAAAGCCGTTTTAATAGCATCTCTCATCAATTGCGCTAAACTGGCCATACGTTTAGCTAAATCCTTCGGTGTGGTGACTTGGGGAACTTTAGCTAATAAAAATTGCCGTAAAAGTTGGTCAACTTCTTGTATTCCTTCTTTATCAACTTTGATTTTTTTGTTTTTATCAATTGTTCCTAAAGATGCAGTTAATTTTAATTCTCCTTGAATATACCAGCGAAATTCTAAATAATCAGTTAAAATCAAATTACCTAAAGCCTGAAAATAACGCCCCATTTGGGTAGTTTTTTCTACTTTCTTGAGAGAAATACCAATATCTTTAGCTTCAATATGTCCAATTTCTAAAATACCATTTTTTACCACAAAATCTGGCGCACCGCAAGCTATTCTTTTCGGTTCATTAATAGCTTGAATTTGAGAATCTAAAGAATCTATTAACTTCTTTAATGCTGGGCGATAAGTATGTTCTGTGGCATTTTGTTGTTGATAAATTTGCGTAATTTCTTGAATGTAGGTTTGTAGATTATTCATATATGTATGGATTTAAAAACAATTTAGATTGAATTAAGTGATAAGTAACTCAACTTTTAAAATGACCTTTATCTGCAAATCTGCCCTCAGTCATATTCTGCCACTAACTCCTGTTTCATTAATGCCATAAATATGATGAATTACATGAGGATACTTTTCTCTAGCCATTTTACTAGCTACTTCCTTATCCTGATCAATAAAATAATCACCGCTATCAGGTTCAATAGCAATATACCAACCAGAATATTTATCTAATATTTCTGGTTTTAACCGCTCAAAAATCGCCCAACAACGCTCAGAGAATGCCTGTCTTCTAGCTTTTTCCTGAGCCTTTCTTTCTTGTGTCCACTGAATTTCGGGAAATACTCGACCACGACGGACAACTCTTTGGGGTGTGGATTGTGTCATCTTCATCACCTGATTAAAGTGTATTCCTCATTTTAACATAATGTGCCATAGCTCTTAATTCATTGAAAAACATCTACACAAAAATAGGATGAGCTTTTATACCCACCCCTGATGTATTAATCTTATTTGAATAGTTGAAAATTATTGGGGTTTATTTTGTTGACGACGAGAACGCATATTTTCGCGCATTTGCTTAATTTGCGCTTTCTGTTCAGGAGTTAATACAGCGTCCATTTGTTGTTTTGATGACTCTCTAATTTCTTTCATTTTAGCTTTTTGTTCAGTGGATAAGCCTAATGAAGCAAAAATATCACCTTTTTTTCCACGTCCTTCTCTGCGTTGCTCTTGTCCTTGTTGACGTTGTGCTTTATATTCTGCCATTGTGGCTTGTAATTTAGTCTTTTGTTCGGGTGTCAAAACAGCTTCAATTTGAGTGCGGGTATTGCTACGAATTTCTTTTATTTTAGCTTTTTGTTCAGGGGTCAAATTCAACTTTTTAGCTGGACTTTCTTTTTGCCATTCCTGACCAGCTTGAGGTGAAGATGAATTTTGTTCTGCTTGAACTGCAAAGGGAGTTGCGATTAAAGTCAAAGCCAGAGTACCAGCAATTAGTGATAATGTCTTCAGTTTCATAATTACCTTTTGGTTATGTTTGGTTATGTCGGTTTTCTATGTTCCTATCATAGAGACTAACACCCAGTAACCACATGAGGCAAAAGTCACGTCTACACCCATTACTTTAGTCATGACATTAGCATTCAGATATCTTATGCTTGTTCCATTTTAATTTAATCGTGATACAAATATTTTAAGTTAGGTTGAGGATTTCAGCCTTGTAACTATATCAACTATCAATCAATTATGAATCGTCCTATTCAGTTTAATAATCATCCTTTTCGATTTCTTTTGTATTTAGAATGGCTATTATTGGGATTTTCAGCGTTAATGGCATTAATGCCATCTCCCTCACCGCGCTTTTCGGCAATGTATCCAGAATTGACAATTTGTAGTTTAACAATTTTTGGTTTAATGGGGTTAAGATTGCCTACTTTCAATAAAACCAATAAAATTATTTATACAGCATTGGAAGTTATCTTAATTTTAATTACTGGTTTTTTCGGTGGTAGAAGTGCCAGACTTTTCCCCTTTCTCTATTTAATTTTGGTAACTCGTAGTTGTTTAATTTTTCAACTTCCCGGACGATTAACAGTTACTTTATCTTCATTTATTTTATTTCTATTTACTCTGCGACAACGGATACCTCCTGGAAGATTTTCACCAATAGCTCAGGAAAGATTTAGATTTTTCAGTTTTAGTTTGGCGGTTCTATTTGGTTTAAGTTTAGTATTTGTTTTACTACTAATGAATACTGTTTTGGCTGAACGGCAAAGTAGAGATAAACTGCAAGCTGCTAACGAAAAACTCCGTCAATATGCCTTGAAAATTGAAAGTCAGGCAACTTTGGAAGAACGCAACCGCATTGCTAGAGAAATTCATGATTCTTTAGGACATTCTCTAACGGCTTTAAATCTGCAATTAGAAACTGCTTTAAAATTATCAAAACATGATATACCTAGAGCGATGACGTTTTTAGTCACTGCAAAAGAACTTGGTTCAAAAGCCTTACAAGATGTCCGGCAATCGGTTTCTACTATGAGATACCATCCTTTACAGGGACAAACCTTAGAGGAGGCAATTAAGGTTCTTGCAGCGGATTTTCAGCGTTATAATGGCATTTTACCTAGTTGTCAAATTTCTATTATCTCTCCACTGTCTATGGAAATCAGCACTCCTATTTATCGAATCATCCAAGAATCATTAACGAATATTTCTAAATATGCCCAAGCTACAGAAGTTCAATTAGAATTAATAACAACTTTAGCAGGGTTGAAGTTAATAATTCAGGATAATGGCAAAGGTTTTGAAGTGGGGCAAAATACTACTGGATTTGGTTTACAAAGTATGCGCGATCGCACTTTAGCATTAGGAGGCGAATTTCAGATTAACAGTAGCCATAATCATGGTTGTCAAATAATAGTTGATATCCCTTATTCATATCCAGAGATAGCAATAGAATAGCCAATTACCTATTACCAATAAAAATGATTACAGTCTTACTTGTAGATGATCAAAGTTTAATTCGTCAAGGTCTAAGAGCCTTATTAGAATTAGAAGTAGATATAGAAATTGTGGGCGAAGCAGAAAATGGTCAAACCGCAATTAATCTAGTTGAAAAATTACGACCTAACGTAATTTTAATGGATATCAGAATGCCTATCATGGATGGAGTTGCTGCTACCAAAGAAATTAATCAGCATTTTCCTCAATGTAAAATTCTCATATTAACAACTTTTGATGATGATGAATATGTGAAAGCTGGATTACAAAATGGCGCAATGGGTTATTTACTCAAAGATACACCCTCAGAAGAGTTAGCAGTTGCCATTCGTGCAGTTGACAAAGGATATTCCCAATTAGGACCAGGAATAGTCAAAAAACTAGTCACTCAATTTCCGGCTACCTTACCCCAAGCTGTATTAGCTATACCACCGAACCTCACGGAACTTACCCCCAGAGAAAAAGAAGTTTTGCGGTTAATTGCCATTGGCGATAATAATCGAGAAATTGCCAAAAAACTGTACATTTCCGAAGGTACAGTCAAAAATCATGTCACCAATATGTTGAATCGGCTGAATTTACGCGATCGCACACAAGCTGCTATCCTAGCCAATAGTTTTTTGACATACTTAGAACAAGATATTTGAAATAAATAGCACGTAGTTTCTTTGATGTAGTCATTATCAGATTACAACCTTTTGTCTGCACCACATTTACATAGACATACTTGATAATATTGACAAAAATTAATACACAATACTCAAAACTTCCTATAGTTGACACTCTCAACAAAAACTAAAACAGAATACCCAAAATTGACACCGATTAAATCACCTCAAAAGCTTATGTCATATAAGTTACACAGCTTAAGATTACAAACAAAGCAATAATCTTAACTTGTATTAATAATAAGAAAAACTAAATTCCGTATTTTTTCGGTATCATCTTAGTTCTGACTGGTGCATAATTTAAATCACAAGGATACTAGAAAAGAGGCATCCATTTACACAGTTCCATTATTGTTTCTTTAAAATAAATGATACTGTACTACTACAAGTAAAAAGAGTTTGTTTAATTCCGTATTTACTTGATTTTCCTACCCACTTTCCCATTTAAAACAACGGAGAATAATCATCATGGCTATCAACTCAGAAAAACTCAGCATGGTTTTACAAAACTTTGTTAGTGCTACTACTGATGTACAGGGAGCAGCACTTGTTACTCCCGATGGACTCCCTTTAGCAGCAAGCTTGCCAGGTGGAATGGATGAAGAAAGGGTATCAGCCATGTCCGCATCTATGTTATCCTTAGGCGAAAGAATTGGTATGGAATTAGCCAGAGGAACTATTGACCGAATCTTTGTAGAAGGCAATAAAGGCTTTGGTATCTTAACTGGTTGTGGTCAAGATGCCGTGCTTCTAGTTTTAGCCAGTGAAAGCGCTAAACAAGGATTACTAATGCTAGAAATCAAACGAGTTCTAGCAGAATTAAAGCTGATCCTCATGTAAATTACATCACCTTAGAGGTTAACTTATCCAGAGTTCCCCAATAGATAAATACTGCTGATTCTAGGGAACTTTTTACTTAATTGGATGTGTTTATTTTTGCAGTAAGTAGCTAGATTGGTCGTGTCAGCCTGAGTACGAGATAGTGCCAACCTTGCCAGAATTAAACAAGAAGAAAATAAAAATGTGAGCAACTGTAAACATTTTTGTATCGAAGGGTGATAAAGATGGAAATTATGCGCTTGGTTGTCACAGGAACTGTAGGGGCTGGTAAATCTACCTTTATTCGTTCCGTTAGTGAAATTGAAGTTGTAGATACAGATACCCGTGCAACTGATGAAACAGCATTGCTGAAGAAAAGAACCACTGTAGCCTTTGACTTCGGCAGATTGCAATTTGGTCCAGATATGGCATTGCACCTTTACGGAACACCTGGTCAAACTCGCTTTGACTTTATGTGGGACATTTTGATTAATAAAGCACACGCTTATATCGTACTCATCGCAGCCCATAGACCAAGAGAATTTCGTCAAGCACGGAATATTATCAACTTCATGCAAGCGAGAGTTAGTGTACCGATGATCATCGGTATCAGCCATACAGATTGTCCCGGAGCTTGGGCAGAGGAAGATATATACTTAGCAATTGGTTATGTAGATGAGCAGAATCGGCCTCCTTTAGTTAAGGTGAATCCTAACGAAAGAGACTCAGTAGCAGAAGCAGTAATTCACTTAGTACAGCACTTAATGGAAAGTTGTGCAGTTGAGAGTTAAGAGCTTTTTTGAAAGTACAAATTGGGATTTTGAGTTCTGGGTTTTAATAAATCTCTTCTTCATCAAGGAGGCTGATTATGTCTATTAATGGTAACTTTGCAGATTTTTCTTTGCCAGAACTGCTGCAATTTTTAGATCAAGGCAAAAAGACAGGTATACTTCATATTGAATTGTCATCTGACAAAAATCAAACTAACGCCAAGCAAATTTATTATATTTGGCTGCATCAAGGACGAGTTGTAGCTGCATCTGATCGTTTAGATCAACAAGGTTTAACATTGTTAATTGCTCAACGAGGATGGGTGAGTGAGCGGGTAATCTCTAGGGTGACTCACATTTCTGCCTGTTTTATTAATTCACCTTTGGGACTGTGCCTAAAATCCCAAGGTTTAATCCAACCAGAACAACTGAAACTATTGTTTAACTCTCAAGTTCTCCGTCCAGTCTGTGCCTTATTTCAAATTAAAGATGGTCAGTTCAAATTTGAACCAATTACAGCTTTACCATTGGGAGAAATGACAGGTTTGAGTATGTCCGCAACCGAAGTTATATTAATCGGATTGCGAGCATTACGAGACTGGAATGCCTTAGCTGAAAAACTACCAGATCCCACCTCTGGCTTATCAGGTCTAAGTTCAAAACAGCCCAAATTACAGCTAAATGCTCAAGAATGGCAAGTATGGGAATTTGCCAATGGTGAAGTTGCCCTAGCCAAAATCGCCGATCAACTTAATCTCGCCGTAGATACAGTATTGCAAATAGCTTTCCGTCTCATTGTGATTGGTTCAGCAGAAGAACATTTTATGGTTGCGGCTACTTCTATCTCCATGACCGAGGAAGTTTCTACTTACGAAATACCCATAGTTGCACCAGTTCCAGAACCGGCTCAAAAGCCAGCAGTTAGTCAATCATTTCTCAAAAATTTAGTCGGTTTTCTGCGGAGTAAAACTGCTTAATTAATCCTGTTACTGCTACTATCTTAATTTTGAGAAATTTATATACTCTATCTTTTACAGAGTAAAAACAGACATTAATTAAATCCAGATACGACTATCAATGAAGAGAATCCTTTAACTGAGAATTTGAATTATGTCATTACGCAAAGAACTAGGCGATTTTAATAGTATTGTCTGTTTTAAATCTGCTATTACAGGTATGGAAGAAGCTCTTGGGGAAAAAGCTACAGCTATTGCCCTAACTACAGCCGGTCGTACTAGGGGTAAAAAGTTAGCTGAAGATTTAGGTTTAGTAGGATCTACACTTTCATTAGATGATGCAGCCGGTAAATTAAAACAGGCTTTAGGTAAAGAAGGTACTTGTTTGTGTATTGTTGAAAAAATTGTTGCTGACGGCGAACTTATTAGAGTCTATACAACTGAAACCTTATGTTCTGCTGGTGAAGTAGCAGGTTCACCCCGTAAATGCACTTTTACTATGGGTGCAGTTTGGGGTGCTGTTGAACAACTAATTGGTAAACGGTTGAGAGGAGTACATACTGACTCAGTCCTCAGAGGTGGTACTCATGATGTGTTTGAATTCACTCCTTTGTAGGAATACCAAATTTTGAGAAATATTGATACTCTATCTTTTATAGAGTATCAACAAAAGGGCGTTGCTGAATTGGCGTATGATTTTTGGAGGTAGAGACGTTCCATGGAACGTCTCTACAAGAGTCTTGAACGTATGCAAAATTATTTTCATCCCTAA
>Ga0208327_1000494_pt1 | contig 9584 bp, 5 predicted proteins | sample LakMenEpi26Jun08_FD_150733 | JGI IMG/M metagenome (GOLD analysis project Ga0208327, IMG submission 150733) | Freshwater microbial communities from Lake Mendota, WI - 26JUN2008 deep hole epilimnion (SPAdes) | ecosystem: Environmental > Aquatic > Freshwater > Lake > Epilimnion/Euphotic zone ...
CAACTTTTTCCTTGAAATTCCTTGGTCACGCTGGCATTCTTCTTAAAGCTTCGGGTGTCACTGTACTGTGTGACCCTTGGGTAAGTGAAAGCGGAGCTTTTCTGCATAGTTGGCATCAGTTTCCACCTAATGATTTTATTGAATGGCAGTCTTTATATAATGCGGATTATCTATATATCAGTCATGATCATGATGACCACTTTGATAAAGATTTCCTCAAAGATTTTCCCAAGCACAAAGTAACAGTTATTATTGCTGACTTTTTATCAGATAGCTTTGCCCAAGAAATTGCTGATTTAGGCTTTCCACGAATTTGGTGTCTCAAGGATTGGGAAGAATGTAATCTAGCCGGTGGACTCAGCGTTGTTGTTGTTAAAGACCAGTCATTATACAAGATAGATTCGACATTACTAATTAAAGTAGGCAACACAAATATCTTGCACAAAAATGATTGTCATATCCCAGATGAGGATATTCCTAAATATAAAGATTACGGTATTGATATCCTCTTTGCTCAATTTTCAGGGGCAATGTGGTATCCGGCTACTTATGACTATGAAACAAAAAAACAGCAACAGGTAGCAGCGAATATCAAGCAAAATATGATAAATAGTTTTGTTGATTTTGCTAATAGAATCTCTGCCAAACAGATTTTTCATTGTGCTGGGCCTGCTTGTTTTTTGGAAGATGAACTATTTCATCTCAATTTTCAAGAAAACAGTATTTTTCACGATCAGTGGGATGTATATCCAGAACTTTCAGAAAGGTTAAATGGCAATTTGCATTTGCCTTTACCTGGAGATGATGTAGTATTATCTCCTGACCAAGAAATTCAAATTAGCCTTCAATATACAGGTTTAGATTTTTCTCAAAAAGCGTTGCTATTGGATAAATACAAGCATAAAAGAACTCCGCTTATCCAATCATATTTAAGTAGTTTACCCCAGCCTAGTCATAACTTTGTTCAAGAATTTGCAGAGTATATTCAGCAACTGTTTTGTGAAAGTGATTATCTGACTAATAAAGTCAATGCTCTGGTCAAATTCACCTTAACAGGTACGAATGGCGGTTGTGTGTATATTGACAGCCGTGATCAGCATTTTGCAGTTAAGCAATCTTCGACAGAAACCCCTAATTATGAGTTTACTATTGCAGTTGCGATCGCTAATCTGCTGGTAAAAGGTGAGAAGCAATGGGAGGATTTATTTTTAAGCATGAGGTTTACAGCCAAACGTAAACCAGATATCTACAACTGGCCTTTATTTGCTGTACTACGTTACGGTAATGAACCCAAGCTGATTGCTCAAATTGAAAATGTCATGAGAGCAGCAGAAAATGAAAAAATTCTGGTTCAAGATGAGTGTCAAAAATACCAAATTCAACGCTATTGTCCTCATGCAGGAGCAGATCTTGTTCATGCCAAAATCCAGGATAGCAAGCTAATTTGTCCTCGACATCATTGGGCATTTGATCTGCGTTCACAAGGCAAGTGTGTCAGTGGTGGTAACATACCTCTGAAAGTTTATGACTCTACCGAAACTCTTGAGAACATACTTCAGGGAGTAAAAATTTAATGAGCGATACCCGTCCTGGTTTCAATCCCCATCGTCTTATTGCCCTAATACAGCAGTCAATTCAGCGTTGTGAACTCCAACTTGACAATCTGACTGTACTAACAGAAGCGGCAACGGGAGCTTATGTTGTTACCCCCGTAATAGCTGCAATGGCAGGAGCGAAAAAAGTGTTTGCTATCACCCAAAGTAGTCGCTATGGGACTATAGAAGAAGTGAAAGCCCAGACAGAACAACTTGCAAAAATTGGGGGCGTAAGCGAGCAAATCGAATTTACCACGAATAAATCCCCAGATATTGTCACTCAAGCCGACATTATCACCAATAGCGGCCATGTTCGTCCTATTGATGCAGAGATGATTGCCTGGATGAAGCCAATAGCTGTGATCTCATTAATGTATGAAGCATGGGAATTTAGAACTGAGGATGTTGATATCAAAGCCTGTCGCCATAAAGGTATTAAAGTAGCAGGAATTAATGAGCGTCATTCGGCTGTAGACGTGTTCTCATTTCTAGGAATAATGGCAACCAAGCTATTGCTTGATGCTGGTGTTTCTGTTTATAAAAGCAAGGTTCTATTATTGTGTGATAATCATTTCGCCAGTTTTATTGAGAATGGTTTAGTAAATGCTGGTGCTAACGTTGATACCTTAAGCAATATATCACTGGCAGATCAAGGCAAAGTATACGATGCTATTTTAGTTGCTATGCAGCCCCAATTAGAACCAGTCTTATCTGCTGTTGATGCGGCTCTAATTGCAGATCACTGGCAGGGAGTAGTAGTTGCTCAATTTTGGGGTGATCTTGAAAGATCGGCTTTTCTTACTCATGAAATACCTGTTTGTCCACCAAATGCTCCAGAGAAAGGACATATGGCCATTCTACCATCAGCAATAGGACCAGAACCGATTATAAAGTTACAGACAGGAGGATTAAAAGTTGGGGAACTGCTCTGGCATTCTAGTCAAAAGAAAACATCAATTCAAGATGATCTCTCTCAAGAATTGGTAAATTCTAAATTTATTGATCAAATCATTTCTTGGTAGAAAAGTAACAACTTTAATTCAGAAATATCGCCCGAATCAATTATCTCTGAACGTACCTATCTGGCTTTCAAAATATTTGTAATGGAATGCTAGTATCACCTCACTGAAAAACTCTATGTCTGAAATTTCACTAGAAATATTGGATTCAAATCGGATTTGTTATAATGAAATTGACACTCTATTTGGTTCAGCATCAAATGAAACCTTATTTCATCATCCGAAGTTCCTGTCTTATCATGCTGATGATAAATTCCCTCATGCCAACTGGAGACACTATTTATTTCGGGAAGGTTCTCGCCTGATCGGGTATCTTCCAGGCGCACTTGTCATAGAAGATTCCGGTTGTATATACAAAAGCCCATTTGCTTCATCATTTGGTGGACTCGTTCATGGGGACTTAAGCTTTTCCAGAATAGATATCTGCCTTGAAAAGTGGTGGAACGATCTTCAAAGTCACAACATCCAGAGGGCTGAAGTAGTTCTCGCTCCTCTTCCCTACAGTGTCCTTGATTTTTGTGAAGGAGTTGAATTTAAGCTTAACCAACTAGGTTTTAAGTTAGACACACCTGATCTCTGTTTAATAGTTCCGATAATTGAACACCCAGAGTTTCCAAGACAGCTATTTCGAGGTGATGCCTGGCGATGCTTAAAACAGGTGAGACAGAATCTAATCAATATAATCTACACCCAAGAAATCAATGATATCAAACGCTTTTATCCCGTTTTACTTGAAAATAGGAAAAAGCATGGAGTTCTTCCCACCCACTCTCTCGAAGAGCTTATACATTTGCACGAACTTTTCCCAAATGCACTTCATCTTTTTTTGGCAACTGTAGGCGAGGAAGTGGTTGCAGGTATTCTGTCCTTTCAGTCCGGAAAAAAGGTTATTAATGCTTTTTATCAAGCCAGTAATGATGAAGGGCGCAAAACACGAGCAATGAATTTCCTTTTTGCCGAACTTTACTGCTGGTCTCTAAGTAAATCTATCCCATGGGTGGATTTAGGGTCATCCTCCTTTGGACTTGAAGCCCATAAAACCCTGATTAATTTTAAGGAAACTTACGGCGGACGAAAATTTTTACGTAGACGCTACGTCTGGCATCGCAACAATTATTAAAAAGGTGTCAGATGAGACTTGTTCTTTTAGGAACGAACAACCTCTTTAAATACATACCAGAAGAAAGTAAAAAAGATGCAAAATAAACGAATTTTAATCACAGGTGGTGCGGGTTTAGTTGGCTCTCATATTGCCGATTTACTGGTGAAAGAGGGAGTATCAGAAATTATTGTCCTCGATAATTTGACACGCGGATGCCGTGATAACTTAGCTTGGACACAAGCCAACGGTCCGTTAGTGATTGTTGAAGGAGATATCCGCGATCGCCAACTCCTGGCTGATATCATGCAAGGTGTAGATATAGTCTTTCACCAAGCTGCGATTCGGATTACTCAATGTGTAGAAGAACCCCGTCTAGCATTAGAAGTTCTCGCAGATGGTACTTTCAATATTTTAGAAGCAGCAGTTAACGCCGGGGTAAAAAAGGTAGTTGCAGCCTCTTCAGCGTCAATATATGGCATGGCAGAGAATTTCCCCACAACTGAATCTGATCATCCCTACAATAACCGCACCATCTACGGTGCAGCGAAAACCTTTAATGAGGGTTTATTCCGCAGCTTTAATGAAATGTATGGACTGAATTATGTAGGATTACGCTACTTCAATGTTTATGGACCCCGCATGGATATTTACGGTGTTTACACTGAAGTATTGATTCGCTGGATGGAGCGAATTATTGCCGGACAGTCACCACTAATTTTTGGTAATGGTGAGCAAACAATGGATTTTGTGTATATCGAAGATATAGCTAGAGCTAATATCTTGGCTGCTAAAGCTAATATCACAGATGAAGTGTTCAATATTGCCAGTGGTGTAGAAACTAGTTTAAATGATTTAGCCCATAGTTTACTGAAAGTGATGGGTTCTGATCTCCAACCAGAATATAAACCAGAACGTAAAGTTAACGCTGTGCAGCGCCGACTGGCAGATGTGAGCAAAGCCAAGCAGTTATTGAACTTTGAATCCCAGGTATCTCTAGAAGAAGGGTTATCTCGCTTGGTTACTTGGTGGCATAAACAAAAGCTGACAAAGGAAACGAGCCATGTCTAATAGCGATAGCGTGATGCAAGCCATAAAAATGCAGAATATCCCCATTGCTAAACCTTGGATTGGCGAACCAGAAGCGGAAGCAGCTAGACGCGCTATCATGTCTGGTTGGGTGACTCAAGGACCTGAAGTTGCCGGATTTGAACAGGAATTTGCGGCTTATGTAGGGGCAAAATATGCTTCTGCTGTTTCTAATTGCACTACAGCATTGCACCTAGCACTGTTAGCAGTAGGTGTACAACCAGAAGATGAGGTGATTACTGTCAGTCACTCTTATATTGCCACTGCTAATAGTATTCGTTATTGCGGCGCAATTCCAGTCTTTGTGGATATTGAACCGCAGACATATAACATCAACCCGGTGTTAATTGAAGATGTAATTAATGAACGCACTCGCGCTATTCTCATCGTTCACCAAATGGGAATGCCTTGTGATCTGAAAGCTATTTTAGCGATCGCCCACCGCTATAATTTACCAGTGATTGAAGATGCAGCTTGTGCCATTGGTAGTGAGATTCTTTGGAATGGACAGTGGGAGAAAATCGGTAAACCCCACGGAGATGTTGCTTGCTTTTCTTTTCACCCTCGCAAGGTAATTACCACTGGTGACGGGGGGATGATTACCACTAATAATCCTGACTGGGATCAACAATTTCGCCTCTGGCGACAACATGGGATGAGTGTCCCTGATACCGTGCGTCACGGAGCTAAACAGGTGATTTTCGAGTCCTACCCCATGTTGGGCTACAACTACCGCATGACTGATATTCAGGCAGCAGTCGGACGGGAACAACTCAAACGCCTACCGGAAATTCTAGAACGCCGTCGTTATTTAGCACAGCGATATCATCATCAGTTGGCAGATATACCAGGATTGAAATTACCAACAGAGGCAACCTGGGCGAAAAGCAATTGGCAAAGTTACTGCGTTCGCTTATCTCCACAGTCTGACCAACGGCAAGTGATGCAAACAATGCTAGATGCTGGAATTGGTACAAGACGGGGGATTATGTGCGCCCACCGAGAACCAGCTTATGTTCATGAAACTTGGTCTTGTGGGAGCGATCGCTTAACAGAAAGCGAACAGGCACAAGATCGAGCTATTTTGCTGCCCTTATTTCATCAGATGAGCGAGGAAGAACAGGATTATGTGGTTGAGGTTTTGAAAAGAGTTTGTTTGGTTTGATTGTAATCTTGATGAAAAGCAGAAATAAGTAAAGGAACATTATATGGAAATATTAAGTAGCGATAGACTCAACTTTTGGAGAGAAGAAGGCCAACTCATTATTCAACAAAACTTCAAGGAATTCCATAGCCTAGTGACTCAGGCACAGGATTATGTAGAGCGTGGCGAGTATACTATGGGTGCTGTATATGCAGAAATTGCTGCTGCATATGCCTGTGGAAAACATCCCGGTCTTTTTACCAGTTGGGAACTTGAACAACTTCTTATCAAAATTGGCCAACAGGCTATACCAGCAAACACTAATCGGATCTCTAGATTCAGCCCACCAAAAAAGATACTCCATGTTTCTACTTATGTAGCCTCAATTGGTGGACATTCCAGAATGATTTGGCGTTGGATTAATCAAGATAAAGAGCGTTCTCACTCAATTGTATTAACGCGACAAGTACATAAATTACCAAAGTTGTTAAGTGATGCTGTTAGGAATAGTCAAGGCAAGATACACTACCTGAATAAAAACATCAATAGTAGTAGTATTATTTCTTCAGCCAAAGAATTAAGAAAAATTGCTGAAAAAGCAGATTTAGTAGTTCTGCATATATACAGTCAAGATGTTATTCCGATGATTGCATTTACCAATCAGCAAGAATCTCCACCAATTATTTATATAAATCTCGGTGATCATCTATTTTGGTTAGGAATGGGAATTAGCAATGTTATTGCTAACCTGAGTGAAGCTAGTATGCGTCTATCACAGGAAAGAAGAGGCGTTGAAGAAAAACGTAATTTATTGCTTCCCATTATTTTAGAACCTAGTCAAAGATTGCTTTCTCGATCAGAAGCAAAACAACAAATTGGTATCCCGCAAGATTGCGTTTTAATAGTCTCAATTGCTAGATCTGTGAAATACAGAACAATTGATGGAATTATCTTTGCTGATACACATATTCCATTATTGAAAAAATACAAGCAAGCGATTTTACTTATTGTTGGTGCAGATAATACAGAGGATTGGTCATCAGCTATTCAGCAAACCGATGGAAGAATTAGAGTAGTTAAAGCCACTGAAAACACAGCAATATTCTATCAGGCTGCTGATATTTATATTGACTCATTTCCTATCTCCTCGAATACATCACTACTCGAAGCAGGAAGCTACGGCATACCTTTAGTAACTCGCTTTCCCTATTCATCTGTTTGCGATATTCTTGGTGGGGATGCACCTGGATTGAAGGGAAATTTGATTCGAGTCCAGGATATTGATATGTATACATCAGTTCTGTCATCTTTAGTTGAAGATGAAGATTATCGCTTATCACTTGGAGAAGCAACCAAAAACAAAATTGCAGCAACTCATTGGGGAAATAATTGTCAGAATTTTCTGAATAATATTTACTATGCTGCTGCTAATACACCTAGACCAACTATGAACTCAGATTTGACAGATGAGATGTTTACAGGTGAACCAGATGTCTTTTTGCCAAAAATTTATGGCACAGATCATGCTATTGACAAATTGATTGCACCATATATAAAGTTTATGCCATTTCCAGAAAAGTTTCGCTATTGGTTAACAATACTCCAGAAGCATAACTCAGATAATAGTCCGCTAACTCTTTTAATACCTGAATGGATTAAATATTATTATTATTCGTTGCGCTCGCCTTTAGAGTAAAAATGGCATCATTTGTCATTCTATCCACTAATTATTGGTTTATCTTAATTAAGTAACAAATACAGCACTTCTCTTGTTAAATTGCCACAGCTAAATATCCAAATTTTTTACGGGGCAAGGGTTATAGAATTTAATTTTGTGCCAAACCGTTGAGCAAAGTGCTGTATGTTATGGATATCTTAATTATTGGGATAACCTAATTTTAAATATCTCTCTTCATAAATTCAATTTATCTGAGATTTAAACAATTGTGACTCATTTTCTACCTAAGCTTTTATATATTACAAAAGGCAATCATAAGTCGCTTGTAAAGTTGCTTTTTTTATTCATTTTTGTTTCTGGCTTAGAAGTTATCGGAACTGGAATGATTGCTCCATTTATTGCGATCGCTGTTAAGCCAGATACAATTAAAAATATTTACTGGTTAAATAGAATTTATAACCAGATAAATTTTCACTCCGAACACCAATTTTTGATTTTTCTAGGATTGGTGGTTGTTATTGCTTTTTATCTCAAATCTTTTTTAGCTTTTAATGCTCAAAAAACAGTCTTCAAATTTAGCTTTGGCTTAAAAAGAGAACTATCTTGCAAGCTACTAAAAGCATATATTGAAGCTCCCTATAGCTATCATTTGCGGATTAATTCAGCAACACTTGTTCAAAATATCATTAACACAACAGATGCAGTCTGTATTGGTGTAGTCTCTACGCTTTTAACCTCTATCTGTAATAGCACAATTATTGTAGCATTGATGTTTCTTTTAATCAAAACTAATGCAGTTGCCTTGATTCTCATTGCTGTCATTCTACTTATTTTTTTTGGATTATTACATCCAATGAAAGATCGTTTAGCTCGTTGGAGCAAAGAAGGATTTCATGCTTATGGCGAAATGATTCGCATTACAAATCATGGATTAGGGGGCCTGAAAGAAACTCGTGTTATTGGTTGTGAATCCTATTTTGAAAATCAGATAGAAGAGCAGTCGGAAATTTACGCCAAAACTACTACTTTAAGTTCAGCCTATGGTAATCTTCCCCGCTTTGTACTTGAGCCATTAATGATTAGCTTCTTGATTAGCTTTACATTTTTATTTATCACCTTAAATCAAAATAACACACATAATCTGACTGGAGTTTTAGGAATTTTTGCACTGGCTTCAGTTCGTCTGATACCGGCAGTTGGAAATTTAATTTCTGGGATTAATGTGATTAGAAGTAGCAGTTATTCTCTTGACAGGCTATTTTTTGATCTTAAAGAGTTAGAAAAAGAAAAGCTGATAACTAACGTTAATTCTCCTAGTCATTCTCAGAACTTATTACCAAACCAAAATCAGCAAACATTTCAGTTTTCTGATAAAGTTACTTTAGATGGGATTACCTTTCAATATCCAAACAGTACAACAAATGTAATAAAAGATATTTCTTTATCTATTCGCAAGGGAGAGTCTATTGGACTAATTGGTAAGTCTGGTGCTGGTAAAACCACTTTGGTTGATGTTATTCTCGGTCTTTTTATCCCGCAATTTGGAGATATCAAAGTTGACGGGGTTTCAGTTTATAACAATTTACGCGCTTGGCAAAATATGCTTGGCTATGTTCCCCAGTCTATATTTTTAATTGATGATACTTTAGAGCGGAATATTGCCTTCGGGGTTGCCGATCATTTAATTGACAAAAATCGCCTCAAGAAAGCAATTGAAATGGCTCAACTTAGCGAAGTAGTCGAGCAACTTCCAGACGGTATAAAAACTGTTGTTGGTGAGGCAGGAGTTCTTTTATCAGGAGGACAACGGCAAAGAGTGGGAATTGCGCGGGTACTTTATCACGAAAGAGAAATACTAGTTTTTGATGAAGCAACTGCCGCGCTAGATACAGAAACAGAACATCTAATTACTCAAGCAACAAAAGCTTTAGCCGGTACTAAAACAATTATTATTATTGCT
>Ga0208327_1000495_pt1 | contig 9571 bp, 10 predicted proteins | sample LakMenEpi26Jun08_FD_150733 | JGI IMG/M metagenome (GOLD analysis project Ga0208327, IMG submission 150733) | Freshwater microbial communities from Lake Mendota, WI - 26JUN2008 deep hole epilimnion (SPAdes) | ecosystem: Environmental > Aquatic > Freshwater > Lake > Epilimnion/Euphotic zone ...
GGCGGGAGCCGCGTCGTAGCCTGCGAAGCAGTCCGGAGGACGAGACCGTCGGGAGACGGCGAGGCAAAAATCGACAAATGGCTTCAGCCCTGCGGGTTGCGAAGATCCAAGCCAAAGGCCACAAAGCCTTTGGCTTCGTGGCGTGGCACGGGGGCCAACTGCGTTGGCTTGGCACTTTGCTTGCCCGGCCGTTGCTTCGCATCCGTTACGGCAGACCGCTGCGGGGATGCTCGTGCCAAGCCGCCTTGCCCGCGGCCATTTCTTTCCGCAACGGCCTCTATGCGATTAAATCAGCGCTTCCCTAACCAACTCATCCCTTTCGCAGGTTGCATCTCTTTCATCTTAGGAGCTCGGGTTCAAAGATTTTGAAGCTGGAGGAAAGGAAGACTTCGTGAAGTCACGTGAATTTGCAGGAAGATCCAAAAAGGGGCGGATCAAATCGGGGTATTGGAGGGCGGCAAGCGAAAAACTTGCGATCGGAGGCAATCCCTGATCCATACAGGATCCAAGGTGATTTCTTTCGGGAGAAGTGGTGCTCGGGGGGGGACTTGAACCCCCATGCCTTTCGGCATACGCCCCTCAAACGTACGTGTCTGCCATTTCACCACCCGAGCATTGATGGGTTGGGCATCATACGTCACGACGGCGCGGTAGCAAGAGAGAAAAACTCAATATTTTTGTGGACGTCCTTGTCGGGCTGTGGCATCCTCTCACTCCTTTTTCCAAAGAATTTCCCATGTCCTACGCAATCATCCAAACCGGCGGCAAGCAGTACCGCGTCTCCGAGGGAGACGTCCTGAGTGTCGAGAAGCTCCATGCCGAAGCCGGCAAAGAAACCACCTTCAGCGACGTCCTGCTCGTCGTGAACGGCGACAAGGTCAACCTCGGCGCCCCTCTCATCTCGGGAGCCAGCGTCAAGGCCGAGGTCGTCGAACAGTACAAGGACGACAAGGTGATCGCTTTCAAGTTCAGGCGCCGCAAGGGCTACCACCGCACAGTCGGCCATCGCCGCCAACTCACCAAGCTGAAGATCACCAAGATCTCCGCCTAGTCTCAATCCCACTTTCAACCCAACCCACCTACTGCCATGGCACATAAAAAAGGACAGGGAAGCGTCAAGAACGGACGCGACAGCATCAGCAAGCGACTCGGCGTGAAAAAGTTCGGCGACCAAACCGTCGTTGCCGGCAACATCATCATCCGTCAGCGCGGCACCAAGTTTGTCCCCGGCCGCAATGTCGGTCTCGGACGCGACTACACGATCTTCTCGCTTGTGGACGGCAAGGTTCGTTTCGACCGCGCCGGCCGCCGTGTGAACGTCGACCCCGTCGTCGCCGCATAACCGAGCCTCACATTGAGTCTTTCCCCGCAAGGGATGAATAACCCCGGTCCTTCCAGGCCGGGGTTTTCCATTTCACCCGGCAATAGGGGGCCCCGATTCGGCGTTCTTGGTTCCGGGAAGGGATCCAACTTCCGTGCCTTGGCCGAGGCATGGCGCGGCGGCACCCTCGGGAGCGAACCGGTGATCGTTCTCTCGGATATCGAGACCGCAGGCATCCTTCCTCTTGCCGAGGAGTTCGGGATCCCCGGTCAATTTGTGTCACCGGGTCCCTTCCGTACGAAGATGGCCCCGGAAGCCGAGGAGGAAATTGTCCGGTTGCTCCGTGATGCGGGGGTCGATTTCGTCGTCCTTGCGGGATTCATGCGCGTCATCAAGGAACCGCTGCTTCGCGCCTTTCCGGGACGGATCCTGAACATCCATCCCTCTCTGCTGCCATCTTTCCGGGGACTGGAAGCATGGCGTCAGGCTCTTGAGGCGGGAGTCCCCGAGGCAGGCTGCACCATTCACCTCGTCGATGCCGGGGTCGATACCGGCGCGATCCTCGGGCAGAGCCGCGTTCCAGTCCTCCCGGGCGACACGGCGGAGTCACTCCACGCCCGCATCCAGATCGCCGAGCACGAACTCTACCCGCGGATCATTCGCGAATTTGGGCAAACGATCGGGAAAGAATTCTGAAATTTTTATCAGGAAATCAGGAAAAGGCGGAGGGGCCATGGGGCATTTGGGATCGGTGGAGAGTAATTGCCACTTCACTGCCAAGCCTTTTCACCGTTGGAGGGCAGATTTCCCTCCCATCACGTCTTTCTGATATCCTGATTTCCTGATTACTCTCTGTCCTCCCGGTTTCAGCTTTCATCCTTCATCCCTCATCTTTTCCGTTTTGTCCTCCTTCCGCCTCTTCGATCTCAACCCCGAGCAGTACCGTGCCGCGACCCACGGTGACGGGCCGATGCTGATACTCGCCGGCGCCGGCACGGGGAAGACACGCGTCCTCACGGCGCGCATCGCGTGGCTCGTGGCCCAGGGAGTCGATCCCGCCTCGATCCTCGCCGTCACCTTCACCAATAAAGCGGCCAAGGAGATGCGCGAACGCGTCGCGGGCTCCGTGAACTCCGAGCAGGCGAAGCTCATCACCCTCTCCACCTTCCATGCGCTCTGCGTCCGCATGCTGCGGAAGCATGCCCACCTCCTCGGCTACAAGGAGAACTTCAGCATCTTCGACGAGTCCGACCAGATGGGGCTCATGAAGAAGCTGGCGGCGCGCATCCACGACAAGGAGAACCCACTGGATCCGAATCTCGCCCGCAACGTGATCAGCAAGGCGAAGAACTTCGGCATCGGCGAACCCGAGGAGACCGGCACGGCGCTCGGTAGCCTCTTCTCCAAGTACCAGAGCGAGCTTCGCACGCTCAACGCCATGGACTTCGACGACCTCCTGCTTAAGGCCCGCGAACTCCTTCGCGATCATCCCGAGGCCCGCGAGGACCTGAGATCCCGTTACCACCACATCATGGTGGATGAGTTTCAGGACACCAACAAGCTGCAGCTCGAGTTGGTCAGCCTGCTGGCAGGCGCCGAGCGGCCGAACATCTGCGTCGTCGGCGACGATGACCAGAGCATCTACGGATGGCGGGGCGCCGAGGCTTCGAACCTCCTCGAGTTCGAGCGGCATTTCCCCGATCCCGAGGTCATCAAGCTGGAGCAGAACTACCGCAGCACCGACGTCATCCTCAAGGTCGCCAACCGGCTCATCAAGAACAACGCCCGCCGCCGCGGGAAGAACCTCTGGAGCGACCGCACCGAGGGCGACCCCGTCCGTATCCTCTCGGCGGCCGATGACAAGACCGAGGCCGAGTTCATCGCCGACGAGATCCAGTCCTCGGGACCGCAGAGTTCCAAGGCCCGCCCCTGGACCGACTTCGCCATCCTCTACCGGATGAACGCCCAGTCGCGTCAGTTCGAGGAGGTCCTGCGCGAACGCCGCATCCCCTACCGCGTGGTGGGGGGGAAGAGCTTCTTCGACCGTCGCGAAGTGAAGGATGTCGTCGCCTACCTGGGGGCCCTCCTCAATCCCGACGATGACAACGCCCTGCTGCGCGTGCTGGCCAATCCCCCTCGCGGGATCGGGGCCGCTACGCTCCAGCTTGCGACCGAGGCTGGCGCGAAGAACGGCAAGGGGCTCCTCGCCATCCTGAACGACCCCGAACATCTCGACGTTAGCTCATCCAGAACCAGGGGAGCCATCCAGCGTTTCACCGAGGACTGGGGCGCTTACCGCATCCAGCTTCAGACACCGGGGGCCGATGTCACCGCCATCCTCAGGAGTATTCTCGATGAGTGCGGCTACTTCGAGGACCTCAAGAAGAGTTGCAAGACCGACGAGGAATCCGACAACCGCCAGGAGAATGTCCGCGAGCTGCTCAATGCCCTGAGCGGCTACTGTCAGCGCCATCCCAAGGAGGGCGCGCGCGGCTTCCTCGACGGCCTCATACTCGAGCAGGAGAAGGAAGAGGAAAAGGCCGAGGAACGCGACGGCGTCACCCTCATCACCCTCCACGCAGCCAAGGGACTCGAGTATCCCGAAGTCTGGCTTGTCGGCGCCGAGGAAGGACTGCTCCCCCACGAACGCTCCAAGAGCGAGGGGACCATCGACGAAGAGCGCCGCCTCCTCTATGTCGGCATCACCCGCGCCCGCCACCGCCTGACCATCACCCACTGCGCCACCCGCAGGAAATTCGGAAGCGTCATGTCCTGCACCCCCAGCTCCTTCCTGTTGGAACTCGCCGGCGAGGGGGTCGAGTCGGGAAGCATGGAAGAGATTCTTTCCGCGCCGCTGGAGGAGGCGGATATTCTCGATGGTTTTGCCCAGATGCGGGCGATGCTCAACAGCTAGGCTGTTGAGCGGAGGCTTGGGATTTTTGCGCCGCGCGTTGTTGCTGCTCGCTCGCAGTAGTACACTACAGCTTCACTCGCGCGCCTAGCGCGGCATCAAAACTTCCAAGCCTTCTGCGAAAAAAAGAAATAGAAACTATTATGCGTGACTGGGCTTCTTAGAAGAATGTCACCTTGCTTGGTTTAAAATAATGTAAGCCAGCAATCGTGCTATAATCATAGAACTGAATATAAAGAACCCAGCGATAATATCTGCCCTGCCGCCTTGCTTAGGCCAAATAAGCTTAGAAAAAATTGCCCACACTAATAATGCAGGCACGATCATGTAACCAATATTCCATGAAATAAAATTGATAAGGTTGAGGTTAAAATCCGAACCTGACGCATAGAATTTCCAAAGGGCTAGGCATAAGCACACGCCAACGAGTGAGAATTTCCAATGTTTAGTTGAGCTGACGCCATCTATAGTGGGCTTTTCTTTGGACATGGTTGTTAGGAGTGAGGGAGAGTTGCAATTATCCAAAAGGATATTTCTTCGAGGTGATTGATATAGGATATGCTCGTGACGCTTTCAGATATGGACACCTAAACTCAAGAGTGCTCCATGCAATCTTGCAAGACATTCGTTGGGGCGAGCGGCAATGCCGCTACCCGCCAATTCTCACAAGTCCTGGGATCCGCCTTCAGGAAGAGCGAAATCTTTGTCAGCCAGCTCATGGATGGCATCAAGTAGGCGTTGATATGCACTTCGCTACCACCCTTTCACTTTCCACGTTCACTTGTTCACTCCGTGACAGAACTCAGGGGATCCGATTCCCCTGGATGATCCGGACAAGCAGCACAACCAAGGCGACGACCAGAAGGATATGGATGAATCCACCCATCGTGTAACTGCTGACGAGGCCGAGCAACCAAAGGACAATAAAAACCAAGGCGATCGTGTAGAGCATGGTTCTAGAGGTTGGAGGTTTTAGTATTGGATGGAGACGCGTTACTCACTCAATAGGTGACGCTACGCGTCGTGGTCGTGTACGGCTTCTGGAAGACGCCCCTATTCTGCTGGGACACCGTGGTTGTGGTGTAGGGCGTGGGATTTGTTGTCCTCGTGGTGCTAAGTGAGAAGCACGAGGTCAGCGATATGGTGAGGATCAGGCTACAGATGCAGGTCGTGAATATTGCTTTCATGAGAGAACAATACTTCCGCAAGAGTCTCCATGCTATGGGCGGAAACACTTAGACATGGCTAATCGATTAGCTTGTGCAGTTTTTCGGTCGAACGGTGGACCTAAGAGCCTGTCTGAAAACTCGGGAGAGCCGCGTTGGCGGGGATTTTTCTATTGGCCAAGCACGAAGGGGGGTGGCAATACCCGTGCGGTCTTGTCCCGTCCGATCCGACACTGGCCAAAGGGAAAAGCCAACCAACCCTCCGGGCGCGAGCAAGGAAAGCTGTCTGGCTGCGTTCCCTGCTCGGTCAAAGTCCGCTGCGGGGATTCTCCCTCGCAGGTGCCTGACCATCCAGTCCCCTTGCTCTCTCGCGTCATTCCCCAGTTTTCAGACAGTCTCTAAGTGCTTCTACCAATGGAAAGCGGTCGAGGGGTGTGGGATAACTGCTGCGTATGAAACAATCCACCACATCCAATGCCATGAAAACAACCACACTAACCATGCTAGCCCTGGTCATCCTCGCTGCTGCCACCCTTACGGGTTGTAACACCATTAGGGGTGTCGGTCAGGACGTCAGTGCGACAGGCCGAGGTGTCAGCAAAGGCGCCAGAGCTGTCCAGAGCGAGATGTAGTCCTCCCCGTCGGTTTTTTGGTTTAGGCTTGGGAGTTTGGATGCAGCGCTAGGCCGCCAAGCGAAGCTGTAGTAAAGCTACTGCGAGCACAGGCGAACAAAGCGCGGCGCCAAAGTCCCAAGCCGTCTACCCCGTAGGGTTACTGGGGTTCGTAAAGTATGCGTCCGCATTGAGGACAGCCGATGATCTCCTTGTCGGCCTTCACTTCGAGGATGGCCTGGTGGGTGACCTTCATGTGGCAACCGGTGCAGACTTCGTGCTCCACGGTGACGAGGGCCACGCCGTTCTTGCTCTTGAAGAGTCTGTTGTAGCGGTCGAGGAGATCTTCCTCGATTCCTTCGGTGAAGCGGGGGCGTTCCGATTCAAGCTCCTTCTGACGGGCATCGAGGTTCTCCTTGCGCGCGGTGAGCGAGGCCATGTGGCTCTCGACTTTCTTCTTCTCGGCGGCATGGGCCTCCTGAGCGGCTTCCAGAGCGGGCTTGAGGTTCTCCGCCTCCTCCATGAGGAGGAGCTCCTTGTCCTCGAGTTCGGTGACGGCCTTCTCGGCGACTTCGATCTCGTGGCGCAGGGCTGAAAACTCCTCGTTCTTGCGGGTCTCGAGCTGCTGGTTCTTGTAGCGGGCGATCTGGTCCTGCTTGGCCTTGACCTCGCCTTGGAGTCTCTTGCGCTCCACTTCGATCTCTTTCTGGCGCGTGCGGGCCGCCTCGAGGCGGTCGTCCGCGGCCTTGAGTTCGCGGTCGCGGGCCGCCTTCTCGGCTGGGAGGGCCGCGATCTCGGTCAGGACGGCTCGCAGTTTCTGGTCGCGGTCCTGAAGGGTGAGGAGTTTTTCGATTTCGGGGAGCATGTCGGGGGGAGCCGGTTTATTTCCAGAGATACGACTGGGTCAGGCCGACGATCCTGCCATCCACGATGAGGAGGCAGCGCCAGTTTGTGACCGGTCCGTTCTCGAGGTAGTCGTCACTGATGATGGTGAACTGAGTCCGGGTGGATCCCTTCACGTTGGAGTAGCTCTTCTCGCGCGCCATCACGAAGTTGCCGAGATTGGCCTGACGGTACTCCAGTCGCACGGTGACATCGGCGGGTTGGCCCCGGTTCCACCAGTAGAAGGTGAGGTAGTTCCCGGTGAGGGCGTGCTTATCAAGCGCGGTCGTGGCCGGCCACATGTGGTAGGCCCGCTCGAAGTCGATCGCCTCGTTCTGCTGGGCCGCCGCCTTCGGGAAGGTGGCCGGATCGTTCAGGAACTGGGTCTTCTTGCGGAAGACGAAGTCGGGGTTGATCGCCAGCGGCAGGACATTCGCCTTCTCGAGGTTGACCTGGGGAGGTTCGGGGGCGGCACATCCTCCGAGAAGAAGGAGGGAGGATCCCGTTGTGAGGATCATGGCGGCCGTCAGAAACGTCCTGAAAAAGGAGTCGATTGGTGATCCCATGCGGTGAGGATGAAAGCCGTTGGCCGGAAAGGTGTCAATGCAGGGAGGGGAGACTTTGTTTCATGAGAAATCTCCCGCAGAGGCGCGGAGGCGCGGAGGTGGGTAAAACCCTTTCAGGGACTAGGTGTGAGAGTGTGGAGTTCTTGGAAAAGTAAGGATCCTTCTGTGAGTGAAGGGTGGTATCAATCTCTGCGTTCTCAGCGCCTCTGCGCGATCCAACACCCCGCTCCGATAGCTTGGTCTCTTGACGCACCCCTGTGCTTCCGTCCAATGTCGCTTCCCATGAGCCAGTTCCAAAGCTCCCTTCACTCCCTTCAGGAGGTCCTCCAGTCCCTGCCCCCCCTTCAGGCTGATCTGGAGAAGGCTGCGGCCATTGCCGGCGATGCCCTGCTCGCAGGCAACAAGCTGATGTTCTGCGGCAACGGCGGCAGCGCCAGCGACAGCGCCCACTTGGCGACCGAATTCACCTGCCGCTTCAAGGAAGATCGGCGCCCCTATCCGGCCATGGCCTTCACCGTCGATGCGGGGCTCCTGACCGCCATCGGCAACGACTACGACTTCACCGAGGTCTTCGCGCGGCAGGTCGCGGCCTTCGGAAAGCAGGGCGATGTCCTCATCACGATCACGACCAGCGGCAAATCCCGCAACATCCTGGCAGCCCTTCAGGAAGCGCGCCGACGCGGCGTGAAAACAATCTCCTTCCTCGGCAAGGGGGGCGGATTCACCAAGGGTGCGGCCGATGTCGAACTGATCGTCCCCGGCACCGAGACCGCGCGGATCCAGGAGGCGCAGCAGTTCCTCCTTCATGTCCTCTGCGAGATCGTGGAGGAGCGTCTCCCACGGGCGTAAGCAGGGATTTCCTTGAACTGCGCCGCGCCAACGATGCCCGCGTGGATCGCATGGATCGCGGTCGGCCTGCTCGGCCTGATCACCGGCTCCTTCCTCAACGCGGTCATCCACCGGCTCCCGCGCGGGATCTCGCTGCTCAATCCCCGCCGCTCCTTCTGCCCCGGCTGCGGAAAAACCATCCCGTGGCATGAGAATCTCCCCGTCGCCAGCTGGGTTCTGCTCCGCGGCCGGTGCTCCGGATGCGCCCTGTCGATCGCCCTCCGCTATCCGCTGGTGGAACTGCTCACGGCATTCCTCTACCTGCTGGCCTGGGGGCGCTTCGGCCTGCCGCTGGCACCGATCTTCTGGATCTTCCTCTCGCTGCTTGTGGCGGCGACCTTCATCGACTTCGATCACCTGATCATTCCCGACGAGATCACGCTGGGCGGAACGGCGGCCGGAGTCCTGTGCGCAACCTTGGCCCCTTCCCTGGTCGGTGAGTCGCTCTGGTGGCGGGGGTTGCTTCTTTCCCTGCTTGGGGCTGCCTGCGGCTACCTCCTGCTCTGGATGGTGGTGGAACTGGGCAAGCTCGCCTTCGGCCGCCGTTGCATCCGCGCGGAGGGGGAGGGCTCGATACTCCCGCTGGAAATCACCGGCAGCGATGAGGATCCGGTGCTCGCGCTGGGCGGGGAGAGCATTCCGCTGACTGAATTCTTCTGCCGGGAGAGTGACCGGATCGAGGCCCTCTGCACGCGTCTTGAGATCGACGGCTCTGTTCTGGAAGCGGACACGCTGACGATCACCAACGCGGGTATCCGTTACGGTGGGCGCGAGTGGTCGCTGGCCACGCTCACGGAGGCGATGCCAATCCGGGCTGACGTGAGGGAGGTGATGCTCCCCCGCGAGGCGATGGGATTCGGCGATGTGAAGTTCCTGGCCTGCATCGGGGCATTCCTGGGTTGGAAGGGGGCGTTTTTCTCCCTCTTTGCCGGATCGATGGTGGGGGCGCTTGTCGGAGTGGCTCTGATGGTCGCCACCCGTGGCCGCTCGGGGGGGCGGATCCCGTTCGGTCCCTATCTGGCTTTGGGTTCAGTACTCTGGATTTTTTCCGGACCAGAGATGATCGATCTCTACCTCGCCTGGGTGAGGGGGAGGTAGGGGAGAGGGGATGCGGATAGGTAATAGGGAAGGGTCTTATGTAGTTGACGGGGTGCTGATGGGGTATAAGTCCCTGATCAGCAATGAAGAACAGATATTCAAAAGGTGCGCACGTTTCTGAGGCCCGA
>Ga0208327_1000496_pt1 | contig 9558 bp, 9 predicted proteins | sample LakMenEpi26Jun08_FD_150733 | JGI IMG/M metagenome (GOLD analysis project Ga0208327, IMG submission 150733) | Freshwater microbial communities from Lake Mendota, WI - 26JUN2008 deep hole epilimnion (SPAdes) | ecosystem: Environmental > Aquatic > Freshwater > Lake > Epilimnion/Euphotic zone ...
TAAATTATCCTAAGAAACGAACCACAGAGGCACAGAGTACACAGAGAGAGAATTTCTGCATCAGTTTTGGGACATTTTTTTATTTGGAAGTCTCTTAGATATTTTAGATGCACAAAAAGGGTTTTACTACTGACCGCTGCTCGATTTTTCATGGGGTCTTTATGTCTAAGACTTTTATGAGATCACGGCATCTTTGATTTTTCGCTTTTTCAAAAAATTAGACATAAATGGCCGCTCAAAGAATAAGTAAAACCAGTAAGCAATAATGAGTGACATCACCGTACCTATTAAATAACATCCTGCTGCAAACATATCTGGTGAGATTGGTAGGTAAAACAGGAAGTAACGCACAAAAACTAAAACTGGTCCATGAGTAAGATAGAGACTATAGGAAAATGTTCCCAGGGCGATCGCTAAAGGATGTTGTAAGATCCGTAGGATTAAAGATGGTTTTTTGTCCTCTATTATTGACTTGGTTAAGGAAATAAATAGACAGGCAAATGCTAGACCGGCGAAAGTTTGATTAATCCATATATGCAGTCCTAGCCGTCGCCATTCAGTGATGACAGCAAGACAGCTAAAGATAATAGCCAACCAACCCCAAGGTAAAGAATTTCTGATAGCTACTAACTTGGGTTTTTGGGAAAATCCAATATCTGCTGCTGCCATTCCTAAACAGAATATACATAAAAACCAAGGATTGGCTGATTCAAATAATCCATTCAACAAATATAGAGGAGTTAAACCAATTAAAAAGGTAATAATGACAATCCCAAATAATCCCAACCTTCGCCATATAGGTAACAATAATAACGGAAATAAAAAGTATATTTGCCATTCTGTGGCGACAGTCCACATGGGTGGGTTAATAGTTAGATATGAGTTGCTGTCAAGATTATGAACTATGAGTAGTTTAAGCAAGACATCCATCAAAGAAAATCTGGGAGAAAATGCTCCTAGTCCTGCTTCTGTATTCCATTGAAAATCCGTAAATTTTTCTAAACCCAAGATAATTGCTGTTAATAGTAAACAGATAAACAGTATTATATAGTAGGGTGGTAAAATTCGCCGCGATCGCTTCTTAATATAATTCATGAAACTTCCTGATAACTGACCATTTTCAGAACGCGCTACTGGCAGCATCAAAACATAACCAGAAAGAACAATGAAAATGACAACACTAAATGCACCATATTTCATGATTTCTCCAAATAATGACCACATTATAGGCAATTGTCCTTCAATTGATGGTTCAATATGTACGAGGACAATATATAAAGACGCTAATCCCCTCAATCCGTCTAAATAAGGAAGATGAAGTCTCTTTTTAGTGGATTCTTCGATAATTTTAGTCATTCAACTAATCTCCTATGCTATTTTTGTACGGACATTTCTTCTCTATTTGCATTTTGGGATTGCAAATTAATTATCAAGAAGAAATACAATATAAAGTTTTTCAAGTATTTGCAAAACCCACAACAAGTTTAGGACTTACACAAAAGTCACTAAATATGAATGAATAAGGAAGTAAATGACAATAAAAAAAGAGGTTTTAGAGATTTTTCACCTAAGCTATAAGGTTCTCAAAATGCCTCTTAAATAGAGGTTATTTAAATGTTGTAGATGGCTATACAAAAGATGCTGATTGATTTGTAACCAAATTTGGTAATCCGCTATATGTACTTGTTCAAAAATCAGAGAAAATACTTTTTTATATTTGGAATTAATAAATACTTCCCTGATTACTGTAACGGCTTCCTTTGAGCCAATTTTTAAATATACCATTGTTGTAATCATAGTATGTCAATAAATTTCACTTATGTACTCTTCGTACAAAATACCTTTTTAGTGACATAAATAATGTCTCTCTCTTATTTTAAAATAAAGCTACAAAATAAATATCAAGTAATCGTAAAGTTTAAACATAAATTATGAAGATTTAAAAGTAAACTTAGTTTTATGATTAGTACGGTTACAGCCAGGATACTCTACCCAATACTGTTCGGTTAACGAAAATTTCCACGTAAACAACATATTGTATAAAACCAACAAATTATTGAAAATGTTGGGTTTCGTTCCGATTGCTCCGCAACGCTAACGCGAACAACCCAACCTACGTATTTTTGTTTTTTAGTCTTAACCGAACAGTATTGATACTCTACCAATAGGACATAAGTATAAATAATACTTACGACAAATAGGGTATTGATTACTGCTGTATTTTGTGATTTCATAGTCCAATTTAATCTAAATTAAAGTAAAAACTGTATCTGTGCCTACAACTTTAATTTTCCGAAATATATTTTTCATTACAGCTTTAAATAAGAATAATAGCGAGAATGGGGGCAGAAGAAATGATTGTTTATTTTCTATTGTGAAATCATGGTAATGATATCAGAGAACGTTCAGAACCGATTAACTATACAAACTGTAGAAATTGCCCCTAATACCACTGCGATTCGTTCTCTAGACTGGGATCGGGATCGTTTTGATATTGAATTTGGTTTACAAAATGGTACAACCTATAATTCATATTTAATTAGAGGTGAACAAACAGTTTTAATTGATACTTCTCACCAGAAGTTTCGTGAACTTTATTTAGAGACTCTTAAAGGTTTAGTTAATCCTAAAACGATTGATTATATAATTGTTAGCCATACTGAACCTGATCATAGTGGCTTAGTAGAAGATATTTTACAGTTAGCACCTAGAGCCACTGTTTTAGCTTCTAAAGTGGCTTTGCAATTTTTAGAAGGTTTGGTACATGAACCTTTTTCTAAGCGAATTGTTAAAAGTGGCGATCGCGTAAAAATTGGTAAAGATCACGAAATGGAATTTGTCAGTGCGCCAAATTTACACTGGCCAGATACTATTTTTAGCTTTGATCGCAAAACCCAAGTTCTCTACACTTGTGATGCCTTTGGAATGCACTACTGTGATGATCGCACTTTCGACGAAGATTTAGAAGCAATTGAAGCTGATTTTCGCTTTTATTATGATTGTTTAATGGGTCCAAATGCTCGTTCTTTGCTAAATGCAATGAAGAGAATGGGTGAACTTGGGGAAATCAAAATTATTGCCAATGGACACGGACCATTACTACATCATAACCTCGATATTCTCAGAGAATGTTATCACAATTGGAGTCAAAAACAAGCAAAAACAGAAACTACTGTAGGGTTGTTTTATGTTTCTGGTTATGGACATAGCGATCACTTGGCACACTCAATTGGTGATGGTTTGCAAAAAGCTGGTGTTGGTGTGGAAGTATTGGATCTCAACACCGCAGAAAGCCAAGAAATTCAAGAATTAGCCGGCAGAGCATCTGGTTTAATTGTAGGGATGCCTTCTACTAGTGCAATTAAAGCACAAGCCGCAATTAGTTCTTTATTAGCCGTTGCTAAAAATAAGCAAGTTGTGGGTTTATTTGAGTCCTATGGTGGCGATGATGAACCGATTGATACTCTCAGACGCAAATTTATTGATTTAGGTATTAAGGAAGCTTTTCCAGCCATTCGTATTAAAGAAACCCCCACAGATTCCACCTATAAACAATTTACAGAAGCCGGCAATGCTTTGGGACAATTGTTAGTGCGGGAACGCAATATTAAACAAATCAAATCTCTCGACGTGAACATGGAAAAAGCGTTGGGAAGAATTAGCAATGGTTTGTATATTGTCACTGCCAAAAAAGGCGATATTAGCGGTGCAATGATCGCTTCTTGGGTGACACAAGCCAGTTTACAGCCTTTAGGTTTTACCATTGCTGTAGCTAAAGATCGCGCTTTAGATGACTTAATGCAAGTAGGCGATCGCTTTGTTCTCAATGTTCTAGAAGAAGGCAACTATCAAGACCTGAAAAAGCATTTTCTCAAACGTTTAAATCCCGGTGCTGATAGATTTGCAGACATAAAAATCCAAACTGCTAAAAACGGTTCACCCATTCTTACCGACGCACTCGCATACATGGAATGTGAAGTAATCAGCAACATGGAATGTAGTGATCACTGGATTTTATACTGCACAGTTGAAGATGGCAAAGTTTCTAAACCCGATGGAATTACCGCAGTTCGTCATCGCAAAGTAGGAAATTACTATTAATTAGTCATTAGTCAGTGGAAGTAAGAGTAAAATTTCCTTCTTCTTTCCTATTTTCCTATCTTCCTTCTTTTTCCTGACTCCTGAATGGGCGCAGGCCCTGCGCCCCTACCTCCTATTTTCCAATACACAGATATTTATTTACCCATCTTTCATAATAACTATGACACTTCCAGATTCATTTTCTAACGCTGTTGAATCAGCTAAAAATTGGGTTTCTCAAGTTTTTTCGACCCAACAAGTATCCATGAGCGATTCTAGACCAAGGGACGTACAAATACTACCAATTGCTACCAACACAAAAGTAATGCGATCGCGTAGTAAGTCCCGGTTGCGGTTTGAAATTGAATATGCTCTAGAACGGGGAACTACTTCTAATAGCTATTTAATAGAAGCCGATAAGACTGCATTAACAGACGCTCCCGCCGAAGGATTTACAGAAATTTATCTGGAAGCATTACAGAAAACTATTAATGTGCAAAAGTTGGATTATGTAATTTTGGGACATTTTAACCCCAATCGTATTCCTACTTTAAAAGCAATTTTAGCGATCGCACCCCAAATTACCTTTGTTTGTTCCCTTCCCGCTGCTAATAATTTACGTGCTGCTTTCACCGACCAAGATATCAAAGTTCTCGTCATGCGGGGGAAAGAAACCCTAGATTTAGGTAAAGGTCATGTCTTGAAATTCTTACCTACTCCTAGTCCCCGCTGGCCTGAAGCACTTTGTACTTACGACCAACAAACCCAAATTCTTTTTACAGATAAGCTATTTGGCGCTCACATCTGTGGTGAAGAAGTATTTGATGATCATTGGGAAACTTTCAAAGAAGACCAACGTTATTACTTTAACTGCCTCATGGCTCCCCATGCAACTCATGTGGAATCAGCTTTGGAGAAAATCTCCGATTTGCAGGTGAGAATGTATGCTGTCGGTCATGGACCCTTAGTACGCAGCAGTTTAATTGAACTAACCAAATCCTACGGTGAGTGGAGTCGCGCTCAAAAAGATCGAGAAATATCCGTAGCACTTCTCTACGCTTCCGCTTATGGCAACACTGCCACCTTAGCACAAGCAATGGCGTTAGGATTAACCAAAGGTGGCGTTGCAGTTAAATCTGTCAACTGTGAATTTGCGACCGCTGACGAAATCCGTACCAGCTTGGAACAAGCAGATGGTTTTATCATTGGTACTCCTACCATTGGTGGACACGCACCTACTCCCATTCATACCGCATTAGGAATTGTCCTCTCTAGCGGTGATAATACCAAACCGGCGGGGGTATTTGGTTCTTATGGTTGGAGTGGTGAAGCTTTAGACTTGGTAGAATGCAAACTCCGAGACGCTGGCTATCGTTTCGGTTTTGATACCTTGAAAGTCAAATTTAAACCAGATGAAGTCACTCTCAAATATTGCGAAGAAGTCGGTACAGACTTTGCTCAAAGTTTGCGAAAAGCCAAGAAAGTGCGCGTTCCCCAACAAGCTGCAACCCCCACAGAACAAGCTGTCGGCCGGATTATTGGTTCTGTCTGTGTCATTGCCGCCAAGCAGGGAGAATTTTCGACAGGGATGATGGGTGCTTGGGTATCTCAGGCTACTTTTAATCCACCGGGAATTACTGTAGCGATCGCCAAAGAGCGAGCAGTCGAATCACTATTATATCCTGGTGGTAAATTTGTCTTGAATATCCTTCCTGAAGGTGTTCATCTGGAATACATGAAACATTTCCGCAAAAGTTTTAAACCTGGAGAAGACAGATTTGCTAACTTCCCCACAGCGGAAGCCGATAATGGTTGCACCATTTTAACAGAAGCCTGTGCATATCTAGAATGTTTGGTACAACAGCGCCTAGAATGCGGTGATCATTGGGTAATTTATGCAACTGTTGACAACGGTAAATTACTCAAGCCGGATGCCATGACTGCTATTAACCACCGGAAAACAGGTTCATACTATTAATGTTTTAAAAGTTTTCGGCGACTAGAAGTCGCTACTACACAAGCAAAGTCCACCTAATCAAAAATCCATTCTATTACATTCGACTGGAAACCGCTGTAAAATACAATGGAGGGCGCACGCCCTGCGCCCCTACGGGTTTTGCGATAAACAACTATAACGTATTCAACCCACGAAGGTGGGTTTTGTCTGTGTAGCCGCGACTTCTAGTCGCCAGGTGGATAATAAAATTAGACTGATATTTTTTAACTCTTACAAAAGTTAATTTTCTTTAAATTCCGTAATTTCTACAAAGACAATTGTTAAATACTAGTTTAATCTCAAATTATGAAGGTATTAGTATTAGTAATCGAAATTTATTAACTAGATTGCCAGATACTTCTGAAGTGGTTGATTATATAGTATATTTTTCCCCCCATGAATCCCAAACATACAAAAATTAACTTTCCTCTGTGGCAATATTTAAACCAGCCATTATTTAGCTATCATATTCAAGTAATCTGGAATCCCCAACGTTTTGCTATGCTTTGGCGAATTCAACTTTTAGAACAATGCTGGAGAAAAAAATGTGCTTCTAAGGGTAAACAACAATCTTGATTTGTCAGTTGTTAGTAGAAACTACCAATTACCAATTACCAATTACCAATTACCCATTACATAGATTGACTCAAAAATAAAAATCCTACTTGTAACAAACCAACAACAAAACCTAAAACACCACCCAAAGTGACAATTGCTTGTAATTCATTTCTGACAATTCCCTCAATTGCATCTTCCAACTCAGCAGGTGATGTACCTTTGACTCGTTCTACAATTACCTGATCTATAGATAAAATAGGAATTGCTTGAGATACAATAACTTCTAAATCTTTTTCCAGATACTTTTCTAAAATTAATGCTAAATCCCGTGCAACAACTTCTAAGGAGGTGTTAACAACGCTTGAACTACTTAAGCGATTTAGTAATACAATAGAAATCCTTTCCCAGTCAGCCGATTCTGTTAATTCTTTCAGTAAATTACTACCACTATTTTGTAGATATTGACGGACATTATCTCTAATAGTTTTTCGCAGTTGACGCACTGTACCAACTGGGAGATTTTGCAAAGATAAATTTTGTAATAATTCTTTAATGCGATCGCGCATTTTTAAATCTTTGATTAATTCTTGCAATCGCTTGTTAGTTGCTTCTTTCTCATCTAAGCAAAATGTCCGTAATCGAGTTAAAGTATTTTTCAACCCAAACAAATTTGCCACTACCCAATAAGTACCACTGGTTTTTTCTCGAAAGCTTTCATCAATAGTTTGAATTGTCCGATCTGTTAAAAAATCAATAATAACTTGTCGTAATCTATCTGAAGGTAAAACCACCTCTAGTAACCAATCAGCTAACCGGATAGATTGTTCATCACTGAGTTGAAATTCTAGTAATACTTTGTCAAATATTTGGTTAACTTGGGTTTCTAAAAATGTTTCTTTTCTCGCCAGAACCTTCAAGAGACGCGGTAAAGATTCACCTAATAAATCCCGTAAAATACCAGCTAAAATTTTAGTGCTACGAGGGTTTTTATCACCTTTAACTTGATCAACTACCAGACGTAATAACCAGAGAATTCCACCTTGTAATCGTTCAGGTTGTAGGAGTTTCCGCGCCAGATTTTGCATTTCTTCTGGAGTCAGTAGCGATTTCATAATCGCATTCGCAATATTCTGTCCTAACCGTTCCTGATTACTAGGAATTAAACCAGGAGTAAACGGTACTTTTCGTCCAAAAATATAAACGGCTTTATAGGGACGAAATAACATTTTTATGGCTATGTCGTTGGTATAATAGCCAATTAATCCACCCAGAATGGGGGGAGAGATATATAATAGAATTCTAGACAAATCCACAGGCTTTTGGATTAGGTAATGGGTAATGGGTAATGGGTAAGGGTGGAAGTTTTATTGAATTATTAATTTTGGCTCTACCGCTCCCTTTACGTAAAACAACATTTATTGTAGGTTGGGTTGACGCAAGGAAACCCAACAACTCTTACTATCTTACCGCCAATGTTGGGGTTCACTTCGTTTAACCCAACCTACAAAAATTAAATTAATATTCTTCTCCATAAGGGGAGCGGTAGAACCTTAATTTTTAATTTCTTACTACTAATACTCCCATCATACCGTTAGCAATGGGGTAATGTGTGGCATTCATAAAACCGGCTTCAATAGCTAACTCTATTTGCTCCTTCCCAGTGGGAAATCGGTCTAAACTAGGGCTAATATAAGCATATTCGTCTTTTAAGCCTAGATTAGTAGCTATGGGAACTACCAGATTATCCAAGTACCACTGTTGCACAGCGCGGTACTGTTGATTGTCGGGACGATGAAAGTCTAAAATTGCGGCTTTCGCACCTGGTTTGAGAACACGGTGTATTTCTTTGAGACTACCGGGAATATCTTTAACATTTCTTAATCCATACCCCATCGTGGCTGTGTCAAAATAATTATCATCAAAAGGTAAATTTAATACATCTGCTTCTATCCAATTAATAGGAGGTTGGGGATAGTAATTTTTGCAGCGTTCTTGAGCAGTATTTAGTAAGTTAGCAGAAAAATCTACTCCATAAACTTTGCCTATTTTCCCTACATGACGTGCTAACCGAAAGGTTAAATCCCCACTACCACAACACAAATCTAAGCCAGTATCACCAGGTTTAGCTGCGCTCCATTTGACTGTCATTTCTTTCCAAATGCGGTGTTGTCCCAAGCTTAACTGATCGTTAAGTTTGTCATAAACAGGAGCAATACGATTAAATATAGCGCGGACTTCGTTACTCATTTGTTGAGGGAATAGGGAACATTAAGTTTTTTGGCACTTTCAGGGGTTAGGTGTTGACGGCGAACTTGGTTAGATTCAAAATTGGGTTTATCCATAAATATATCCGTGTTAGCTGCTATTTTGTTATATTTTCTATCTGTATGATGTTAAGAATAGCGCTGAAAACTCAAGTGAGATGCAAATTTCTTTGATACACTAATTATACAACTATATATCTCACTTATTTTTTCTGACTATTTTCATGAGTAATAAGTCAAAATACACATAAGAGAAGAAGATAGTTTTCCAGATTTATATTTCTTCACGCTCATCACACAGTATTAACTTTTTAAGACGCATCCTTTAATTATGACCGAAATACAGCCCAATTTGCCAAATCCTGACCAAGAAACAGCCACAGAATTATTAGTTAAGCTGAGACAAAAACAGGGGACTTGGGTGGAATGGGGACAGGCGATCGCCTACCTGCAAAAAAATGGTTACAATCCCCAAGACATCTTTGAAGCCACTGGATTTGAACCAATTCAACAAAATCAGGTAATTGTTGGCTCTCAGGTTTATAATTCTATGGAAAAATGTGGCTCATCATCGGCAACATTGGCATATTATAGCACCAAGAGTAGTGATGTCTTATATGAATTGCGTGGATTAACCCAAGAAGACCGAGCCACGACTGC
>Ga0208327_1000497_pt1 | contig 9527 bp, 8 predicted proteins | sample LakMenEpi26Jun08_FD_150733 | JGI IMG/M metagenome (GOLD analysis project Ga0208327, IMG submission 150733) | Freshwater microbial communities from Lake Mendota, WI - 26JUN2008 deep hole epilimnion (SPAdes) | ecosystem: Environmental > Aquatic > Freshwater > Lake > Epilimnion/Euphotic zone ...
TTTTAATTCCGTATCGAACAACTGCAAGTGAATTTTTATTACCTACTCCAGACCTTAAAGCAAGTTGGCGATCATTTTCAGATACGCATATTAGTTTTGCTGTTAATGATGCGAGTAATTTTTCAGCTATCAGTGCTACAATCCGCCGCTTGTTGGGTGTTCCAGGTGTAAATCCCCAACCATGCGCTGTAAATACTACTGGAACTTTACATATCCATCCAGCAACGCGGGCTATCACTCCTGCTTTACTGCTGTGTGCGTGGATAATATCTGGTTTAATTTGATTAATTAATGAAATACATTCTTTGACTGCGTTATAGTCACCGAGTAGCTGAATATTACGGGTTAAATTAGGAATAATATGTACAGCAACTCCTAATTTTGTAACATCCTCTGTAAGCGGACCGTTATTACCTGTGGCGAGATGAACTTCATCATATTTGCAGAAATTGGCTATCAAATCATAAACGTTTGCTTGAGCGCCACCTAAATCGGATTTTGTAATTAGGTATAATAATTTGAGTTTTTTCATTTAGATTTTTATATTGAAGGAGTGACTAAGTAGGCTAAAAGGTTTATTTTGAAGCCAAAATCCTTGACAGACTACTAGAATGCTTGCAGTAAAGTTTTTTGGCAAAAAAAGTAAATGCGTAACAACTTAAAACTTGCTAAAAACATTATTTTATACTCTTATAGCAATAATGAGAATACGACGAATATATTTGAGTAATGAAAATGTTACAGTTAGTAAAAATAAAAATAATGATATATCACCTACTTTAAATAGATTATAATACATATTTAACTCTCCAAGTTCCATATTCCACATATTTCCACTTAGCCCTCCTGAACCAAAGTTATCTTTGTGTAAGTATGCAAGTTGAAAATCTAAATAGGTAGTAGTATTACCTTTTGAAACAATATTTAACCAGAGGGAGTAATCTTCAGCATAGTTTTTATTGGAGTCAAAACGATATGGAAGGTTGCGACGTAACATTACAGAGGGCGTTAAAAAACAATTAGAAAATAACAATCTATAAAGATTAATTTTTCTAAAGTTCCATTCCGGGGTTGATTGTGAGTTCACAATTCCGTTTTTCAGAACAAGACAAGGATGACCAGTAAGAGAAACTTCTGGATGTGAGGACATCCAATTATACTGAATCTCAAGTTTACGATGATGCCATGAATCATCAGCATCTAGGAAAGCGATATATTCTTGAGAAGCTAAATCCCAAGCTGTATTGCGAGCTATAGAAACACCAGAATTTTGCTCTAGTGAAATAACTTTAATCCAGTCTGAGCCGTATAAGTTCTGAAATTCTAGTAAAACTTCTAGAGTATTGTCTTCTGAACCATCATTTACTAATAAAATCTCTGCTGGGCGCAGTGTTTGTTCTATAACTGATTGTATAGCTCTTCTTAAAGTCTTAGAGCTATTGTAGCAAGGAATAATAACACTAACGGATGCTTCCATGTCTCCAAGCCTCAATGAATTTCCATAAATTAAGAACTATCAAAATTTTATGAGCCGTTATTGTGAAGAAAGATATTGCGCTTATTGACACTGAACGTAAAAATGGTAAATCATGGCGAAGACGAATTTTAAGACATTCTGTTTCTGCTAAATAGTAGTCACTTGATAATCCAGGTGGGCTAAAGATAGCGACCACTTCACTCACATAGGAAAATTTAACTTCATTTTGATAGCAACGGCACAAAAAATCATAGTCGCCAGCTATCTTAAAATTTATATCAAATAATCCATGCTTTTTATATATGGCTAAAGGAACAAAAACTGACGGATGCGGCAAGGTATTATAAGGTAAGCTGGCTATCTGTCCTTTCCGTATCAACCATTTATTAGCTCGATTAAGCATAACTTTGCAATCACCTGCTATAATTCTCAAAGGATTATTATTGTGTTCTTTGATAATTGTTTCAATTGCATCTTTTGTATATGTATCTCCTGCATTAATCAAACCTATAATTGTCCCTAAACATAGAGAAATACCTTTATTCATTGCATCATAAATACCTTTATCTGGTTCGCTGATCCAATAATCTATAGCATCTTCGTATTTACTTATTATGTCTATTGTGCTATCAGTGCTACCACCGTCTACAATAACATATTCGATGTTATTAAAGGTTTGATTTAGAACGCTCAATATAGTTTGTTCTAAATACTTTTCACCATTAAAAACCACAGTAATAATTGTTACTAGTGGTTGATCTGACAAATTTCGCTTGAAAAATCCCTGAGTTCGTAATCCCCCTTCACTTTTTCTATAACAACTTTCTGGCATAAGAACGCACGCTCAAACTTTTCATTAGGTTTAAATGGTTATGTCATTGTACTCTGCTTGGTAGTGCTGAACTGAGGATTTAAGCAGAATATATTTATTTTCTTGATTGTTAACTATTTTGTTTTTTTGCACGAGGGAAATCTAATGTCAATCTTCCTACTGAGGCAAAGAAAAAACAAGAAATTGCAAAATACACATAATTAGCCTGTATAACTGGAGCCTGTACAAAAGCCCCAATAAAAGCTACAAGAGTGCATAAAGTAAATACATGAATTATTGCTGGAAGCTTTAATCGAAAAAACTGGAAAAGTATTGGAATTTGAACAAGATGAAATATCAAAAGAAACAGCATAGCCAAAATACCTGCATCATACAACTGATCTAACCATATATTATGAACATAGGGTTCGCTTATAATCATAGATTGACCTCCCCAGGGATAATTAGGGATTTGCTCTATAGCTTCTAACCAAAGCATATATCTAGGTGTTTCTAATCCTTCAGATGTAAATCTAGTACCTATATTAAGTTCTAATAAGCTGTTAATTAATTCAAACAAAGATTCGCTTAATACATCACGGAACAACAGAAATATGCAACCTATGGAGGAGTAAAAAGATATCATTATCAACCTTGATTTTTGAAAACCCTGTTTAAAAAACTTGGTAAATATAACAGTGGTAAGAACCGAAGCTAAGAAAACTATAATTGGTGTCCTTGCTCCCAAGGAAACAGATGAGTACCCACTCATAAATATCAGGATGAATATAACAGTAAATAAGATTGGTTTTCCATATTTTCCGATAGAAGGACTAAGTGAAGCTAAAACAATAAATAATCCTACTAATGATAAGCCTAAATAAGAGTAGATATCTAAGGACGGTCCATTGATTAAATCAGATCCATTCCAAAACCCTGGTACTTTCCTCTCTGGTATAACAATGCTTATAAGCGAGAAACTCCATCTATTGTATTGAGCTACGCTTAAAAATACCCAAATAATACCGCCACTAAATAAGGATAAGTTTAATGCCACAAGATTAAAGGGGAAAAACGGCATTTTTTTGAAATCTAAACAAATACCCATTAAAAAAAGCAAGATAATTGTAACTACTTCTATAAAAAAGTACCCAGAACCTTTTTCAGAATTGAGTCCATAGGAATACAGTTGATAATAATTTATGATCACAAATAGTATCAATGATACTATTGATATTAAAATACTTATGGATCTGAGTAGATATTTCGGAATTCTTAAATAGCCAAAAAACTTCAGAACCAGGGGAAGAAACAGTAGGAATAAAGTAGATATTTTAGGTATCGTTAAACTGATAATAAATAAATTAAGGCATAAAGCCACAAACTTTAATTTATCTTTGGTTTTTATACTGATGGCCTGCATTTTATCTTTCTCTGAGTAAATTAAATTTTATGTTCAAATAACGGCGTTGCTGAACAATTAGAGAAGTATCTTAGCAAAATATTGGGAAAACATAACTTTATATCGCGCATCCCAATTTCCATTATACTGTTATGTTCTATATATCTTGATATACCGATAAATAATTGTTAGCTTGTATTTCTAAAGTAAAGTTCTGCTCAACTTTTTCACGACCATTAACACCTAACTTTTGTAATCTTTCCTCATCCTCCAATACCCAAGCAATTCCTCTAGCTAAGTCTTCTATATCAAAATGTTTAGCCAAATAACCATTTTGTTGATGTTCTATCATATCAGGCATACCGCCAATATCAAAAGCTACGCAAGGAGTCCCGCAAGCTAAAGACTCCATAACTGTGTTTGGCAAATTATCTTGCACAGAAGGAGCAAGAAATACATCTGCCGCTGCATAAACTAAGGAGAGGGAAATATCATCATTTAATCTGCCTAAATAATGTGATTTAAAGCCAAGTTTAGTAGGATTTTTAGGTTGAGAAGATCCAAATACAACTAGTTCTAGTCGCTCTCTCCACCCTGATTGACTGAGATTTTGTAAGGCTGATTGTAAAAAATTAAACCCTTTTCTGGGATCGCTAGTTACACTCATTGCTCCAAACAGAATTAGTTGCTTATCTTCAGGTAAACTTAGAATAGACCGCGCTATAGATTTTTCAATTGGTTTATACTGTTCTGTATTAATGCCATTAGGAATAACCTCAATTCTGGTATCTTTTAGTAAAGAGCTAGAAGCAGCACATTTAGCTAACCAATGGCTTGGAGTAACTATAGTTAAACTTAAGTTTTGCCATGCTCTTGCTTTGCGCTTCCAAATCCAGCGTGATAAGTCTGTTTCTATATGGCTGTGCAGTTGGGGGCAATTACCACAAGAGGTTGTATAGTTCATACAATCTCCATTGTAGTGACAACCTCCAGTAAATGCCCACATATCATGTAGTGTCCAAACTATGGGTTTTTTGAATTTAGCAATAGTCTCTATTTTTAGATAGCCACTATTGATCCAGTGTAAATTAATCACATCAGGATTGATTTGAGCTACTTGTGCAGCTAAGTTATCTGGTAGCCATTGAACGGAATAGGTTGAGCGATCGCGCTGGGGGTAAATTTGTAATGGTAGACTATCGAGAGTGGGTTTTAATTTGCCAATGCCTTTACTCAATTTGCTTGTTGGATTAATAACTGTATAATCAGTACTCTGTTTATTTTGTACAAGCATTTGGGAATCTACATTTATACTCTGTAAACCTTGGTGCAAACGATAAGTAGCACGGGCAGCACCTCCATCAATATCACTCGTGCTAATTAATAATGGTTTCATTTATTAGCCTCAATGTACATTGAGCAATATCCCATTCGGGGAAGACTCTCAGCAGTCATATCAAGTGGACTAACGGGGAAGTCAGATATCTGACTTGAATTAAAACTTAGTCGTTTGATACTACTAAACCCTGTATTTTCTAGCTCACGACCTAAAGTATAAAAATCCCACATCCATAGGTGTTTTTCTCCCACACTAGCATAGCTGACATTTTGTTCTCTAAATGCTGAGGGCAGAAGAGAAGTAATGATCAGAATATATAATCTAGTTAACTTGCTTTGTAGAGAAGTAATCAGTTGTTTTGGATTAGCCAATAAGTAAGCTACTTTAGAACTTTGATTGTTTGTTTCAATTCCTATTGTTATATCTTCTCCAGTGCGGTACTTTACATAACTTATCATTTGTGATTTTGTTTCTAAGTTGCCTCTTAGCTCTTGATAATAAGCAGCTAAAGTCCCTCCAGACTGTGTTCTTATAGATTGATCTATCAGTTCAATCATGCAAAAATCGGACTGTTCATGTTGGTTTGACTCGCGGGAACTTAAATATTCTTTACAAATGTTTTCCAAATCAGGTAAAACAAGCCTGATCTTGCCACCTGATTTAAGAATGCGATAACACTCTTTCAGAAACAAAGGCACTTTTGACTTAGGAATGTGTTCAATAAAATGTGAACAATAAACTACATCACAAGAATTATCAGCAAAAGGAAGTTTTTCTAGTAAATTAGCTTTTTGGATTGAGGGATGAACAGGTTGATAATCAAGATTTGTCCATTGTTCATCTAAAATATAAGAAGAACCGCAAGCTATATTGACAAATTTTTTGTTACTCATCTGGTTTTTACTAAACTACTATAACTAAATGTCCTTAATCATTAAGGAATAAAATATCATAATTTTTGGTACACACCTGTAACAGAATGTCCAAACGGTAGAATTCTATCATCCTTGAGACCTAAAGTTAACATTCTGCCTATTAAACTTGCTAATTTGGACAATATTTTATGAATTAATCTTTTCTCTATTAACAGATTACCTTGAGAAATATTTAGTAATTCATATAGAGATATAGATGCTAAAGTCGAGGCATACCATTGTTTATGAAGATTAGAAAGCTTCTCGTGGTGAACTTCAATGATTTTTAAGTTATACTTTTGACCGATATATTCTAAAGATTTATCAGACCACCAAGTTACATGATGCGGGGGCATATTCAGAATATTGTTTTTAGCTAAAGAAATAAATGAATCAGCACTAGGAACTGAATAAATAAGCAATCCTCCAGGTTTTAAGCATTTAAGACTTGTATCTATAAAAGAATTTGGATCACTTATATGCTCCAGCACTTGAAAAGCACACACGACATCATAGGTTTCAGGAAAATCAACAGAATGCTGCTGTATTGACTGATTAAGTATGGTTATTTTATTTTGCTTTGCCAACTCCATTGCTGTTTGGCTAAATTCCAAACCTACATAGTTTTGACTAGCAATTTTTTGTGCAAAAGCCCCCTTTCCAGATCCAATCTCTAAAACTGAATGAGAGGATTTAATATATTGACTAGCATAGTTATACTCTTCTTTTTCATCTAAATAGTACCAGTCAAATTTCTGTAATTTCTCATAAAAAGATTCTGAGGCAGTAATGGTCGGATAGAAAAATCTTAAATCTGAGTCTAAACATTGATAAAAACCTATTTTTTCCGTTTGACCAAATTCCTCAGATATATCTGCACCTAACATTTTCTGATATTTTTTATTTAAGTCTTTAGTGGAGACTTCTTCGATTAGACTTAGATTCGTGCTGTTGCTTAGAGGACAAGTAATTTTCATAATTTGACTTGATTTATCTGCCTTTGCCTTTATTAAAACTTTGCCTTAGGATAAGTACCCAGGGGTTACTAACTGTACAAGTTAACCATCATGTATATGAACGATATTTAGTTATTCCTGTCAATATGTAAATCCTAGTATCTTAGTGATTAAACCTAAGCCCTTTTTTATTTTTCGCTTTACCCTGTCAATTAATGGCGTAGAAAATATAGTTTCATCTGCCAGAATATCAGCTTTTCTATCTTTTATCATAAAAAGCGGATGTACTAAAGGAAAATTAATTTCCTGAGTATGCAAATTAGAGAGTTTATTATCACTATCTTTAGTATGTGTAGAAGATTCACCGAATCCGATATTGGAAATAAGATTTACATTAGGTATGATGCTAAGAAAGTTGTTGATTAAACAAGCAAATGTCCACTGATAGTCCCATGTTCCGACTTTCCTATCATAAGTATTCTGGAACATTTTTTCCCAGTATTTTACCGATTTTTTACTTGGCAGAATATTTTCCAGCCAATTGCCATTTTTAATTTCTGTCCACAAGCTCATCTCTAGATCATAATACTTCCATGCTCTTTTCCAAGTTGCCCAACCCCAAATATATGGATATTTTGAAAAGTAATAACTATATGGGCTGGTTCTGTGTCCAAGTAGATTATTTCCAGAAATAACAGCAACTCTGTTATCATCTCGATAGCGATCTAAAAGTTCCTCACAAAAAGGAAAGAAGCTAGGATCAGGAAGACAATCATCTTCAAGAATAATAGCTTCCTCTACCTGTTCAAATACCCATGTAATTCCCGTAGCTGGTCTTTTTCCACACCCAAGATTTGTATCGGAATAGTTAGTCAATACCTCACATTCCCAATCCACACCGTCAATAATCGCCCGCGCAGCAGCACATTTTTCTGCTTCTCCCGGACGGTTTGCACGGGGTCCATCGGCAATAACTAAAAGTTTGGGAGGTTTAGCCTGACGAATGGCTTCAAATACTCTTTTGGTTGTATCTGGACGGTTGAATATGATGAATGCAACTGGAGTTTTCATAATTATTTCATTAAAACAAATTTACCAACTAAAGGGTATAAGAGATTTAACCTGAATATTAAATATTTTTCTAGTTTTGGGATGAGTGGCATTACTTAAAAAAGAAGCAAATGCTTGAGAAATTACAGTAGCTATAGCTGCACCAACTCCACCATAGGCTGGTATTAGAAATATGTTTAAAAATACATTGGTAATTGCCCCTATAATCGTCCTGCGGAGGGCAAATTGAGTTAAGCCTTCTGCAATAAACCAGGATGATGTTCCCACTCCCATAAACACAAACAAAGAAGCCCAAATGTGAATTGCCAATATATATGCTGACGCTTCATAGCTTTTACCAAAAAGTATCGTAATTATTGTTCCAGATAGAAACGACATTGGCACAGCTACAACAATAGAAAGCCAAGATAACAACCGTAAAAACTGTTCTATGCGACGGTAATATAAAGATTCACTTACCTCTTTAGCGGCATAAATTGCCGGAGATACTGAAGAGGCCATCGCCATAGGAATGAAATACCAAACCTCAGAAATCCGAGTTGCGGCTGAATAAAGACCAACAGCTTTGTCACCAACCATTTGACCTAGCATGATCTGGTCAATTCTCATGTAAATCATGATAGTTACACCAGACAAGATCAAAGGCCAACTTTCCTTGAGAAGCGTCTTAGCTAATGGCAGACTCCAAGGCCACAACCAAGGTGAATAACCCCTAACTCTGTAGTATATGATCAAACCGATCGCACCTAAACCTATCTCTCCTAATGCCGCCCAAGCGAAAGCAATTAATGGAGCATGAATGCTGATGAGAATAACTTTTACTAAGGTAATAACAACAAAAGCTGTATTTTTAGCAATTACAGTATATTTTGACTGTACTTGAGATTGAAACCATAGATCAATTGTGTCAAAAGCTTGAAAAATCCCTACAGATGACAAAATCGCCACCAGAGAAATAGTCAAGCTGTCATCATGACGTACCACCATAATACAGCTAACAGCTAATACTAAAGCTGCAATCCCACCAAGCAATTTGAGCCAGAAAGCTGTCCCTAAAATTTCCGCTCTCTTCTCAGGCTCACGCACAATAGAACGGACTACTATGGCATCTAAACCGAGGGTTGAAAGGGTACTAAATAAAGCTACAAAAGCAGTAGCGTAGTTAAAAACCCCAAACTGTTGTACTCCTAAGTAGCGAGCGACCCAAACCCCCACAAATAACCCCACACCCATGCGAAGGATGCGGTCTGCAAATAACCAACCTGTATTTGCAATAATTCCTCTTAGTTTATCACTTGATTTAAGAAATGACAACTTTTTTTTGAAATTTAATTTACTTAGCATGAGCCAATTTTCATTTTGGGCATATTTTCTAGCATAAAGAACTAACTAAAACTAACTTTGTCCAAAAACGAAGTTAAGGTATCCCCTCAATATATCGGGGTCAGGAGTTATTCAGGCATCCATGAACAAGCAAAGTGATTGAGAGCAGATTGTTCACGAATAATAGTTCCCAAAGAGGGAATATTGCCAAGTTGAGAAATGCGGTCACGCACA
>Ga0208327_1000503_pt1 | contig 9465 bp, 11 predicted proteins | sample LakMenEpi26Jun08_FD_150733 | JGI IMG/M metagenome (GOLD analysis project Ga0208327, IMG submission 150733) | Freshwater microbial communities from Lake Mendota, WI - 26JUN2008 deep hole epilimnion (SPAdes) | ecosystem: Environmental > Aquatic > Freshwater > Lake > Epilimnion/Euphotic zone ...
CGTAGCCTGCGAAGCAGTCCGGAGGACGAGACCGTCGGGAGACGGCGAGGCAAAAATCGACAAATGGCTTCAGCCCTCCGGGTTGCGGAGATAACCGGCCGGGGGGCTTTGTTGGCTTGGCGCTTTGCTTGCCCGGCCGTTGCTTCGCATCCGTTACGGCAGCCCACTGCGGGGATGCTCGCGCCAAGCCGCCTTGCCCACGGCCCATTCTTCCCGCAACGGCCTCTATGCGATTTAATCAGTGCTTCCCTATGAGCCGCGGAGGCCATCGTTCACTCAAGGTGACCGGGAAATCCCCCCGTCAGGAAAATATACAGGGGGTCAGGCATCATGAGCGACAGGCCCATTCCGCCGGGGAGATTCCCAAGAAAACCGTCTACAGGCTCTCCCTCTATCTGCGATGCCTGGGCCTCATGGTGGCCAACCGCACAAGCATCGTCTCCTCGACGGCTCTTGCCGGCGTGGCCGGCGTGCAACCGGCCCAACTTCGCAAGGATCTCGCCTGCTGCGGCCCGCTTGGGAAACGCGGCACCGGCTACGAAGTCATCCTGCTCCGTAACCGCCTTGAGGAAATTCTGGGGCGCGCGAGCCTCCAACCGGTCATTTTGGTCGGTGTCGGAAACCTCGGACAGGCGCTCCTGAGCTACAGGGGATTTGCCAAGGAGGGGTTCGAGATCATCGCGGCCTTCGACAAGAAGCCGAAAAAAGCACAGAGGGGTCGCATCGAAGTCCAGCGGATGGAGGCGATGCGCCGGAGTATCAGGCAGCATGACATCCGCATGGCGATCCTCTGCGTCCCCGGAGAGGAGGCCCAGCGGGTTGCCGAACATCTCGTCGGAAGCGGGATCCATGCCATCCTCAACTTCTCACCCACGCTCCTCCAGTTGCCCGAGACCGTCGCCGTGAACAACGTTAACCTCGCCATCGAGCTTGAGAACCTCAGCTACTTCGCGCGATGAGGATGAATGCCGGCACCACGGGGGTGATGGAGTGTCCGGAATTCGATCTCCGGATGACTCTGGAGAGCGGCCAGACCTTCCACTGGACACCGCTGGAGGAAGGCTATACCGGCTGCATCGGATCGGAATCCCTGTTCCTCCGCCAGCAAGGCGAGCTCCTCCACTACCGGGGGATCGGCGAGAAGGGAATCCGTCATTACTTCGCCCTCGATCACGACCTCCAAGCGATCCGTCGTTCCTGCGCCGGTCATGCCGCCGTGCATGATGCGGCCATGGCATGCCGGGGACTCCGCATCATGAGGCAGCCTCACTGGGAGTGCCTGGCCAGCTTCATCCTCTCCCCCATGAAGCAGGTGGCCCACATCAGGCAGATGAGCCTCGCCCTGCGGAGGACCTACGGCCAACGACTCGCCGGAACCCCGGTTCCGGCATTCCCCTCGCCCGAGGCCCTCGCCTCAACCTCGGAAGAGGACCTCCGCAAGTGCGGGCTTGGTTTCCGCGCCAAGGGACTGCTGGGTACCGCCCGGATGATCGCCGAGGGCAGATTCGACCCCTCGGAGCTGGTGCCGATGGAAACCGCACAGGCCCGCGCCGCCCTCTGCACGTTGCCAGGCATCGGCAGGAAGGTCGCCAACTGCATCCTGCTCTTCGCCTACGAACGCCTCGAGGCCGTTCCCGTCGATGTCTGGATCGGGCGCATCCTCTCCTCCTTCCGTTCCCCGAAATCAAAGAAGGCCACGCCCGAGCAGCTTGAGCGATACGGGGAGCGCCTGCTCGGTCCCTACGCCGGATACATCCAGCAGTGGCTCTTTCATCAGGCCCGCACCGGGAATCTCCCCCTTCCGCAGAAAAGGAAAACGACCACGGAAGGCAAAGCACGGGCAAGGGTTCGAGCAAGAGAGGCAACCGCATGAACTCTCTCCGCACCAAGTCACACCCCGCGCAGCAGCAGCGGAAGCGCAAGCGCTTCCCCTTCTATCTCGCGCTCTCCTGCCTGATCCACGCTTCACTCATCATTCTTTTGGCGATCCTCTTTGCCCGGAAGTTCATGGCGCAAAAATCGGAGAAGATTCCGCCCCCCGAAGTCACGCTGGAGATAACCCCACTGGAGAAGAAAGACCGGCCCTTCATCGAGGCCACGGAGGTCTCCGCCAAGGCCCCCGAGAACGCCCCCTTCCAATCGGATCAGAACACCAAGGCGGCAAGCGAACTTCCCCCCGATGGATCGCTCGCCCTTCCTTCCCAGCAGGGAGCGGCCCAAGCCGCCCTGGAACTCCGCAACCAGAAGCACACGGCCGGGGAAAAACCGGCATCCCAGGCCGGAAGCCCCGCCCAACCGCAGCCTCCTTCCCAACCATCGCTCCCCTCCCCGGCCGCACCGCAGACCGCTCCCCAGAAATCCGCTCCCACTCCCCAACCCTCGGCCACACCTCAGCCGACAGCCACGCCCCAACCCTCCTCAACGCCACCCTCGCCGACTCCTCCCAATAACCTGAAGCTCCTCGATGCCCCCAAGACACCTCCTCCTCCCCAACCGACGGCACCTGCCTCTCCGCCATCGCCCTCCCAACCGCCGTCACCCCCGGTAACTTCGGGCACTTCCGGCGCTACGAAGGGCTACCAGCCAGAGACCCGCCAGACAGTCATCCGAGGAAACATCTCCAACCGTGGCCGCTCCTCGGTGGCCGCCGAGGCCACGCCGATCGGCCGCTACAAGAAGGCGGTGGCCGATGCCATCGGGTCGAGATGGTACTATTATGTGGGGGATCGGATGGGACTGCTCAGCATCGGCACGGTCGACGTGAGCTTCAAGGTCTCCCCGACGGGCAAAGTCACCGGCCTGAAGGTCCTCCGCAGCAACTCCAATGAGTCTTTGACGGATTGCAGCGTCCGCTCGATCATGGATGCCAAGCTTCCCCCGATCCCGCCCGACGTGGCGGCAACACTGCAGAACGGATGCCTTGAGATCGACTACAGCTTCACCATCTACTAGAATACCACCATCGCCATGCTCCCACACACATTCCTCGCCGCGGCCCCCGGATTCATCCAGTTCTTCGTCCAGGGCGGATTCTTCATGTATGTCCTGCTGATCCTCTCGGTCTTCTCCCTGGCGGTCATCCTCCAGCGAGCCAGATTCATCAAGATGGACAGCGCACTCCCGCCCGGAGTGATCGATGCCCTCAGCTCGTTCAAGGGAGGGGCAACGGACAACCTTCAGAAGAGACTGCAGGCCGAACCCTCCCCCCTGTCGCGTGTCTTGATGAGCGTCCTTCAGCATCGTGACTGGCCTCGCAACGAGATCCTCGATGCGGTCCAGACCCGCGCCCGCCACGAAATCTCACGGCTCGAGTCGGGTCTCGTCTTCCTCGAGATCACCACGGGCATCTCTCCCCTGCTCGGACTGCTCGGCACCCTCTCCGGACTCGTCAGCATCTTCGGAAACATCGGAGCGCACGGCGATCCCCAGATCGTGGCCAACGGCATCTCCGAGGCGCTCAACTGCACCATCGTCGGCCTCGGAGTCGCCGTCCCGAACCTGGTCGCCTACAACTACTTCACTCGCCGCGTGGAAGTGGTCTCCATCGAGTTGGAATCCCTGACCACCGATCTGATGGCCAAGCTGTCCATCGGCAGGTAGATACTGAGAAAACAAAGGGTTCTTCGCTGTTTTCAGCGGGTGCCCCAAGGTGTCAGGGGAAGAGAGACTGCCCACCTTGTGCAAGATCCTGCAGCGGGACCACCTCAATCCCATCAGCCAAAGGGAAACGCTTTGCTCCAGGATAGATCACGGCCATTCTCTTAAGATTCAGATCCGTCATGGCTATCTGCATGGATGGTGTCATTTTTGGGGCATCCATCCGCTTGCACTCAACTCCATACACGCCTCCTTCCTTCACCATTAACAGATCTATTTCGGCGCCATTATGGGTTGCCCAGAAATAGGATTCATCAGGATTGAATGCCTGGATTACCTCCTCGATCACATAACCCTCCCATGAAGCTCCACACTTCGGTGAGGTGAGCAGATCTTTCTCCGAACGGATTCCAAGGATTTGATGAAGCAAACCGGAATCCCTGAAATAGATCTTGGGGGACTTTACCTGACGTTTTTTTAGATTGGCATGCCATGGAGCCAGTTGACGAACCATGAAGAATCCCGTCAGGAGATCCAAATATCGTCGCACCGTGGGCTGACTGACACCCAGCGATCTTGCCGGCTCTGAGGCGTTCCAGATCTGTCCATGGTAGTGTGCCAGCATGCTCCAGAATCGGTATAATGCCGGCGGCTCAATTGAGATCCCGGCTGATGGAAGATCTCTTTCAAGGAATGTCTGAATGAAGTTTTTGCGCCACGAGAAGCTGTTTGATTCGTTTGCCGCAGTGAAGGAATCAGGGAATCCCCCTCTTAACCAAAGTTTGGACGATTCATCACTTCCCACTTCAGCCATATCAAAGCCCCCCATGGTTATCCACTCCACGCGACCCGCAAGCGACTCCGATGACTGGCGCAACAATTCCGGGGAAGCGCTTCCTAGAATGAGAAAGCGTGCCGGCAAGGGCCTCCTGTCGGCCAGCACCCTGAGCACCGGAAAAAGCTCTGCCCGTCGTTGAATCTCATCGATCACAACCAACCCCTCTAACTCATGGAGCGCCGTCATCGGCTCTTCCAAGCGAATCAGACTGACCGGATCTTCCAGATCAAAGTAATTTTTAGAATCGGGATGGATAAATTCCCGCGCCAAAGTTGTCTTGCCGCACTGACGGGGACCAAGCAGAACAACAATGCGACTCCTATCCAGAGCTTCTTTTATCCGATTATGAAGATCTTTACGATAAATCATCACCCGATATTACCATGATATTTCAATATGTCATGTTCGTATTTCATGGCTTGGATCCGTATCACAAGCGGGATTATTTCATGATTACAGAGCTGGGAGCCACTCCTCCCCCCAGCATCCAGTCATAGACCTCTCGCATCTGTGCGGCCACGCTCTTCCAGGTGAAGCGCTCTTCCACAAGCCCTCTTCCCTTTGCTCCCATCGTCATCAGATCGGCATCATTCATGGAAAAGAGAGTGCTCAGCCCCTCGGCAATGCTTTCCGCACTTGTTTCGATGCGGATCGCCGCATCAGCGGCAAATCCCTCCGGCAGATTGCACTCAGGCGTCATCACCACCGGCACCCCATAGGACCACGCCTCCAGCACCGACATCGGAAGCCCCTCACTGAAGGAGGGCAGGACGAAGGCATCGACATTGCGAAGCAGATCCTCTTTCTCTTTTTCAAAGGCGGGGCCATGGAAAAGGACTGAAGGCTGAAGACTGAAGGCTGAAGGAGGAGATTTTACATCACGCTTCTGGCCCTCGGCGCTCGACGTTGCTGGCCCGGCCGTTGCTTCGCAGCCGTTACGGCGACGCTCGACTTTCAATCCAAGTTCCTCACAGAGCTGGATCAACTCCGCTTCATGCCCTCCTTGATCCCATCCAGCAATGACAAGTTGCCATGGCTCTCGACCCTCGACTCTCGACCCTCGACTTTGAGCGAATGCTCGAATGAGATTCGGAAGCCCTTTCTTGGGATGAATCCGCCCAAGAAACAACAGCGTCTTCCTTCCCCCTGTTTCAGGTTTCAGGTTTCCAGCTTCAGGTTTCTTCAGATCTCCCTCCGGAATCTCCACCCCATTCGGGATGATTGCGATCGGCTGGGTGAGCCCGTACGCACGGAAGGCATCGGCTTCGGACTGGCAGAGTGCCCTGAGACAAGCAGCCTTGTTTAATTGACGGTTCTTGAAGAGAGCGGCGGCGATTAGTTTCTTCCATGCCGCATTACGCAGAGCCCACGCATCCAGTGATCCATGCGGGGCTACCATCATCGGCTTGCCGGTTCGTTCAGCCCATTGCAGAGCAGCCCATGACGGATACTTCCAGAGCGTAGCCGCATAGAGGAGATCCGCCTTCGGATTGAGCGCAGGAAGGAGATCCGGCGAATAACCGAAAGCACCCGGCCCTTTGACCTTCACCGCCTTTGGCTTCAGGGGGAGCCATCGCGAAGCGTCCTCAGAGCTGAACCGATCCTCCATGCCAACCACATCGACCTGCACCCCCTGTCCCAGGTGGAGCTCCCTCTGCAGGGCACACTCCGCCTCAAAGATTCCACCGTCGGAACGGCTGACTGATTCAAGAAGACAGATGGAGTGCATGACGAAAGGCTAAAGGTTAAAAGTGGAATGCTAAAACGACCGAGTCGAGAGCCAAGTCATCGGGAGGTGATGCGGCAGACTGCCTCGGTAGCCCCAGAGGGGCGGCACCGCTTTGCGGGTGCAAACGAACCCTTGGGAAGGGTGAGTAGGACTGCTGAAAGCAGCCTCAAAGAGGCGAACCAAATCTCTTGGAAGAGATGCGGAGAAATTGCCGTAGGCAAGCCCGTGAGGGCGGCACGGCTTTTCGGGAGAAAAGTGCCGTTCAACTGAGCGGAAGCAAGCGAGTTCAAAGTGCCGTTCAAATGAATGGAAATGAATGAGTCAACAAGGGATACTTCAACCCCTAAAACAACACGGCATCCAGAATAGAAAGAACATCATCCACAAGCTCACGTGGGGCGACCTCAATAAGCTTCATCCGGCGCGCTCGAAAATCCAGGGACTTTACCTGATCGCACATCACGAAACCGGTCAACGAGCACCGATCCGTTACTTGGACATGGAGTGGAACCTTGCGGTCCGTATTGGTGATCGGACAACAGATCGCCATACCCGTGCTCTTGTTAAAGATCTCCTTGCTGAGGACCAATGCCGGCCGCCTGCCTCTCTGTTCATGGCCAGACTGAGGGTCAAAGTCCAACGTCACCAAATCGCCCTGCTTGGGGATGTACAAAGCCATTTACCAGACCTCACGTCCACTCGGTTCACTGAAGAATTCCTGTGCCTTGTAGTTTCGAGGCATCTTCGATACCAAATCCTCGATCCTATGCCTCCCGCGGCAGACGACTGCTTCTTGAGCTGGCTTCACGATGATTGAATCCTTTTCAGGGGAGAGTTCCACTTGAAGGCGCATCCCGGTTTTGAGTTGTAGTGCCGCGAGCAACGCCTTGGGAAGCCTCACACCTTGGCTATTTCCCCACGCCTGCAGAGTCGTTGTCATAACATCAAAGTATATCCCCGGGCTACACATGGCAAATCGATTTATCCCAGATTTTGCAATAGAACCCTGACAACAGGTCTGGTGTGTTCACCAAGATGGTGAAGTCGAAGCAAGGGTGGTAGAACCACGCCGTAACGGATGCGCAGCAACGGCCGGGCATGACAAAACGCGAAAGTCACGAAATGCCGAGGGGTGAGAGAAGAGAATTTGGAGTCCAATGACTTCCTTCATTTCGTGCTTTTCGTGTGTTTCGTGGTTCCTTCGGTATTCAATCCCGACCCGCCTGCCAAATTCCCTCCATTCCTGATTTCCTGATAAAATTCTTTGTCACCACCTTCTAATGCAATTTTTGGGTTTATCCTGATTCCTTGCTTCTTGTTCCTGATTGCCGGCAAACAAACCACCAAGAACCTGCAACCAACAACGGCCCATTCCCTATCACCTATTCACAATTCCTCCCACCTAACAGCCTTCAGTCTAACAGTCTTTTGATTGCACTTGCCGCCCGGCAAGCTGTGCCACCCTTTGGGTCACGCATTCGCGTGATCTACCGCAGAGGTTCCCACCGCCTTGGTTGCCATTCCCCTGCTGGCTCTCGACGCTCGTCGCTCGGCCCTCGACTCAGTAAGCCTTCAGCTTCCTCTTACTCAGCTTTCAGGTTTCAAGTTTCATCCCTCCTCCCCCCTATCACCTATCCCCAATACCCTCCCGCCTCGCGGGATCCTTCAGCCTTCAGTCTAAATTAGTCCCTCTACCGATATCGTTGAGCGATTTGTTGGTAGTCCGTGGAGAAAGCACCCTCATTAGGCGCAATTCCTAATGATTGCTTGCAGAAATCCATTAATCTAACCCCCGTGCTCAGGAGTTGAGGAATTGAGGTATGCAGCGCGTTAAAGTGCTCAGCAATTTCGTCATAGCTCGTTTCATAGTCATGCGAAGCTATGTTTCTGATCATCCTGACTCTCTGCCACCCATCCACCGAATCAATCACTCCAACTTTCTCATAGAAAGACAGTACGGCAAGAAACGTTTCCGTACGCTCGGCTGAAAGTATGGCCGCATGGCGCATGACGGCGGCGCAAGTATCCTGAAGCTTGGAAAACCTCTCGTTTAGGGCAGCAAGCGAGTCAAACAATTCGCGGTCCTTGCAGCGCGAGCGCAATACTTCCCCACTAAGTGGAAACGATAGTCTGGAATCCAATCCCTCCAGGAAATAAACACATCGTTGGACGGCCTCCAACAGCCCGGCAAGGTGTTGTTTTTCGAGCGACAGCGGATCCTCGCTCATGGCAGTGGCTGGCTCTTACTCATGGCCAGACGTTCAAAAACCGATCGCACTCCATTCCGAGTGACCAAGAGGACGTCCACGGGCAGGCCTAGAACCCGCTCCAATGCGATCTTCAAATCCGCTTTCTGGATAATGCCGTGTCCCTGCTCTGACTCCACCAGGAGATCCAAGTCACCTCCCTTCCGGGAAGCATCCAGACGGGATCCGAAGACACGGATCTCAGTGACATCCTTGATCAGTGAAGTCACCGTCTTCCTGAGATTACTGATTTGATCGGCCGAAAGCCTCATACAAAACAACTACCCCTGACAGATCCAACAGGCAAGCCTTCCACTCGCCCCCCATGGGCTTGACCCATGGGAAGGAAGTTTTGAGTCCAGCGTCGCCTGTGACGACCAGGACTCCACCTCCACCGGGACAAGCCCGTTGGGGATCTGCCCGATTACCCATAACCGATTACCTATCTTCTCCCGCCTTCAGCTTCCTATTACTCAGCTTTCAAGTTTCATCCCCCCCCCGATCCCCCCTCCCCTCTCGCCCAGGCAGCTTTCTCTTACTCAAGTTTCAAGTTTCCAGTTTCATCCCTTTTTCCGCCACTGCCCCCCCATCCCCCACCTAACAGCCTTCAGTCTAACAGCCTTTTGATGGCACAGCTTGCCACCCGGCAAGCGGTGCCCCCCTGAGGGTCACGCTATCGCGTGATCTTCCGCGTCTCTTCCCAGAGACTTGGTTCTCGACGCTCGTCGCTCGGCCCTCGATTGACGGCACTTTGCGCCCGCAAAGCCGTGCCGCCCCGTTGGGGCTGTTCGCTGCACTCACAGTCTTCCGCGCCCGACACCTCGGGCTTGGTTCAGCTTTGACGCCACTTCCTCCCGGAAGCCGTGGCGCCCTTTCAGGGCTACCTACGGTAGTCTACCGCGCATCTTCCCAGATGCTTGGTTCAGGTTTCAAGTTTCATCCCTCCTCCCCTTCAACTTCCTCTTACTCAGCTTTCAGGTTTCAAGTTTCATCCCTCCTCCCCTTCAGCTTCCTCTTACTCAGCTTTCAGGTTTCAAGTTTCATCCCTCCTCCCC